>WNGM01003030.1_pt1 | contig 14173 bp, 15 predicted proteins | sample 5400571 | NCBI WGS metagenome assembly WNGM01 (sample SAMN13153378, study PRJNA577476) | soil metagenome | isolation source: 100 cm soil or saprolite under Garry oak tree replicate 2 | place: USA:California | collected 2016-06-15
CGGCGAGAAGAAAGGCGAAGACGCGCTCGTCCCGCTCGAGCAGCCGGAAGATCGCGTGCCAGGGCTTCCGCTCGTTCGACGCCACCATTCTCCCCACGCCGACTATAGCATTACGGCCGGCGGCCACTGCGGTAGGCGCCGAGCGCAAGCCACGCCGCGACGGCGGCGACGGCCAGGAGCGTGAGCCAGCGCTCGATCCGGTGAACGTCGCGCAGCACGCCCGTGACCTGGTCGGCGAAGACGTAGGCAAGCCCGAAGCTCACCGGGATGCCGAGCACGGCGGCCGCCGCGTCGACGGCGAGGAACTTCCAGAGCGGCACGCGGGCGATCCCCGCCGTGAGGAAGGCGGCCGCGCGGAGCCCCATCACGTGGCGCGCCGTGAACACGATCTTCGCGCCGTGCTCCCGGTAGGCCGCCTTGAGCCGCTCTTCGCGTGCACGGCTCAGCACCCGCCGGACCACGCGCCAGTCCAGCAGGAGCTCGCCCCAGTGGCGGCCGGCCCAGTAGAGGACCGCGTCGCCCGCGAGCACGCCCGCGAGGATCACGGGGAGCGCGAGCCACCACCTGAAGACCCCCGCGTGCGAGAGGATGCCGGCCGCGACGATCGGGACCTCTTCGGGCACGGGCAGACCGAGGCCGGCGGCCAACAGGACGAGGAACAGCCCGACGTAATGCAGGTGCTCGATCAGGGTCGCGACCAGACGGCACCTCGAGAAGATCCGGCTCGTGTCCGCTCCCGGACAGTGTATACTTCGGAACGTGCGATCGTCGGTTCGCTGTGAACCGTCCTGCCCAGAATGGAGCCCCTCGCATGGCAGTCAAACTCTTCGTCGGCGGCCTTTCGTTTTCAACCTCCACTGAGCGCCTGCGCGAGGCCTTCGCCGCCGCCGGCGCCGTCGAATCCGCGAGCGTCGTGACGGATCGGGAGACCGGCCGGTCGCGCGGCTTCGGGTTCGTCGAGATGGCGACGCCCGAGGAGGCCGAGCAGGCCATCAGCCGCCTGAACGGCACGGACCTCGACGGCCGGACGATCCTGGTCGAGAAGGCGAAGTCCCCCGGCAGCGGTGGCGGCGACCGCCGCGGCGCCGGCGGCGGTCGCGGCGGCTCGCGCGGCGGCCGCTGGTAGCGACGCCCGCCTCCACCCGTCTCTTCTCCTGCGAGCGCCGGCGGCAATAGTCTGTCGCCATGCCGACGATCCTCCACACCGAGGCATCGCTCGGGCTCGGCGGCCAGGAGCTCCGTATCGTCGCCGAGTCGCGCTGGCTCCGGGACCACGGCTGGGGAGCGCTCATTGCCTGCCAGCCCGAGAGCCGCCTCTTCGCCGAGGCGCGGACCGCCGGGGTAGACGCGGTCGCCCTACCGATGCGCAACGCCGTCGCCCTCGGAGCGCTCCTCGCCCTCCGCCGCCTGATGAAGGCCCTCGCCGTCGATCTCGTCCACACCCACAGCTCCACCGACAGCTGGTCGGGCGCGCTTGCGGCGAAGTCGCTCAGGCTCCCCGTCGTGAGGAGCCGTCACGTGTCGATCGCGATCCGGAGCGCGCTCGTCTACCGGCTCGCCGACCGCATCGTCACGAGCGGCGAGGCCGTGCGCGCGATCGTCGTCCGCGCCGGGATTGCGCCCGAGCGCGTCGTCGCAATCCCGCCGGGCGTGGACACGGCACGCTTCCACCCCGCGGTCTCGGGCAAGACGGTGCGCGACGAGCTACGGCTCGGGGCCGGGGAACTCTTGGTCGGCCTGGTCGCCAACATTCGCGGCTCCAAGGGCCACAACGTCTTCCTCGAGGCCGCGCGGGAGATCCTGCGCCAGGCGCCGCTCACGCGATTCCTGATCGTGGGCGACGGGGTCGGCTACGATGAGGTCCGGCGCCGCGTGTCGGACCTGGGCTTGGCCGAGCACGCCACCATGACGGGATTCCGTCGCGACATCCCCGAGGTGATGGCCGCCCTCGATGTCCTCGTGCTGCCCTCGATCCGCTCGGAGGCCACGTCGCAGGTGATCCCGCAGGCGCTCGCGGTGGGGACGCCCGTCGTCGCCACGACCGTGGGCGGGAGCCCCGAGCTCGTCCGCGACGGCGAGACGGGCCGGCTCGTCCCGCCCGAAGACCCGCCCGCGCTCGCCCGCGCGGTGCTCGAGATCCTTCGCGATCCTGAGCGGGCGCGCGCGATGGGGCGCGCGGGCCAGGCGGCGATCAGCGCAGGGCTCACGCTCGACGCGTCCATGGCGCGCACCACCGCGGTGTACCGCGAGCTGCTGGCCGGGCGGGGACGACCTCCTCACTATCGATGACGGCGCTAGTGTACCGGACGCGCCGAGAAGCGGCGCATGTCGCCTTTCGCACGCCGTCCGTCGGCTTCGATCGCGAAGCCCGACGCCTCGACGACGCGCTCGGTGTCGCGGTTCGGGTGGCAGCCGCCGGAGATCCTGACCCAGAACCGCTCGAGCCTGTCCTGAAACCGGGCCTTCCACGGCCTCGCTGAGCGCACGTGCTCGAGCATGCGGAGCCGGCCCTCCGGACGGAGGACGCGCCTGACCTCGGCGAGCCCGCGTCGCGCGTCCGGGACACTGCAGAAGACCAAGCCGCTCACCACCGTATCGAACGCGCCGTCGCGGAACGGCAGCGCCTCGGCGCTGCCGCAGACGAGGCGCGCGCGCGGCGCGCGCTGCCGCGCGCGCTCGAGCGACTCCCAGGCGGGATCGAGACCGATGACTCTGACGCCTTCGCGATAGAGGGGGAGGTTCCGCCCGGTCCCGCACCCCACGTCGAGCGCAAGGCCGCGCGCGCCCTCGACGAGCCACCGCCGCCAGCGCCCGAGCCCCAGCCACTCGTAGAGCGCGCACACCGGGTCGTAGAGCCACGGGATCTGCTCGAGGCCCCGCACGAGCGGACTCTAACACCGTTGCGAGGGCTGCTACACTGATCCCCCGTGGGTCTGAGAATCGTCCAGGTCGACGCGTTCACCGACACGCCGTTCCGCGGGAACCCCGCGGCGATCTGTGTCCTGCCCGCGCCGCGCGACGAGCACTGGATGCAGGACGTCGCGCGGGAGATGAATCTCTCCGAGACGGCCTTCCTCCAGGCGCAGCCCGACGGGTGGAGCCTCCGCTGGTTCACGCCCACGGTCGAGGTGGCGCTCTGCGGCCACGCGACCCTCGCGAGCGCCCACGTGTTGTGGGAGGACGGGCACCTCGCACGCGACCGCCAGGCGCGGTTCCACACGAAGAGCGGTCTCCTCACCGCCGACCGGCGCGGTGACTGGATCGAGCTGGACTTCCCCGCGAAGTCCGAGGGGCCGGCACCGGCGCCGCCAGGCCTCGCCGAAGCCCTGGGCGTGGCGCCCAAGTACGTGGGCAGGAACCAGCTCGACTATCTGGTGGAAGTGGACTCGGAGGCGACCGTCCGCGGGCTCACGCCGGACTTCACGGCGCTGGCAAAGCTTCCGGTGCGCGGCGTGATCGTCACGAGCCGCGCCGCGTCGGGCGAATACGATTTCGTCTCGCGCTTCTTCGCGCCGGGCTCGGGCATCGCGGAGGACCCGGTGACGGGCTCGTCCCACTGCGCGCTCGGCCCCTTCTGGGGCGCGCGGCTCGGCAAGTCGGAGCTCCTCGCCTACCAGGCCTCCGCGCGCGGGGGCGTCGTCCGCGTCCGCGTCGTGGGCGATCGCGTCAAGCTCGGTGGCCAAGCCGTCACGGTGATGCGCGGCGACCTCGTGTAGAAGATCCAGCGCGGTTCAAGCGGCGGAGGAATCGGAGGGGGCGCCACGCCCCCTCCGACTTAGAGGTGATAGAGCATCCAGTAGACGAGCACGCCCGTCACGGAGACGTAGAGCCAGAGCGGAAGCGTCCAGCGGGCGATCCTCACGTGCCGCACGAAGTTCCCGCGGAGCGCGCGGTACAGCGTGGTCAGCGCGAGCGGGACGATGACCGCGGCCAGGACGACGTGGGAGACGAGGAGGGGGAAGTAGACGAGCCGGACCCATCCCTGCCCGCCGAACGGGCGCGAGCCGGCGAGCGAGTGATAGGTCACGTAAGAGACGAGAAAGAGGCTGGAGACCACGAGGGCGGCGACCATGCACGCCCGGTGGGCGCTCACGCTCTTACGACGGATGAAGAGGTAGCCCGTGGTGAGGAGCGCCGCGCTCGTCGCGTTGAGGCACGCGTTGAGGAGCGGCAGCGCCGCGACCGCGGGTACGACGCCCGATTCCCGACGGTGCCCGAGCAGCAGGTACGCGACCAGGACGACGACCGCCAGGGAGATCGCGCCGATCAGCCACCGGGCGGCGCGGTCGCTCAAGCGGTCAGGAAGAACGCCACCGCGGCGGCCGCCATCACGGCCGCCGCAGCCCAGCCCAGGACGTTCAGCCAGACGCCATTCGTGTGCTCGCCCATGATCTTCGGATTGCTGCTCACGAGCATCACGAGCACCAGGAGCGGCGGCGCGAGGATGCCGTTGACCACGGCGGAGAGGAACAGCATGCGGATCGGGTTCGTCCCGAACGCGTCGAGCAGCATGCCGCCCACGATCGCGCCCGCGAAGACGAGGTAGAAGCGGCGACCCCGCCTGGGCGAGAGGTCCAGCCCCGACCGCCAGCCGAAGACCTCAGCAGTGGCGAACGACGCCGAGCCCGCCAGGATCGGGACCGCGAGGAGCCCCGTGCCGATCAGCCCGAGCGCGAAGAGGAGGTAGGCCGCGTTGCCGGCGAGCGGCCGCAGGGCCTCGGCGGCCTCGCGCGCCGTCTCGATCTCGGTGATCCCCGCGCGGTTGAGGGTGGACGCCGTCGTCAGGATGATGAAGTAGAAGACGAGGTTCGAGAAGCCGATGCCCGTCATGACGTCGAGCCGGGCGTCGCTCAGCTCATGCGGCGTCGCGCCGCGCCGCTGCGCCGACGTCCGCCTGCCATGCGCCTTCTCCTCCTCGACCTCCTGCGACGCCTGCCAGAAGAAGAGGTAGGGCGAGATCGTCGTCCCGAGGACACCGACGAGCGTGCCGACGTACATACCGTCCCAGCGGATCTCGGGCACGACGCTCGCGTGGAGCACCGCGCGCCAGTTGGGCCCCGCGATGAACGCCGCCGCGATGTAGGAGAAGAGCATCGCGGTCATCCACTTGAGATACCTCGCGAAGGTCGCGTAGCTCGTGTACACGGTGCCGAGCATGATGCCGACGCCGAAGAGCGGCACGAACACGAGCGTCGGGAGGCCGGTCAGCATCTTGGCGGACTCCCCCATGCCCGCGAGGTCGGCGGCGATGTTGAAGACGTTGGCGGCAAGGAGCAGGAGGCACGCGGCGTAGAGGAAGGTGCGCGGGTAGTGGTGCCGTAGTGCGCCCGCCAGGCCGCGCCCGGTCACGAGGCCGATCCGGGCGCAGATGAGCTGGACCGCGGCGATCAACGGGAAGGTGACGATCGCGGTCCAGAGCATGCTGTATCCGAGGGAGGCGCCGGCCACCGAGTAGGTCGTGATCCCGCTCGGGTCGTCGTCCGACGCGCCGGTTACGAGGCCCGGGCCGAGCAGCCTGAAGTAGCGGACGATCGGGTTGTGGCTGTGGGAATCAGTCTCCTGGGTCTCGATCATGGGAACTGTTTCATTATGCCCCGGCCGACGCGTGGTACCATCGCGAAACCGCAATGAACCAGCGAGCGCGCCGCTCCCAGGCCGGCTGGACCGAACGCCGCCGCGGGCTCGGCTGAGATGGAGTTTCTCGTATCGCTCCTGATGTCGCCATGGGTGCTGGGGGCGGTTGGCGTCGTCGCCGTGGGGGCCTACTGGTACCTGGGCCGCGTCCTGCAGCGCTGCCCGCACTGCCGGAGCTGGGTGCGCCGCGCGGTCCGGGGCTGGTTCCGCTGCCCGCGCTGTGGCCGCCAGTACCACCGGAGCGTCCCGGAGCAGCGCTGAGCCAGGGCGCCGTAGAGGCGCGGCTCTGGGCAGGGGCGGCTCGACCACGCGGCCCGCGTTCGTATGACCCGTCGCGGCTGGGCTCCACCAGGGCACGTGCCGTCCGCATTCCACGCGGCGGGAACGGGGCTCGCCCACCCCCGCCCGGAGCCGCCTCTCGACGGCGCCCGGCACGTGCCTGTCGCGCGCTTCTCAGCGCTTGTATTTCATCGGCGCGCGCAGGGGCGCGAAGAACGGCGGGCGCGCCATCCGCCCGACGGGCACCTCGATCAGCACAGGGCGATCGAGCTGGATCGCGTCGCGCACGAGCGCGCCCACATCCGTCGGGGTCTTCGCGCGCATGCCCGCCACGCCGTACGCGTCGGCGAGCTTCATGAAGTCCGGGTTGTGCAGCTCGGCCGCGTAGCTCCCGCCCCAGGCCTCGTCCAGGTCCCGCGCGACATTGCCGTAGGCGTTGTCGTTGAAGACCACGGCGATGACGTTGATCCGGTGGAGCACCGCGGTTGCAAGCTCCTGCGAGTTGTAGAGGAAGCCGCCGTCCCCGCAGATCGCGATCACGGGACGCTTGGGGCATGCGACCTTGGCGCCCAGCGCGGTCGGATACTCGTAGCCGAGGTTCCCCGAGTAGGACGACGTGAGGTACGTCCGCGGCTGGTACACGGGCCAGAACGGACGCGAGTAGTAACCGATCTGGGTCATGCCCGCGACGACGATCGCGTCCTCGGGAGCCCCCGCGCGCAGCGACCTGAGGATCGACGTGTTCGGCTCCTGGGACATGCTCGCCGCGATCTCGGCGCGCAGCGCCTCGCGCTCCGCCTTGCGCGAGCGTCGCGGCGGCGCCGCGGCGCGCAGGCGCTCGAGCAGCTCGGCGAGCGTCGCGCGGGCGTCGCCGACGAGGCCGAAGGTCTTCTTGTGGTTTCGCCCGATCTCCTCGCCGTCCACGTCGAGCTGGATCACCTGCTGCTCGGGCTTCGGCGCCGCGAGGGCCAGGCGGCTGCCGACGACGAGGACCGCGTCGGCCGCTTCGAAGTACCGCCGGAGCGCGCTCTGCGGCCAGAGCGCCGCGCCGAGCGAGAGGTCGCTCGCGTCGCCGAGGGCGCCCTTGCCCTCGGCCGACTGGACGACGCCTGCCTGGAGGTATTCGGCCACGGCGGCGAGCACGTCGTGGCAGCCGGAGAGGTGGACGCCGCCGCCCGCGTAGATCACGGGGCGCTCGGCCGCGAGGAGCATCCCGGCGGCGCGGTCGATGTCGGACCTCGACGCCGCAGGGCGCTCGGCGCGGCTCGGCTCCACGAGCTCCACCTCGCCTTCGCTCTCCATCGTGTCGGGCGGCAGCTCGAGGTGGACGGGACGCGGCCGCCCCGTCCGGAGCTGCTCGACCGCCTCGTGGGCGGCGCGTGCCACGTCGCCGACCTCGAGCACGCGCCTCCGCCACTTGGTGATCGGCGCGATCGCGTCGAGCTGGTCGTTGACCTCGTGCAGCACGCCGATGTTCTTCCCGAGCTGGGCCTTGGGGATCTGACCCGCGATCATCAGCACCGGCGAGGAGGCCGCGTACGCCGTGCTGAGGCCGGCCGACGCGTTGAGGAGCCCGGGCCCCGGCACGACGAGGGCCGTACCGAAGGTGGACCCGGCGCGCGCGTAGCCATCGGCCATGTAGCTCGTCGCCTGCTCGTGGCGAGTGACGACAAAGCGGATGCCCGGCTCGTCCCTGAGCGCGGCCACCGCGCCGTAGAGCTGGACGCCGGGCAGGCCGAATACGACGCGCACGCCTTCTCGGTAGAGCTGCTTCACGAGCGCCTCGCCGCCGGTCATCCGCGCCATCTCATCGCTCCTCTCGAGTGAGGACAGCCTCGCCGCCGACCATGGTCAGCAGGGGAACGATATCATGGGGGACGGGCCAAACCGTCGCACGCCCGCTAGGGGCGCCCCTCGAGCGCGCGCCGGAGCTGGTCCAGGTGGTTGTCGTCATGCCAGGCGATCACGCTCACGAACTGGTCGATGGTCCGCCGGCCGCGCGAATCGAGATGGGTGCCGCCGCGCTCCCACTCGCGGGGGCCGAGCGATGAGAGGAGCGCGAGCGTCTCCTCGCGACGCCGCCCGAACGCGTGGAGCGCTTCGGCCGCGTCGTTCCTCGGATACTGGCGCTCCTCCGCCCAGCGGTTCGGGTTCGAGCGCGGAAAGCGCGGCTCGTCCATCGCCACGATCATCCTCAGGCGGTCGAGGAACGATTCCTCGTTGTCGCGCAGGTGGCAGAGGACCTCCTTCGCGGCCCAGTTGGTCGCGTCCGGGCGCCGCGAGAGCGCGTCGTCGCTGCGCCCGGCGATCGCGGCGACGAGCTCACCGGGCGTCCGCGCGAGGCGCGCCAACCGCGCCTCGCGTGGCAGGTGCCCGTACTCCTCGACCGTCATGGACGCGGCAGGATCCGCGCGAGAGGCTCGAGGTTCTTCGGGTCGGGCTTGAGCCGGCCGACGCCGTGGTCGTGGATCGCCTGCACCACCGCGTCGTTGACGGGCGTCGGGACACCCACGCGCAGGCCCTGCCGGCAGACGTGACCGTTGAGGTAATCGATCTCCGTCCGCCGTCCGCGGAGCACGTCCTGCAGCAGCGAAGGTCGCCCGCCGCTGAGATGGCGCGCGCCCGCCGCCATGTCCCGCTCCACGTCGGCGAGGCCGCGCCCTTGCACCGCGTCGACGAACCGCTGGGCCGCGATGCCGTAGATCGGCTCGATCTCGTAACCCGACGCCCGGCCGACCTCGACGACCTCGGCGGCGATGTGGATCGCGATGCGGCGCGGGAGCGGCTCGCTCCTCACCTCCGCCGACCCGAGCCCGCTCAGACCGGCGAGCGGGTTCGCCATGCAGTTCACGGCGAGCTTCGACCAGCGCTCGCCCCAGAGGTTCGTCGTCACCTGCGCGGGGGCGACGTCGCTCAGGACGCGCGCGAGCTCGCGCGCCCGCGGGGTGTCCTGACCGTCCAGCTCGCCGATCTTGAAGCCGATCTTCCCCGTGTCCGTGCGCGTCGCATGGCCGGGCTCGTACATCCCCGCCCCGATCGTGATCACGCAGCCGAGCGTCCGCCCCCGCCCCGCGATCGCCGCCACCCGCTCGTCGTTGATCCCGTTCTGGAAGTCCACCACGACCCCGTCCGGCCTCACATGCCGCACCGCCAGCGCCGTCGCCCACTCGGTGTCGTACGACTTCACCGCCACGAACACCGCGTCGAACGGCTCCTCGATCGCCTGCGCCTCGTGGAGATGGCAGGCCTTCACCTTGACGACGTGCTCGCCGCACGTACCGGAGAGCCTGAGCCCGTGCTCGCGCATCGCCGCGACGTGCTCCGGCCACTGGTCTAGCAGCGTCACGTCCTGTCCCGCCTTCGTGAGGAGCCCGCCCACGACGCTACCGATCGCGCCTGCCCCGACGATCCCGATCCTCATGTCCCCTGGTCCCCCTTCGCGCCCGACATGATAACGTGAAGCGCGATGGCTTACGACTTCGACCGGGTGATCGAGCGGCGCCACACGGAGAGCTCGAAGTGGAGGAAGTACGGCGAGGACGTGGTCCCCCTCTGGGTGGCGGACATGGACTTCGCGTCGCCCGAGCCGGTGATCCGCGCCCTGCGCGAGCGCGTCGAGCACGGCGTCTTCGGCTATGGGTATAACCAGGAGCGCTCCCCGCTCCACGACCTCTTCGCCGACCGGCTCCAGAAGCTCTACGGCTGGCGCGTCGAGCCCGACGCGGTGGTGCTGATCCCGGGCGTCATTCCAGGGTTCAACGTGGCCTGCCGGGCGCTCACCTCGCCCGGGGACGGCGTGCTCCTGAAGCTCCCGCTCTACCCGCCGCTCTTGCGCGTCCCGGGCCACGTCGGGATCACGATGGACGCCGCGGACCTGGCGCGGTCCGCGAGCGGGCGCTACGAGGTGGATTTCGAGGCCCTCGAGCGCGCGGCCACCCCGCGGACGCGTGTCTTCCTGCTCTGCAACCCCCACAACCCCGTGGGGCGCGTCTGGCGTCGCGAGGAGCTCCAGCGCATGGCGCAGCTCTGCCTCTCGCGCGGGATCGCGATCGTCGCGGACGAGATCCATGGTGACCTCGTCTTCTCCGGCCATCGCCACGTCCCGATCGCCTCGCTCGACCCCGAGATCGCCCAGCGGACGATCACGCTCATGGCGCCGAGCAAGACCTGGAACCTCGCCGGTCTCAAGTTCGGGCTCGCCGTGATCCCGAACGCCGCGCTCCGCGAGCGCTTCGCCGCGGCGAGGGTGGACATGGTGTACGGCGTGAACGTCCTGGGCTACACGGCGGCGCTCGCCGCGTACCGCGACGGCGGGCCGTGGCTCGACGAGCTCCTGCGCTACCTCGAGGCGAACCGCGACTTTCTCGTCGACTCCGTGAAGCGCCACCTCCCCGGCGTCGCCGTGGCGCCGCCCGAGGCGACCTACCTCGCCTGGCTCGACTGCCGCGAGGCCGCGATCCCCCGCGCCGACCCGTTCATCTTCTTCCTCGAGAAGGCGCGGGTGGCGCTGAACGACGGGACCAGCTTCGGGCGCGGCGGCCAGGGCTTCGTCAGGCTCAACTTCGGCTGCCCCCGCGCGCTCCTGGCCGAGGGGCTCGACCGGATGCGCGCAGCGCTCGCGGCGCTCCGCTGACCGCCGACGACCTCGCGCGCGCCCGCTTGAGATTCGCGGGGTACTACCTCGCCGCGCGCTCGCGCCTGGAGGCGTAGTCAACCGCCAGGACCCGCTTGAGGGTCTTGCCGGCGACGTTGCGCGGGAAGTCGTCGCAGATCATCACGTCGCTCACGCGCTGGAACTTGGCGCCCACGCGCACGTTGATCCACTCGACGAGCTCGCGCTGGGCGACGGCGGCCTTCTCGCGCAGGACGACCGCCGCCACCGGCGTCTCGCCCCACTTGGGGTCGGCGACGCCGAAGACCGCCGCCTCGCGCACCGCCGGGTGCTTGACGACGACCTCCTCGATGTCGCGCGGGTAGACGTTCACGCCGCCCGAGATGATCATGTCCTTCTTCCGGTCCACGAGGTAGAGGTAGCCGTCCTCGTCCACGTAGCCGAGGTCGCCCGAGTGGAGCCAGCCGTCCACGATCGCGCTCGCCGTCAGATCGGGGCGCTTGTAGTACCCGGGCATCATGAGAGGCCCGCGCCCGCAGATCTCGCCGACCTGGCCAGGCGGCACGTCGTGGCCGTCCGGGTCGAGGATGCGCATCTCGTAGAAGGCGGGCGGGACGCCGACGGACGCGAGCTTGCGCGGGGCGTCGGTCTTGTCGAGGATCGTGACGAAGCCTTCGGTGAGACCGTACAGCTCGTAGAACCGCCCCGGTAGGGCCTCCAGCAGCCGCTGCTTGTACTCGAGGTGGAGCGGCGCGCCGACGGTCTGGAGCATCTCGAGCGATGCGAGCCGCTTCGGCGAGAACGCGGGACTGCCGAGGACCGCGACGATCTGCGAGGGCACCATGACGATGTGTGTGACGCGGCTCCGCTCGATCTCCTCGATCACCGCCTCTGCGTGGAACGCGCGGTGGACGATGTACGTGCAGCCGAGGACCAGCCAGGGCATCAGCGTGATGAACGCGCCGTTGAAGACGAGCGAGCCGGCGTGGAGGAGGACGCTCTCCGGCGTCATGCGGAACCAGGCGGCGCCCATCTGGCCGTAGAGCGCGCGCACGTAGTGCGTGTGGACGATCCCCTTGGGCTCGCCGGTGGTGCCGCTCGAGTAGATGATGTTGTACGGATCGCTGTCGGTGAGCCCGGCGTCGGGGGGCTCGCGCTCGCTGCCGGCGGCGACCAGGTCGGCCCAGCCGCGAAATCCGGGCCGCGGGAGACCGTCGGTCAGCACCCAGCGGTCACCGCGGATTCCCGGGAGCTTCCCGCGGGTCCGGTCGAGCGTGTCGGCGAACGTGCCCGCCGCGACGACCATCGCGGCGTCGCAGTTCGCGAGCAGGCTCGAGAGTCCGGACTCCTGGAGCAGCGGGCTCATCGGTACCACGACGACGCCGGTCTTCGCCGCCGCGCAGTACGTTTCGAGCAGCTCGAGGCAGTTGGGCAGCACGGTGGCGAGCTTGTCGCCCTTTCCGAGCCCGGCTGCCAGGAGCCCGTTCGCGAGACGATTGACCCGTGCGTTGAACTGCCGGGACGTGAGGCGATGGTCCTCGAAGACCACCGCCAGATGGTCCGGCCGGAAGCGCGCATACCGGGGCAGGAGCGTCCCGATGTTCACGGCGCCCACAACGAGTGTGCGCGGGCAGACGAGGTTCGGGTGGGCACCTACCAGCGCGAGGTGCGAGGCCGGCCGCGGCTCGGGCCTTCGCGGCGCCCGCCACCACCGCTCTGCTCGGGAGACTTGGCCAGCTCCACTTTGACCTGGCGCCCGTCGAGATCGCGCCCGTTGAAGCGCGTCACGGCTTCCTGCGCCTCCTCGGCCGTCGCCATCTCGACGAAGCCGAAGCCCCGCGACCGGCCAGTCCCAGTGTCGGTCACGACCGTCGCGGACTCGACGACCCCGGCGGCGGCGAAGACCTCGCGCAGACGCTCACTGGTGACGGAGAACGGGAGGCCGCCGACGAACAGTTTGTGCGCCATTACGTGTCCCCTTGCCACATCTTCCGCTGAATCGGCACGTCCCAGATGGCGGAAGAAGCTCCGGAGACGCGGGCTGGTGGGCTCCGGCTCTCGCCTGAGCCGGCGCGCCAGACAGAGGATTGTACACCGGAAGCGGCAACGTAATAAGGCTCAGCAATGCTATCCGTCTCACAGGCCTAGCGAGCGCTGGAGCTCTCGGTTAACGGCCTCCATGTCGGCCTTCGGCACGGACCCGAGTTTCCGCTCGATCATCGTCCGCTTGATAGTCCGAAGGATCCCTGTCACGAGTGACGGAAAGAGCAATCCGGCGCCTCTCCAGTCCGCGATCAGATGGTCGCCGAAGAGGCGACGCCTGACGTTGCTGGTTATGGCGGCCACGACGACCTCCTGGCGCGCGCGATGATAGGCGGACGAGCTGACCACCACCGACGGGCGGAGTTTCTTTCCAGACTGATCGGAGAAGACGAAGCCGACCAGCACCACATCGCCCCGGCTACAGGCGGTCATACGCCGCGTCCTTCGGGTTGTCCCAGAGGTCAGCTAGCACCGGGTCCGCCTTCGCTGTCAGGGCCAGTCCCCCCTCGCCCTCATCCCCGAGATCTTCCTGCAGGCGCTCCTCGACCGCCTCCAGCACGTACTGCCGCACCGTAAGATCCCGCTTTGCCGCTGCCACGCGAAGACGACGGCGAACTTCCGGGAGAACGTCAATGCTGATCCCTGGTCGTTTCGCCGAGGACTCCATTGGTCTCGCCATGTCCTCTCACCTACGGGAGAAGATGGCACGAAGCATCCATGGTGTCCATGACACCACAGGTTCCGGCCGCTGACTGGGATCAGCCGGGCCTCGATGAAGGAGCTCATGACGTGCCCCCCTCGCCGCCTTACACGAGTCCGGTGTTGCGTGTAAATCGCCGACGGCCGCAGCGCTTCCGCCCAAGAAAGGCAGCCGGAGTCCGCGGGCATGCCCTGACCAATGAGCCGCAAGAAGAAGGCCCGCAAGCTAGAAGCGGCCCTTAAGGCACTGTCGCCCCAGCCTGAGCGCCGTGAGCCGGTCGCCCTCGCGTTACCCCAGCGATGGATCCTTTGGCTAGTCCCAACGTTGATTGCTCTCGTCACCTTCGGTGCCTTCCTGCCCACCCTGCACAACCAGTTTGTGAACTGGGACGATCCTAGAAATTTCCTCGAGAACCCTCACTATCGTGGGCTCGGCTGGACCCAACTCCGCTGGATGTGGACCACACACCTGGGCCACTACATTCCGCTGACGTGGATGACCCTCGGCTTGGACTACCTGCTCTGGGGCATGAACTCCTTCGGGTATCATTTAACGAGTCTCCTCCTGCACGCCGCGAATGCGGTGGTCTTCTTCTTCGTTGTCCGTCGGATCCTGTCACTGGCTCTGCCCAGTCCCCCTGAACGAGGTCACGCGCTCGTTGTTTCTGCCGCGGTTGCCGCCCTCGTGTTTTCGATCCATCCCCTGCGCGTGGAGTCCGTGGCATGGGTCACCGAACGGCGGGATGTCCTCTCGGGGCTCTTCGACCTGTTGGCGATCCTCGTCTACCTCCGGGCCTGCGAGCTGGGGGCGCGTGGCCGAGGGTGGTACTGGCTGTCCGTGGCCGTGTTCGTCTGTGCGCTGCTCTCCAAGTCGATGGTCGTGAATCTTCCGGTCGTGCTCTTGAT
>WNGM01002880.1_pt1 | contig 14155 bp, 13 predicted proteins | sample 5400571 | NCBI WGS metagenome assembly WNGM01 (sample SAMN13153378, study PRJNA577476) | soil metagenome | isolation source: 100 cm soil or saprolite under Garry oak tree replicate 2 | place: USA:California | collected 2016-06-15
ACCAACCCTCCATGGGTCCGGGAGCGACCATGATCCCAAGCCTTGCGGCTGGCCGGTGTGGAGGCGGCGCTGGAGCGGCGCGGGGCGATCGACCGGTACCGGGCTTTGAGGCTGGGCAGCTCAGGGAGCGGACCTGCGGGTACCGGGTGGGGAAGCTGGAGCGTGAGATTGCCGGGCTGGAGGTCGGGCGGACGGCGCTGGAGGGCGAGTGCGGCGATGAGCCGGCGCTGATTGATGCGCCGTCCCGAAGCATGGCTGATGACCCGCTCGATTGAGTGCGCGCGGAGTGACTGAGCCACCCTGGCTCGCCCTTTCCGATGCCAGGATGGCTCGAGTGGGCCCGATATTCGTACAGCTTGAGGAGCGACATGTTGTCCGACAGCGACATCTTGTCCTACTTCGTCGCCGAGGAGCCGAGGAGTCGCTGGGTGAGGGTGGTGTAGCGGCGTCCGGCGCCTTGGGTGCGTTGGCCAGCGCGCGTTTGCTGCCGACCAATACGACGAGCTGTTTGGCTCGGGTCACGGCGGTGTAGAGGAGGTTGCGCTGCAGCATGAGCCAGGCGCCCATGACCAAGGGGATGACGACGCAGGGGTACTCGCTGCCTTGGGAGCGGTGGATGCTGACGGCATAGGCGTGGGTCAGCTCGTCGAGCTCGTCGAAGCTGTAGCCGACCTCCTCGTCCTCGTCGAGCAGCACCCGCAGCTGCTGGTCCTCGAGCGAGAGTGTGGTGACGACGCCGACTGAGCCGTTGAACACGCCAGCGGTGCCCTTGTCGTAGTTGTTGCGGATCTGCATGACCTTGTCGCCGACCCGGTAGACGCGGCCGCCGACGCGGCGCTCGGCGAGCCCGGCCCGGGCCGGTGTGAGGGCGGTCTGGAGGCGTTCGTTGAGCGCGCCCGCCCCAGCCGGCCCGCGGTGCATTGGGCACAGCACCTGCACGTCGCGGCGGGGGTCGAGGCTGAAGCGGCGGGGCAGGCGGTTGGCGACCACGTCGACGACCAGGTCGGCGGCCTGCTCGGGGTCGTCTTGGGCGAACAGGAAGAAGTCGGGCAGGCCGCGGGTGAGGGGCTGGTGGCCGGCGTTGATGCGGTGGGCGTTGGTGACCACGCCACTGCGCTGCGCTTGCCGGAAGATCTGCGTCAAGCGCACGCGCGGGAGCGTGGCGGCGGCGAGCAGGTCGCGCAGGACCTCTCCCGGGCCGACGCTGGGGAGCTGGTCGACGTCGCCGACCAGCAGCAGGTGGGCGCCGGGTGGGACCGCCTTGAGGAGCTTGTTGGCCAGCAGGAGGTCGAGCATGGAGGCCTCGTCGACCACCACCAGGTCGGCGTCCAGCGGATGCTCACGGTCGAAGGCGGCATCGCCGCCCGGGCGGAGCTGCAGCAGCCGGTGCAGCGTGGTCGCCTCCATGCCGGCCAGCTCCGAAAGGCGTTTGGCAGCCCGGCCGGTCGGCGCGGCCAGGATCACCTTGGCCCGCTTGGCGCGGGCGAGGGTGACGATGGCGCGGACCGTGTAGCTCTTGCCGCAGCCGGGCCCGCCGGTCAGCACCGCGACCCGCTCGGTCAGCGCCAGGCGCACCGCCGCTGCCTGCTCGGGTGCCAGCCTCGCCCCGGTCGCGCGGCCCAGCCAGTCCAGCGCGACCGTCCAGTCCACCGTCTGGAACGCGGCCAGCCGGTCGGCGGGGACGTGCAGCAGGCGCAGCAGCCCGCCAGCCAGCGCGGCCTCGGCGCGGTGGAAGGGGACCAGCCAGATCGCCCTGCCCACGCCGGGCCGGGTAGGCGCCGATCCGGTGGTGGGCAGCGGTTCGGCGGCCACGCCCTCCTCGGCGACCAGCTCGTCCAGGCAGCGGCCAGCGAGCGCGGCATCCACCTCGAGGAGCTCGCTCGCCCCGGCGACGAGTTCCGTCTCGGGCAGGTAGCAGTGGCCGTCCTCGCTGGCCTGGGAGAGCGCGAACTGCAGGCCGGCCTTGACCCGCTCGGGGCTGTCGTGGGGGATGCCCAGGCGCTGGGCGATCTGGTCGGCGGTCTTGAAGCCGACGCCCCACACGTCGGCGGCGAGCCGGTACGGCTCCCGGCGGACGACCCCGATCGCGTCGTCCCGGTAGGTCTTGTAGATCCGCACCGCCAGCGAGGTCGACACGCCAACACCCTGCAGGAAGACCATCACCTCTTTGATCGCCTTTTGCTCCTCCCATGCGCTGGTGATCAGCGCGGTGCGCTTGGGGCCAAGCCCAGCCACCTCGACCAGCCGCCCCGGCGTCTCCTCGATCACCGCCAAGGTCGCCTCGCCGAAGTGATCGACGATCCGCTCGGCCATCTTGGGGCCGATCCCCTTGATCAGCCCCGAGCCGAGGTAGCGGCGGATCCCCTGGATAGTGGCTGGCAGCACCGTCTGGTAGCTCTCGACTTCGAACTGGCGGCCGTACTGGGGGTGGCTGCGCCAGCGGCCCCGCAGGCGCAGGCTCTCACCCGGCTGCGCACCAAGCAGCGGGCCGACCACCGTCACCAGGTCAGCCGACCGGCCAGTGGCCACCCGGGCGACGGTGTAGCCGCTCTCCTCGTTGGCGTAGGTGATCCGCTCAAGCACCGCGTCGAGGGTAGCGGGCGGGACCGAAACCACGTTCACCCGGCAAGCTTCGCAGCCCCCCCCAGCACACGCCATCCCGACCGCGGCGGCAGGTAGATTAGTGGAGCGACAGGAACCCCGATCATCCCCATGGGGTGGCTCGAAAAGCGACCGGCGAGAGAAGGGGTGAGGGTGATCTCCGGCATGAGGGAGCACCTCGAGCGCCAAGGCGTGACGTTCGAGCCCATCGCACACAAGCAGACCTACACCTCGATCGCCGAGGCGAGGGCGCTTGGCATCAATGCCACGAGGTGATCAAGACGATCGCGGTGCGGGTCGCGGGAGGCCATGCGCTGGTGGTCGTTCCGTCAACGTGTCGCCTCGACCTGCATCTCGTTCAAGACGCGGTGAGCGACCGCCATGCCCGGCTGGCTACCGAAGAGGAGCTGCAACAGGACTTTCCGGACGTGGAGCTTGGTGCCCTTCCGCCGCTCGGCTCGCTGCTGGGCGCACCTGTGTACGTCGATCCGGAGGTGTTCCAGCACGACACGGTGGTGTTTGCCGCAGGGAGCCGGACCGAATCCATGAAGGTCAGGACGGCGGACCTGTTCCAACACGAGCAGGTGACGACTGCGCCGCTGATCAAGCAGGCCAACGAGGACGAGAAGGAGTGGCCGCGCTAGCCGAGCTGCTCCTTCCTGCGCCGCTGAGCTTCTGAGCCGTCGAGGGCAGGCTGCCCTGGCCGGTGCGAGAGTGTTGTCGAGCTCCTGTCACAGGTCCTTCCTTGGGTAGATGACAACGTCATGGGGCTCGTAACAATATGGCCAAAGGGAACCACGATGCGGGCGGTGCCGGCTGGAGGGCGCTCTCAGATGCACCCATGGTGTTGGCACGCTCCCCCGCACAGGCAATGCGACAGGATCGTGACAATGATCTGATAGCAGCGCGGGTAGCCGGTTCGGACAATCCGCGCCACCGCCAAGCCGCAGGTCAACACCGCAGCTGAGATGCTTGGCACTGACAGGTTCAGCCGAACGAGCACAACCGGGCTGGCTCCGTGACACCGGCGAATGGGACAATCACCTCCTCCGTCCGCCGTAAGGGGGACCCGATGTTGCGCAGGATCACAACCATCGTCGCGCTCGCCATACTGGCGGCGCTCTCGGTGGTGTCGCCGGCACAAGCCGACCACAACACGGCGCACACCATCGAGCAGCTGACGGCGCACTACCAGGACCCCGCGCTGGAGCCGCAGAACAAGCCCTTCGCGCTGCTCTACCTCCGCACCACCCAGGCAATGCGGGACGCCAACGACGCTGGCGAGTTCTCCGACCCGCGGTTCTGGGACCAGGTGGTCATCCCCACCTTCGCGAACTACTACCTCGACGCCTACCAGACCTGGAAGCGCGGCGACGACAACGACGTCGACCCCGCGTGGCGCATCGCGTTCCGCACCGAGCCCGAACGGCTCAACTGCACCCAGATGCTGTACCTGGGCATCAACGCCCACGTGAACAACGATCTGGCGTTCATGATCGAGGCGGTGGGCCCGCGCTACCTGTACCCGGACCACAAGCACGTGGACGACGTGCTCGTGTTCCGCGCCTACCCGGCCGCCTACCCCGAGATCCAGCGAGACCTGTGCCCTGGCCTGTTCTCGGAGACGGTCCCGCCGACCGCCGACCGCGACATCTTTGCGTGGAGGGAGCTTGCGTGGGACAACGCGCAGCGGCTGCTGAGCGCGCCCACCCCACAGGCGCGGGAGGCGATCGCGGACCAGATCAGGCAGCACGCGCAGGACAAGGCCCGCGAGATCATCCGCTGGTACCGGTAGCTACATGACGACGACCAGTCGTATGTAGCATCAACTCTCCCCGTTGGAAGTGCCTTCCAAGCTCGTGACACGGAGACGATTGGCGACGGTGGCGCTATGACCGGCCAGAGACACGCCGGTCCAAGGCGCTGACGCGCACGCTGGCAAGCGGCAGCGCGAGCAGCCCGGCGAACGTCACTACGAAGCGGCCGGTGTGCCCGAACTCCCCCTGGGCCCGCCAGCGACGCAGTCCGACGGCACGCCATCGACCGCCCAGCGACCCATCTCAGCATTGGCCGTGTTCACCACCGCAAACCACAGCGCCAGCGCCACCACCAAGCAGGCGGCGCCGACCGTGGCGAGCCGCCCGCCGCGCAGCCCACGGGCCCGCGCCCCGAACACGACGGCGGCAACGACGGTCGCCACCTCCAGCGGCCCGCCGGTCACGGCGAAGTAGCGGTACAGGCTGTGCTGCACGCGGGTCCAGGTGGCCGCGTCGTAGCCCAGCCTCATGGTCAGCGCCGCCAGGACCACGGCGACAACCCCTGCCCTGCGCGTTCCGACCACGACGACTCGCACCCTCGTCGGCCGAGCGTTTCATACCTCCAGCCCGGTCTTGCTCCTGATCGTGGCCAGGGTGTTGTGGACGGCGCGCCCACCTGCGCGGCCGGCGTTGGGTGCCGAGGCGACGATGGCGGAACCGGCTGGCCCGATGACCTTCAGATGCCGCCCGCCGTGCGCTCCACCTGCCCTGAGGGGCACAGAAACCGGCGATCACAGCAGTGAGCAGGGCCTTCGTAGGATCACTTCTCCGATCCGGAAGGAGGCTCAACCCGTGCTCTTCGCCCTGATCTACTGGCTCCTACGTCGAATGATCGGTTGGGCCGGGTCCTGCCTCGCGAGCGCTGGTCGGCGCCAGCGCATCGAGCGTCGGCGACGGCGGCGACGGCAGCTGCTGCAGATACCAGCGCAGGTCGCTGTAGCGGTGCAGCAGGGCGTAGGCGAGCAGCCGTCGCGGGAGCGCGTCGTCGAGCTGTGCGGGCGCGTAGCCGTAGGCGGTCAGTAGGCGCCGCAGGAAGCCGGCGTCGCCGCACGAGACGAACAGGCCGACGGCGGCGAACTCGTACTCCCTTGCCCCGCGCATCGCCGGTTCGAAGTCGTGAAGGGCACGGAAACTCGCGATTGGGGCCTCATGCAGCCAGTTCGTACTCGTGGATGAGGCCGCCCAGGATGTCGCGCCTCCGCACCCCTCGAGGAGTGCTGGCTGGAGCGGGAGGATGCGACGGCGCGTCAGGCGCCCGCAGGTCGACCCCACGGTGCGGGCGCCTCCCGTTGTAGTGAGCCACGTACTCACAAAGCACCCGCTCCAGGTGGCGGCGACCAAACACGAGCGTCCAGTCGAGGCACTCACGTCTGACGGCCCTCACCCAGCGCTCGGCGAAGGCATTCGCGCGCGGCGCCCCTACAGGCATCCGCACGATCCGGATGCCCTCGGAAGTGAAGATGGCATCGAAGGTGGCGGCGAATTTCGCGTCCCGATCGCGAAGCAGGAACTTGAACCGCTCGGTGCGGTCTGCCAGGTCCATGAGCGGGTTGCGGGCCTGCTGGGCCACCCACGCCCCGGTCGGGTTGGCGGTCACGCCGAGGATGTGCACCCGGCGGGTGGCAAGCTCCAGCACGAACAACACCTACAGGCGCTGGAGCAGCACGCTGTCGACGTGGAAGCAGATCGCAGGCCAGGATCCCCTTGGCCTGGGCGGACAGGAGCTGCCGCCAGGTCAGCCCCGCACGGCGCGGCGCCGGATCGATGCCGGCTTGGTTGAGGAGTAGCCACACGGTACTTGGCGCGAGCTTGTAGCCGAGCCGGGTGAGTTCGCCGTGGATGCGCCGGTAGCCCCAGGTCGGGTTCTCGGCTGCCATCCGAAGGATCAACTGCCGTAGCTGCGTGGGGATCGCCGGTCGACCGGGCGGGCGGTGGGGTTTGGTCCGATGCCGCTTGAGCAGCTGCCGATGCCAGCGCAGCAACGTCCCCCGGCGTCACCAACCGATGGCGTCGGCGCTGCTTGGGGAGCAGCCGGGTCAGCGCCGAGAGCACGGCGCGGTCTGGCCAGGAGGGGCATGGCCGGGTGACCTGCCGCGCAGCACCACCACCTCGTGTCGGAGCACGAGGATCTCGGCGTTCTTGGCCGCCTGCCCGCGAGCCAGCCGGTGAGCTGGCAGAAGATCAGGCAGAGCAGTCGCAACGTCATGACTGGCGATCATCGCGGACCTCAGCCACCAACGCGAAGCCGCAGGTCAACATCTGCGGATAAGGTTTTCGGCACCCACAGGGTGAACGACACGGTGTCGACGTGGAAGAAGTCGGCGGCCAGGATCCCCTTGGCCTGGGCGGACAGGAACTGCCGCCACGTCAGCCCTGCGCGCTGCGGCGCTGGCTCGATGCCCGCCCGCTTGAGGATTGACCAGACCGTGCTCGGCGCGACCTTGTACCCAAGCCCCGTGAGCTCACCGTGGATTCGCCGATAGCCCCACGTCGGGTTCTCCGCTGCCATCCGCTCGATCAGGCGTCGTAGCTGTGGTGGTGTCGAAGGTCGACCGGGCGGGCGGTGGGGTTTGGTCCAATGCCGCTTGAGCAGCTGCCGATGCCAGCGCGGCAACGTCTCCGGCGTCACCAACCGATGGCGTCGGCGCTGCTTGGGGAGCAGCCGGGTCAGCGCCGAGAGGACGGCGCGGTCTGGCCAGGAGGGGCATGGCCGGGCGACTTGCCGACGCAGCACCACCACCTCGTGCCGTAGCACGAGGAGCTCGACGTCCTTGGACACCTGGCTGCGGGCAAGCAATCCGAGCCAGCCGGTAAGCTGCCAGAAGATCAGGTAGAGAAGTTTGAACGTCATGGCTGGCGATCATCGAGGACATCCGCTACGGACGCGAAGCCGCAGGTCAACGCCATAGATCCAGATTTTCGGCACCCACAGGACCGTCACAGCTCCATCACATGCCGCCTCCATGCAGGCTGACAGGCCCGCGAGCTGGGGGAGGGCACCGACACCTGCGAATAGTCGACGCGACCTTCAATGGACCTCCCCAGTGGCACGCAGATGGCACGACGTCAGAGGAAGCGGAAGCCACGCACGACCGAGAGGGCCTCTGACCAGGAAGGGAACGTGGTGCCCTGGGCGCGACTCGAACGCGCGGCCTACTGCTTAGGAGGCAGTTGCTCTATCCGCTGAGCTACCAGGGCTCCTGTGGAGGGAGTGAAGGGCCGTTGAGCTGCGGTTTCTTCTTTCCCGCCGTTGGCGTGAGGCTAGCACACTGTTCCAAAAGCAGATGACTGCTCGCTGGCGCCGCCAACCGCCACGACGCTGTCCGGATCGACACTTCTGCTCGCTCCTACGATGTCAGCGCCGAGCCCGCAAATAGGATCAAACTTCCCCAATACATCCGAAACGCTCGGACGAGCCAGGACCTCTTCACGGTTTGGCGAGCGACGTGGCATCTGCCGTGCGGCGAGGGGTCATAGGTTCGAGACCTCTACATCGCAGGGCATGGTGGCAACGACCCTAGGTTGTCGGTAGAGTGTGGTCATCCCCCTAGCCGCTTCGGTGGCTGGGTGCGAGGCCCGCTCCGGCGGGCCTCTGCGTTTCAAGAACCCTCTGCAGCCCTACCAGCGTGCTGGCTTGTGGAACCTTCCGTTGGCGTCGGCGAGGACTCGGGGAAACTGGGATGTCCGTAGGGCCGACTCTCGGATCTGCTTGAAGAACGTTGGCTGCAATGCTCGGCTTCGGCGCTGGGGTGGGTGCGGATTGAGGATCCCCACGATCAGGCCAAGCTCGCGTTGCGCGATGGCAATCGGTTCCTTGAGGTCGGAGTCGTTCGAGATGACGACGGCCGCCTCGCAGTCCTGCTTGAAGGCGTCGAGCAGTAGATAGGTGGCGAGGTTGACGTCGGATCCCTTCTCCTCGGTCTTGATCACTTCGACGGTTGCAGGGCGGCCGGGTGTGGGATTCGACAGGCGCATCCTGACCGCGTGGCTCAGGTAATGTCCGGTGTGGATGCTCAGATTCGGGATGGTTCCCAAGGCGCGCAGATAGGTGAGCTGGCGCTGCGGCTCTTGCGGGTCGTCGGGACGCGCACTAACGAGCGCGGTGAAGTACCGGATACGGTTGATCTCGTCGTTTGGCAGGAGGCGTCTACAGAGCGCCGCGAGATCGAGCCAGCGGTACGGCGTGCCCTTCAGGCAGCCGTAATACAAGTTGAAGGCGTCAACGTAGACGTTGGTTCGCATGGGTGCCAAGCCTACCGTCTTCCGTGTGACGTGGGAAAGCCTGCACCTTCCCCCATAGCGGGCCGGGCTTTCGTCCACCGCGGTCGAAGGCTCCAGGTTGTCGGTCCGCGCGTGTCATCAAGGAGCCTCAAGGCGCCGGGGAGGATTGCGATCGATGAAACGATGATCGCAGTGGCGGTAGGAGCTGTTCGTAACGCCAGTACAATGTCCTGAGAACGCAACTCGAAAAGCAAATAACCTACAGGCTCTCGCTCCTGCTGGATCAGCAAAACCACAGAATAGTACAGCGTGTAGGCTTGGCTATTTAGGAGGCAGTTGCTCTATCCGCTGAGCTACCAGGGCTCCTGTGAGGGGGAGTGATTCGGCCTCTGAACTGCGGCTTCCTCTCCCTCTCGACCTGGCGGAGGCTAGCACACTGGCATTGAGCGGAGAACTATGCTCGCCCCAGCCCATGGCCGATGTCAGGATAGACCCCTTGTCCGCTCCCTCGAGCGGTCTCTGCGGGCCGAGCACAAGTCCGAGCGCACCCATCGACACCTACTTCGAAGCGCTCGAACAGCTCACCGCGCTCCTCCACGAGTGCGGGCGCGGCCGTCTTCCTGGCGGATGCCGAGTTCCTGAAGCGGCGCGGTGAGTTCGTCGGTGTTCATGCGCCCGTGTCGCGGTCACTGCCGCCGCTGGTCGATGAGCCGGAGCTGTGTAAGGACTTCGTTACCGGCGTAGAACAGCGGCGCCAGTTCGCTTCGGCCGTCGACGAGTTCGCCTTCCTCAGCCTCGGCGCTCCGTAGCGAATCGAAGGTGAGCGCATGGAACCGAATGGCGCCGGTCTGCGGCAGCGGCGCTTCGGAGATCGCCTGGAGCCGATCGAGGTGCGCCTCCGCGGTGTCAAGGAACGCTTCCGACACGCGACGTACCCCTTGGTGCTCGCCCCCGCCGATGACACCGCCCCCGGTGCTCATGTACAGACTCGTCGTGCCGTCGGCGACGGCCACCAGCGAGGCGGTTCCTGTGTCGAGGCCCATCTCCATGAAAAGAGCCCAGACCCTCGGCCGTCCTGGGGAGGGGCTGAGCTCGAGTTCGGCGGGATCGAGCGTAAGCAACTGGCGACGCAGCCCGAGAAATACCTCACGTGCGTCACCGTCACCGTCACCGCCCCGGCGGTCCTTTCGGCGCTTGAACATGGCAGAACCCTAACAGCCTGTGTGCCCTGGCAGTAGTGCCCCGGGTGCCTTCTCCGCTTTTCCTGGGGTGAAGGCGCAGAGGACAAGCCACCTTACAGAGCATTAGCCTCGATTCCCGGTCAAGAAATCTGGTTGAGGTCCGCCACGAGGCGGGAGTGAAGGAAGAACGCGCCTGACCTGCGGCGCGACGCACGACCTCCGAGGAAACCATCCGCTCACAGTCCCACAAGCATGGGAACTTTCCGGAGCTCCGATCCGGCGTACGTCGGGCTGTTTCTTGTCGCCAAGGCCGTCCGCTGCGGCGGAACCCTTCGGATACCTCATGATTCGGTTCGCCCGGCCAGCCCTGGTGACCGAAACCGCCAGTGGATCCTGTGGCCGTTGTTCAGGAAGACCACTTGCGGTGGCAGGCGCTGCTGCTCACCAACGCCCTCGCAACACTGAGGTTCAGGTGCCCGGTCGCCCGACCGGACCGCGATCGGCCCTTCCCGAATCGAGGTCAGCCGGCCGGCCAGTCGGCTCCGCCACCGAGCAGGCCGAGCTCCTCAAGCACTTGCTCTACCTGCGCTCGTACCGAGTCACCGCGCGCTGCCGCCTCGCTGATGACACGGGCGACCGCCGTCACCAGCTCCCCGTGGGCGGGCTGGGGCTGGCGCCCGGCGCTGCCGAGGGCCACGGGCACGCGCGGCTGCCAGATCTTGCCCTCGAGTGCGTAGCCGGGCTCGTCAGGGAGCGCAAGCAGCTCCTCGGCGGCCATGGCCAGCGCGGAGACCGCGGCATCGAAGGCGTCCTCGCTCGCGGCCGCGACCCGGCGAAACTCAAGCGCCATCGGGACGGCCGTCAAGTAGCGCTCCCGTTCGCTCTGGCTGTTCTTGCGCACGGGGCCGGTGAGGACCCGCGGGAAGATCTCGACGACCAGCGGCAACCGCGGCGCGTCGAACGGCCAGACCCGAAACCCGGCGGCAGCAAGCCGCTGGAGCGCCTGCATCCCATATAGCGAGCCCCGGCCCACCTGCCCAGCCCCGACGAGCTGAAAGACGGACTTCGGCTGTGCGCCAGACACGCGGACGTCATTCTCGGTCTGGCGGAACTCCTGCCCGGGCGCCAGCAGCGCGTGCGCCTCGCCTGTCGTCCAGAACGGCGGTTCCGGCGTGTTCATCCATCGCGCCAGTCCAAGGCGACGCATGGCCGGCGTCAGCGCCTCGTCGGCAAGCGCCGTCCACAGTTCGCGTGGTGTGAGCCCCCGATCGCGCAGGTACCAGGCGGGAAGCGAGAACGCGAAGTCGAAGCCGACGATCAGGTCGGGGTCGCGGTCGGCTGCTGCGACCAGCAGCTTGACGACCTCGGCGCGCGTCCGACCGCCCTCGAGTCGAACAAGCTCACCGTCGACGGCCTCGCCGAGCCACAGCGCCCGCCGCTGGTCGGCGCCGCTTCGCCCGGACCAGTCGATCGCGATGATGCGCGGCTTGTTCATGCCGTAAAGCGTACGACGGTGCCATCAGCTCCATACCCGGCCAATGGCGAGCCACGGCCCGGTGGACCAAGATCGCAGGTGGGGTGGTTGGCGCTGCTTCCCCTTTTCGCACCAGCCGCGGCAGAGACCTCAACCAGATTTCTTGACCGGGAATCGAGGTTAGCGGCCGGCCGGGGCCGGGCGCGCGGAACCTCCATTCGAAGCGGTAGCGGGCGTTGAGGGGCGGGTGCTCGTGGCGCAGTCGAAAACGGTCATGCCGTTGGTCTCGGTGGACTGGAGGGCTGTGCGGAGGGGATCTGACCGATCGTGTATGAGGTCTCGATGCCCCCCACCATCGGCTGAAGCTCAGTGGGGAAGGCGAGCCGGACGCTGAGGCGGCGGTCGGCAGCCTGACGGCGCGCTGGAACCAGCGTCCCCATTTCTCGTCGCTGAGGGTGGTTGTGAGTCATGCCGAGATGCCGACGTCGAAGCCTGACAGAAATCCTCCACGACCGCCTGCTGGAGACTCACAGATCCGTTCGTCCCGAAGCCCGTGGTCGATGTGACGAGGCTGCTATGTCTTGTCAAGGGCGGGCTGGACGTCAAGGTGACCGTCACTCACCAGTGGCCGCTATGGACGATGGGGCCGAGCGGTTGTCGCGGCCGGCGGACTCGCTGGGCGAGCGCCTGAGGGAAGGTGCCTGATAGCGAGGGCGCCGATCGGCTCGTCGACGCACTGGGTCACGCCCGCGTGGCTGCTCGGGCGCTGGCGCTGCCGCCTTTAGCGGCGCTGCAGCGGCGCCGCGAGTATGGCCATGCCCGCGGCGAGCAGGTAGCTGCCGATCACGTCGGTTAACCAGTGCGCCCCGACCGCCACGCGGGCAGCAGCATGGACCGCGAGCGCAAGCGTGCCGGCGGCCAGCAGGGGGCGGCGCCAGGAGGGGCGCAGCCGCATGATCACAGTGCCGCCGATGATCCAGCCCAGGGCGACCAGCAGCGCGGCGCCGGACGGATAGGACCCCAATGGCGACTTGGGGTTGGCAGACTCTGTCGGGTCCGGCCGGTCAAAGGCCAGGCGCAGCGCCTCGACCAGTGGCAGCGAGGACAGCAGGATGCAGGACCAGCCAAGCCACGGCCACGCTCGCGCGCGCAGCTTGGACCATCGCGCCTGGCCCTGGTCCCGCTCGCGGCGCAGTCTGCCTGCGGAAAGGATCGCGGCGAGGATCGCGGCCGACAGCAGCGGCAGTGCGGCAGTCACGTACGATCCGTGGTAGCGGCCCCGCTCGTGCGCGATCGGGCCGACCACGTGTCGGGTGAGACGCTGCTGGGACAGCCAGCCGTGCAGGTCTCGACGCGCCGTCTCGTCGAGCGGTGTCGCGCCATGCTTGACGAGCACGCCGAGGACCAGGACGGCGGCAAGGCAGCCGAGCCCGGCGGCGACCGGCGGCCAGGGTCGCCGGTCGCGATGCAGCACGCGCAGCAGGTGCCGGTCGCGACGCGGGCTCGATGAGCCAGCCTGCCGCTGCGACCCGATGCGGGATCGTGGTGCTGGTCCTGGCAATGGCGAGCGCAGACGCATCTCTCCTCGGCAGGTCCACCCCGCAGTGGGTGATCGGGTGCGTGATGAAGCGCATCATCCTAATCGCGGGGTGGTGCTCCTGTTCACCACGCCGCTACCCGCGCGGCATCCTTCGACTTCGCGCTGGAGCATGAACCGCTGGCGCCTGCGCTCGCGGCTACGCCGGGCTGTTGACCGACGAGTACCCGCCTTTCAGACTCGACATGGGCGGCGAACCGGGAGCTGTGTCCGTCGGAGCAGCGGCCTGGGCGATGGCCGCCTCGGAAGGGACACCATGAACGCCGTTGGCCAAGAGCGGTACGGCTCGCCCGACGTCCTGAGGGGACGCACGCGATGAGGGTCTGCATCGTCGGGGCCTCTGGGAAGCTCGGGCAATACATGGTGCGGCACGCGCTGGATCGGGGCTACGAGGTGGTTGGCGTGTGTCGCGAGGAAAGCGTCGAGAAGCTCAATGCGTTCAAGGGGCGCATCACCGTCGTTCCGGGAGCGACGAACGACGCCGAGGTCATCAAGAGGGCGGTCTCAGGGTGCGACGGAGTGCTCGTCGTGCTGGTCCCGCGAGGCGTCCACGGGTACTCGACGGGGACGGCCCAGGCGGTGCTCGACGACGCGCCTCAGGGCGCGCGCCTCGTGTTCTCGTGCGGGTGGCATATCAGGCGCGACGGGCAGGACGTGTATTCGTGGAAGCTCAAGGCGATCGTGAAGGTCTTCGGCCCGCTCGCGCGTCTCGCTCGCTTCGCCGACCTCGACGACCAGGTGGAGGCGTGCCGGCGGGTGTTCGCCAGCGACACGCGGTGGACCGTCGTGCGCGGCAGCGACCTCGAGGAGGGCGAGAGTCAGGGCCTGCCCGTGTGGAGCCGGCACGTGGGCGATCCCATTCTCGAAAGCAACATCACGCGCCGCGTGGACTTTGCCCTGTTCATGGTGGAGGCCCTCAAGAATGACGAGCTCGTCCACGAGGCCCCGGCGATCGTCGGCCGCCAGACGCCCTCGGCGCTCGCGCAGGCCGCCAACCAATGAACTCTTCAGTGCGCCGCACGCCCCCGCGTGACGCAATACCGGCGTACAGACGAGTACGGCTTGCACCAAGTCACGAGGTCGTCTCGTGGCAGGAATCTCGTGGGTCAATCCCGTATCTTTATTCTGGGCGATCGTGTAGCTCAGGCCGGACCGCCGCGACGGTGCCCGATGTAACCGTCCCGGCGCACCTTGGCGTGGTGGCCGGGCAGCCGGATCGTTCGGCCCGTGACCAGCGGTGTTGCTGCTGGCGGGGTGTTCGGAT
>WNGM01007210.1_pt1 | contig 14150 bp, 7 predicted proteins | sample 5400571 | NCBI WGS metagenome assembly WNGM01 (sample SAMN13153378, study PRJNA577476) | soil metagenome | isolation source: 100 cm soil or saprolite under Garry oak tree replicate 2 | place: USA:California | collected 2016-06-15
TCGGCGGTGACGCGGTCGTAGCGGAACTCCAGCGTCACGTATCCAAATGTGTGGTGGTCGATCCTGGCCTCGTCGCACTCGAGCAATAATCGATCTTTCTCCCGCGCAAAATATTCGCTCCACAGGCTTTCTTCGCCGCCTACAACGAAATGAGCGTCGTCCCCGCGTTTTGTCCACGTGAACGGCGTTGGCGCGTCAAATCGAATCCGTTTTCTTCCGAAAGCGATTTTGCCTGCTTCCAAAACAATCAAGAGGATCACATAGCCAAGAGCAGCTGCGAGCAACGAGCGAACACCGGCTGCGAGCCGCGAATCGGTCCCCATCAAAGCAGGAACGGTGAGACTGCAGGCAAGGCCCGCGATTACTCCGCCGATCGTTACCCGATCTGGAATAATAAAATGCTCAAAGTCGATGAAAGTTCCGACGATGAGTAAGCAAACAAAAATCCAGTACGCGATTGCCACCTGCCACGGAAACCTTTCCCAGATTGCGAGAAAAAGCAGTGCGGTCACCAGTTCCACAGCGAAATAGCGGAAGGCAATTTTCGCGCCGCAATTTGCACAGCGGCCCCGAAGCGCGAGCCAACTGATCAACGGCAGATTCTGATGCCAGGGAATTGGTTGTTTGCAACTGGGGCAGAACGATCGACGCGGCTGGTTGATCGAAAGATCAAAAGGCCAGCGATAAATACAAACATTCAGAAACGAGCCGACCGCCGCGCCGAGCGCAAACGCGAACGTGCCGAACAGAAATTCGTGATGCGGATGATACACGCTATTAGCCGGCAATCTGTTTCAACCGGCGGCGCTCCATGAGCCAGGCGATCCAGATGCAGCTCTCGTAAAGCAGACACATCGGCAGCGCCAGTGCGATCAAGGTCAGAATGTCTGGGGTCGGTGTGATGATGGTCGCCAGGATAAAGATCAACACCACAGCGTACGGCCGGGTGCGCGCCATGAATTTGTAAGTGATCAATCCAAATCGGACCAGTGCCAGAACGACCACCGGCAATTCGAACGCCAGACCGAACCCGAGGGTAAACCGCGTCACGAATGAGTAATACTGTTGCACCGTCCAGGTCGGCGCCCATCCCAGATTCTCGGTGTCGTGAAAGAAAAAGAGAATCGTTTTCGGCAACAGCCAAAAATAACAGACGAACACGCCCAGAAGGAACAGCGCAAAGCTGACTCCGATTGCAGGAAACAAGAACCGCTTCTCGACGCCAGTGAGCGCGGGCAAAACAAATTCCGCCAGAAAATACAGCAACAGTGGAAAGGAAAGAACGATGCCGGTGTAAAACGCCAGATGAAATGAGATCACGATTGAATCAGTGATGCCGAGCGCCTTGAGCGTTCCAACTTGCGAGCCCACATCGCGCAGCGGCGCCTGCATGACCCGCACGAGGGTCGATCGAAACGCAAAGCAAGCAATCATCGCGACGCCGAGGGTGACCGCCATCTTCACAATCGTCCATCGCAAGTCTTCGAGATGTTCGAGAAACGGTTTGGAGGTTTCGCTCTCAGGCAAGTCACGAAACTTGAAGATGTCTCGTAAGGCCATTGGTCAAGAATTCGAAAGATGTCCACGCTTCCAAAAGCGATGCGAGGACGCGCACGCACTTCTAAAGCTTACGCGAAATGGAGATAGCAGCTCGCGCCGGTTTTGCGCGAAGCGCTTTGGGAGTGCGAGGCGTCTTCGCATCGCTCTTTAATCATCGTTCGCGAGAAGGCCGCGCGCCCAGAGACCTGCCATCAGGCTGAGCGTATTGGCGTCGCGAATTTCGTTCTCCGCGATCATGCGGCGAATTTGCTCCACGGTAAACTCGCGGCAATCGAGAATCGATTCCGCTTCATCTCGATCCGGGGGTTCCTTACAATGCTGCACCGGGCGTGCCAGAAAAAAGTAGCCACGCTCATCGGTGAATCCTGGTGAGGAAAAATAATGGCCAATCGCAATGAGTTCGCCGTCTTTGACGAGTTCGTAACCGGCCTCTTCGCGAAGTTCGCGCAATGCGACTTGTTCGATTGTCTCTGTGGAGCGGCCGGGATCACCGCTCCCGGCTACAATATCGATCTGGCCAGAGGGCATTTCCCAGATGGCTTCGCGAATCGGAATGCGTTCCTGGCGAATGAGCAGAATTTTACCCTCGCGCGTTATCGGCGCGATGATCACAGCCGCTTTGCGATGTACAATTGTCCACGTGCGCGGCTCACTTCGGGACGGCGTTCGGACGCGCTCGGTTACGACTTCGAGATGCGCATTGGCAAAGTGCCGTTCGCTCGAGATGGTTTCCCACGTGCGCTCTTTCACGCGGAAAGATTATGAACGCGGGGGAGAAAAGCGAATCCTCAGGTAACCCCGTTTGTGAATTTCTTCCGCACTCAGTCGCCTGCGTGCCAGATATCGTTCCAAAATCGGATTGCCGGATTGGAAAGGTCATGTTCATAGCTGAGTCCGCTAAGGCTTGCTACGTCCAACATAAAAAATTTCCCGACGAATGGTTCGAGACCGAGCCAGCGAGCGGTGAACACTCGCAGGAAATGTCCGCTGGAAAAAATTAGCACATCCCCTTTGATCGCGCGTATCCGACTGACAACACGATCGGCTCGCGCACCGATCTGCTCTGGCGATTCCCCGTTGGGGCAACCGTCGCGAAACAATTGCCAGCCGGGCCGCTTCGCACGAATCTCCGACGTTCGAAGACCTTCGTAATCGCCATAGTTCCATTCGACCAGATCGCGATCGCGTTGTGCTACTGCGCCGAATCCGGCCAGTTCACAGGTCCGAACGGCGCGCTGCAACGGACTCGTGAAAACCTCGGCGAAAACAAGTCCCGCCAACCGCTTCCGAAGTCGGAGCGCATTGCGTTCGCCGCGTTTCGTCAGCGGCAAATCGGTAAGGCCGGTATGTTGACCCGTTACGCTCCAGGCAGTCTCCCCGTGACGCGCCAGATAGACTACAGGAAGAATTTCGCTCATCGCCAGGTCTCAAGGAGCGGTTTTCACAAAATGTTCACTTGCCAGTTGCGGTCTTCCCAACGCTGTTCTCCTTTCCAAAAAAATGTAAAGGCAAACACTGCTCCAATTGGCCAATCCGCGGTTGGAAAATCGGCGAACCAGAGATTCAGCTCATCCTGATGAATCGTCGCTGATTGGTCAGTCCGCGCCCAGTTATCCGTGGACCAGACAATATTGGCCTCCGCGGCAAGGATGATTCGCAAAATTTTGCTGCGCGATATGCGCCGCAGCGGATGCCGTAGACTCCAAATCTCGTATCGGTTCCCCACCGGATTTACAACGTAGCGCTGGTACGCGGGCTCGACGCGGTAAAAGCCAATGCCATCGTGCCGGCTCCGTACGAGTGAAACATATTCGGCGTGCGACCAGCAAAGCGGCATTGCCGCGCCGGTTGGGCAACCACGTTTCATCCTTGCGTGCGGCAGATCAGGTCCGTCCCATACCTGTTCGGTGAGCATGCCGCCTTCATTGGAAAAGTCTTCCATAGTCTTGATGAATGGCTTCGGATCGTGCCCCGCAGCAAGTTCGTGATGGCCGCGTTCTCCTGTGAGAATGGGCCAGCAACGGCCAACACCCGTTCCATCGAAAGCGCCGCCATCATCTTTTTGACCGTAGCCGTCGTGATTGTAACGCCGCCAGCCTGGGCCCTGCGGTAACTCATGCTTGAGCACACGATCGATCACTTCGATTGAGTCGCGTACGATCGCATCGTTCGGGTCGCGAATGCCGAATCGCACCAGGTGGAGGAAATCGCCGCCGACCACATTGCGTGCCGGATGCAGCCCGCCGCCGTTGGCAATCTGAATCATCGCTGTGTTTGCGTCCGCATGCGGGTCAGGCGCGTTAGGATCAGTCGGAGTGATCCGGATGTAATGGCGTCGAATTCCCTCGACCAGCTCGCCCTGCGTTGTGACGGTCCACTCTTCGACGTGCGCCGCCAGCCAGTCCGCATACGCGAAAACAAAATCTGCAACATCCGTTTTGGAGAAGTCCTTTGCCCACTCAGCGGCGCAGACAAGCGCTGCAATCACAACGGCGAGAGTCGAAGGTGAATAGCCGGCGTTTTCCTCCCAGCGATCCTGCGTTGTCACCGGTCCCTGCAAAATCAGGCGCGCAGCGGCGCGCACAATCATCGCGCGAGGATGAAACAAGCCGAGAGCACTGCGCTTGTGCAACCACCACGCCAGCAGGATCGGGAACGCAATCTGGTCGAGCTGCAACCCGAACCAATAAGCAGTCCCGTCGATCCAACTGTTTTGCGGAAAACTGCCGTCCGTCCGCTGGATCGCCGCCAGCCAGATCAACGCGCGCAACGGCGTGCTTGTCTGATCCGTGGCGAGGAGCGCCATCGCGCTATGCACGAGGTCGCGCGTCCAAACGAGATGATAACCACCCAGGTCCTGGTCCCCCTTTGTCTCGCCCCAGGGAATGCTCATCGACGCGACCATTGCGCCTTGAAAAACTTTGTCCTCATGCGCGAGCAACACGCATCGGCTCAGCCGATACATTCCGCCGTCGTCGCAAGTATCTGTACTAAAATCAAATTTCCGATCCACCACTGCGCGCTGCCACTGACGAACGTACGCGGCTTGATGTGATTCAAACGCGCTTGCCAACGATTGGAATAACTTGGTGGCCGCGCTTTCGTAACTTCGACCAAATGCAACCGCGATTGTGAATTCGCCACTGTCAGGCAAGTCGATCTCGCCTGTCAGCGCGATATTTCCGTCGGTCGCTGCTGCAAATTCCCAATCCATTTTGAAGTTCTGCATCAAATCCTGCCATCCATCGCTGAAGCCGACATAACCGACGGATCGGCGGCAAAAACCCGTGTTGCATGCCATGACCAAGTGCACGTCTTCGCGCTGCGCACGCAAGAGTTCGTTGTCGCCGAGTTCAGAGCACCACGCGGAGTTGCCGGCGCCAAAACCGGCAAGGTGCGGCGCCAGCAGGGCGTAGAGGCGCAACTTGCCACGTAGCGATTCGTCGAACACCTCAAGCCGCGTATGCACCAGCAGCACAGACAGGTGCGGGTCGGTGAGCACATGTTTGACTACGCGATAGCGGCCGTCCGGGTCTGAATTTGTGAGACGATAAAAAAGGCAATCGCGCTCCGGGTATTCGATCTGATGATTCAGGTCGCGTTTTTCTTCGTGGCAAAATGTTTCGCCATCGCTGATGAGGAACTGAAAATCGCGGGTATTTGGTTTATCAACGTGCGGATAGTAAATCTCGTTGACGATTCCGTGACTGAGCGTGAACCAAACGCGGCAACTTGTATGGTAGGCCGTGCCCACGCCTTCTTTCGCACTCGAAGTCCAGCGGGGCTCGATGCCGGGTGCACCAAAGGCCAGGGTGTTCTGAGGCGGATTCATGTTTGCGCCCGCAGATGCGAGCGCCAGCGCTTGATCTGGGCCGCGACGTTTTTTGGTGACGGCGCACCGATTGCACGCCGGCTCGCGAGCGCCTTGCTAACATCGAACACCCTCGCAACATCGCTATCGAAGAGAGGCGAAAACCTTTTGAGTTTCGAAAGCGAAACCTCATTGAGCGGAATTCCATTCGCGATAGAGTGCGCAACGATTTTCCCGACGATTTCGTGCGCCTCGCGAAAAGGCGTTCCCTTTTTCACCAGATACTCGGCCAGATCGGTCGCGAGCAGATGTGGATCGCTTGCACCGGCGTGCATCCGTTCGCGATAGATTTTCAATTCCGGCAACATCGCCGCAAAAACTTCCAGCGCGGTTTTTGTCGTATCGACGGAATCAAAAAGCGCCTGTTTATCTTCCTGCATGTCGCGATTGTAAGAGGAGGGAAGCGCTTTCATCACCGTCAACATCGACATCAAATTCCCGTAAAGCCGGCCTGCCTTGCCACGAGTCAGTTCCGCCATGTCAGGATTTCGTTTCTGCGGCATCAAACTGGAACCGGTGGAAAATGCGTCGCTGAATTCCACAAAGCCGAATTCGTGCGTGCTCCAGATGATCAAGTCCTCGCTCAAGCGTGAGAGGTGCATTCCGATCATCGCAAGACAAAAAAGGAATTCGCACACGAAATCGCGATCACCGACGGCATCGACACTGTTCTCACTCACCCGCGAAAAGCCGAGGTCGCGCGCGATTTGTTCGCGATCAAGGACAATCGCCGATCCGGCAAGCGCGCCGGACCCAAGCGGGAGCACATCGGTGCGCGTCAGGCAATCCCGAAGCCGATTCGAGTCGCGCTCGAATGACTCGATTTGCGCGAGCAAGTAATGGGAAAGAGTGATCGGCTGGGCACGTTGAAGATGCGTGTAGCCGGGCATCACAACGTCGGCGCGTGTTTCGGCGAGACGGAGCAGCGCCCGTTGTAAATCTCCCAGCCTCGAAGAGACCTCCGCGATTTCAGCCTTGACATAAAGCCGCAGATCGAGCGCAATCTGGTCGTTCCGGCTGCGCGCGGTATGAAGCTTCGCGCCTGCAGCGCCAATTCGCTTCGTAAGCGCAGCTTCGATATTCATGTGCACGTCTTCGAGGGAACGGTGCCACTCGAATTTGCCAGACTCGATTTCTTTTTCGATAGCACGCAGCTCGCTTTCAATTTTTTGCAGTTCATCAACGGAAATGATTCCTGCTCGAGCGAGCGCTGCGGCGTGCGCGATCGATCCAGCGATATCGAAGCGATACAGCTGCCAATCAAAGAAAACAGATTCGCTGTAGCGCTGCGCAATCTCTGCAGCGGGTTTTTTGAATCGTCCTTTGCGCATCGTTAAATGGGAAAGACGGCTTTCAGCCAATAGATGCGCTGCGCGTCACAGTTGCGGAGACATATTTCGCGTCCGGCAGAGCAAACTTCCGCACTTCCACCGTTACTTTCTGTATCGGAAAAGTTTTCAGTAAGTGCGCTGCGACCTGATCTGCCAGCGTTTCAATAAGGTTGACCGACTGACCGCGCACGAAACTCTTCGTTTCGTCGGCCACGACTGAATAGTTGACGGCGTTGTGGATGTTGTCGGCCAGGTCCCGCGTCTGCTGATATGGCCAAAAGGAAATATTGATGGTTAATCGCTGTGGTGTGACACGCTCTTCTTCGGGAACTCCGATGCGGGCAGAAATCTCCAGTTGCTCAATGCGAATTTCGTCGCAGAACGGGTGGGATTCGTGGGACACAGAACAAGACTAACGCAGCGCGGGTGAGGGCGACAACGTGTTTTCGGACGTAAAGCGAACGATTGCGGCAACCGTCTCCATCTTGACGAGGTGACCAGCGCGTCCACTTTGATTGGGCAATGAAAACGGTCTGGCGCGTTTTTCGTTATCTGAAGCGGTATCCGTGGATCGCTGCGGGCACATTGACCTGCGCGATCTTGAGCACGCTGATGGTGATCGTTTTCCCAGCGGCCACGAAATGGATCATTGACGACGTCGTGCGCGCAAATCGGCCGGACAAGTTGCTGCCGCTGATTTTGCTCGCAGCTGCGGCGTTTCTTGTCCAGCACGTCTTCAATGCATTACGGATCATTCTAAACAACACCTTTGAGCAAAGAGTCATTTTTGATTTACGCAGCGATTTGTATTCGCATATTCAACTGCTGCCGTTGCGCTGGTTCGATAATCGCGCCACGGGCGATCTGATGACGCGGGTAATCGAGGACGTGAACTCGGTCGAGCGCATGCTGATTGACGGAATCGAGCAGGGTGTAGTCGCGATTCTACAGGTGTTGATCGTCGTCAGTGTGATGTTTTATCTGAATATCAAGCTGGCGTTGCTCGCGCTGGGGCCGTTTCCATTGCTTATTGCCGGCGCGCTCACTTACACGCTCACCGCGCACCGGCGTTATCGATTGCAAAGACGCGCCTCGTCTGACATGAACGCGCTGCTGCACGACAATCTCGCCGGCGTCCGGCAAATTAAGAGTTTCGTTCGCGAGCGGGAAGAACACGCGCGCTTTAACCGAGTAAGCGATCAACTGCGCCACGCTACGCTCGTTGTGATGCGCGTATGGGCGATCTACAGCCCATCGATGTCGATGTTCGAAGCGATCGGCGCGCTGCTCGTGGTGGCCTTCGGCAGTCGCGCTGTGCTGGCGGGTACGATGCAACTGGGTGATCTCGTTGCGTTTCTCATGTTGACGGCGTTCCTCTATGATCCGATCAGCCGTCTGCATCAGCTGAATCAACTTGTGCAAGCCGGACGCGCTGCCGGTGAACGCGTGTTTGAGATTCTCGACGAACCAGTGGAGCCGGGTGTCGTAGCCGCGAGCGCTAATCGTGACGCCGGGATCCCCGATCCCGGCTACAAAACCCGAATCCTCGGCGACATTCGTTACGAAAATGTCAGTTTCAGCTACGTCGAAGGTTTGCCCGCGCTGAGGAACGTTTCGTTTCACGCGCCGCCGGGCGCGACAGTTGCGCTCGTGGGCGCGACTGGCGCAGGGAAATCCACACTGGTCAATCTGCTGGTGCGCTTCTACGAATTCACGAGCGGGCAAATCTACATCGACAAAAAACCAATTCGCGAATACGAACTGCGCGGTTTGCGCGAAGCGATCGGCGTCGTCACTCAGGAAAGTTTTCTGTTCAACGGATCGATTCGCGAAAATCTGCTCAAACGCGCGACAGTTTATCGAGCGTTTGCCAGACCGATTGGAGAGCGTGGTGGGCGAGCGCGGCGTGAAACTGAGCGTGGGCGAGAAACAGCGCCTCACCATCGCGCGGGCGCTGCTGAAAGACCCGCCGATTCTGATTCTTGACGAAGCCACCGCGAGCGTGGACACGGCAACCGAGCGCCTGATTCAGGAAGCGCTCGAGCGCTTGATGGCGAACCGCACTTCAATTGTGATCGCCCATCGCCTTTCCACAATCGTGCATGCGGACCAAATCCTGGTGCTCGATCACGGGCGCATTATCGAGCGCGGCACGCACGAGCAGTTGCTTGCGCTCGGTGGAAAATACGCGCGGCTTTGCCAGCAAAGTTTGCTAGAAGCATCTCCGTTGCGTGAGCCAGAGCTGCCGACCGAAATCGTTGCATCACAAAACCTCGAGAAGGAAGAGCGATTGCCGGTCAAACTATTTTGAGCTGCGAAGGGCGCTGTCTCATCCCGCCGTGCGACGAACGCTCTCGCGACGCTGTAGTGTGCGCTGTCCTCAGCGCAGTGGCATGTGGCGTGCTGGGTTCATCCGCTGAGGACAGCGGACTCTACAGCACTCGCGTTTCACGGGTTGGTGGAAACGGAAGCGGCAGGCGATGGCGTCGGCGTGGCGGACGTTGGAATTGAAATGGTTTGGCCGGCTTGCAACTTACGGCCGTCTTCGATGTGATTGGCTTTTTGCAATTCGTCGACGGTGACCTTGTACATTTTAGCGATGGACGTAAGTGTCTCCCCGCGCGCGACGATATGCGTGTTGCCCGCTGGGGCGGGATGTAACGTAGATGCCGCTGGAGCGGCAGGATTCGCCGGTGAAGGCGTACTTTCTCCGATCATGATCCCCGGCCGGATGTGCGAGATTTGTTGTTCCAGTTTGAGGATTTCCTGGGAAAGCGCATCGATCTTCGTGTTCTGTTCGTCAATTTTTTTCGCTAGCGTTTCAATTTGAGCGGCCTCAGCAGACTTTGCAGCCTCGGGCGCGGGCGTCTGAGCAGAAGCAGCGCAAAAGGGCAAAATCAACGTTGCACAAAGACTCGCCGGCAATTTCATCGGGGCGAAACCTTGCCACTGGCATATTTGTCTGGCAAGTCACTCTGACCCTACAGGCGAGGTGGCGGAGTCGGGCGCGGCCTCGGTGTCGGTGCAAGCCTCGGCGTGGGAGTAGCTCTTGGTGACGCCGTTGACGTAGGCGTCGCTGTTGAAGGTGGAGTTACCGTCGCAGTTGCCGTAGCTGTCGCTGTCACCGTTGGAGTCGCTGTCGGTGTTGCAGTGGCTGTCGCCGTTGCGGTTGCTGTTGGAGTCGAAGTAGGCGTCGGTGTCGGACTCTGTGCAGCCCCGCAGTATCTGCCGCCGGTGTTCAAATAGGTGGGGCCGGGACCAGCTCCGCCCCAGATGATCATTTGGCTGCCAGTCCAGACTGCGGTGTGAAAGTCTCGCGTGGCGGGGGCGCCGGTGGTACTTGTAGCCGTCCAACTGTCGGTACTCGGGTTGTACCTGCCGCCAGTGTTCAAAAAGCTGCCGCCGAATCCACCCCAGACGATCATTTGGCTGCTGGTCCAGACTGCCGTGTGAGCGTCACGGGCAGCGGGCGCGCTGGTGGTGCTGGTTGCTATCCAACTATCGGCACCGGGGTTGTATCTGCCGCCGGTATTCAAGAGGGTGAAATTAAAAGTCTCTCCACCCCAGACGATCATTTCACTGCCAGTCCAGACTGCCGTGTGAGAGTCTCGCGCGGTGGGCGCGTTGGTAGTGCTCGTGGCTGTCCAACTGTCATTGCCGGGATTGTATCTGCCGCCGGTATTGAAATCACTGCTGGAGTTGTATCCGCCCCAGGCGATCATTTCGCTGCCAGTCCACACTGCTGTGGGTAAGGCGCGGGCATCGGGCGCGTTGGTGGTGCTGGTGGCCGCCCAATTGCCGGTGCCGGGATTATACCTCCCGCCGGTGTTGAAGTAACTGCCGCTGTTAAATCCGCCCCAGACGATCATTTCACTGCCAGTCCAGACTGCCGTGTGAGAGTCTCGGGCAGCGGGCGCGTTGAATGTGCTGGTAGCCACCCAACTGTCGGTGCCGGGATTATATCTCCCGCCGGTGTTCAAATCACTGCCGTTATATCCGCCCCAGACGATCATTTCATTGCCGGTCCACACCGCAGTGTGAATTTCCCGGCCAGCGGGCGCGTTAGTGAGGCTGGTGGCTATCCAACTGTCGGTGGTAGGATGATATCTGCCGCCAGTATTAAAATATCCGCTAACATCAACCCCACCCCAGACGATCATTTCGCTGCCGCTCCACACTGCTGTGTGATACGTTCGGCCAGCGGGCGCGTTGATAAGGGTGGTTGGAGTCCACGTGTCGTCTGTGCAAGGAGCAAGCGGCTGCGCGCAGTATCTCCCACCGGTGTTAAACGCGCCGCCGCCCCAGACGATCATTTGGCTCCCGGTCCATACTGCTGTGTGGAATTCTCGGCCCGGGGGTGCGCCGGTGGTGCTGGTCGCTGCCCAACTATCGGTGCCGGGATTATATCTCCCGCCGGTATTGAAAGCGGGAGCCCCGCTACCGACTCCGCCCCAGACGATCATTTCGCTGCCAGTCCACACCGCCGTGTGAGCTTCTCGGGGCGCAGGAGCGCCGAAAGTGTCGGTGGGTGTCCAACTGTCGGTGGTGGGATTATATCTGCCGCCGGTGTTTTGAAAGCCGCTGCCGTTCTCTCCGCCCCAGACGATCATTACACTGCCGGCCCAGACTGCCGTGGGAAAGTACCGGCCAGCGGGCGCGCCGGCGACGCTGGTGGCTGTCCAACTGTCAGTGCCGGGATTATATCTGCCGCCAGTGTTCAAAAGGCCGCTGACGTTAAATCCGCCCCAAACGATCATTTCGCTGCCGGTCCACACTGACTTGGGAAGTGTTCGAGCGCTCGGCGCGCCGGTGGTGCTGGTGGCTGTCCAACTGTCAGTGCCGGGATCATATCTGCCGCCGGTGTTAAAATAGCCGCTGCTATCAACTCCGCCCCAGACGATCATTTGGCTTCCAGTCCACACTGCAGTGTGTTGCGTCCGAGCAGAGGGCGCGTTGGTGAGGCTGGTGGTTGTCCAACTGTCGGTGCTGGGATTATATCTGCCGCCGGTGTTAGAAAATGGGCTGCCGGCAGTGCCTCCGCCCCAGACGATCATTTGGCTTCCAGTCCACACTGCAGTGTGTTGCGTCCGAGCAGAGGGCGCGTTGGTGAGGCTGGTAGCCGTCCAGCTGTCGGTCGTAGGGTTATATCTGCCGCCGGTGTTAAAATAGGTAGGGCCGCTGCCAGCTCCGCCCCAGACGATCATTTCGCTCCCGGTCCAGACTGCCGTGTGATTGGATCGGGCATCAGGCGCGTTGGTAACGCCGGTTGAGGTCCAGGTGTCGTCGGTGCAAGGCGAAGACGGCTGCACGCAGTATCTGCCGCCGGTGTTGTAAGCGTTGATCTCAGCTCCGCCCCAGACAATCATTTCACTGCCAGTCCAGACTGCTGTGTGATAGGTTCTACCGGACGGCGCGTTGGTAGTGCTGGTGGCTATCCACGTATCTGTGCCGGGAGCGTATCTTCTGCCGGTGTTCAAATAGCTACCGCCCCAGATGATCATTTCACTGCCGGTCCAGACTACTGTGTGATAGTCTCGTGCACCCGGTGCGTTTGTCGTGCTGGTGGCTATCCAACTGTCGGTGCTGGGATTGTATCGCCCGCCGGTGTTCAAATAGCTGCCGCCGAATCCACCCCAGACGATCATTTCACTGCCAGTCCACGCTGCCGTATGATGGATTCTACCGGACGGCACATTGATGATGCTGGTGGCCGTCCAACTATCCGTGCTGGGATTGTATCTACCGCCGGTGTTCGAATAACCGCTGCTGTCTTGGCCGCCCCACACGATCATATTACTACCGGTCCAGACGGCTGTATGATACTCTCGGGCAGTGGGCGCGGTAGTGGTCGTGGTAGCTGTCCAGCTATTGCTGACAGGATTATATCTGCCGCCGGTGTTCAAGTAAACGTGGTTGACGCTGCCAAATCCGCCCCAGACAATCATTTCACTGCCCGTCCAGACTGCTGTGTGATCTCGTCGGCCAGTGGGCGCGTTGGTAAGGCTGGTGATCGCCCACGTGTCGGTGAGGGGGTTGTATCTCCCGCCGTCGAACAAATAGTTCGGATCAGAACCTCCGCCCCAGACAATCATTTCACTGCCTGTCCAGACTGCTGTGTGATGGATTCTACCGCCCGGCACGTTAATGATGCTGGTGGCCGTCCAACTATCCGTGCTGGGATAGTATTTACCCCCGGTACTGCTGCTGTCTGCGCCGCCCCAGACGATCATTTCGGTGCCTGTCCACACCGCCGTGTGCCAGTAGCGCGCAGTGGGCGCGTTGATGGTGCTCGTAGCTGTCCACGTGTCGTCCACGCAGCCACCTGACGGACCGGCTATCACAGGGAGCGTGTAGCTGGTACTCACTGCCGCCATTGTCATTGGCACTTCCGCTTCCGCTTTAGCCAGCCACGATCGCAATGGTTCTTTCAGCCACGCAATCGTGGCGAGCTTCAACCGGTCTTTGCCCTTCTTCATGATCGCCACGGCGTAGTAATGCGCGTCGTCCTCTTGTAATGGGCTCAATACGCCGGTTTTGATTTGCGCTATTGACGGTTTCTGTAGGGCAGCCGCTCCGGCTGCCGATCGTCCGTTAGGCAAGCGAGGCGCTTGCCCTACAATTTCTTGGCTATCAAACTGCGCTGCGAGTTTCGCAACGCGCTCTTGCCACTCGCTGCTGCTCATCTTCAGAGCCTGGGTGTTCTTCGTGTCGGCCGGTTTCTGCGGTGGCAGCCGTGTCGGCTGCGCAGGCGGCACGCCTGCCGCTACAGGATCTGCAGAGTCGCTCTTGATCCACTCCATTTCGGTGTACGTGCCGCTGGTCTGCTTCATCCGCGTTACACTTCGGTGCGTTCGCAGTTCGGCTTCGGCGCGCCGCTTCAACTCGCCGTGAAATCGCTGATCGTGAGCGTACAGCTCCGTGATTAAACGTTCGGCCAGCACAGGTCTGGCCAGGCACTCAGCGATCACAAAGGGATCGTTGCCCAGCGCCGCGAAGAGTTCGCGCAACACACCGGGTTGCTTGGTATGAGTGGCGATGCGCTCCACTTCGCGTTGCAATTGATCGGGAGTGATCGGTCGTTGCCAGTAGTCCTCCAGCGCCTGCGAGTTGCGCAGATAGCCTTCGACGTTTTTCTCGATCGCTTCGTGCGACATAACTCCATCCAGTGGCGGTTTGGGGCCGGCATTTGCTTTTGGCCAGATGCGATGCCGCCAATAGATTTCTTCAATCGCGCGCTGATACGCGACGCGATCCGCAAACGTCAACGTTCGCGCGCTTCGAATCGCAGATCCAGCCGCAGGCGCGACGCCCTCTTTTCCATTCATGCCCAAGGCTGCGTTATTTTCCGGCGCTGGAACCTTCGGATGACGGCTAGGCACGTTAATCGC
>WNGM01008669.1_pt1 | contig 14134 bp, 15 predicted proteins | sample 5400571 | NCBI WGS metagenome assembly WNGM01 (sample SAMN13153378, study PRJNA577476) | soil metagenome | isolation source: 100 cm soil or saprolite under Garry oak tree replicate 2 | place: USA:California | collected 2016-06-15
CTGGGTCGCGTGAGAAGATCCCGATAACGCAATCCGATTCTTGTTCGCGTCTGTATCCATTTCGACCAAAATGTTGCTATGGTTTCCATGACCGGTTCTTGTACGCGTTAGAGTCCAGGTCGGCTCCGTTTCCGGCGTCTGGAGCTTTTCAGTTCAACGGAGGAGGCTGGGCTGATCCCAATTCGCGGGTCGGGGTAGGTATTGGAATTTCTCCAGTTTTTTGACTCCGGCAAGTTGGTTAATTGACACGTGACGGAAACGTGACGACCAGCTAAATGATTGAATATACGAATGGTTCTATCAAGCTCACGCCGACCGTCTTTTTGGAGCCTGGCTTGCTGGCCCCTTGAGTTGCGTACCCAAGGCGGAGTGGTGTCGCCGGTTACGAAGAAACAGATGCACCGGGGGGTCGATTTAGTCGCCGTCGGAGCGGCATCATTATTAAAGGCGCAAGCCCATATCACAGGCTGCCAGGCGTGTGACGGGTCGGCGTCACGGTCCTTCCAGTCCGTTTTGGCAGAAGTGCTCGAAGGCTGCCAGGCTACCAACTATTTTGTCTGCGCTCCGATCGAATGCCCTCGATGCGCGTCGCCGATCTTGGAGACGACCGTTGTTTCCATCAGAGAAGAACGCCGAGGGCTAGCAACGCGGATTTATGAACCGCCTCTGATGCAGACCGACGTCGTATTTGTTGATGAACCTCAACTGAAGGAGGCCGCACAATTCATCTCCGGCTGTGAACACTGCGCACCGGACACCGCCGAAATCACATTTGATTATCTACTGGACGAGATAACCGGCTGTGATCCTACCGTCACCGAATATGTCATCTGCCATTCAGCCCGATGCCCGCGCTGCCACCGCGAGATCGTGGAAAAGACTCTCATCGTCGCAGACTAAACTGTAGCGGCGGTCTTATGACCGCCGCTACAGCGCAAAGCAGACACGTTTTCCCACAAATGCAGTTTTTGGTGTACGTACATTCAACGAAACTGGAGTTCCAGCTGCATGAAGGCCATGCCTTCAGGCACGACGGAGAGAGCGATGAAATCGTCGCCTAGGAAAGTGCGCAGATCGTCGATAAGATCGTGGTCGATTTTGTCGATGCGCAGTGTGAGGCGGTGGACATCCCCTTCGGAGGCCAGTTCGCACTCCAGAGCGCGGACCTTTTTAATCAGGTAGTGGAGCCGTTCCAGGAATGTGGTGTACGGGGGTTGTTGGGGCCGGACGCGGGCGATGGCTTCGCGTGGAAGCCAGCAGCGTTTATCGTTGGGGTAAAGAATCTTGAAATTACTGCGCTTGATCTCAATGACCAGCCCCCACTCGTCGGGAAGTTGAAGCTGGTCCGTGGATTGGACTTGCCTTCACCCTCGAGCCGAGGCTGTTTGCACCGCGCAGACAAACTCGGGAATGGACTTCAGATCGATATGCGCATTCGGACCGCAGGCTGCGCACGCCGGATCGCGGCGGAGTTTGAACTGACGGAACGACATCTCCAGTGCATCGTAAACGAGCAGCCGTCCGGAAAGCGTGGTTCCGATATTCAGCAGCACCTTAATTGTTTCCGTGGCCTGAATCAATCCGATCACACCCGGCAAAACGCCCAGCACGCCGGCCTCATCGCAACTGGGGGCCAGTTCCGGCGGCGTGGCTCTCGCATACACGCAGCGGAAGCATGGACCTTCATATGGAATGAAGGTCGAAGCCTGACCGTCGAACCGGAAAATGCTGCCGTACACGACCGGCTTTTTCAGCAGCACCGCGGCATCATTGACCATATAGGCTGTCGTGAAATTATCGGAGCCGCTGACGATGACATCGTAGTCTTGGATGATCTCCAGGATATTCGAGGCGTCGAGGTGAACCGGGTAGGTACGCACTTTCACGTCGGGGTTGACTTCAAACAGCGTACGACGCGCGGAATCGACCTTTGGAATTCCGACCGACGATGTCCAGTGCAATATCTGTCGTTGTAAATTCGATTCATCGACGACGTCATAGTCGACCAAACCGATCGTTCCAACCCCGGACGCTGCCAAATACACGCCCGCGGGTGAACCGAGCCCTCCGGCGCCCACCAACAGGACTTTGCTCCTGAGTAGCTGCAGTTGGCCTTTCTCACCGACCTCAGGAATGCGCAAGTGCCGGCTGTAGCGCGCCATCTGATCCTTGCCGACTTTCTCAGGTATGACGAACGGCAAGCCGTTGTTTTTCCACTCCGTGAAGCCGCCGCGCATCGAGTAAACGTTGGGGTATCCGAGATCCTGAAGAGTCTTGGCGGCCAGAGCCGAACGAACCCCGCCGGCGCAGTAGACGACAATCGGTTGATTCTTGTCCGTCAGCGTTTTGTCCGCTTTGATTTCCAGAAATCCGCGGGGGAGAGAAATGGCCTTCTCCAGGTGGCCCTGTTCCCATTCGTCGCCTTCGCGGACATCGAGTAGAGTAAACCCGTTGTCCGGGTTCAACTTATCGCGCACTTCCTGAACGGATACTTCCTTAATTTGCTTTTTTGCTTGATTGAGAAGCTCTTTAAAGTCGCTCATATGATCTAGGGTCATTTTTAGCCACAAAAAGGCAGAAAAGTTCACAAAATTCTTGGGAGTGTTTTGTGCCTTTTTTTGGCGAATCCTAGTTCAATATACGCCAAGTCGCCAGGGCTGTCGACTACCACCGGGAATCGCCTCGTTGCCTCAAATCGTCCAGTGTTGCTTGCATTTGCTCGTGGAGGACGCGAAGGTGCGCTTCGGAGGCATCCGAGGGCACCCAGATTGGAGGTGCCTTCAGCACGAGCGCTTTTGTGAACGGCAGAGGGACCTGAAATTGATCCCAACTGTTGAGCTGGATCCTGTGTTTCATCGAGATGTGAAAGCAAAAAATCGCAGCGCCCGTCTTTAGCGCGAGCAGCACCGGGCCTTGCTTGGCAACGTACCGCGGCCCGCGAGGCCCATCGATCGTAAAAGCCGTATCGCGCCCCTTGCGGATTTCACCCGCCATCTCGGCCAGAGCGCGGAACCCACCGCGCGAGCTGGATCCGCGAGCGGCGCCATAGCCGAAGCGTTGAATGCATTGAGCGATGGGCTCGCCGTCGCGATTCATGCTGGTCATAACGACGATGCCACGGTCCCGCCAGTAGTAGGTTGCAGGGAAAATCCGGCCATGCCAAAACGTGAAGATTGCGCGGCGGCCGGATCTATAGATGTCGTCCAGGTGGGAATCGCCTTCGGATTCCCAGCGAATCGTCCGGCCGATCGTCTTAATGAAGCAATAGCCGATCCAGCCGATAAGCCAAAATTTGAAACGATCCAAATTTAGATTTCTTCGAGTAGCTTCGCCATTTCCTCGCGGCATTTGCGCCGGCGGATTCCGCTTTCATCGACAATCCAGAATCGCGAAGCCTCTGCCAGGATCTGCCCGTATGCAGGGAAGCCTGTGGAGTTTCCGATCTTTTCAGGCTCGACGTATGATGCACCTTTGTTGAGCACCCGCCCGTTGAAAATCATTACACTGCCGAACAATGGCGCGTCAATAGTGATCAGCATGTTCGAGCGGCCGGTGAACTGTTGCAACTTCTCGAGAGTGATTTCTGAAAGCTTGGGCCCAGCAGCGGCTATCATCGGAGTCCTCCCGGTAACAACGAGCCCAAGAGCATAAACAAATTCCGCGGCAAGCGTCTAAAGAAATTCGGGGATGCCCTCTCCCTCTGGGAGAGGGCGGCGCGACAGCCAGCGGGCTGGCGCGCCGGGTGAGGGGTCACAGGTCTCAGCAAACCTTGAGACCCTCACCCTACCCTCTCCCAAAGGGAGAGGGTAGGCTTCGAATTTAGGAACCTGACGTGCACATGATTTTTTGGAGGTAATCCATGATCTGCCCCGGATGCGGAAGCGAAAACGAAACGGCCTACTCTGTTCTCTCGAATAGCCTGGTTTGTCTGGAGCCCGAATGCGGATTCGAGTTGGAAATGAATCGGTCAGAAGCTCATGAAGTTCTTGAAACCGAGGAAGAATTAGTGTGTTGTTAGGGGGTGAAACTTCTCCTCTTCGATCTGGATCAAACCCTAGTTAGTACTGGCGGAGCCGGACTTCGCGCATTGGATCGCGCTTGTCTCCACCTTTTTGGGATTCCGAATGCCATGCAGGGGATTTCTCCGCACGGGAAAACGGATCCTGCTATCGCCCGGGAAATCCTTCGTGTGCGATTAGGCAAAGACGCAACCGAAGCCAACGGTGAGATTCGATCGATTCTGAATGCCTACCTGCTTTTCTTAAAAGAAGAAGTTCAAACCTCTCTAAAATATCGTGTCTTGCCGGGTATTAACTCCATCCTCGACGAAATGTCGACGAGGAGCGATGTCGCGCTCGGTCTGGCGACAGGCAACCTCGAAGCGGGTGCCCGCATTAAGCTGGACCGAGGGGGACTGAATCGGTATTTTGCATTCGGAGGTTTTGGATCCGATTCGGAGGATCGGACCGAGTTGGTCCGGAAAGCCGCGGACGAGGCTGCAGCCCGATGCGGCAAAACGATCCTATCATGCGACATTTTTGTCATTGGAGATACACCCCTGGATATTGGCGCAGGCAAACGGGCGGGCTTCAAGACGGTCGGTGTTGCTACTGGAAGCTACTCGATCGAACAGTTGCTTGATTGCGGGGCGAACTTTGCCATTCCCGACTTCGACGAGGGCCGCGATCACTTCTTGCGTTCAACCTTCATTGCGTAGATGTCGACGCGCTCTTTGGGACGCTCGTTCTCGACGGGCACAGCGGCGATTTTCTCGACAACGTCCATTCCTTCAGCCACACGGCCGAAAACTGTGTACGTACCGTCTAACGAAGGTTGGTCGGCGAGCACAATAAAGAAGGATGTGAACGCACTGTCGATTTCCTCTCCGCGCGCCATAGATACGATACCGGCTCGATGTTTGACGTCGTTAATTTCCGCTCGAATTTTCTCAAGGTATTTCTGCGCGGCTTGGGGGATTGGCTCCGAGCGCGTGTTGAGATCGCCTGCCTGGATGACGAATCCAGGGGCGATACGGTGAAAAGCCGTTTTATCGAACGCCCCCAGAGACGCGAGCCGCAGAAGATGGCGGACGTGATTCGGCGCTTTATCCGGCAGCACTTCGATGACGATGTTCCCTTTGGAGGTCTCCATCACGATCCGATATTGCGATAGCTCCTCGGTAGTTTCCGTGCTGAACGGCGTCGGGGCCGCCGGCGGCGGCGCCGGCCGGGGCCGAATCGTAATGTTTCGAATCTCGATGCGGTCCGTCGCAATCTGCTTGTCATCTACGGGAGTGGTCGAAATCTTGTCGGCAACTTCCACTCCCTCGACGATGTGGCCGAAGGCCGTAAATTTTCCGGTGAACTGAGGCTGATCCGCTACGATGATGATGAATTCGGATCCCGCGCTGTCCGGTTCATTCGGGAGCAGCGTCGCGGCGATAATTCCGCGAGAGAATGGGATGTCGCTGAATTCCGGCTTCAGGCCAAGGTTGAAGCCGCCTGTTGGTTTCCGGATCTCCCCCCTGGAGGATTCCGTGCGGCACCATACTGTGAAAGATCGTCCCATTGTAGAAGCCCTGTTGTGCGAGGTCGATGAAGCTCCGCACGTGATGCGGTGCCTGATCAGGGTAGAACTCGACGATGAAATTTCCGGCTGTGGTATCAAAGACGGCCTGAAGCTGTTTGGCGTCGTCTTGAGGGGGCAGCAGCAAGGCTACGAGTAGTAATGCGTACATACGTTCTCCCAAAATTGCAAAACTCGCGCGCCGTGATGGAATAGACTGAAGCGGCGGTCTATTTCTTGAGGCTGCGCGCTATCGCGCTTGCGCTTCGCGGACCGCCGGTATTCCGGTGATTCCGCGAAAAACCGGCGCTCATAGAGCGCCGCTACAGCAGGCAACCCGCAGTCTTGCGCCACCTCCGCAGAGGAGGGAATGTGGAATCTTATAGCAGTTGTGAGCCGCGGCGAAGAGAATCGATGCCGAATTTCTCCTTGATCTCGTCAACAGCGTGGCCCAGCTTTTCTTTTGGATTGGACGTAGCGAAAAGTGTCAGTTGTTCCGGATCTTCGCGGCCACGATGGAGGTCCCCGGCTGAAACACCGATCAGACGAATCTTCCGGTTCAATGGGAATTGCGAAAACAGCTGGCGCGCGACGGCAGCAATCTCATCGCCGGTCTGAATCAGCCGGTCCAGCGAGTGTTGCTTGGTATGCGTAGAGAAGTTCGAGTACCGAAGCTTCAGCGTCACTTTTCGCGCGCGGTACTCGTCCTTTCGCAAACGCTCGGCCACATGGTCCGACAATTCCAGAATGGTGCGGAGGAGAAGGTCGGGGTCGTCCGTGTCCTCGTCAAATGTCGTTTCCGTGCCGACGGATTTGCGTTCCCAATCCGGTACGACCTGCCGATCGTCTTTACCGTGCGACAGCTGATACAAGTGCTCGCCCAGGCTTCCGAGCGTTCGAACAAGGGATTCGCGCGAGGCTGACGCCAGCTGGCCTATCGTCCGGAATCCCATCTCGTGCAGGCGGGCTTCGGTTTTGGGACCCACGCCCCACAAACGCGAGATCGGCAGGTCCCGGAGAAACTGGTCCACATCGTCTTCTTGAAGCACGACCAAGCCGTCGGGCTTCTTCAAATCCGAGGCGATCTTCGCCAAGAATTTGTTGGGGGCGAGGCCGACGGAGGCAGTCATACCCGTCGCCTCGCGGATAGCCTTCTTTATAGATCGGGCGATTTCGTCCGCTGGTCCGAGCAGGGCGACCGATCCGGTAATGTCGAGAAATGCTTCATCGATGCTGAGTGGTTCGACCAGATCGGTGTACCGCCGAAACACGTCCATCACCTGTTGCGATACTTCCACGTATCGGTTCATCCGCGGCCGGACATACACGCCTTGCGGGCAAAGTTTCCAGGCCCGGCTGATCGGCAGAGCGGAACGAATACCAAACTTCCGTGCTTCATAGGAACACGCTGCAACAACGCCCCGTCCCTTCCCGGCTTTCGGGTCTGCGCCGACAATGACCGGCCGGCCTTTGTATTCGGGATGATCGAGCTGCTCGATGGACGCATAAAATGCATCCATGTCGACATGAAGTATGAAGCGCACGCCGCGTTTTAGATGTGATACATCAACTGCCGCTGGCCGATGCGCGAGCGGCGAACCAATTCCTCGAACGTGACGTTATTCAGGATACTGCCGATGGCGCGATCCACTTCCGCCCAGATCGGCTTAAATTGACAGATGTCCTGTTTCCCGCAGTTATCTGCGAAATTACCGGATTCCAGGCAAGAGAGTTGGACGAACGGGCCGCTCATCGCCCGAATGACGTCTCCCACGGTGATCTGGCTTGGCGGCCGCGTCAGGACGTAACCGCCCTCGGTGCCGCGGCGGCTCCTCACGATATCCACCCGTTTCAAGATCTGCATAATCTGAAATAGAAACTTCATCGGAATGCCCTGCCGCTGGGCGATATCCTGCACTCGGATTGGCGCCTCGCTGTCGTAGTTCAGTGCAAGCTCCAGCACAGCCGAACACGCATATTCATCCCTTGCCGAAATTTTCATCAGACCTCTCGCTGCGACGATACCTTAAGTGGACCCAATCTGTCACTCCTACAACGGAAGCTAGCTTTATGCAATTATTCCCCTCTCCCTCTGGGAGAGGGCGCGAAGCGCGAGGCCGATAGGGCGAAGCGTTAAGAAAAGGTGAGGGTCGCAAGATTTGACGAGACCTCTCTTTAGGGTTCGCCCTATCGGGCTCTCGCTTCGCACGACCCTCACCCGCCGCGCTTGGCGCGGCGTCATCTCCCAGAGGGAGAGGGGATAAAAATCATGCTGAAGCTTCGGCGGATCGAACTGATTGGTTTCAAGTCATTTTCGGATCGTGGTGAGATCACGGTTCATGATACGGGTGTCACCGCCATCGTGGGCCCAAATGGCTGTGGGAAGAGCAATGTATCCGATGCCGTCGCCTGGGTGCTCGGTGAGCAGAGCGCGAAATCGCTTCGCGGGGATAAGATGGAAGACGTGATCTTTAATGGCACCCGCAACCGCGCTCCGATGGGTATGGCGGAAGTCACGATCACGCTCACTGAAATTTTGAACGGCAATGGGAACGGGAACGGAAATGGAAATGGAAACGGCGATAGGAACGGGAATGGGCCCTCACCCGCCGCGTCAGCCCCGCGAAGCGCGAGCCCGTCAGGGCGAAGCCTCAAGGAAAACCTGTCGCGGCGGCCTCTCCCAGAGGGAGAGGCAAGGGACGTCGTCGTTCAGAGGAGACTCTATCGGTCGGGCGAAAGCATGTATCTCATTGATGGGAAGCCGTGCCGCCTCCGCGACATTCAAGAAATCTTCCTCGGCACCGGTCTCGGTCCTAACAGCTACGCCATTATCGAGCAGGGTCGTATCGGCCAGCTGCTCAGCTCGAAACCGTCCGACCGGCGGACGTTGATCGAAGAGGCGGCCGGAATCACCAAGTTCAAAGCGAAACGCAAGTTTGCCGAGTCGCGTCTGGAAGCCGCGAGCCAAAATCTGTCCCGCGTGAATGACATTTTGGCTGAAGTCGACCGGCAGCGAAACTCGCTCAAGCGCCAGGCGGGAAAAGCGCGCCGGTATATTGAGCTGCGCAATCGAATGCGCCAGATTCTCTCCGCTGTCTTTTCAACGCGCGCCGAAATGCTGATCGACCGGCAGGAACAGCTGGAAATTTCGCTCGCCTTGATGGGTGGTGAAGGCAAGCGCCTGGAGCAGGAAATCGAACGGCTCAACGCCCTGGTTCACCAGCGACGCACGGATGCCGGTTCCCGAGAACGGAATCTGGAACAGACCAGAGAGCGGCGGTCCGGGATCGAGCTCGAGCATCAGAAGACGGTTCAACGGATCGAACGGCTTCAGGATCAGATCACCTCTCTTGAAGAACGCAGTCGCTCGCTGACTGCCGATCGGGCGCGCGCCGCCGAAGAACTCGACAATAACGCGAGGCAGCGTGAGCAAAAGAAGCTTCAGTTGACAGGCATCGAGGCTGACAAAGATATCGTCGAGGTTCATCTGAACCGAACGGCCGCCGGCTTGGGCGATCTATCGGAGCGGCGCACTGCAGAGGAACGCGTCATCGAGCATCTCCGGCACCAACAATTTGAGACCGTTGCGCGCGAAGCAAGGCTTCGTAACGATGTCACCAGCCGCAGTGAGATCAGCCGCCGCCTGACAGTACAGATCGAACGACTCGAGCGTGAAGCAAGCGAAGCGCGCGAACAAACATCGGCTTTAGAGGCGCAATTGAATCGAGCGCGCGAAGAATATGCAGGACAGCAGACGGGATTCGGCGCGTTGCAGACAAAGTTGAGGGAGGCGGAAGAGACCCATTACCGCTTTAAGGTCGAGCATGCAAACGCATTGCGGGCTGCGGCCGAAGCAAAGACGCATGAAGAAAGCATTCGGAATCGTCTTCAAACGATCGGTGAACTGGCTGTGCAGCGCGCCTATAGCACGGAATCGGTACAACAGTTCTTTAATGCTGTTCGCGGCCAGGATTGGGCGCCGCTCGGCATATTGGCGGATTTCATTGAGGTTGATCCGGAGTACGAATCACTGGTCGAAGATTTTCTGCGATGGAAGCTCCAGTACGTTGTCGTCGAGGACCGCAACCAGGCCCGGCGTGTGCTCGATCTGGTCAAAAACGTCAGCAAGGGCCGTCTGGATTGTTTTCTGCTCAACGGCAGGACGCCGCCCGAACCGGGGTTTCCGATCGACGGTGCATTGCCCGTATCGAGTGTGGTGCGATTCGATGATCGGGTTCGCCACTTCGGTGAATACATCCGCGAGGCGTACATCGTCGATACCGTTGAGCGCGCGTGGGAATTATCCGAAAAGTATCCTTCGTTCGAGTTTGTTGCCCGCACCGGCGAGATGGTGCGCGGCCATGTGATCGGTTGGGGTGAGCATGAGGAGATCGGCCCGCTTTCGCTCAAACGTGAAATACGCGAGCTCGACCGGAATATGGATTTGGCCCGGCGTCAAACGGTGGCCCTTGATAAAGAAGCTGCCCGATTTGGCGAATTAGTCGCTGAAAGCGAGATGCTGAAATCACGTCTTGCGATCGAGCTTCAAGAAGCGGAGAAGGCGATGCTCAGTATGGATCATTGCGTCCGCTCGATTGCGGTGGACTTCCAGCGGGCTAGCCAACAATTGAATGTGACGGCATTGGAAGCCGGCCGCCTTGCCGATGAGCGTGAGGAAGCCGAGCGGACGGTTGCCGAAGGCGAAATGGAACTGGTCGAAATCGCCGGAGCCAAAACGGCAATCGAAGCCGAGATCCGGGACCACACGCGCCAAAACGAGAAATTGCGCGTCGAGGCCGAGAACCTGCAGCGGGATCTCGCCGGACTTCAATCCCAACTTGCAGTGCTTGAGGAACGCAGGTCGGCGGTCTCACGAGAGCTGACCGTACTTCGAGACCAAGAAATCAGTCTGGATAGCCGGGCGCAGGATGCGGACTCGCAGATTCAGGAAGCCAGAGAGCAACAGGACCAGACCCGCGCTACGATCGAGTCTCTTGACCTTACGCGCGACCAACTGGCGGACGAACGCAGCCGGCTTGATGCTGCCATTGCTGAATCTATGACAGCCCTGGAGGGGCTTCGAGGCGAACTCCATGATGCCGAGACCAAATGGGACGAGCATCGTGGGCTCTTGGATTCCTGGAAGGACCGGCATAACGCTCTCGAAATTCAAAGAACGGAAGTCGACTCGGATCTGAAGCACCTGGCTGAGACCTGCATACACGAATTGAGCGAGACCATCGAGTCGGTTTGTCTGAACTATTTCGAAGCGCTACCGCCCACGGAGTTGGAAACCCGTGAAGATGAATATCGCGAACTGCGCGAGAAACTCGATTCCATGGGCGCTGTGAACATGATGGCTGTTGAGGAATATCAAGAAGCTGAGCAACGTTTCCAATTTCTCACGGCGCAGCGGCAGGACCTGCTCGACTCGATTCGAGACACCACGCAGGCGATCGAAGAGATCGACTCGGTTTGCCGCCGCCAATTTAAAGAAGCGTTTGAGGCTGTCAATGCGGGATTCCAGCAGTCATTCGTCTCTCTGTTTGGCGGCGGTCACGGCGAATTAAGGTTATTGGAAAATGCTGAAGATGGCGAGCGGCGGCAGGACGATGCGGGTGTGGAGATCGTTGCGCAACCACCGGGCAAGAAGCTTCAAAATGTATTGTTGTTGTCGGGCGGCGAAAAAGCATTGACAGCGCTGGCGCTGCTGATCGCGCTCTTCCGTTATAAGCCGAGCCCCTTTTGCATCCTCGATGAAGTCGATGCTCCGCTCGATGACGCCAACGTCGACCGATTCGCCCAGATGGTGCGCGAAATGAGCTCGACGACACAGTTCATCGTCATTACGCACAGCAAGCGTACAATGGAAACAGCATCCCACTTGTACGGAGTTACCATGGAAGAACCCGGTATCTCGAAAATTGTTTCGGTGAAATTGAACTGATGCGGAGTGAGCGTGACATTCCCCTCCTCTTCGCAGAAGAGGGGGGGCGCGACAGCTTAATAGAAGCTGGCGCTTCGCGCCCTCCTCTGCGAGGAGGGGAATTATGATGCAGACCGATCTTCCCGGCGTAAAGCTTCGCGGCCGCGGGAAGGTTCGCGACATTTACGCGGTTGGCGAATATCTCCTGATCGTGGCCACGGACCGTCTTTCGGCTTTCGATGTGGTGTTGCCGACGCCGATTCCTAACAAGGGCAAAGTGCTGACTCAAATGTCGTCGTTCTGGTTCGATTACTTCAAGGATTTCGTCCCAAATCACGTTGTATCGACGAAAGTCGATGAGTATCCGAAAGAACTCCGCCAGTTCCGCGATCAACTCGAAGGCCGCTCGATGCTAGTGAAGAAAGCCATCGTATTTCCGATCGAGTGTGTCGCGCGCGGATTTCTAACCGGCTCGGGTCTGAAGGACTACAACAGAACCGGGCAAGTTTGCGGAATTACCTTACCATCGGGTCTGCGCGATTCCGACAGGCTGCCGATGCCGATCTTCACTCCAGCCACGAAGGCGGAAACAGGTCACGATGAGAACATTTCCGAAGAGCAAGCGGTAAGGATCGTCGGTCAACACAATATCCGCAAGCTGAAAGAACTCACATTATCGATTTACAGCCGCGCCGTCGATTTCGCTTCCAAGCGCGGCATCATCATCTGCGACACGAAATTTGAATTCGGAACGATTGATGGCGAGATCAGGATTGTCGATGAAATGCTCACACCGGATTCCTCACGACTCTGGCCTGCGGATCGATACTCTCCGGGAAAACCTCAGCCGTCCTTCGATAAGCAATTTGTTCGCGACTACCTCGAACGTATCCAATGGAACAAACAGCCTCCTGCGCCGGAGCTTCCTGCGGATATCGTCAGCGCGACGAGCGCAAAATACGTCGAGGCTTTGCGGATTTTGACCGGCCGGGACCTGCAGTGACTCTACTGGACTGGCTTCTCATCGCGATACTCGTTTATTCCATCGTCATGAGCTGGTTAAAAGGTTTCATCCGCGAAGTTCTAGGACTGATCACGGTTCTGGCGGCCTTGCTTCTTGCAGCATGGTTCTACCGCGGGTTTGCGAACATGTTTAAAGATGTTGTAAGAACCGAAAACCTTGCTCTATTCTTTGGTTTCTCCGTCATCTTCCTGGCGACACTCGTCGCGGGATTTGTGATCATCTGGCTGATCACCAAATTCGTGAAATTCGCCAAGCTTCAATGGGCGGATCGAATGCTGGGAGCAGCATTCGGATTTATTCGCGGATGGGTGATTGGCGCCGTGGTCTTGCTGGCGTTAACGGCGTTCGACGTGCAAACGGAGAGGTTGAAGAACTCGGAGCTGGTACCGTATTTCCTGCCCGGGTCCAGAGTTATCGCCGTCATGACTCCCTATGAAATGAAAGCGAAGTTTTTGGTTGGCTACCGCGCGCTGGAGCGTTGGTGGCGAGAAAAATAATCCATCCTCCCAAGGAAGAAGGTCGTGAAACAGACGCTGGAATACCTTGTCGAAGAGATGATCGACCGCCGGATTTTTCTGGATGAAGCTCTCGATGAATTCGAAAAGAGATTCATCCAGACTGCGCTGACCAAAACGCATGGAAATCAAACCAAGGCCGCGGAGGTCCTTGGTGTCCACCGCAATACGCTCAATCGTAAGATCGTCCACTACAAATTAAACGGGCGCCGCTACAGTTGCACCAGCTGTTACGTATCGTTAGGCCTCTACATTAGTCCCAATACCGAGCTCTTTTGCCCTTCTGTAAGCCAGATCAGCGGCAACGAGATCTTCGAGCGCCATGCCGACGGATTTGAATACTGTGATGCGATTGTCGACATCCGGGACCGGTTTGGCTTCCGAAACCAGTTCGTCGATCGAAGCATAGATGCTGCCGCGGTGGATGACGCCTTCGTTCAGCGGTATAACGATGTCGCCTGCTTCGTTGAACGCGCTTTCGTGTGAATCGACCACAATGATGGCCTGAGCCATGACATCCGAAGCGATCTCACGCGTGTGAGGCCGGTATGCCCCGATGGCGTTGATGTGAACGTTGGTTGAGAGATCTCTCAATTCAAACAACGGCGTCGCATTCGTCGTACAGGTGCAGATGATCTCCGCCCGTTTGAGTTCATTCAGGATCGAGCGGCGCGACGGCTTTCGGAGTTGCCGTTCTACGCGCTCGGCAAATTGCTCGCTGAGCTCCGGTGTTTGTCCAAAGACGAGAACCTCGCCAATGGCAAAAACTTTTGTAAATACTTCCACGTGAGACCACGCCTGCACGCCGGTTCCGAAGACTGCCATTGTCCTCGCCCCGGATTTGCCGAGAACATCGGTTACAAGGGCGGATACAACTGCAGTGCGGAGCGCCGTAAGGAACTCGGCATCCATGAGGCTCAGGATTTCACCGGTTCCGGCGCTCACATATAAATATTTCGAGTGGATCAGCGGTAGGTTCTTTGCGGGATTTCCGTTCATGACGGTAACGAGCTTCATGCCTGCCGCCTCCAGGCTCTCACAATACGACGGCATGAATAACGCCACGCCTTCATGCGCCGGCATTTCAATCGTTAGTCGAAGCGG
>WNGM01006305.1_pt1 | contig 14105 bp, 15 predicted proteins | sample 5400571 | NCBI WGS metagenome assembly WNGM01 (sample SAMN13153378, study PRJNA577476) | soil metagenome | isolation source: 100 cm soil or saprolite under Garry oak tree replicate 2 | place: USA:California | collected 2016-06-15
CCCCATGCCGGATGAACAAAACCTGCAAGACCCGGCCAACGTGGCCCAGGTTATTGTCTTTGCGGCGCAAGTACCACCCGAGTCGGCCCTCCAGGAAGTAATAATAACCCCGGTAACTGAGACAAGCTGGCCTTAGGAAAGCCAGTATAGTAGGGGTAAGTCCCCTACCCTGCTTACTTATGGATTTACCGGTGTTGGAGGCGGTATCGCCTGAACTGTTGCCCGCCTGAACATGAGAGAAAACACGGTAATGCCGATCACACTGAGCACCAGCGTTACCAGCGGGATATGAAAGCCGGGCGGAACGATAAGGTAAATGGTGCTGGGCAAACCATCCCAGAGACCGTGTAACACAGAGACGAAGAGGTAAGCCAAAATGACCGGACCGGTGATGCGAAAGTGCTGCGGCCGGCTCTCCCGGAACAGCACTGTGGCAAGAATGGCAGTCCAGATGCCGTGGCCGAACGGCGCGATCAGGCCGCGGATCACCGTCTCGGCGATCGAGACCCCCACATGGCCCTGGCTGAGGAGGAAAGCCGTGAAGGCATAGCCTGTACTTTCTAAGGCAGCAAATCCCATGCCAACGGCTGCTCCCATCAGCAGTCCATCCACCGGCGCGGTGTGACGCATGCGCCGCGCTAGAAATATGACTGCCGCGATCTTGCACCCCTCCTCAATCAGTCCGACGGCAAACCCACTGGCCAGGGACAGGCCTTGATCGGGGCTTGCTGGTCGGGGGAGCAACAGGGCTTCAAGCGCTGATGCCCCGAGCACACCTAGTATACCACCGAGGCAGAAACTTTTCGCGATCGTCTCCGGCGTCAGTGCGCTTAAATGCTGGTGATCATATAGGAATGCTACAAAGGCTACCGGCACCAGAAAGTTTCCGACCAGGATGACGGTCGGGTACAGATTGGGATTGCCGGTCAGGAACATGATGAGCGTTGCGGCGACAAACAGGACTATGCCGGTTAGCAGCACTTGCAGCCAACCCCGTCCCCCACGTGGCGGGTTTTGGGCCGGTGGCGTCCAGGCTTTTTCTTGAAACATTGACATTCTCCATTCATATTAAGATTCGAGTCCATAGTATTCTTACGCCACCGGCCAACATATGAAATACATGTTATCATTTATACTGTAGTGTTTGAAGCAGATAGCAGAAGAAGGGAGAAAATCATGGCAGAGAAAGTACATGTGCAGGCGAAATTTGATACAGGCATGCGTTTCAGCGTTGAGTCAGGTTCTGGTCACTCTGTAATGCTCGACGGGGAACACGACGCGGGATACAGCCCCATGGAGCTGGTCTTAGCCAGCCTGGCCGGCTGCTCAGGTATTAGCGTGATTTCAATTGTGCTAAAGAAGCAACAAGTCGTTACAAGCTACGAGGTACGTGTCGAGGGAATACGTACGGAAACGTATCCGCTGATATTTACGGATATCACCGTCGAGCACATCCTCACGGGCCATAACATACATCCCGTAGCGGTTGAGCGTGCAATTGAGCTGGCCGAGACCCGCTATTGTCCTGTAAGTGTGATGCTGGGCAAAGTCACTAACTTGAAGCAAATCTACCAGATTATCGAAGCTGAATAACTCCTCATGATTGTTTTTGTTTAGTATTGAAGTGGTGATTTGGTGCGCAGCACCAAATCACCACTTCAATACTAAACAGTCATTGATCTTAATAAATATTACCAATCCATTGGAATTAATTGCCAAAAAATATTGACAAATTTTATTTTATTGTGTATTATTACCATATCGTTAACGAAAAATACCAGGTACGTACAAATATTGATCAAAATCATGACGTCGGAGTAGTGCAGCATCTTCAAGAAGCTGTTAGGAGAAAGGCTCATGTATAACAACTTTTATCTCCAGGACAAACGAGTTGAGGAGCACCTGCAGGATTTGCAGCGTGAAGCTAATCAGCAGCGTATAGTAGCAGACTTGCCCAGGGATCGCCGTAGTGTAGGGAAGCACATAATCAGTAGAATCGGTACACAGCTGGTGGCTCTTGGCACGTGGCTGGAGCGCGTCGAGCAGCATGATAAACAAGCTGTTGCGACCTATAGATAATGCGATTCACATATAGTAGGGCTAGGGCTTGCCCCTACCCTGGCACCCTTTAAGGGTATCCCCGAGGAGTACATGCATGTATCCACTTATTACAAGAGACCCTGTGAGCGGCGGCGAGCTGATCGTTACGCGACTGGAATGCCCTGAAAGCGGCATTGTGATCGAGGGACAGTTCAGTCTTGGATGGATCGGTCGCCTGAACCGCGAGCAGCTTGATTTCGTCGAGATGCTGGTGAAGTATCGAGGAAACATTCAGAAGTTGGCGGCAGAGCTAGATGTCGCCTATAACACTGCGCGCAGTCGCCTGGACGAGATCGTGACCGCGCTGGGTGGCGCACCTGAGAATGACGGTCGTGCTGACCGCCGTGCCATTCTCGACCGTCTTGCCTCCAGGGAGATCAGCGTCGAAGAAGCTATGCGCCTGATGAAAGGTTAATTCCATGGCAAGCTCAATTGATGAGCGCAACCGTGTTCTGTACATGGTTGAGTCAGGCAAGGTGACTGCGGCCCAGGCGGCGCAGTTGTTAGACACGCTGGATTTAGAGCGTTCACGCTCTCGCGAACAAAGCCGCAACCGTACTGCGCGAGTGCGGGTGACGAACCTGGCTACCAACCGCCAGAAAGTCAATGTGACCATTCCCGTGAGTCTCATACAAGTCGGCCTTCGCCTGGGAACACGCCTGGCGCCACAGGTCAGTGGCAGTGCGCTGGAAGACCTGCTGCGCGCCATTGAGGGTGGTGCAACTGGCCGCCTGTTGGATCTACAGGACCTGGAAGAGGGCGAGCGGGTAGAGATTTTCGCTGAATAGTATAGAAGGAGGATTTCATGAACCAACAAACATTTACCGTTGGCATCGCACCGCGAGTAATCATTACGCAAGTACAGGGTGACCTGAGCGTGCAGGTTTGGAAAGAACAAGCAATAAGCGTTGAGACTGATAACACCGTGGGCGGCTTCGAGCAAGAAGGTAACACGCTGACCATCATCGATTGTGATGGCGACCTTAAGTTGAAAGTGCCTGAAGATACAGGTATTAAAGCCACGAATGTAATGGGAAACGCTGAAATCGAGGGCATACGACGGGTCGAATTAGAGAATGTGGCAGGTGATGTAACACTCAAGAACATCTCCGGCGACGCGGAACTAGAGAATGTCGGTGAAGCTATCGAGCTAACGAATCTTGGAGGTGACCTGGAGGCGACGAATTCACCTGCCTTACGCGTGCGCCATAGCGTTGGTGGTGATTCTACCCTCAAAAAGATCGCCTTTGTGGAGATTGAGACTGTTGGAGGAGACCTGTCGGTGGAAGAGGCTGAGAGTGCTCTGGTGAGTACTGTTGGCGGTGACCTGGACGCGACCGACGTCGTGGCTGCGCTGCGCGGCGGTGTTGTGAGTGGCGACTGCCAGGTAAAGGGGAGCGCCCGTACTGATATTGTGGTCGGAAATACTGGTGGGGACTTTACAGCAAGCAGTGCCGCGAGCGTGCATACAGGTAATGTAGGCGGAGACTGCGAATTGCGCGACGTGCAGGGCGATGTCGAAGTGGGTTATGTTGGTGGAGACGTCAGCTTAAAGGGTATTGGTGGGACCTTGCAGGTGGGCAACTGCGGCGGTGACGCAGAATTGAAGGGTATACAGGGGAGTATCGAGGTCGGCAGCATCGGTGGAGACCTGGAGCTGCAGGCTGCTTTCCCCGTCGATACACGCACACGCCTGATTGTGGGAGGGGATGCCACTATCACATTACCGGACAACCCTGACCTGAGTATTCGTGCCACTGTTGGCGGTGATGTAAGGGGCCGGTCCATTATTACCGGCAGAAGTGGCAATCTTGTCAACCTGGTATATGGGAACGGGGCTGCTCATCTTGATTTGAACGTTGGAGGAGACCTCAATTTAAAGGGCGCCAGCACTCCACGTAGTTCTAGCAGTGCGAGTGGCTCCTGGAGCGATTTTGGGCATGAGATGTCCAAACTGGGACGCGATCTGGGCAAGCTCGGACAGGAGTTGAGCCACGAGATTGCCGCTGTATTCAACGAGGCAGGCTGGTCTCGCGGTGCTGATTTTGCCGGCGATATTGCGCGTAAAGCTGATGAGCAGGCAAGACGTGCGCAGCGCCGGACCGAGGAGCAGACGAGGCGGGCTAATGAGCGAGCCGCTCGCGTCAATGTACGTATCAATGATCGCGAATGGCGACTCGACCCGGAGCGGCTGGAGCGTATCAGGGAGCAGGCGCGACGGGCTGCCGAGGAAGGGGTATCAGGCGCTCTTGAAGCCGTTGAACGGGCTGTGAGCAATCTCGGCGTGCCGATGCCGCCTCCGCCGCCGGTGTCCCCAACACCGCCGCCCATGCCAGGAGGACCTGGCCCTGTGCCCCCGATGCCTCCCAGACCTGATTGGCCTATGCCAAACTCCCAGGAGGGAACGGCTCAGGGTAGGGCGGCAGAGCAGCAAGGCCAGCAGGGTGATAATGTTGATGCTGGTGCACCAAAGGTATCTGCACTTGATGTAGAGCAGGAACGCGAAGCCATCCTGCGCATGATTGCCGAGGGCCGCATTACCCCTGAAGAAGGCGACTTGCTACTAGAAGCCCTGGGAGGCTAAAACGCACGTTCTTTCATTGCAAAAAAATTGGGGTTGTGCAGCGACGCAGTCGCTGCACAACCCCAATTTTTTTGCAAGAATCTTTTGTTCATGTGCAAGATGTTGGAACCCCAACACCTGGAGAGTGGAAAACAGCGTTTGCTGTTGTGTGAGAAACAGGTCCTGATCGACCTGGGAGTGGGTGAAATGGCACCTGTCAAACAGGTACAGACGTTCACCAAAGCTCCCTAGAAAGGAGGTGATCCAGCCGCACTTTCCGGTACGGCTACCTTGTTACGACTTCACCCCAATCACCGACCCCACCCTCGACGCCTGCCTCCCCACAGGGTTAGCCCAGCGGCTTCAGGTGTAGCCGACTTTCGTGGTGTGACGGGCGGTGTGTACAAGACCCGGGAACGTATTCACCGTGGTGTGCTGACCCACGGTTACTAGCAACTCCGACTTCATGCAGGCGAGTTGCAGCCTGACTTGACGTCATCCCCACCTTCCTCCACTTTTTAGTGGCAGTCTCGTTAGAGAAATTCAACTAACGATAAGGGTTGCGCTCGTTATGGGACTTAACCCAACACCTCACGGCACGAGCTGACGACAGCCATGCAGCACCTGTGCATCCGTCCCTTGCGGGCACATCCATCTCTGGACGGTGCAGATGCATGTCAAACCCTGGTAAGGTTCTTCGCGTTGCTTCGAATTAAACCACACGCTCCGCTGCTTGTGCGGGTCCCCGTCAATTCCTTTGAGTTTTAACCTTGCGGTCGTACTCCCCAGGCGGACCACTTATCGCGTTGGCTTTGACACGGAAGGGGTCGATCCCTCCCACGTCGAGTGGTCATCGTTTACGGCGAGGACTACCGGATCTCTACGCATTTCACTGCTCCACCCGGAGTTCCATGTCCCTCTCTCGCTCTCAAGTCCACCAGTTTTCAAGGCACTTCATCAGTTAAGCTGATGACTGTCACCCTGAACTTAATGGACCGCCTGCGTGCCCTTTACGCCCAATAAATCCGGACAACGCTCGCCCCCTACGTATTACCGCGGCTGCTGGCACGTAGTTAGCCGGGGCTTATTCCCCAGGTACCGTCCTTGCTCTTCCCTGGGAAAAGCAGTTTACGATCCGAAGACCTTCGTCCTGCACGCGGCGTTGCTCCGTCAGACTTGCGTCCATTGCGGAAAATTCCTCACTGCTGCCTCCCGTAGGAGTCTGGGCCGTTCTCAATCCCAGTGTGGCTGATCGTCCTCTCAGACCAGCTACCGATCGTCGCCTTGGTGAGCTTTTACCCCACCAACGAGCTAATCGGCCGCGGACCCATCTCATGGCGCCTTGCGGCTTTGTTTGTTTCCAAACTTATGCGGTATTGTCAGCGATTTCTCGCCGGTATTCCTCACCACGAGGTAGGTTATCCACGTGTTACTCACCCGTCCGCCACTCCCTCTCGTTGCCGGGAGAGCGTGCGACTTGCATGTGTTAGGCACGCCGCCAGCGTTTATCCTGAGCCAGGATCAAACTCGTCATTCATTGCTGTTTGAGAATACACTCACCAGAGTATACCCTCTATGTCGAGCAATCCTGCCAAACATTGCGCTTGGCTGTTTTGCTTGAATTGACAGAAACTGCTTCTGCAAGCATTTCTGTTTTCCACTCTTCAATTGTCAAGGTTCTGGCGCAGCATGACACTGCGATTTCATAGTGAAATAAGTAAATGTGTGATGGAGAATTTGTGTGTTCTGCTCATGAAAATACACAACGTGGGAGATTTATTCCCACCAGCGTTTTTTGGCAAAAACGCTCTTTATGTCACATCTATGAAAACACGTGATGTAGGATATTTATTCCCACCGGCGTCTTTTGGCGGAGACGCTCTTTGTGTCGCATGTATAAAAACATGTAATGTGGAAGATTTATTCCAGTCTATGGCGGAAATTGAAAAGTCTTTGGTGCAGCAGGTGATACGACGTTTGCATGACGTGAGCATTGGAACTCAGGTACAGGGCCAGGAGTGGTAGGGACCAGGCCCATAGACCGCGCAGGTATGCCTAGCGAAAACGGGGAAGCCAGGGGACAAAGGTGTTGAGAGGACCCAGGGTAAAAAAGCAATAGAGGCTGAGCATGCAGAAGGTGCAGAGGGAGATGAATTGTGGTGAGCGCAAAGCCTTAAAGATGAGCTGCTCTCGCGTGCTATCGACTTCGACGGAAGCCACGAGGGCAAAGAGCCCAAAGAAGGTGACGGTGTACCAGGGCCAGAACCACGGCGTGCCGATGGCGCAGTAGAGCAACCAGAGGGCAAGCAGGACGAAGAATAAGATGGTCGTATCACAGTGAGCATTGACGGCTGCCTCGAAAAGCAAGAGAGGATTCCAGGCGAAGGCAAGGATCGCTAGAGCGCGCAGGCGAGGTGAAATAGATCCATGCAAACGTTGCAGCCCTCCACTCAACACCCAGAGAAGTTGGGTAGAGCCCAGATGCATAGCCGCCATACAAGAACAGGTCTTGTGAAGTAACAACGGGAATGAGGATGTAAAGTAGCCCCAGTACCAGTGTAGAGCCCAGGAAGGAGGTAACAGCCCGCTGGAGGAAAAGCATATGGGTTAGCCAGAGGATCCACGAACCAGCGGATGGGAGCAGAGCATCTGAAAATCCAAGACCTTGCAGCGGGAGGACAGCATCCAGGAGGAAGATAGCCGCCGCCATGGCCAGCAGGAGCATAAAAGGAAGAAGATGATACCTCTTATTGCTTGTGCGTTGGCTGCTTCAGGACCGTAGGGCACAAATAGGCTTCCTGGTCAAAGTGGCTGCACGTGTAATAGGGTAGAGCCGATCATACCCATGAAGGAAAAAGTGCGACAAAGTTCATGATGGTGTTTGGCCCCACGCTGTGAGGATGAACGAGACGGCACGAAAGCTATCGGATAGGACTTCGGCCAGCATGCGGTTATAGAGCTCTTCAAACTCTTCTTGCGTGGTGACTTGCATATTGAGCAAAAAGGGTTCGATCAATCTGAAGAAGGCCATCGAATTTTGATACATGCTTCCATGCGCTTCTGTTCCCGCTGAGAGGTCGAGTACATATGCCGCCTGCTGTATACTTTCACATTGCGCTTGCTGAAAGAACTGGCCCAACATCGGCGTAATGCCCGCATGGCGTCCATCTGGAGAAAAACTCCTGCCTGCTTTTTTGAGTGAACTCATGGTCATGGCGTTCAGCGTCTCGTAGGCCAGGCTGTTGGTGAGGTGCCATTCCGTTTCTGTCAGGCGGATAGTACCGCCGGGTCGTGTAATTCGCACGCATTCATCCATGAGCAAGGGCCAGCCTGTCCTAGGCATGAAGCCATAAATGAAGCGAGCATTGACCAGATCAAAGGTAGCATCAGGAAAGTCAAGAGGCTTGAGCGCATCCATGACCCTGAAACTGGCATTGTTCAAGCCTTGTGTCCAGGCTTGTGCTCGCGCGTATTCCACCATAATCCTGCTGATATCAATGCCCGTCACCTGGATGCTGGGATGTTCAAAAGCCACATCCAGAACCCAGCCGCCAGGGCCACACGCAATATCCAGGATGTCGTGGAGCGTAGAGAAGTCAGAGCGCTCAGGCAACGCTCCTCCCATCCCCTTGGTGGTGAGACGATCTTGATGCATTAAGCGTGCCATTTCCGCGGCATTTTCAGCGTCAATAAAGTATTTGTTTTCGCTCGTTGGCGGGATGGTTGCCATAGGGTATGATTCCTTTCAATTTGTCTCTTCTTGAATATAATTATACAGGATGCGTCTTTGGAGAGCAATAACAGCCTTACTGGGTGGGCGATGGCAATGTTGACATGTTCCTGTGTCGTTTCCATTGAAGAAAAGAGCTCTTGGGAGCTCTGCTCGAGAGGAGGAGCCTCGCGGGCAAGGGCAAGGAGCTTTTCACCGTCACACGTTAATGAACGCTGTTGTGATGGTTGTTTTGCCTACTCCACTTGACACACCAGCGAGCACAATTCTGGGAAGAGTCAGCAGCATGTCAACTCACCTCTACTCCAGGCCACCCAATGAGCACAATAGTCATGGTGATAGATGCAGTATACGCATTGGAGGTTTGGGGTGCAAACGGATCTCAACCAGGCATCCTGCATTTCTCTTGAATTTTCAGAACTCTTGTGTTAGAGTAATATCATCGCTACACCGGATTGAGCCTCTCCTATGAACTAGAAAGGAATTTGCATCGCTTTTGTGACCCTTGTTAACTTAGTGCCCGACCACGTTTGGCAATACGAACATCTTCCTGGGTATAGTGTCATAGTAGTGTTGAGAACTCTTTGAGCCCAAAGCGCTTTCTGGGGGTGTTCTCATCCTAATTATTTCAGAATGGAGAGTAGAACATGCGTAAATCCTATCTCGCGTATCTCACTGTGACCATGCTCATCCTGCTCGCCTTTGTTCCCACGTTTATGTTTGCACACGCACAAGGACACGTAGCCGCGGCTGGCCCCGGCGTGGGCAACATTCCTCAAGGAACGCAGACCAACAGTTTCACGGCCAATAAGGTAACTAATGTGTTTGCGACCACGCAGAAGACCAGTTGCTACACACCAGAGGTGCCATATTTTGCGAACGATGGACCCAACGATGGCTATAGCGGCGAATCGAAGTGTGCTGGGACCTCTAACACCAGTGAGGACCCTGGTCCCTATTCCACCCAGACCGGCAGCAACCCGGGCTATCCTGCCACCACCCCTATGCTGGTCAAGGATCACTCTGAGTCCGATCTCCGGGTCGACCCCACCAACCCTAGTCACCTGATCGGCTCCTCAAAGTGGTTCGTGAGCCCGGAAGGCTACAACCATCTGCTGGGCTTCTACGAGTCCTTCGATGGCGGTATGACCTGGAGCGTTCAGGGGCACATCCCAGGCTACGAGGGCTGGACCGATAACACCGACCCGGTCGGAGCCTTCGATGGCTTTGGGAACTACTATGAGTTCAACCTGGCCTACCAGTTCTTCTACAACAAGGATGGCACGCACAACTACACGGTTGGCACCTCCCAGGAGCCGAACCCGGTTGTCCCAGCCGAAGTCGTCTCAGTTGCAGTGCATCCCCATGGCGCAACAAAGGCGACCGACTGGAGGACCACGACCCACAAGGGCCAACCAGACTACGTCGCCACGTATGATAGTGTTGGTAGGGAGCCCGATAAACAGTGGATCACCATCGACACCAATCCCGCCAGCCCCAACTACAACACCATCTACGCCATGTGGACGCTGTTCAATGGCTTCTCGAGCAAGCCATATGTCTCGACCGCCAGGGCACTCTCGAATGGGACGCACACGAATTGGTCCGCGCCACAATTGCTGCCTACCGTCAACAACTCTGCAGGCGATACTTATTTGCTTCCACACGTGGACCCAGCCGGGGTGGTCTACACGACGGTAACGAATTTCCCAGGGAAACACGGCTTCTGCTGCGCCACCATTTCGGTCGATTTCTCAACTGACGGTGGCACAACCTGGCAGGGACCTCGGGTGGTCATCCAGAACGTCCAGTATCCGCCACTGATCTACCCGAATACTACGTTCAGAGACGGGATCGAGGACACCTTCGCGGTCGGTAACCACCTGTCCGCGGGTCACTATCCGCTCTATGTATCCTGGGAGGACTACAGTGCGGGAGTGGGGAACAACATCCTGTCGGCCTCCTACGATCAGGGCCTCACCTGGAGCGCGCCCATTCAGGTCAATGATAACGCGTCGCCGGTCGATGAGTTCCAACCCAACCTGACAGTTGCAGCCAACGGGACGGTGAGTGTAGCTTTCTACGACCGTCGCCTGAGTTGCCCTGCTGCTAACAGCCCTGAGGCTACCGGAGCTGGCCTCGCTCTCGACCAGGTCAACCCCAATTATTCGGGTAGCCTGCCGCCGTATGGAGCCAGCAACTACTGCGTCAACGCCAGTGTGCAGTTCTATAGTCCTACCCTGACTCCCTTCGGACATAACATCCGGCTCACCCAGCACACCTGGGACCCGCAGTTGAATGCGGCGCACCCGGGCAGTGCTTCAGGTACTGAGACCTTCATCGGCGACTACTTCGGCAATACGACCAGCGGCTCGACGAATATATCGAGCTTTGTGAGTACGTACAACGATGGCTCGAATCCCAATAACCAGCAGCAGCAGGTCATTGCCACCGTTGCCATTCCGTAAGCGTCCTTCAAGTGGGAGGATCACTTGTCCTCCCACTTGAGGAACTTGAGAAGCAGTTGCTATTGAGACGGAGCCAGGCTACCAGAGCCCTGACAAACCAGTTAGGTGGTATCGCTTCCGACCGTCAAGGTCCCTGGAGTAATCAAGTCATTGGGAGGAGTAACGGTTGGGGTCTTGGGATTAGGGGTCGGGACTGTGCCAGTGCTACTCGTGCTTCCACAAGCAGCGAGCAATAGAGCAAGGACAAGAAAGACTCCCACAAGTAGCATACTTACCGAACTCGTGGTCTTTGCGTTTTAGCGGTATGAGTTCTCACAAAATAACCCCCTCTGAATAATAAAAATGCATTCTGAAGAACTTTCCTGGGAGCAGCCATAACGGATGCTCTTACACTAAATACGTTCTTTGTATTCCGTCAATCACCACAGTACCGCATTTACGTAGGAGTCCATTAAACTACAAGCACAGATACAGCTATTATTCTGCGCGGCAGCTATGCTTGTGGCGATGCTGTTCCTTACAACGTTGTTGATCTGACTCGACCTACTTTGCCAGCAACCTCAACATTGTCGTCACAAGCCGGTCAACCTCAGCCTGGGTGTTGTAGTGTGTCAGCCCAACCCGCAGCAAGCCGCCTTTCTCTTCCAACCCAAGACGTTCGGTGACCGCCAGTGCGTAGAAGTTGCCGTTCCAAAAGGACTGTTCGCCGATGTTCACTGTGTGCTCAAAGAAGCCGCTTTGTGTTTGCCATTGTACACCCATGACAGCAGTTTTTCACGGGGGCTGCCGTCAAAACTGTCGTCAACTTCAAGGTTGTGGATATGTCTATTGGAGGTGCCGAAGGGGGGAGTAAGCATATGCCGTTTATGGTCGTCCGCTTACGTTCGCTCTGTGCTTTACTACACGCTCCCTTGTTCACCTTGTATCAAGGAACAACATTAGGTTGCATAGGCTTTGCTATCATTTGCTCCACAGCATAAGAAGGGATAAACCAATTGACAGCACAGAGGATTACTCTAATCATTACTGTAGCTATTCGCTTGTTATAGTATTAGGAAATTAGGGTGGTGGACGACGAATGTCAATCATTGCCTCCGTAAGTGTTGTAAAAGCTCCTTGAAGCTCATTTTGACGGTGTCGTAACACGTCCACTAAGATTCTTGCTCGGTCTCTAAGCGGGATGGTTCTCGAGACACGGAGTAAAAGGACACCAGCGGTTGGTTTGCTCTCATCAAGAACCAATCGTCCAAAATCTTTGTCAGAGGTAATGAGAAGAGCTTGCTGCTTGTAAGCGTTTTCGAGGATGATGCGGTCCTCCACCTGTTGCATGACATATTCTACCTGGTGACCTTCTGCACGTAGTTGTGTCACGATCTGTTGTGGAATATTCTCATCAGCAAAGATGTTCATGATGCTGCTTGGTCAAGTGGATAAGTGACTTCTGCTCGAAGTGTATCAGCGGCAAACGCAAGTGCAGCAGAGATAGCCTCACGATTTAGACGAGGGTATGCTTCAATAAGCTCGTCAATCGTGGTCCCCCCTGCAAGCTCATCAAGAATTAACTCAACAGAGATACGCGTCCCCTTGATGGCAGGTTTTCCAAAGAGCACGTTTGGGTCCGATGTGATCCATTTTCGATACTCTGGCATGGTCTTCTCCTTTTTCAACATGCTTTCATCTCAATCAAAACACACTCCTCATAGCAGCTACAGAAAACAATCAAGTTTATACATTTGTTGCTTTGATTTCCGCTGTTCGATCATAAAAACCAGGAAATAAGTCTCTCATAACTCCCCTTCATGGTTAATAAAGAATAGCCTTAGTATATCAAGATATTCGAGTTAATTCTACTGGTTAGCATCTTTATTTCAAAGCAAATGTCTGGATTTTATAAAAACTCAACTGTGCCTTTTTGGGCCTGCTTACCTCTTCATTTTTGCTGTCAAAATTGCTGTCACCAGCCGGTCAATCTCAGGCTGGGTGTTGTAGTGGGTCAACCCGACCCGCACCAGGCCGCCTTTCTCCTCCAAGCCAAGACGTTCAGTGACCGCCAGTGCGTAGAAGTTGCCGTTCCAGGCATTGATGTTTTCTTTATCCAACGCTTCGGCTATTGCCTCGGGGGACCAGCCTTCGAGGGTAAATGAAAAAGTGGGGACGCGTTGATCCAGACGGTGGGGACTGGTAATACCTCGCATGTGCAAGCCAGGGATGGAACCCAGTCCTTCGAGTATGGAATGATTGAGTTCGAGTTCGTAGGCCTCAATGGCGGCCATGGCTTGCTTGAGGGTGAGACGGCGGCCGCTGAAAGTATCTTGATAATTCTGCGCATATTCGCCGCCAAAGGTCTTGCCTACCCAGGCAAAATACTCCATGGCGCCCAGAGTACCTGCGATTGCCTCGAAGCTTTGTGTGCCCGTCTCGAATTTGTCGGGCGGCAGATCGCCTGAGGGACGAACCTTGTACGCGGTTAACCTGTCGAGCAGTTCATATTTACCATAGAGGATGCCGAGGTGAGGGCCAAAAAACTTGTAGGCCGAGCAGGCCAGGAAGTCACAGTCCAGTGCCTGGACATCGATTGGCTTGTGAGGCGCGTACTGCACTGCGTCCACAAAACAAATTGCCCCCACCTGGTGGGCCAGTTGTACCGCCCGCCGCACATCATTGACCGTGCCCACGGCATTGGAGGCGTAGCCAACGGCGACAATCCGGGTGCGAGGGGTGATCTGACGCTCCAGGTCTTCCATGTCCAGCGTGCAGTCTTCTGTATGAAAATCGACCCAGCGCACGTGGCATCCCCGGTCTTCTGCGATGAGCAGCCATGGTGCAACATTGGCGTCATGATCCAGGCGCGTGACCACGATTTCGTCGCCGGGCTGCAAGGTCCGGGCCAGGCTGCGGCTGATAGCGAAGGTGAGGGTGGTCATGTTGGGACCAAAGACGATCTCCTCGGGGCGGGCGGCATTGAGAAAGTCGGCTGCCGCCCGGCGTGCTTTAAACACCACAGCGTCGGATTCTCGGCTGGTACGAAACGCGCCGCCGTGGTTGGCATTGGTGTATTGCAGGTAGTGTGAAATATGCTGTAATGCTTCCTGGGCCACCTGTGTACCGCCAGGGTTGTCAAAGTATATTGTTTGCGAAGCGAGAGCTGGAAAGTGTGTACGTATGGTGTCCAGATTGAGCATGGTTTTCGTTTGTCCTCCTGAGGGTGAAAGAAGTGTTGTAGATGGTGGTTGATTAGCAGTCA
>WNGM01002756.1_pt1 | contig 14101 bp, 15 predicted proteins | sample 5400571 | NCBI WGS metagenome assembly WNGM01 (sample SAMN13153378, study PRJNA577476) | soil metagenome | isolation source: 100 cm soil or saprolite under Garry oak tree replicate 2 | place: USA:California | collected 2016-06-15
ACAGATGATACTGATTTCCATTTGTGTAACTTTATTTTTCCTTATCGGATATGGTGCGGCAAGGCGTTGGCTCGACCCTTTAATTCTTCAATTGCGAAGGCTGACCGCCAACGAAGCGGTCCCCAGTTGCGTTTTGGCGTTGGTCCTGGTGTACGCACTTTCCGCCGAATGGCTGGGTAGCGTAGCGGGAATTACAGGCGCTTACTTGCTCGGATATGTGTTTGCTACATCCGAGTACAAAGCGGACGTGGAACGCAGCTTCTACGCCATTGGCCACGGTTTTTTGATTCCCCTGTTTTTTGTCTCCATCGGTCTTTCCAGCGACTATCGAGCCCTCGGTGGGCATTGGGCTCTGCTATTGGCGACTTTGGCCGTGGCCATCATTGGCAAGCTGATCGGTTGCGGATTCGCCGCCCTGGCCTCTGGCATGGATTGGGTGCGCAGCCTTCGCATCGGTTGCGGCATGATCTCCCGCGGTGAAGTTGGATTGATCGTTACGGCCATGGGAGCCAGCACGGGCATTTTCGGTCGGTCCGAAGTTGCCGTTATGGTCGCGGTCGTGTTGCTGACGACGCTGTTGACTCCTCTCGTCTTGCGCGGCGCGTTTCATCTGAGTTCTCAACAGGATATTGAGGAAGGTCTCACAAAAGGGGCTCCGGCTCAAATCGCTGTAGTTCGGCAACCGATTTCATTGCCCTCGGAGACAAGGCCGGAAAGCGCTGAAGCCCCACCGAATCAGCCCAGGTTCCGAATGCGAACGTCTCGCGGGACCGATTCCGTCTCTCTCAGTTAATGCGGCCGTGTCGATGCTAGATGAACACGTGAGCCCCGGCGAACAGCTTGACCATTATCGAATCGAGGGAGTGGTCGCCCGCAGCGCGGTGGCGACAATTTTCCGTGCCGTCGATTTGGGCACGAATCAACAGGTAGCTCTCAAGGTTCCGCATTCTGAACTGGAGAGCGACCCCACTTTCGCCGACCGGTTTCGTCGTGAAGAGGAAATCGGCAAGGGGTTAAATCACCCGGGGCTCATCAAGCTTCTCGCTGACCCCGACCGCAGCCAACCGTACATCGTGATGGAGTGGTTTGAAGGAAAACCGCTGCGTCAGGTCATGTCGGAAGAGAAGCTTACTGCCGAGCGCGCAGTACGCATCGTCATAGCGATCTGCCAGACACTCGAATATGTTCACAACCATGGAATCGTCCACCGCGATCTACGGCCAGAACACATCTTGGTCGATGCTGAGGATCACATCAAGTTGATAGACTTTGGTGCCGCGGGACAAGCCGCAGGGCGTCGCATTACCTTCACGAATATCAGCCAGATCACCGGCGGATCGGAATACATATCTCCTGAAGAATTGAAGGGAAAGCGCGGCGATGCGCGCAGCGACGTCTATGCGGCAGGAATTATTTTGTACGAGATGGTCACGGGCAGAAAGCCGTTTCCGGAATCCGATCCTTTCGACCGGACCCTGAACCATCCCGTTCCGCCACGTGAAATCGATTCTGCGATCTCTCCTCAGCTACAGGAGGTGATTTACAGGGCTCTCGAACGCGAGCCCGGGAACCGCTACGCCAATGCTCACGACTTCGCGCGGGATCTGCAACACCTGAACGAAGTTGGCGTAGCTGACCGCGCGGAACTGCGGGATTGGAAGAAAGGGCGTTCATCACAGCCAAGAAAGGTTGCTCTGTACGTGGCTATGGCGCTGATACCGATCGTAATTTTTGCCCTGCTGTTCTATTTCGCAAATCGCTAGCCAAAGGCACTTCAAGAACTGATCGTTCCGAACGAAAGTTTGAGTTTGCGTACGCTGCAAAAGCCGTTTAGCGTGAGAAATGAAATCGACATGGGGGGCTGCACGCGCTTGGAAGCCGGAGTGGAAACAAAAACAATACGATGCGCTACGGAGATTCTGGCTGTCGGTCGCAGAAGTGACGGCAGGCTAGCCGGATCCGTCATCCGCCAATACGGCTTGGCCTCATTTTTTGTGGCCGCCGCATTTCTGGTGAGCCTCGCGCTGCAACCCCTTTTCCTGCATCCGTTTCTTTTCCTGTTTTTCGCCGGTGTGGTGGCCAGCGCGTGGTTCGGGGGCATGCTTCCGGGACTTTTTGCGGTGCTGATCTCCACGCTTGTGGTGGACTACTTTTTTGTTCCGCCGCTCTATTCCTTCGCCATCAAGGCAACGGAAGTTAGCTACTTTGCAGTGTTTGTGATCTGCTCGCTGGTTGCCAGTTGGGTGAGCGCCTTGAAAAAAGAGCGCGAGGAGGAGCTGAAGCAGACGCGCAGCCAGCTCCAGATGCTGGTCGCTGAACGCACAGCCGCGCTGCAGCAATCGACCAGCGAGCTCGAAGAAAACGAGCGGCACATTCAGCTTCTGACGGAAGTCATTCCCAAACAGGCGCAGAATGTCCCTTTGGAGCGCACCGCGGAAAGTGGCACCCCTGCGCCGCTCCAGCAGGTGCTCGCCGAAGTCGTGGATTTTACGACGTCGGTGCTGAAGTGCGACTCCTGTTTCGTCTACGTGCTTGAGAACGATGAACTCGTAATGCGCGCCTCGAAGAATCCCCATCCGGAAGCCGTCAATCGCCTCAAACTGAAGATGGGGCAAGGGATCACGGGCTGGGTAGCCGAACATGCCCGCCTGGTCGCCGTGACCCAAAATGCATCGCAGGACCCGCGGTTTCAACTCTTCAACGATTTGCCCGAAGATCGCTTTGAAGCGTTTCTTTCTGTTCCCTTGCTCAGCCGGGGCCGGCTGGTCGGCGTGATCAATCTGCAGCATCGCGATCCTCATCGCTACACCGATCGCCAAATCCGCTTAATCTCCGCCGTGGGTCTCCTGGTTGGCGCGGAAATAGAGCTGGCGCGCCTGGAAAGCGAAAACTCGCAGCTTTCGGCAAGGCTGGAGACGCGCAAAATCTTGGATCGCGCCAAAGGCATTATGCAGCGCGACCTGAAGATCAGCGAGCAGGAGGCTTACCTCACTTTGCAACGAGAAAGCCGGCAAAGAAGCAAGTCAATGAAGGAAATTGCGGAAGCAATCCTCCTGAATGACGAAATCAGGCACACAAAGAAAGACAAGCTTAGTTCTCCGTAGAGCCTTCTTGTTGAATCGTTTGCCGCTCGCTTGTTGAACTCTGTTGAAACTTGTTGAAGTTGGGTGCTTTCGCAGTTACAAAATCATCTACACTCCCCGAAATGGGCGATCTCACAGCCGTTTTGAATTTTGGCGAACCACACCCGTTTCCCATCCCACTGCACTTAAACAACGGGGAGAGAAGTTCGAGGCCGTTCCCTGAAGATACGGTTTCCAACTTTTTTCAGGATTCCAGAAATATTTCCGCCGGCCCGGCAAGAGTTCGTAACTCCGTTACCTGGCGGCGGCTATTGGGCGAGGAGAGCGGCGGCAAGCATGTGCGAAAACAGCCAGCCTTGCAAAGAATCCTCTACTTTCCGAGCGCCTTTCGGCCCTACAGCTAGGTCTGTTAGGCAGCACCCGTACTGAGGTTGTGATTTTTGAGCGGCAGCGACCGAATCCGCTTGCCGGTAATGGCGAAAATGGCATTGCACACAGACGGGGCAACCCAGCCAAGAGCTTCTTCGCCGATCCCGACAATCGGTTCGTCCGTCGCACGGACAAAATGGACTCTGATTTCCGGCATTTCCGTCGCTCGCAATAAGGGGTAGTCGTGAAAATTGCTCTGCACTACCCGCCCTTTCTGGATGGTGATTTCCTGGCGCAGTACCGCCGCAAGCCCCATCACCATTTGCATCTCGACCTGGCGTTCGGCAGCCAGCGGATTCACCAGGAACGGCCCGGTGTCCATCGCTACGTCGAACCGTTCCACCCGAACCTCGCCCTTCTTGCTGACGGACACGGTGGCAACCACCGCGCAAATCGTGATCTCTTTGACGCCCGGCCGCCGGCCATCCCCGATGGCGATTCCCATGCCGGTTCCCTCGGGTAATTTCTTTCCCCAACCGGACTTCTCAGCGGCTGTATCCAGCACTTTCACCCAGCTCTTCGCGTGCGGGAAATCCGAGTTGCCATCAAGCAAAGCGCGCCGGTACTGGTAGGGGTCTTTCCCGGCCGCGTGGGCCAGTTCGTCCATGAAGCTTTCCAGGTAAAACTCGTTTTGCGATCGGCCCACCGACGTCCAAACGCCGGTGGGAACGTGCGTCTGCCGCAGGTGATAGTCGAAGAGTTGGTTGGGGATGGCATAGGGAACCTGGTGCAAGCCCCTGATGGTTTGCGCGGGATCCGCGGGCGGATTTTGGTCGATGCCGATGACGCGGTTAATCCAGGCCACGGGCACGCCGTCAGGCCCCAGGCCAGCTCGGAATCTCGCCACGCGCATGGGGCGGTAGTAGCCGTGACGCGTCGTTTCCTCGCGGCTCCAGACGACCTTCACAGGGCGGTCCAACTGTTTGGCGATCATCACCGCCTGGCGCACGTCGTCGTTTTGGTTGCGGCGGCCAAATCCACCGCCAATAAAGCAGTTGTGGATGTAAACGTTCGCCTGGGGGACGCCGGTCAATTTCGCTGCATCCAGCAGTGCTTCCTCCGGTCTTTGCGTTCCCACCCAAACGTCCACGCGATCCGCAGTGACCTGAGCGGTGCAGTTCAATGGCTCCATAAAGGCGTGATCCAAATACGGCAACTCGTACACCGCCTCGACCATCTGGGCGGCGTCTTTGAGCGCCGCTTCGGGGTCGCCCTTCTTCACCACGACTTGGGCGCCCGGTTCTTCCAGCGCTGCCCGGGCCATTTGGAGAAACTTTTCCGAAGCGTCTTCGCCGTGCACGCCTTCATCCCACTCAATCGGCAGGAGGTCCAAAGCGGTCTTGGCATGCCAGTAACTGTCGGCCACTACCGCGACTCCTGCCTCGATATCCGGGCCGCCGAATTCCACCACCGCATGCACACCCGGGCGGTTTCTGACTTTCGTGTCGTCGTACTTCTTTACCTTCCCCAAGAAGACCGGCGACGCCTTGGCCGCGGCATAGAGCATGCCCGGCAGTCGCACGTCGATTCCATACGTAACGCTGCCGTCCACCCGCAGAGGCGTTTCGAGGAGCGGGGTGGGCTTGTTCATCAGCGTGAACTGGTCGGGCGTCTTGATTTTCGGCTCTTGGGGCAGCTTGATGGCCGCAGCTTTCTCGGCCACCTGGCCGTAGCGGAGTTTTCGGCCCGTCGGCACGTGGGTGATGATTCCGTCCTTAACCGTCAACTCCGAGCGTGGTACGGCCCAGACCTCGGCGGCCGCCGCCATCAGGCGTTCCCGCGCGCTTGCTCCCGCCTGCTGCAGGTATTCGCGGCTGATGCGAACCGCGCCGCTTGCGTTCGTGGCCATGCGCCGGTAAACCTTACTCTCGCGGAAGTGGCGATTGACGGACGCGTATTCGGCGCGCACCTTGGACCAGTCGCATTCGAGCTCCTCGCAAATCATCTTGGACCAGCTCGTAAATGTCGCTTGCCCCATTTCGCTTTGGGCCACGCGGATGGTCACCGTGTCGTCGGGTGCGACGACGAGCCAAGGGTTGATCTCGGTCTCGTCCTTCCCCACCAGCGATTCCCACGGCTTGTCCGGGATCCTTGCGGCATTGGCGGCCGCCTCCGCTGAATTCCATGGAAAGCTCAGCGCCAGCGCGAAGCCTCCGCCAACCGTCAGCGTCGTCACCAGGAATTCTCTGCGGTCCATTTCCTTGGTCAGTACCATCGCATCCTCCAGTGATCGGCTTAGGCCTTCGCCGCCAGCTGCGCGGCTCGGTGAATCGCTTGTCGAATCCGCGGGTAGGTCCCACAGCGGCAAAGATTGGTGATCTCGCGCGTTATGTCCGCATCGGTGGGGTTAGGGTTCTTGGCCAAGAGGGCCGCAGCCGCCATGATCTGTCCCGGCTGACAATACCCGCACTCCGGCACGTCACCTTCTCGCCAAGCTACCTGCAGCGGATGCTGCGCGTCTGGCGAGAGTCCCTCTATCGTCGTTATCTCTTTCCTGACCACCTGGCTTACCGGCTGGACGCACGAGCGCACTGCCTGGCCATTCACGTGCACCGTACACGCCCCGCACAGCGCCATTCCGCACCCGAACTTGGTTCCCGTGAGACCAATCGTATCGCGGAGCACCCACAGCAGAGGTGTTTCCGGCTCCACGTCTACGGAGTACGTCTTCCCATTAATCCGGAGTGAGAACATGACGAGTGCCTCCCAATTGTTGTGGAGATTCGCGCGGCGCCAAACCGTGGGTAGGAGTCACGTTCGCGCATGGTGACCTGCTCTTAGACCGAGAAGAGTCCACAGAAATCAACGAGAATGGCCAACCTCTGTGATTGTCGCAAAAGGGATACTACCACTTAGTGTCACTGTCAATCTAGCTTTGCGATCACCCGCATTAAGTGCGCAGAATCGGGGCAAACCGTCGCCACGCGGTCGAGGTCTGCGAGTCTACGTTCTACAACGTGAGAGTGGCCGAGCTAGAGGCGTGGCTCAAGCGCTCCGGTGGTGCGCCGCGAGATGTGGCGATGAGGCAGAGGGTGCGGAGCGGGCTTAATTCAGGTGGAGATTAGCGATTTCACGGGCGAGTTGTCGAGGAAGCGATGCGCCTAATTACCTAGGCCTTGCCCCAAAACGCAGTCCGGTCCGGTGTGATCCGCATGATCGGCGCGTCATTGGGGAGCATCCTTCCGGCGTACTGCGGATATTTCGCTCTTAGCTTCCGAAGAGCCCAGGCACGTTCCTCATGCCCACGCATCGAAAGCAGCTTCGCCTTCCTGTGGTCCGCAAAAATTCCGTCCGTCGCTACGCAGGCGTCTTTTTCAGGCGACCTCATGACGCCGCTCTGTCCTCGGCGGCCGCATGGTTGAACCGTACGTCGCGCGGCTGTAAGATTCACCCATGCAACTCTTCATCTACTTGCTTCTCGTGTCAGTGTCGCTGTTAGCTCAACAACCCGGTGGCCGCGGCGCGGTTCCGCCACCGGCCCCGAAGAACCTGAAACTCCTCGCCCCGAACTCCGATATTCCCTTCGTCATGCAGAACTTCAATGAGGCGCTGGGAGTGCAGTGCACCTATTGTCATGTGGAAGGCGATTTCGCGGCCGATACCAATCCGAAGAAGGAAATGGCGCGCAAGATGATCGGAATGGTACGGCTGATCGATACGAGCTTCCCGAGCAGCGCCGGAGTTTTTCCCGAGGGATATCACGAAGTGGATTGCATCACATGCCATCGGGGAAGTGTAAAGCCGGAGACAATGGCGCCAAGGAAATTTTACAACCGGGGTAACTCGTTGGGCGACCCACCCCCAGCTCAGAGACCAGGGGTCAGTTTAAAGCTGCTGCCCCCGGACACGCACGTACACGGCGCAGATTCGCTGATGGGCGAGTTCCGCGACGCCCTCAACGTGGACTGCAACTACTGTCACGGCGGCGGAAGGACGCAAGAGGTAGACATCAACCCGCGTAAGGACATCGCGCGGAAGATGATCATGCTGGTGCGGCAGATCAACTCAAATTTTCCCGGCACTGGCGTCTTCCCCGTGGGGAACCAGGAGGTAACCTGCTACACATGCCACCGCGGTGACCCGCACCCGGTGAGCGTGAGCAACCGGCGATACGACCCGCCCACGCCAAAGCAGTAGGCGGCGGAAGCGCTGTGCTCCGCAAAAATTCCCACACCTAAAAAAGTAAACCCTTCCAGCCGCGGCGGGCGGTTAGCCCGCCGCGGCTGGGCGCATCCACACAGGGCGGACACCATTCCTTTCATCCATTCCCATTAACCATTCCCGTTTGGCCACTGTTGCTTTCCATTCTGTTTTTCTTTCACAAACCCAAATCGAATTTGCGGAGTGGATTTGTGGCTAACAAGTGCAGCTCTCTAAGCACGCCGGACGTTCAACGCTTCATTCTCGAAAAACTCAAGCAAGGGTACGCATGGGAAACAGCCAGCCACATGCGACACCTCCTGAGCAAGGTCCTCGGTACCGCGAAGGTGCGGCAGTCTTTGCTCGGGCACTCCACCGCAGCAATAACGATGGATGTTTACACGCACCCTGTTTCCGAATCCGAACGCCATGCGGTCGCACGGTTGAACGAAATTCTGTTCCCAAATGTTCCCCAACTTGCACCAAGATGCAGCCGGTGTGGAAACAGGTCGGGTTGTAACAATGATTGTGTTCGATGAATTGGTCGGGGCGTGGAGATTTGAACTCCAGACCTCCTGCGCCCAAGGTAAACCCTAAAACGCTAAGTAGTTGTCTCGTCTATGACTTTCGCGCATCCTGTATCACGGTTTATGGCGGTTTTCGGCGGTTATTGTTCCCAGATTGTTCCCAACTCGTGAGGTGAACCTTCGTCATGCCGCGTAGGTCTGCACTTTCACCTGGCGGCCTAGGAAATCGCGAATGGCAGCCGCAATTTCTTGAGCATGTGTTTCGAGCGCAAAATGTCCGGTCTCGTAGAAGTGTACCTCAGCGCTTGGAATGTCGCGCTTGTATGCTTCGGCGCCGTGAGGCAGGAAGAACGGATCATTCTTACCCCACACCGCAAGTAGAGGCGGCTGTTTGGCTCGGAAATACTCCTGGAACTTGGGATAGAGTGCGACGTTGTTCGCATAATCCAGGAATAAGTCGAGTTGGATGTCGTCATTACCTGATCGCGCGAGCAGCGCGGAGTCTAGCTGATAGGCCTCTGGCGCGACCAGCGTCGCGTCTTGGACTCCGTAGAGGTATTGTACCTTCGTAGCCTCGGGCGTTAGGAAAGCATTGCCGTTCTGCGAAATAATGGCGGTAACCCGTTCAGGATGCGCCAATGCGAGGCGGAATCCGACCGGGGCACCGTAGTCGAAAACGTAAATCGCATAACGCTCGAGGCCGATAGTCTCTGTGAAGCTTCCAATCACTTTGGCCAAGCTTTCGAACGTGTACCGGAACTGTTCCCGGTCAGGCGCATCCGAAAATCCGAAGCCTAGCATGTCGGGCGCCACGAGATGATAGCTGTTAGCTAGGGCCGGAATCAGATCCCGAAACATATGTGACGACGTCGGAAAACCGTGCAACAAAAGAATAGTTGGGGCAGTTTTGGGACCCGCTTCGCGATAGAAAATCCTGTTACCGTTGATTGCAACGCTTTGAAATCTCGTCATAGATTCTGCCTCCTTTGTAGATGTGAACTTGCAGCCTGGAGTTTCGATCTAAGCGCCCACGGTTTGGCTGAAAGTGAACGTCTCTTCTTCCGCAATTAGAAATAACGGGGATCCGCCCGTTGAGATCTTGACCGCGTGAGCAAGCGCTTCCTGCGCACCGGGCGTAGCCGCGCAAGCTTCAAGCGCTGCCTTCGAAGGAAAATGAATCTCAGCGATTCTATAGAATGGCGGTGTGCCTTGTGGAGACGCCGTAATCTTCGTGGCGACGATCTTTGTCTTGCCAATCAGCTTGGCAACTGCCAAGGGCACGTGTTCGTCAAGATGGATTCTCTCGAAAACTTCAATATTAGTGGGCCGAGGATAAATCACGACAAGCTTTGCTTCAGACATTTTGTTTCTCCTTTTCTGGTTCTTTATCGAATTCTTTTTCCGCCCTCCGCTCTTGTGTAGACTTGAAATTCGAACGAAAATTCCCCAATCCTGACAACATTTCCGAACTTGAAACGAAGATAGGGCCGTGTTGCTATCGTGAGGTTCGGCGGATGACTTTGAACGTTCGGACGAAAGAACAATACCGGCTCGCAACGAACTCACCGCGTCGGAGGCCAGGTCTCCCTGGCCGCCTACGCGACACTTTGCTGGCCTCGATCAGTTAAGCCGGGCGGCGACGCCGCACACGATTACGGGGCCAAAACTGCCGTACGGCGCACCACCGGGTCCAGTGATGTAGCCGTCTCTCGCCAGTTTCAAAATACGAAACTCCTCGGTCAGGAGACCGCGATAGCCCTTTTCGATGGCTTCCTGGGTCCACTCATAGACGTTGGCGTCCCAAACTGGGCTGTAATCAGTGGCAGTCGTGGGAATGCCGCCAAACGTGTTGTTCGGCCGATGCCCGTCCAAAAGCGCGGCGCCCAGACCCTGGCGCTGCGGATTGTTGCATCCGCCTTCCGATGCGCCGTTCGTGGCGATGAAGATCCGCTCGACAGCGCTACGATCGATATCGTCAACGCCGGTCTCGATTCTTTGCAAACGCGGGGCGAAGGTGTTGCCCTCGATTGCAGACACCGTGGGATCGCTCGACTCGGTCGAGATGTAAAAGACCGGCTTGCCGAAGCTATAGCCGTTGATCAGGGAAAGCGTGACTGTCCGATGCACCGGGTCAATCGCGACCACCTGGTCATGTACGAAAGCGTAGTTCGGGTTTCCATTTGGGAAGTTAATGTACCCATCTTCTACCGCAGCGGCAACGACAGGTACGTCGTAAATGATGCCTCCGGCATTTACTAGTGGGCTGTAGTCCGAATCGCCGACAGAGCCCGGCTGAGCGATGCCGGGTGGGAAGGGTTTCTCTTCAGAGCCAGCCATGACCTCGCGGTTTGGGCTGAAGTCTACGAGGCCGGATTCGAAGAGAAACGTTCCATCGGCGCGAATCGTGGCGGAGCGTGCGGCATCGCCAGCGTTATGAAGTTTTTTGGAGAAGTTCACGCCAAGGCGTTCCGCCTCGGCTGGATCGCCTGCATCGAGGATGATGTACCATGCGGGCTTCAGACCAGATGACGTTTTCACTGCGCCCTTGAAGAGCGGCAACGTGATCGTGCCTCTGGGGGTACCGGCGGGGACGTTCACCTTCGTCAGCTGTTCGATTGGTATGTCGAACTTACCTGATTTCAGCAACTGGACAGGCCCTGCCAACTCCGGATCCGTAAGTGAGTCGGGTGGCGGAAACTGTGAAATGTCGACTTTCGTTCCTATCGATGCCAAGGGCGGTATGATGTTGCACCCGGGACCAGGCCCATTCGCCGCAGGCCCGGGACCGTTCCCAGCCCGTAAAAGTCTGCCTTCGTGTTGTTCTTGTCTGTCTTGCGCAGATGCCACAGTCGGAAACAGCGTGATTGCCGCTGCGGCTACGTAGACGCATGCGGCGGTTCTCCGCAACAGATTCCTTACGTTGCAACTTAAGCAGTTCATCGGATCTCCTTAGCGTTAAGAATTGGGTTTCGACTTGTCTGAGGAGTGGACCTCGCAGCCTTGAAATGCCGACTTCGAATCACTCCCACATAGTGTGAAGACCAATCCACTATTCGTTTATTCCCGCGATGTTCGTTTTTTACGCGCAAAATCGCTTCAGACCTATTGCCGTGGAAGATAAGCAAATTGGATCGACATTGGTTCGAAACGCTGAAATGACAAAGACGGTCGCGGAGGGGGATCAGCCGCGCAGACTCGAAATTCGAGAAAACATTTCCAATGCTACAAAAATCCCTAAAAACGAGATGGTTTCAGGAGGTCGACCAAATCGCTGAGCGATCTCAATGTGGCATCGGGAGTGACGGCGAGCTCCTCGGCAGGTGCGCCAGAGCGATTCAGCCAGTGGCTTCTGAACCCAAAAACCTTGGCACCCGCAACATCGAAGAAGTTGGAAGAAACAAACCCAATACTGCCTGCCTCCACGCCCATCTTTTTCGCTGCGAGCCGATAGGCTGCGGGGCTCGGCTTGTATGTTTTCACCTCGTCGACACTAATGACGTGCGAAAGAGCCCCGTCGAGCCCGGCGTTCTTCACCACCTTCTCGAGCATTTTCGGGTTTCCATTAGACAGAATGGCCAGGGGCGTCCCGGACAGAGCGCTCAGTGCTTGTTTGACATCAGGAAAGGGATTGAGGCAGAGGTAGGCTTCCATTAATTCGGCGCGGACTTCCGCGCCCAGCGGCAACTTCAAAGCATTGCAGGTCGCAATCAGAGCAGACTCAGTGACCTTCCAGAAATCCTCATATCGGTCCATCATTGACCGGAGCCATGTGTACTCCAATTGTCTCGTGCGCCAGGCCTCGCTCACTGCAGCCCCTTGCCCGGGGAATCTCCGGTCTAACGCCGTAACGATGGAATGGACATCGAACAAGGTTCCGTAGGCATCGAAAACAAGGCATTTGACGGGTTTCACCGACTCTCCTCGATTCATTAGAAAAAGCTAATTCGAAAACCGCGTGGATCCAACTCCCAGGACTCGACCGGCAGTTCCTTCTTGCACGATTGCCACGATCCTCAAGTTTTGGAGACTGGCGTTTTCGGTGCTCACCGTAACGTCCTTTGAGAAACCGCTACTACCTTCGACTGTACCGACCTGAGTTAGCGTCCGCACGACAGCCACATGTTTCAGAACTCGTCCAGCGTTCTCTCCTCGCCGCACGTTAGATTGATCACTTTCATCAGCCAAAGCGATCAGCACTAGCCCGGATATGGGCTTTACTCCGGAAAGAGTGGGCTTCACATCGACGTGTACCGTGAGTGAGTTAGTCCCTTCCAGGTGGGTCGCCGACAGACTCACCGGAATTTTGGTGGCTTTGGCTGTATTCGCAATCGCCCGAATAGCCCCTCGCTCGTCGCTGCCGACCAATTGCGTATCGCCATCGACGACCATTTGAGGGGGTCATCGAGCCGAAAACGATGTGCGTAATCGCCTTGCCGGAGGCTGAACTGGCGCGACGAGTATGGGTCTTTCCACCCGATATCGTCCCAGTAGTCCACATGTTCGCTCAAAACGATAAGGTTTGCCGTTGGCACCGGCTGAAAGCGGTCCAATTGTCCGAGTAAGACGTCGGCCGGAGGGCAGCTTGAACAACCTTCAGAAGTAAACAGCTCGATCAGCACGGGAGTACGCGGGGCAGTGCTGGTTGGTCCCGAGGCTCGATGATCGTCGCCCCGGAGGAGTCCTGACGAAAGCACCAAGGATGAAATTGCAACCAAGATCATGCTTAGCGACCTGAAACGCATCATTGGCGATAACCTCACTGATTGAGATAACGTACGACACTTGCGGTCACGCGCGTTGGATTCATACGTCCACAGAAATTCACGAGCAATCGATAAACGAGCAGAGTGCCAACGACGGCGGCAAAGCGGAGGGGCACTGTCTCATCTGATTTCACCAGCCAGTAGTAATGAATCGCGCCCGTAATCGCACTGACATAGACGAGGCGGTGCAGCATCTGCCACCGTTTGCCGCCCAGACGGCGGATCATTCCGCTCGTTGAGGTCACCGCAAGCGGAACCATAAGCAAGAATGCCGTGAATCCGGCTGTTATAAACGGCCGCTTATAGACATCTTGGATCATCTCGGAGAAGTCCAATGATTTATCCAGCCAAACGTAAGTTGTGAGGTGCAGACAACCGTAGAAGAACGCGAACAAACCAAACATCCGGCGGAAGCGAACGAGCCAGTTTTGATGGAGCAGGCGTCGCAGGGGCGTCATGCTGAGTGTCACGCACAAGAACACGAGCGTCCAAGTGCCGGTAGAATGCGTGATCGCCTCGACAGGATTGGCCCCCAGCCCATTGTGAAGGGCTTTCCACGTCAGTTGTGCGAGCGGGGCCAGGCAGAGCGTAAACACCGGAGGTTTGATCCACTTCGTCTTGATGTGACGCGAGAGGTCCATGTGTCTCCTCCATCCATGAGTGCGAGCGCGGGTCAGTGCAGCTTTCCAGGCGTCCTCGGTTCGAAGTGGGCCGAGTTTTACTTGCATTCATATAGACTGGCGGAGTGACCCTAAAATTCCCGAAACGTAGGAAAGAAATCACTTCTTGGCACGAGTCGGTGGGTACATCTAGTTCTCAGGGATGGATGGTGTGATGTGATGAGCGCAAGCTGAGCGGAGCAGCCCTGGCCGGTCAAGAGAACGAAAAAGCCGGTCCGAGACAACCCTCCGAGTGACTTGCAGGGGCCTCGAGCTTGGTGAGATGAGCTACGGATGCACGTACCATCGCGCGTAGGTCGCAACGCCCAGCGCAAGAACCACTAACCACAGTACTAGCGTGGCGCGCATCCAGGCGCGATAATTCCTCAGAAGCAAGCGTTTGGGAAGAACGTTGGTGCCGGCGGCCAGAATGACGTAAAGTCCCACCAATTCCGCTAACGCTCCGAACGCCGCGTGTCCTGCTGCAATCACGTAGTACG
>WNGM01002759.1_pt1 | contig 14099 bp, 14 predicted proteins | sample 5400571 | NCBI WGS metagenome assembly WNGM01 (sample SAMN13153378, study PRJNA577476) | soil metagenome | isolation source: 100 cm soil or saprolite under Garry oak tree replicate 2 | place: USA:California | collected 2016-06-15
TGTTGGTGGGCGTTTTGATGTACTGGCTCCCGGTGCCTCGATTCCCAAAACGTTTTTGGCGGTGGAACCCGCTTCGGCGCATCTTATTTATCCTCGGCATCGTGTTCTTTCTGATGCTGGTGATCGAATGGGCGAGCGAGCATCAGCGGGTCCACTAGATGCTGCCTAGGCCGGGGCGGAGTTCTCGACATGACGCGATACCGTTTCGATGATGTCGGGCGTTGCATCGCGGCGCGCTGTGCCGGTAGGCGTTGGCAATCTCGTCGGGTTTGGCATCCCTCTGGATGTCAGAGGAAGGGGAGCGAAATGACGAGCGGCATGTTCTGGATGACTCCAGCGCAGTTGCTCGATCGATTTGAGTACCACGCCGGGCAAACGTCCGATCCACAATTCTCTAAAGGCATTCCAATCATTCACAGGTGGGCGATGCTCTGCTCCACCGAGAAAGTGTCGCAGGCCCAATTCGACGAGTTGATTCGTCAGTTCGAAGCAATCGACCGCAACGATGCGGGATCGCAGCTTTACGATCTGTGGAAGCATGTGGTGGTCTGGGGTGAGCGCCTCGGCCTTGCGGTACCGGCTCGTAAACCCTGGGCTTAGGCCCTAATTGCAGGCCGTGAGATAAAGGATCATGTCGAGCGCGCGATCGCAACAATCGTCAACGCCAACCGCCCAGCCGATGCCCGAAGAGCGCTGCTACCTCTGCGATGCCATGGTCAAGCGCAACGACGAAGTCGTCCGCCTTCACGGCCTGATGATGCACCGACGGTGCTACGAGGAGGACATCCGGAAAGGGCGGTGAGGGGTCCGCCTCTCACTCTCTCGACCTGCTTCTATGTCTCGGGAGGTGCCACACCCGCAGCAGCAGTGATCGCCTGCTTCAGATAACCGAAATCGACGGGCTTCGTCACATAGTCGAAGGCGCCGCGTTGCAGGAGTTCCCGCGCCTCGTCTTCTTCGTGGTTGCCGCTGACGATGATGATTGTCGGCGGTTGCGAGCTTCCCCGTAAGTGGTCGAGCACGGTATGACCGTCGAGGCCTGGCATCCGAATGTCGAGCAGCACGACGTGCGGCGCAAATTCGCGGACCGCCCGGATGGCCTGGACGCCGTTGTGAGCAACCGCCGTCTGATGACCGAACCTCGTCACCATTTCGTCGAGGACGTCCGCGACCCCCGGCTCGTCGTCAACGATCAGGACACGGATCTTGTCATCGGACACGGTTGATTCTAACTCACTCAATCATGGCAAAGACTTCGCGAATTCATGGTGATTCGAGTTTGTATCAGCACCCATTTTGTATCCCTGCGCCTCCAGACACTTCTCTTCGTAAGTTAAATTACGTGGGTATTTTGAACCTGCTCCAGCGCGAAAGTCCTTCATACATTGGTAATAGTCACGCTTGAAATCTTGTTCTGTAGCACCCGATTTCGTCCAGTAGTTTCCAGTAGCGCATCCACCGAGGGCGGGCGTCGCGACGAACAAAAGAGCCAAGGCGCGGACAAAGGCGCGCTTCATGGGCGGGCCTCCAGGAAGCCGAACTGGAACCCGGCGCGATGGGTGGGTCGGCGGCCGACTCTACCGCCACCTATGATGCGTGTCAATCCACCGCGCAGGTCGCGTGATCCGGTCAGGGGGGGCAGCGCCTAGTTCCACCATCCCTGCTGCGCTAGGCGCGCGCGGATCCGCGCGGCGGTGGAGAGCTCCTCGGCCGCGACGACCGCGGCGGCGGGATCTCGACGGCGGACCTGAAGGTAACGCTCGCGCAGCGCCAGCTTCAGCGGGGGGCGATGCGGAGCAGAGCCTCGAGGGCCGCGGAAGTCACTGTCGCGTAGGAGCGCGGTCGCTGGCCGTCTCGCCAGGCCTCCCCGGCGGGATCTTTCCCTTCTTCAAGGCCGTCATGTACTCGTCTTGGCAGATCGCCTGTCGGGCGATGTCACCCGGCCAGTATTCCCCACAGCGCGTCTGCACCGCTGCCTTTACTTCACGAAGCCCATCCGCTCGTGCTCGGCCAAGCACTGCTGGTGTTGGTACAGCGCGATCGGCGTCCCCAGCCAGCCCCAGCCCCAGTGGTGGCACCGCGAGATCACTTGCGACCCCGGATGCACCTGCCACTTGTTCATCACCGCGCAGCCGGACAGCGCCGCCGCGATCGCCGCGCCCGCAAGCAGTCTTCTCATCCGGCCCCCTCGGCGGTCCAGCGCTCAGCCATCTACGGACGGCTTCCAATCACGATTGTGATCCTCTGCTCGGCACCATCGCGAACGATCACGACGTTAATGCGGTCGCCAGGAGTCTTCGAATCCACAACCAAGCGTAGATCGTCAAGCGCCGCAATGCGGCGCCCATCAATTTCGCTGATTACATCGTCGTCGTCAACCACCCCGAGCGCCTCAGCCACCTCATCCTCATCGGCTCGTCGAACCCGCGCCTGCCATCGTCGGATCGGTCGGGGTTCCAGCGGCGCCGCGAGCTGATGGAGAAGGGCGCGACGCCCGAGCAGATCGTCGCCGAGACGTTCGAGTTCACGAAGCGGGCCTTCAGCCCGTTCAGCCTCGAGCACAATCCCGCGGCGATCGAAGCGCTCCGCCAGGAACACCTGCGCAACAGCCCGCGCAACTACCTCGAGATGCTGGAAGCCAACGAGCACCGCCCCGCCATCGGAGACCGACTCGGCGAGATCCGGTGCCCGACGCTGATCGTCGTCGGCGAGCACGATGCGCGCACGCCGGTCGCGATGTCCGAGGACCTGAACAAGGCGATCCCGACCTCGTTCCTGAAAATCGTGCCGAACTGCGGCCACTTCTACAGCTACGAGCAGCCGGAGCGCGTCTGCGAGGTGATGACGACGTTCCTCGAGGCCTTCGGCGCGGGACGAACGGAGCGGGTCGGCGCGCGATAGCCGGCAACACGCCACAAAATCTCACTTTCGACCCCTCGCGTGGCAATGTGCGTGGCAATAGGTTAGTCTGTCCGGCGCCTGATTGTCCCTTCGCAGGGAGTTCCGCGGCTCCCGGCCGACGCGTCTCATGGCCCTGACGCAGCGAGGAGGTCCAGCGATGTCTTCCCAGGACAGAGCGTCCACCCGGCGTGAGTTTCTCGGCCGCAGCGTCCGCTTCACCATCGCGGTGGGGATCACGCCCGCCTGCCTCTCCGGCGTGCAGCCCGCAGAAGGCTCCGGGCCGCTCGTGAAGTTCTCTCACGGCACCGGGCTCTGCAACATGCCTCTGTTCTATGCAGGCGAGAAGAAGCTCTTCGCCAAGTACGGCGCGAATGCGGAGGTCGTGCTCACCGTTCCCGGGACCGCCACCATCCAGCTCGCGAGCAACCAGGTCGAGATGGCGGTGCTGCCGTACACCAGCGCGATCGCCGCGTACACGCGCTCGCCGGGCTTCTCCGTGATCTCGGGAAGCGGGATCCAGGGCCTGCAGGTCGTCGCGAAGCCGGGCATCAAGTTCTTCGCGGATCTCAAGGGCAAGAAAGTCGGCGCGCAGCAGGCCGACACGCTCGACATCATGCTGTACGACTACATGAAGAAGCACGGCATGACGTACAAGGACCTCCAGATGCAGTACATCGCGGACACGTTCGAGCTGTCGAACGCCTTCATCGCCGGGCAGCTCGACGCGATCGCGATCATCGAGCCCTACGCGACCAAGTGCAAGACGGCCACGGGCGGCAGCTTCCTCGGCGATGGCATCGACATATACGGCCAGGGCTATCCGGACTGCGTGCTCCTCGCGCAGAAGAAGGTCATCGACAAGGAGCCCGAGGTTGTCAAGAACGTGATCCGCGCGTTCTTCGACGCGGAGTACGAGATCGAGAGCAACATCGACGAGGCCGCGAAGCTGATGGTCGGCAAGTACTACAAGACGGACATGGCGAGCCTGCTGTCCGCGGCGAAGGCCCAGCCGCCGGGCGTCGACATCCGCGACAAGCGGGAGTTCATGGTCGGCCGCGCGAAGAGCATGCGCGAGCTCAACTACATCAGCAAGGATCCCGACCAGGACTTCGTGAACTTCAAGTACCTCGACGCCGTCATCAAGGAGAGCCCCGAGCTCTGGAGACGGGTGAGGGTCCACTCGAGGACGTAGGTCTGATGCGATCGCTGGCCGTCCGCGCCGGATGGTGGGTGCTGTCGGTCGGCACCATGGTCGGCCTCTGGGAGCTCGCGGCGGCGCTCGATCTCATCAACACCGTGATCCTTCCGCCGCCGCGGGTCTTCATCCGCGAGATCGAGAACCAGGCGCAGTTCCTCCTGCCGCAGATCGGCGTCCAGCGGATCGGCGGGAACTTCGTCGCGCTCACGGCGATCTGGGCCAGCTTCCTGCGCATCGTGAGCGGGCTGGCGCTGGCGTTCATCGCCGCCGTGCTCCTCGGCAGCCTCGCGTTCTCGCTGCGCGTGTTCCACAAGCTCACGTACCCGGTGATCACGCTGCTGGCGCCGATCGCCCCCGTGGCCTGGATCCCGTTCGCGCTCGTCGCGTTCGGCATCGGCGACGGCGCCGCGATTTTCGTTGTCTTCGTCGGCATCTTCTTCGTGCTCGAGCTCGCCGCCGTCAACAGCATGAAGAACGTCGATCAGCACTACATCGACACGGCGCGCGTCCTCGGCGCGAGCCGGCGGCAGGTGATGTGGCACGTCATCTTCCCGGCGATCCTGCCGAACCTCTTCGTCATCATGCGGGTGAACCTGTTCGGGGCGTGGATGGGTGTGTTGACCGCGGAGATGGTCGGCGTGAACACGGGGCTAGGCACGATCGTGCTGGTCGGCCGGCAGATGATGAACATGAACCTGACGTTCCTCGGGATGGCGATGATCGGAATTGTCGGCTATCTGCTCGATGCCGGACTCGGGCTGCTGCAGCGGCGCGTGCTCTGGTGGAAGAGCGTGGCTCACGTATGAGCGTGCGAGCGGGGATGGCGGCCGCGCTGCGCGTTCCGTCGCGAGCGAGCTCGCTGCGGTTCCGGTGGTTCGTCGTCGAGGCCGGGTGGTGGGTCCTCTCGGTCGGCATCGTCATCGGGATCTGGGAGATCACCGCCGCCCTCGGGCTGATCAACACGATCATCCTGCCGCCACCGCACAAGTTCGTGGCGGAGATCCGTGATCAGTCCCAATTCCTGATGCCGCAGCCCGGGGTGACGGCGATACCGCTCCACTTCGCGGTGTTCACCGCCATCGGCGCGAGTCTCCGCCGTGTGCTGATCGGGTTGCTGCTCGGCTCGCTCGCCGCCGTGCTCACCGGCAGCCTCGCGTTCTATCTCCGGCTTTTCCGGAACCTGACGTTCCCGACCATCACGATGCTCGCGCCGATCGCGCCGGCGGCGTGGATCCCGCTGGCGATCCTCGCCTTCGGCATGGGCGACGGCGCGGCGATCTTCGTCGTCTTCGTCGGGATCTACTTCACCCTCACGCTGGCGACGCTGAACAGCATGAACAATGTCGATCAGGTGTACGTGAACACGGCCCGCGTCCTCGGCGCGAGTCGCCGGCAGATCATGTGGCACGTGATCTTCCCGGCGATCCTGCCCAACCTCTTCGTCGTGCTCCGGATGAACTTCTTCGCGGCGTGGATGGGTGTGCTGGCGGCGGAGATGGTCGGCGTGCGGACCGGCCTCGGTGCCGTGGTCGTGATGGGACGCCAGATGATGAACATGAACCTCACGTTCCTCGGCATGGCGATCATCGGGCTCGTCGGCTACCTTCTCGACGTGGGACTGGGGGTACTCCAGAAACGGGTGCTCTGGTGGAGAAGTGCGGCTCGCGTCTGATGGGTCGAGGACATCGGGATGGGTGAGATCGTCTGCACGAACGTGACGAAGGTCTGGGGCGTCGGCACTACGCGGGAAGTCGCCGCCCTGGAGAACGTGAGCTTCTCCGTGCGGCACGGAGAGTTCCTCGTCGTCATCGGTCCGAGCGGCTGCGGCAAGAGCACCCTGCTCATGCTCCTCTCCGGCCTGGAGATGCCGACGGGCGGGACGATCACCTACAACGGCAAGCCGATCACCGGCCCCGACGCCGATCGGTCACTGATCTTCCAGCAGCCGTCGCTGTTCCCGTGGCGCTCGACGATCGACAACGTCGCGTTCGGGCTCCAGCTCCGCGGCGTCCCCCGCAAGGAGCGACGGCAACAGGCGGAAAAGTTCCTCCGCCAGGTCGGCCTGCGGGAGTTCGCGAACAAGCATCCGCACGAGCTGTCCGGCGGCATGCAGCAGCGCGCGGCGATCGCTCGCGCGCTGTGCCTCGGCGCCGACGTGCTGCTGATGGACGAACCGTTCGCCGCGCTCGACGTGCAGACGCGGTTCCACATGCAGAGCTTCCTGCTCGACATCTGGCTGGGCTCGGGCAAGACGGTCGTGTTCGTGACCCATCACATCGACGAAGCCGCGTACCTGGCGGATCGCGTCGTCATCTTCACGGCGCGGCCGGGCCGGCTGCTCGACAGTGTCGACATCGACATGCCGCGGCCGCGCAACGTCATCAGTCCCGACTTCGAACGCTATCGCGCGCTGTTCGTCGAACGACTCCGCTCGGAGGTGACTCGAGCCTTCCAGGAGCAGGAGCTCGCCGAGATGCTGGACACGCGCATCAAGTAAAGCGGCGCCGTCGCGCCGGGGAGAGCGGTCATGGCCTCGTCACTGATTCGCGGCAAGTACGTCATCGCCAGAGCCACCAGTCGCACCGACGTCAGCGTGATCGAGGACGGTGCGGTCTTCCAGCGCGACGGGACGATCGTCGAGATCGGCCGGCACCAGGATCTCGCGCCGAAATATGCGCCGGACACGATCGTGGGTTCCGCCGGGCACGTCGTCATGCCCGGCTTCGTGAACAGCCATCACCACGTCGGCGTGACGCCGTTCCAGCTCGGCTCGCCGGACTATCCGCTCGAGCTGTGGTTCGCCAGTCGCATGGCGACACGGAACGTCGATCCGTACCTCGACACGCTCTACTCCGCGTTCGAGATGCTCGAGTGCGGCATCACCACGGTGCAGCATCTGCATGGCTTGCGGATCGCGCCGATCGCGCGCGTCCAGGCGATCGCCGAGCAGGTCCTCAAGGCCTACGAGGACATCGGCATGCGCGTCTCGTACTCGTATGCGCTCCGGGACCAGAGCCGGCTCGTCTACGAGCCCGACGAAGCGTTCCTGAAGCGCCTGCCGCCCGCACTCGCCTCCGAGCTCGGAGAGTGGCTCAAGACCCAGACGATTCCGATCGCGGACAACCTGGGACTTTTCGTCGACCTGTGGCAGCGCTGGAACACGCGCGACCGCGTTCGCATCCAGCTCGCGCCGGCGAACCTCCACTGGTGCTCGGACGAAGCGCTCAGAGGGCTGCAGGACCACGCGGCGAAGTACGGCGTCGGCATGCACATGCACCTGCTGGAGACCGCGTACCAGAAGGAGTACGCGGACCGCCGCTCGGGCACCACCGCCGTCCGGCACATACAGAACATGGGCATGCTGGGCCCGCACATGACGCTCGGCCACGGCGTATGGCTCAACGAAGACGACATCCAGCGCGTCCTCGACACGGGCACGATGATCTGTCACAACGCGAGCTCGAACCTTCGCCTGCGCAGCGGCGTCGCGCCGCTCAATCACTGGATGGCGGCGGGCGTCATCGTGGCGCTCGGGCTCGACGAGGCTGGCATCAACGACGATCGCGACATGCTGCAGGAGATGCGTCTCGTCCTGCGTCTGCATCGCGTGCCTGGCATGGACGACGTGGTGCCGACCTCGGCCCAGGTCTTCCGCATGGCGACCGAGAACGGCGCCCGGACGACCGGATTCGCGGACTCGATCGGCGTTCTCGAACCGGGAAAGGCGGCGGACGTCGTGCTCATGCGCTGGCAGGACATCGGATATCCGTATCTGGAGCATGACGTCTCCGTGATCGACGCGGTGGTGCACCGTGCGAAGTCGTTCGCCGTCGACACCGTGCTGGTCGCCGGAGAACCGGTGCTACGCGACGGCCGGATCACCCGGGTGAACAAGGCGGACGTCCTGAAGGCGCTGTCAGACTCGTTCAAGGTGCCGCTCTCGCCCGAGGAAGAGCGCCGTCGTCGCCTGGCGCGCGACGTGTTTCCGCACGTCAAGCTGTTCTACGACGGCTGGCTGGACGAGGCGGCGCGCGATCCGTTCTATCGTCCCAGCTCCCGTCGGTAGCCATGTGACGCTATGAACCGAGACTACGCGAAGCGCGCGCTCGACTTCCTCGCTGACATGATCCGCTTCAAGAGCTACTCGGGCACGCCGGGGGAAGGCGAGCCGCCCGGTTCGTCGTCGAGCGGATGCAGCGGCTCGGCCTCGAGGCGTTCACTCAAGAGGTCAAGCCCCGGCGCATGAACGCGATCGGGATCTGGCACGGGACGGGCGGCGGCAAGAGCCTGGTTTTCAAGGGTTCGCCAAGGGAGTCTGCCTAAACCCCGAGCAAGACCGCGAAGCGCAACGTCCGTCGCTTGGTGCTCGTCTCAAGGAATGAGAAGATATACGCCAACGCGTGCGCGAAAGGACGAGCGCATGAAAACACGGTGGACAACACTCACGTTATTCGCCGTCACGGCGACCGTGGTGCTCACGGGCTGCGCGACGACGCGAAGCTGGCAGACGCGCGAAACCGAGCAATGGCTGGCGGCGGCCGGGTTCAGGACGCAGCCCGCCGACACCCAGCAACTCGACGCCACGCCGCCGTACCGGCTGGTGAGCCGCGAGAGCAGCGGGGCGGTCAAGTACGTGTACGCCGACCCCACGAACTGCAAGTGCTTATACGTGGGTGGACCGAAAGAATACTCGGAGTATCGGCGTTTGGAAGCACAACGCGAGCTGCGACTCGACCGGCGTCACGGCGCTGACTACGGCGACCGCGCTCTGAACGACTCCCGCCCAGGCCGACTCGAGCAACAGCAGCGTATGAGAGACGAGGCTCCGTAAGTCCGTAAAATGTGAACGCGCGTGGCGGCGGCGACTGTGCCGCCCGCTTGCCGCTCCTTCCTCCTCCGCAGAAGAACAGATCGCCGCCATCGGACTCGAGCCCCGACACGGCCACTCCGGGCGGCATCTCGAGCCTCTCCAGAACCTCGCCCGTTCGAGGATCGACTCGCCGCAAATCGCTCTCGTCACCTTCCCAGGTGGCGTGCCACAGCTCTCCGTCGATCCAGGTGACCCCGGTGACGAAGCGGTTGGACTCGATCGTGCGAAGAATCGCCCACCCAGAGCGTCCCTTCGGCCCACGTCAGCCCCGAGTCACCGCCGCCGCCGGGCGCCGGGATCGTGGCGAGCACTCGGCCGGTCTCCCGCAGGCGAGGGGAGTAACAAGGTGGTCGTGAATCCCGGCACTGGCGGGGCCAGCACGACCACCTCGCGTGCGCGGCGCCAGCGCGAACCCTCGCTGCGTCGCGCTCACGTCGGCCAGCGTCCGAAGCACCGTGCGAAGGCGCCCGACTTCGACGCGCAACCGCGCGCGATGCGATTCATCGGCGAGCTTCGCTCCGAAGGCCCGCGCCACGAGCGCGTCCCTCGGTACGTCTCCCGGCCACGCTTCGCTCAGCGCGCGTGCGAGCGCGCACAACACCGGACGCTTGGCGAGCGACACCACCGTGCTTGCACGGCGCACGACATGACGGCACGCGTCCACGACGAATCCGTTCGACGCCAGCAACGCTTCGACCTCCTCGAGCAGGAGGAGTCGCTCCCCGCCATTCGCGATCAGGCGCGCAGCGGGGCGTGTTCAGAACGAGGGATGCGCGTTCGACCTCCGCCGTCAGCGCAGGGCGCGTCGACGATGGCCGAACTCCCCTCCTCTCTCACGGTTGCGAAACAATTCTCATGGTTGAAAAAAAAACTTGCGGAGCGGCAACGGTGAGCGTACGCTCCGCGGCACTCTGCTGTAATTATTTCGATCCCTTCCCGCGCGCCCCGGGTCGGGGGGGAGATTTATGTTCCGCTGGGTCGTCGGCTCGAGTCTGAGATTTCGGTTCCTCCTGTTGGCGCTCGCCGCCGCCTTGCTCGTCTTCGGAAGCCAGGAACTTCGCAAGATGCCGGTCGACGTCTTCCCCGAGTTCGCCCCGCCAAAGGTGGAGATCCAGACCGAGGGACCCGGAATGACGGCCGCCGAAGTGGAAGAGATGATCACGATTCCCATGGAGGAGGCGCTGAGGGGCATCCCGAACGTCGACGTGATCCGTTCCTCGTCGGTCCTCGCCCTCTCGCAGGTCACGGTCCTGTTCAAGATGGGCACCGATCTCATGGACGCGCGACAGCGCGTGCAGGAGCGCGTGAAGCTGGGGATCTCGAGTCTGCCGCAGTCCGCCGGCATGCCGATCATCCTGCAGCCGCTGTCATCGACAAGCCGCGTCATGAAGATCGGGCTGTCGTCGAAGACCCACGACCCGATGGACCTCTCGATGATCGCGTACTGGACGATCAAGTTCCGTCTCATGTCCGTCCCGGGTGTCGCGAACATTCCGATCTGGGGCGATAAGATCAAGTCGCTGCAGGTGCAGGTCGACCCCGGGCGCATGCGTGCCCACGACGTCACGCTCGAGGAGGTCATGGAGACCACCTCGGACGCCCTCGACTTCGGCCTCCTGAGGTACACGCAGGGGGCAAAGACCCGCATCGACGGCATGCTCGACACGCCCAACCAGCGGCTCGTCATCCACTTCGACTCACCGGTCTTCTCGCCGGAGCATCTCGCCGAGGTCTCCGTCGCGTCGAAGAACCGGCGCAAAAGCCCGCCGCGACTGAACGAGGTCGCCGTCGTGAAGTGGGACACCTGGCCGCTCATCGGTGACGCCGTCATCAACGACGGCGTGGGCCTGATGATGATCGTCGAGAAGCTGCCGTGGGCCAACACGCTCGAGGTGACGCGGGGGGTCGAGAAGGTGCTCGCGGAGTTGAAGCCGGGCCTTCCGGGCATCGAGATCGACTCGACGATCTTCAGGCCGGCGACCTTCATCGAGCAGGCGATGGGCAACCTGACGTTCGCGCTGATCAGCGGCCTCGTCCTGGTCATCGTTGTCCTGGGAGCCTTCCTCTACGAGTGGCGCGTGGCCCTCATCAGCGCCATCGCGATCCCGCTGTCGCTCACGACGGCGGCGCTGGTCCTCTATCACCTGGGCGCCACGCTCAACACGATGGTCCTGGCCGGGTTCATCGTCGCGCTCGGCGACGTGGTGGACGACGCGATCATCGACGTCGAGAACATCGTCCGGCGCCTCCGAGAGCACCGTCTGACGGGCGACGGCCGCTCGATCGCTCGCGTCATCATCGACGCCTCCCTCGAGGTGCGCACGGCCATCGTGCACGCGACGCTGATCATCGTGCTGACGGTGACCCCGGTGTTCTTCATGGGCGGGCTCGGGGGCTCGTTCTTCGCGCCGCTCGCCCTCGCCTACTTCATCGCGATGTTCTCGTCGATGGTGGTGGCGTTGACGGTCACGCCGGCCCTCTGCTTCATGCTGGTGGGCCGCCGGAGCATCCAGCAGCGCGAGTCCCCGCTGCTGCCGCCGCTCAAGCGGGCGTACCAGGCGCTGCTGTCACGAGCCGTCCGGACGCCGCGCACGGTGTACGCCGGGGCTCTCGTCGTCGTCATCGCCGGCCTCGGCGTCTTCCCCTTCCTCGGACACACGCTGCTTCCGACGTTCAAGGAGCGCGACTTCCTGATGCACTGGGTGCCCCCCGAGGGAACCTCACACCCCGAGACGGTGCGCATCACCCAGCAGGCCAGCCGCGAGTTCCGGGCGATTCCGGGGGTGCGCAACTTCGGCGCCCACATCGGGCGAGCCGTCGCCGGCGACGAGCCGTACGGCGTCAACTTCACCGAGAACTGGATCAGCGTCGATCGCGCGGTCGACTACGACAAGACGCGGGCGACCATCGAGGCGGCCGTGGCCAGCTATCCCGGGCTGTACCGCGACGTGCAGACCTACCTCCAGGAGCGGATCAAGGAGGTCCTGACGGGTGCGGGCGAGTCCATCGTGATCCGCATCTTCGGACCCGAGCTCTCGGTCATGAGGGCGAAGGCGCGCGAGGTGGAGGCGGCGATCAAGGACATCCCGGGTCTCGTCGATCTGCACGTCGAGCAGCAGGTCAACGTGCCGCAGATACAGATCACGACGAACCTCGAGACGGCCGCGCGCCATGGCCTCAAGCCCGGCGACGTGCGCCGGGCGGCGGCCGTGTTGATGACGGGCGTCGAGGTCACCGACATCCACAGGGACGCGAAGGTCTACGACGTGTTCGTGTGGTCGCCGCCAGAGGTCCGTGGCAGCGTGGACGCCATCCGCGAGTTCCCCATCGACACGGCCTACGGCGGCCGGGTCCGGCTGGGAGAAGTGGCGGAGGTGGCCGTGGCGCCGACGCCGAACAAGATCCGGCGCGAGAACAGCTCCCGACGCCTCGACGTGCACGCGAACGTGCGGGGCCGCGATCTCGGCTCGGTGGTCAGCGAGGTCGAGGCCCGCCTCGCGAAGGTCCAGTTCCCGATCGGCTACCACCCGCACCTGCTCGGAGAGTACAAGGAGCGCCGGGCGGCGCAGACGAATCTGCTCATCGCCGGCGGCGTCGTGGCGATCGTGATCTTCCTCCTGCTGCAGACGACCTTCCGCAACTGGCGGCTCGCGGCCCTCATCTTCCTCGCCCTTCCCGCCGCGCTGGTCGGCGCCCTGCTCGCGAATTTCATGAGCGACCGTGTCGTCTCGCTCGGCTCCCTGGTCGGGATCATCACGGTCCTGGGCATCGCGGCGCGGAACAGCATCATGCTCCTCGAGCACTACCGGCATCTCGAGCACGTCGAGGGTGAGCCGTTCGGCATCGGTCTCGTCTTGCGTGGCGCGAACGAACGGCTGTCGCCGATCCTGATGACGAGCCTCTGCGCCAGTCTGGGGCTGGTGCCGCTGGTGTGGGCCGGCAGCGTTCCCGGGAACGAGATCGAGCATCCGATGGCCGTCGTCATCCTGGGAGGCATCGTCACGTCGACCCTGCTGAGCCTCTTCGTCGTGCCGCTCCTGTATCTCCGATTCGGACGCCAATCGCGCCAAACGATCGACGACTCGTTCCCTCGCGCGGTAGCACCCGAAGGGACGCGCCCATGAATCTCCGCCGCCTCGGTCGTTGCGGGGTGATCGTTGCCGTGACCGTGGCGCCGCTCGCCGGCATGCCGGCCTGGGCGCAAAACGCGGAGCCCGAGCGTATCCGGGGTGTCCTCGCCTCGGTCGAGAAGTCGCTCATCGTCGTGCGCGGCAGCGACAACAAGACCGTGCGCCTCCACCTTTCGGAGTCCGTCACCATCTTCGGGCTGTCGAAGGCCAGCTTCGCGGACGTCACCTTCGGGAAGTACGTCGGGGCGGTTTCCGAGAAGCTCGGCGACGATATTTACAGCCCCATCGTCCGCGATTCGCTGAGCTGGCTGCACCGGGGGTACGAGCTGCGGATCATCGACGAGCAGCTTCGTGGCATCGCGGTGGGGCATCGAAAGTGGGACCTCACGCCGACCAGCGTGATGACGCACGGCTGGGTGGATGACATGGAGGACCGTGTCATCTCGATCAAGTACGGCCCGACGGAAGAAGAGGAAACCGACGTCGAAGTCCCGCGCGACGTGCCGGTGCTCGCGATGTCGCGCGGAGACTTCAGCCTGCTCAAGCCCGGCGCCCACGTGGTGGCCGGCGCGCAGGAGGGCCCAGACGGCCGGTATATGGCGGTGTTCATCTTCGTCGGCAAGGATGGCGTCGTGCCGCGGTTCTGAGAAAGCAAGCAGGTCAGCGAGGAGGAGCGCTCGATGAAAGCCGAATGCGTGATCGGCGGGCTCATTTCCCTGGCAGTGATTGCGGTCCTGTCCGTCCCGGCCGCGACGGCGCCCGCGGCAGCGGCCGGCGCCAAGAGCGATGCGGTGAAGCTGGAGAGCATCCCCGGGAGCCCGGTCAAGCGCATCACTCTGAGCGAGACTGCGGCGAAACGGCTGGGCATCGAGACGGGCACGGTGAGCAAGCAGCCGATCGTCCGCAGGCAGATGGTCGGTGGCCTGGTCGTCGCTCAACCGGAGAAGCAGCCGGCGACGGCCAGCCCCGGATCTGGAGGCAGCATCTTTGGAAGCGCAAA
>WNGM01009056.1_pt1 | contig 14097 bp, 11 predicted proteins | sample 5400571 | NCBI WGS metagenome assembly WNGM01 (sample SAMN13153378, study PRJNA577476) | soil metagenome | isolation source: 100 cm soil or saprolite under Garry oak tree replicate 2 | place: USA:California | collected 2016-06-15
CTGGAACTGGCCCAAAAACTGGGTTTCACGGACGTGGTGAATCCAGTAGATGAGCATGCCCGCACTCTCCTCCTGGAGAAGACTGCCGGTCATGGTTTTGAGGTGGCGATTGATTGCTCAGGAAATGTGAATGCGCGTCATATGTGCCTGGACCTGGCACGTGAATGGGGTCGCGTGGTGTTTGTCGGTGAGGGCGGCACTGTCTCCTTTGCACCGAGTCCACTGCTAATCCACAAACAACTCACGCTCTCTGGCTCATGGGTCTGCAGTTTACCCCAGATGGAGGATCTTGTCGAATATCTGGTGCGCTGGCGACTCCACCTTGAGGTACTGGTGACCCATCGCTTTGCCCTCGAGCAGGCGAAGGAAGCCTATGAGCTGTTCGACAGTGGCAAGACCGGCAAGGTAGCACTTGTCTGGCAGTAGTCTAATAACAAAGGAGGCAAGGAAATGAAAAATCAGGCAGCTGTGCTCTATGCTCCCCACGATATTCGTATAGAGGAAAGACCGGTTCCCAAACCAGGCCCAAGAGAAGTGCTGATCGAGATCAAGGCAGTAGGAGTCTGCGGTTCCGATGTCCACTACTACGAACACGGCAGGATCGGTACGTATGTGGTTCGTCAGCCGCTCATCCTCGGCCACGAGTCCTCTGGGGTGATTGTTGACGTAGGAGAGGGTGTCAGCAGAGAGAGAGTCGGCCAGCGGGTGGCGATTGAGCCAGGGGTACCTGACGGCGTCTGCCGCCAGTGCCGAACTGGGCACTATAATCTTTGCCCCAATGTCCGCTTCTTCGGCACCCCTCCAATCGATGGCGCCTTCACCAACTATGTGACGATTCTGAGCGATTTCGCGTACGCGCTGCCCGATCAGATGTCAGATGAGGAAGGAGCCCTGATCGAGCCACTTTCGGTCGGACTGTGGGCGTGCCGGAAGGCGAAGTTGCGAGGGGGTGACCACGTCCTCATTACAGGAGCAGGGCCGGTTGGAATACTGGCGATGAAGGTCGCTCTTGCCCTCGGCGTAACCGAAATCACCATGACGGATATCTCTCCACAACGGCTTGAGGTGGCGCGTAATCTGGGAGCCACCCGCACAGTGAACGTCGCTCAGCAATCTCTGGCCGATGCAGGCGTAGAGGCCGACGTGCTTATAGAATGCTCGGGTAACCAGCGGGCGCTCAAGGACGGCATTCTTGCTCTCCAACCGGCTGCCACAGCGGTCGCGGTGGGTATGGGTCCGGGCGAGGAGGCCAGCATCCCGTTGTCCTTCATTCAGAACCGCGAGATCATCCTTACTGGAACATTCCGCTACGCGAACACCTATGCGGACGCGATTGCGCTGGTCGCCTCCGGTCGCATTGATCTCAAACCCGTCATCACCGGTCACTACACGTTAGCGGAGGCTGAGCAGGCACTACAGGCAACCCAGAATGATCCTGCTAATATCAAATCGGTCGTTGTGCCGAAGTAACCTTACACTTGGCATGAGGAAGTTTGACATACTTCAAGGGAGGTATAAGTATGCGTGCTGCGATTATCGATACACCCGGTAAGATTCGGGTTGGGACTATTTCCGACCCAACCCCTAAACCAGATGAGTTTGTGATACGGGTGGGTGCCTGTGGGATATGTGGAACTGACTTGCATGTTGCTGATGGCGACTCTCCATTGGTACGCTATCCTGTCGTACCAGGTCATGAGCTCGCGGGCGAGGTCGTTGCTGTGGGAAGTAACGTACCGCAAAGTATTGGCACCGGCGGGAATAGGAAACCGACTCTCGGAGCCAGGGTCGCAATCGAGCCGAACCTGTACTGTGGCTATTGCGAGTTTTGTCGTACAGGTCACGAGAACTTATGCTTGAACTATTCTGCACTTGGAGTCACAGTAAATGGAGGGTTCGCAGAGTATGTGACTGTGCCTGCCTCTAAAGCATATGTTCTGCCTGAAACCCTCTCATTTCAAGAGGCAGCCCTGATCGAACCGGTCTCCTGTGCCGTGCATGGAATGCATCGCCTCAATCCCAAGTCTGGCGATACCTTCCTGATCGTGGGAGCGGGTACAATGGGCTTGATCCTATTGCAGTTGATAGTACGGGGGGGAGCTTCCAGGGTGGCCGTGGTGGACCTCAATACGCAGCGCCTCGTACAAGCCAAGCAACTTGGAGCACATCGTACCCAAACGGATATCAATAAGGTGCTTGAGGAGGAGCCGCTTGGCTTTGATTGTGTCATCGACGTCACCGGAGTGGCCCGAGCCATGGAGGGAGCTTTCGCAGCGGTCAAGCGTGGGGGCAAGTTTATGGTCTTTGGTGTGGCGCCTCAAGAAGCCAGAATGTCGCTCTCTCCGTTCCGCATCTACAATGATGAGATTACCGTGCTTGGCTCAATGGCCGTCTTGTTCTCCTTCGGGCCGGCTCTTGATCTCATCAGCGGTGGGGTTATAGACACGGAAGCACTGCTCACAACAGCTCTGCCTCTGGAGGACTTTTCCAAGGCACTGAACATGGTTCGCAAGGGCGAAGGCGTCAAGACGCAGATCTTGCCCAATGGGTAGTCCGGTCTACACCGTTGGAGCTCGAAGTTGAGTATTACCGGCCAGTATTAAGTCCATTGTTGCGTCAAAGCATAGCTAATTTATTCAAGGAGGCATGACCATGCGTGCAGTTATCATCGATAAGCCTGGAAGTGTGCGGGTCGGCAATGTCCCCGATCCAGCGCCTGAGCCAGACGAATTGATCATTCGAGTGGGAGCCTGTGGTATTTGCGGAACTGACCTGCATATTGCGGAAGGTGAATTTCCGCCGACACCTTATCCTATCGTACCAGGTCATGAGTTTGCGGGTGAGATAGTTGCTGTGGGCAGTAACATCTCACAAGGGGAAGGCACCAAGACGACCAAATTGACTGTCGGTACCAGAGTTGCGGTCGACCCGTCGTTGTTCTGTGGCCATTGCGATTTCTGTCGAGCGGGTCATGGGAATCTGTGCCTCAACTGGGGAGCCATCGGAGACACCGTCGATGGTGCCTTCGCTGAGTACGTGAGAGTTCCCGTCGCCAATGCATATGTGTTGCCTGATAACATTTCACTTCAAGAGGCAGCTCTGATCGAGCCGGTCTCCTGTGCGGTTCATGGCATGCACCGCCTCAGTCTCAGGTCTGGCGATACCGTCCTGATCGTGGGAGCGGGCACGATGGGTCTGATCCTAATGCAGTTAGCACTACGTGGGGGAGCCTCGCGGGTGGCCGTGGTGGACCTCAATACCCAGCGCCTGGAACGCGCAGCCAAACTCGGTGCCTCCAACGTCCAAACGGATATCAATAAGCTGCTTGAGAACGAGCCGCTCGGCTTTGATTGTGTCATCGACGTCACGGGTGTGGCCCGGGCCATGGAAGGCGCTTTCGCAGCGGTCAAGCGCGGTGGTAAGTTTATGGTCTTTGGCGTGGCACCTCAAGAAGCCAGAATGTCGCTCTCCCCGTTCCGCATTTACAATGATGAGATCACTGTGCTTGGCTCGATGGCCGTCTTATTCTCCTATGGACCAGCCCTCGATCTCATCAGCGGTGGGGTGATAGATACGAAAGCACTGCTTACCACAGCTCTACCTCTGGAGGACTTTCCCAACGCACTAAACATGGTTCGCAAGGGCGAGGGCGTCAAGACACAGATCTTGCCCAACGGCTAGTCTGATCAGTCCTGATGGAACTTCAGATTGAGCATTTTTACAGCCAGCAGTGGACATGAGAATAATTGACGTCCGTGATGGGGTCACTACCCTAAACAGAGAAGACGAACACTCTTTGCCCAAAAAGGAGGTAAGCTCCATTGAAGACGACTACAATGGATGTCATCGCCTGCGGCGAGTTGCTCATTGACTTTGTCTCGACGCAAGCGGGAGTGAGCTTGGCTCAGGCTCCTGCCTTCAAAAAAGCGCCTGGTGGTGCCCCGGCCAACGTCGCAGTTGGCGTGGCTCGACTCGGCTATCGTGCCGGCTTCATCGGGCAAGTGGGCGAGGATGAGTTCGGTCACTTCCTGGCTGACACGCTACACAGCCATGGGGTGGATAGTACTGGCTTACGGTTCACCACCCAGGCGCGGACGGCTCTCGCTTTTGTTTCCTTGCTGGCTGACGGGGAACGGGAGTTCATGTTTTATCGGCATCCAAGCGCCGATATGCTCTGGCGTCCAGAGGATGTCGATCAGGCGTACGTCGCTCGCACCCGTATCTTTCACTACGGCTCCATCACCCTCATTGGTGAGCCGAGCCGTAGTGCCACCTTGACCGCACTCCATGCTGCCAAAGACAACGGAGCAGTGCTCTCATACGATCCGAACCTGCGTCTCTCCTTGTGGCTCTCTGCTGATGCAGCGCGAGCAGGCATCCTCGAGGGCTGGCAACACGCACAGGTGATCAAGGTCAGCGAGGAAGAACTCGGCTTTCTCAGTGAGGAGAACACCCTTGAACGTGCCGCTCGAGCACTGTGGCATGATCGACTGCGGCTCCTGGTCGTGACACAAGGCAAGGCTGGTTGTACCTATTTCACAACGGAAGCTAGTGGTTACGTACCAGGTTTTGCTGTCCATCCAGTCGACACGACAGGTGCAGGTGATGGTTTTGTCGCAGGCATCCTCGCAGGCATCCTCCAAGAAGACCTCACCTGGGACCGAGAGGTGATAGAAAAGGCCCTTCGTCTGGGCAACGCAGTCGGGGCTCTAGCAACCACTCAGATGGGAGCTATCCCCTCACTGCCCACGATGGCAGAAGCGAAAGCATTTCTGCAGCGTGCAGACAAGAACCGTACATAGGGCGGATCATGAATTGTCTCGGGAGGAAGCCGTCAACCACACTGGCATGGGCAAAAGGAGTAGAATATGCAAACCCTACTTGGCATTGATCTGGGTACCACGGGCGTCAAAGCCGCGCTCTTTGCGGCAGAGAACGGCGTTGTACTCACGGATGCTTTTGTTGATTACCCTTTATACCATCCTCATCCTGGGTGGGCAGAGCAGAAGCCTGCCGAGTGGTGGCAGGCGACTCTCAGCGCCATTCGTACCTGCCTCGTCCAAGGGGCCACACAGGGTGCTCAAGCTTCTGATGTCCGTGGGGTAGGACTCTCCGGACAGATGCATGGCGTCGTCTTGCTCGACGCGGAGCAGCGCGTGCTGCGTCCGTGTATTATCTGGGCCGACCAGCGCAGCGAGGCGCAATGTCGCTGGATGACGGAAAGAGTGGGGGCAAGCCGCCTCATCGAGTATGTGAGCAATCCTGCCTTGACCGGCTTCACGGCCCCGAAATTGCTCTGGATCCGGGAGAACGAACCAGAAATCTTCGCTCAAGCCAGCACCCTCCTGCTGCCCAAGGACTACATCCGCTATCGCCTCACGGGGGTGATAGCCATGGAGATTTCGGATGCGGCTGGGACCTGCTTGCTCGATGTGAAGCACGGCAAGTGGTCAGAGGAAGTCCTCAAAGCGCTCGAGCTGGCTCCTTCTCTCTTGCCGCCTGTCGTGGCTGCTGATGCGGTCTGTGGCACGATTACCGAGGAGGTTGCTGAGCTTTCGGGATTATATGCAGGTACGCCCGTAGCTGGTGGTGGGGCCGACAATGCATGCGGTGCTGTTGGCAATGGCGTCGTGGTGCCCGGGCTAGGTCTCGTCTCTATTGGTACTAGTGGCGTCGTTCTGGCTTATGCCGAGACGCCGCAAGTCGATACCTCTGGCCCCGTTCCGCGTGTGCATACCTTCAATCATGCTGTTCCGCATGCCTGGTACCTCATGGGAGTGACGCAAGGCGCTGGCCTCTCCCTGCGCTGGGTGCGCGACAATATCGGCCTGCTGGAACGAGCGCTCGAACGTTGGACAGCCATGGATGTCTACGAGTTGCTAGCCAAGGAGGCGGAAAGCGTTACACCAGGAAGTGATGGCCTGATATTTCTACCCTATCTGCAGGGTGAGCGCACACCACACCTGGATGCCTATGCGCGTGGTGGTTGGATCGGTCTCACTGCCCGTCATGACCGACGTCACCTGATCCGTTCTGTCCTGGAGGGCGTGGCCTTTAGTCTCAAAGACTGTTTCGCCATTCTCCGTGAGCAAGGATTACAAGTGGAGCAGATGCGTGCGACCGGCGGTGGGGCAAAAAGTCCACTCTGGCGACAGATCATTACCGATGTGCTTGGCGTCGAACTGGTAACGACAAATGCCACCGAAGGGCCAGCCTTTGGCGCAGCACTGCTAGCTGGTGTCGCCGGTGGGGTGTATCCATCAGTGCAGCAAGCCTGTGAGCAAACAGTGCGCATTGTGGAACGTGCCGAGCCAAACCCACAGGCGGTCCAGGCCTATGTGAAGGCCTACGAGACCTATCGAGCGTTATATCCGGCATTGAAGCCGATTATCAGCCACCCAACCTAGTTGGTGTTTATAGCGGAGAGCAAAAAGATTGAGCGGTGTGGTAAAATGAGGGCATGAAAGCCTATTCAGAAGATGTGCGAGGGCATTTCGCCTGAAAATAGCGAATTTTCATCCACTTCTCTGTCTGTATCAGACATCGCGCTTCCTAACTCAAAAAACTGGGGTAAACTGACTCCAAGAGGAATTGGGCAAGCGCAGTGCCATCGAACGCTTCTTTGGCCGCGTCTTGCTCTTCTTCCACTTACAGCGCCCGCCACTCTCCGGCTGGTCAACCATCGCTCCCGTCCTGATCTCATCCGCTCTCCCAAGCGGGTTTTAGCTCATACTTGGGAGGGATTCTGAGTTAAGAAACGCCCTCTCCATACCTTACTAAGATGTCGGCGACCGACAAGAGTAATTACAATTACGACGATCTCCTCAAGCCGGTCATGTCAACACTCTCCTTCCAGGGGCATCCTTACGCTCTACCATTCTATGGCGAGAGTAGTATGTTGATGTACAACAAGCAAATTTTCGCGCAACATCACCTGACCATGCCGTTGCATCCTACATGGGATCAGGTCGCTCAATTCGCGAAGGAACTCAATGATCCTGCAAATGGTGTGACTGGCTTTCTGATGCGAGGTCAATCTGGTTGGGGCATGAACATGGCTCCGCTCGACACGATTATTAATACCTATGGTGGCCGCTGGTTCGACTTAAATTGGAAACCACAGCTCTCCACCTCTGCGGTACAACAAGCGGTGGCGTTCTATGCTACCCTCTTGCAGAAATATGGTGAGCCAGGCGCCTCAACCGCTGGCTGGCAAGAGTGTTTAAACCTGATGACTCAGGGCAAGGGTGCGATGTTCTATGACGCTACCTCGTTTGGTGGCGTGCTGGAAACGCCAGCGACTTCCAAGATCGCCGGTAATGTTGGCTATGTATATGGTCCCACAGCAGTGACCCAGAATGGCAGCCATTGGTTGTGGGCATGGTCACTTGGTCTCGTCAACTCTAGTCGCAACAAAGATGCTGCCTTCCAATTCCTCACCTGGGCTACCAGTTCGCAGTACCTGACCCTGGCAGGCAATACCTTCGGCTGGGCCAACGTGCCACCGGGTACGCGTGCTTCGATTTACCAGAACTCCGACTATCAAAAGGCGGCTCCTTTCGCTCAGATTACACTTGACTCTATCAATACCGCGACTCCCGATCAGCCGACGCTCGATCCCGTTCCCTATCATGGTGTTCAATATGTGGGTATTCCACAGTTTGAATCGGTCGGGCAGCAGGTGAGCGAGCTTATGTCGGCAGTGGTTGCCGGAAAAATGACGGTCAGCCAGGCTCTCCAGCAGTCTGATCAGCTCCTGGCGACACAGGTCAATAAGGACAACACTGCTGGGTACTAGCTACTGTGTCCGTATGAAAGAACGAGGGGCCCCGCTTCGGTGAGAGGAGGCGGTCCCTCATTCATCACTCCAATTGCATCAGAGGCGGTTCGCTTGACGTAAAAAGAAGAAAGGTCATGTTATGAATCAGGCAAATCAGGCGGTTCAGGTGCCCGTGCTTCCTGACAAGCAAAAGCGTGCAGTTCCTACTGCCCCAACCCGCGAGGGGAGAACGTGGTTGCATCTTCCCGCCCTCGTCTATATGATCGTGTTAACACAGATTCCGTTTCTCCTCGCAGTGTGGTTTAGCTTGCATGCCTGGAACTTGCTGGTGCCATCTGAGGGATTTCCATTTGTTGGTCTTTCAAACTACGTCACCGAGTTTGTAAGTGACGCAAACTTCTGGCCCATTATGGGCAATACTTTACAACTGGTGACTGGGGCGATGATCCTGGCCCTTGTTGCTGGGACGATACTAGCACTGCTGTTAAATCGCCCGATGTGGGGCAGAAGTGTCTTGCGTGGCATAGCAACAGTTCCATTTTTGGTGACCCCATCAGTTATGGCTCTGATCTGGAAAAATCTCTTTCTTAGCCCATCTTCAGGGATGGTTAACTGGCTACTCCACTTTATTGGTATTCCTGCTGTCCCCTGGTTTTCCGCGTTTCCACTGCAGAGTATTATATTCATCGTCGCTTGGGAATGGACCCCATTCGTGATGCTTGTCATTCTCGCGGGCCTCCAGTCCGTTCCAGGCGAAGTGTTAGAGGCCGCGAAGGTGGATGGTGCGAATGCCTTCACAACATTTTGGCGCGTCGTCTTTCCTTTACTGCGAAAACCGTACGAGATAGCAATCCTCTTCGGAACTATTTTTATCTTTCAGACGTTCGGCGAAATTTACGTGACAACTGCTGGTGGGCCAGGATTAACAACCAACACTCTACCTTACTACACCTACCGATCGGCATTGAGCTCGTTTCAGATCGGACAGGCGGCAACGCTTGGCGTTATAGGGGTAATAGTGGCAATTCTTGCCGCCAGGGGCATGTTGCAACTCATGACTGAGCGGACAGTATCAGAAAGGGGCTAACTCATGACTACGGAAGCTACACGCAGGTGGTCCAACTTCGCATGGACAGCCTTGACCTACATCCTGGTTTTTTTGCTGGTCTTTCCCGTCCTCTGGATGGCACTGACCGGATTTAAGACAGAAATCGCGGCGATTAACATTTCGCCCATACTGTTCTTCCAGCCGACGCTCGATCAGTTTCGGCTCGCGATTGAAGGAGGCTTCGGTTCCTACTTGTTCAATAGCGCCGCGGCGGCTCTGGTTTCGACTGCTCTCGCGATGGTTTTGGGTATTCCCGCCGCCTACGCGATGGTCTTCCATATGCCAACGAAGTCATCCAATGACATGCTTTTCTTTGTACTCTCCACGCGCTTCATGCCGTTTGCGGCCATCCTTGTTCCTTTGTACGTGATCATTACACGCCTCAACTTACTGGATAACCTCTTCACGTTAATCGTCATCTATACGGCGATGAACCTGCCTTTGATTATCTGGATGGCCCGTTCGTACTTCCTGGAACTGCCAAAAGAGGTGTTGGAGGGAGCCTGGCTAGATGGTTGTTCGATATTGCAGACAATTGTGAGGGTCGTCGTGCCGATGGCAGCACCTGGGTTAACTGCGGCGGCACTGCTGGCCATCATTTTTGCCTGGAACGATTTCTTCTTCGCCGTCACGCTGACCTATACCAACTCACCAACCTTACCCATTATGGTTGCGGCATTTACGAGTAACGAAGGTCTCTTCCTGGCGAAGGTGTCCGCTCTGGCGACGCTGATCATTCTGGTGCCTGTTGCGATAGGCATCTATGCACAGAGGTACCTGGTTCAAGGGCTGACTGGTGGCGCGCTAAAATAACAAGGCCGTTTAGAAAGGGACTATCGATTGTCGTACCCAATAGGCGTCAAGTGAAGAAAGAAGGACAGGAAAACAGGGTTTAACTTGACGCCTATTGGGACTTTCGATTGTCGTATCCCAAGAAAGAAAGGATTAGTCTCCTATGCGTGCTGTGATCATTGATGCTCCGGGCATCATTCGGGTGGACAATGTGCCAGACCCCACTCCTCGTCCAGATGAAGTGCTCGTTCGAGTGGGTGCATGTGGTATCTGCGGCACCGATCTGCATATTATCGATGGCGACTCTCCGTTGGCCCGCTATCCTATCATCCCCGGTCACGAGTTTGCGGGCGAGGTTGTGGCATTGGGAAGCGATGTTGCTCAAAGGAACGGGAAAGAAGGAGCGAACATAACGGTTGGGAGCAGAATTGCAGTCGAGCCGAACCTGTACTGTGGTTATTGCGATTTTTGTCGTACGGGCCATGAAAATCTGTGTCTCTACTACGCTGCGATCGGCGTCACGACGAACGGAGCCGTTGCTCAATACGTGGCGGTGCCCATCGCGAAAGCCTATGCCTTGCCTGATAACATCTCGTTGCGCGAAGGTGCGCTGATTGAGCCAGTCTCTTGCGCGGTGCATGGCATGCATAGTCTCAATCCCAGGTCCGGTGATACCTTCCTCATTGTAGGTGCTGGAACTATGGGGTTGCTCCTCTTGCAGCTTGCGGTGCGAGGTGGTGCGTCACGGGTCGCTATGGTCGATGTAAACGCGCAACGCCTGGCGCGTGCGGAGCCGCTTGGAGCCACGCGTACCTATAGCGATATCAAGCAGGCGTTGAAAGATGAGCCGCTTGGATTCAACTGTGTCATCGATGCAACTGGTATTGCAGCGGTGATTGAAAACGCGTTCCTGACGGTCAAGCGCGGCGGAAAGTTTCTGATATTTGGAGTTGCATCGCCCGAAGCTCACATCTCGCTTTCTCCATTCCGTATTTATAATGATGAGATTACGATAGTGGGTTCGATGGCGGTTCTCTTCTCGTTTCAAGCAGCTCTCGATCTCATCAGTAGTGGCGTGATCAATACTCAGGCCATGCTGACAACAGCACTTCCCTTGCAGGATTTTCTCGAAGCACTCGATATGGTACGATATGGTAAGGGTGTCAAGACCCACATACTCCCGAATGCATAGAGAAGGGACAAGAAAAGGTGAGCAGCCTTTACTTCATGGGAATTGATGGTGGAACGGAGAGCGTGCGCGTCGGCGTCTTCGACCAGGAAGGTACACCAGTAGGCTTCGCGAGCCGCACGTATACACTCAAGCACCCACGCCCCGGCTGGGCAGAGCAGGACCCCGATGAGTGGTGGGCGTCCCTGGTAGCGGCGGTCAGGGATGTAATGAGCAAAAGCGGCATTGAGCCCAATGAGATCGCTGGCATCTCTTTAGACGGTACGACCTGCACGGTTGTCGCGTTGGATAAGTACGACCGAGTACTGCGACCAGCCATCATCTGGATGGATATTCGTGCCGCCGATCAAGCACGCCGAGTCGCCGAGACTGGAGATGCGGCACTCAAATACAATGGCTTCGCCAAAGTCTCTGCGGAGTGGATGCCCTGCAAGGCCCTCTGGTTGAAAGAGAATGAACCGGACATTTATAGTGCTGCTACACATATTTGTGAATACATTGATTGGATGACCCACCGTCTCACTGGCGAATGGACGGCGAGTATCAACACCGCCAGCCTTCGCTGGTACTATGACCGCAACAACGACGGTTTTCCAGCCAGTCTCTATCAGGCTGTTGGACTAGACGATCTTCTCGAGAAGTTCCCCCAGAAGGTACTGGACATGGGTACTGTGGTCGGTGGTCTCAGCAAGAAAGCGGCAGAGGAGCTTGGTCTGCCCCCTGGTATTCCAGTTGCCGAAGGTGGGGCGGATTCTATGGTGGGGACAGTGGGCATGGATGTGCTAGCCCCAGGCAAGGTCGCCCTTATCACGGGATCATCGCATGCCATTTTTTGTGTGTCAGCAGAGGCCATTTATGGCCCGGGGTTCTTTGGTGCCTTCACTGACGCTGTGATTCCTGGCCAGTACGTGGTGGAAGGTGGTCAAGTTTCCACTGGCTCCATCGTCAAATGGTTCCGGGATAATTTCTGTGGGGGACTCGTTGAGGAGGCTAGTACGCTTGGACTCGACCTTTACGATCTGCTCAATAAGCGCGCTGAGAACTTGCCTGTAGGTTCTGATGGACTGATGGTGGTGGATCACTGGCAAGGAAACCGCACTCCCTATGCCGATCCAGAAGCACGTGGGATGATTTGGGGACTTACACTTAAGCACAACACGACGCATGTCTACCGTGCGATTGTGGAGGGCATCTGCTATGGGACGGAACTTATCTTTCGGACACTACGCAATTATGGCTTCCAGCCGCAGCAGATCGTTGCTTGCGGAGGTTCTCTGAAGAGTCAGTTGTGGATGCAGATTCATGCAGACGTCAGCAATCTTCCGATCACCTTCACAAAAGTTGTCGACGCTTCGGTGCTTGGTTCGGCAATACTAGCGGCGGTGGGAGCAGGAATATATCCGAATCTACAGGAAGCAGCACGCCATATGGTGCATACGAGCCATCGTATTGAGCCAGATCAGCAACGGCACAAAGAATATCAGTTCTACGTGGATAAGTATATAGCCACTTATCCCCAGATGCGAGACTTGATGCATGATGTTGCCCAACACGTTGCAAGACGTAAGGGATGACAGGAAACAATGCCTGGAGGAATAAAATGCTTGCAGCTGTGTTTCAACGTCCCGGCCAGATGGAAGTAACGGAGGTTGATACGCCCGACATCGGACCGGACGAAATCCTCGTCAAGGTAGGCGCCAACACGATATGTGGAACTGATGTGCGTATCTTCCGTGGAGAAAAGACAAAAGGCATCTCCCTGCCCACCATCCTGGGCCACGAAATGGCAGGCTATGTGCATAAGGTAGGTCAGCATGTAAGAGGATATGAGGTGGGAGCAGCGGTAGCGATGGCCCCAGTAATCGCGTGTCACCACTGTTTCTATTGTCAAAATGGCATGGAGAATGTTTGCCCCAACCAGAAAATAGTAGGCTATGACGTGAATGGGGGCTTAAGTGAATATGTGCGGATCCCTGCCGACGCAGTAGCAGCTGGGAATCTCTTTGTTGCTCAAAAGGATGTACCTTCGGAATATCTGGCACTCGCCGAGCCACTGGCCTGTTGCGTCAACGGCCACCACCGCTCTCGGATACACCTGAACTCCACTGTGCTCATTATGGGGTCAGGTCCCATTGGCCTGTTTCACCTCCAGCTTTCTCTCCTGGCAGGAGCGCGCGCCGTCATCGTGAGCGATCCCTCAGCTCCTCGTCGGGCTGTCGCCTCCAACTTTGGGGCACATATCACTGTTGACCCTACCGCTGAAGACCTTTCTTCAATAGTGTCCGAGGTTACAGGAGGGCTTGGGGTGGATTCGGTCATTATCTGCATTGGCCTACCCATGCTAGTGAATAATGCTCTCAATATGGCTCGACAGGGAGGTTGTGTCAATATCTTTGCTGGCCTTGCCGGCAAAGGGTGGGCGGAGATCGAGTCTAATCTCATCCACTACAAAGAACTGGAGGTAACTGGCAGTGCGAATTCCCGGCGTGCCGACTACCAGACTGCTCTTCAGCTTATTGAGTCGGGGCGTATCAAGGTGGAAGCAATGGTGACTGACCGCTTCCCGCTCCGGTCTGCTCATGCAGCACTGGACAAAGCCGCCAGCGGAGAAGGGATCAAGGTAGCAGTAATGGGCCTCTGAGCTGAATAATGCAAATAATACGATAACTTTTTTCATCGGTATTCCTTGTCTTTCGCAATGGGGCGCGGGTTTCTTCTCTCTCCTCTTTCCCGCGCCCCTACAACGTTATAAGCTACGGGGTAACTTTCAGGACCCCAATGGCGCCTTTGCTGGCGTCAGAAAATGAGTGAGTGACGAAGGGATACAGCCCTGCTGCCGGAATCACCAGTTCCACTACTGCGCCACCTCCCGGTGGGATGGTGATCGTCTGGTTCCCCACCATGTGATTGGCGGGATTGCCATCGATATACACATCGCTGAAAAGCGCTCCGATGACATGGAAGGCCGAGAACTGCGACGGGCCTGCGTTCAATATGAACAGCCGGACGCGCTGGCCGACCTTTGCCGTCAATGGGGCATCTTTATACTGACAGGCTTTCTAACTTGTCAATACCCGATGATTGTACCCATTGACAAGCACCTGAGAGGAAACTAGGGGATAGATCAATACCAGCATCCTTACACACCTGAACATCTGTCATTGACATCGCATCGGGTATAACAACACTGCCTTGCTTCCTGGTAAATCTCTGTATTCCGTGTTCGTT
>WNGM01009889.1_pt1 | contig 14089 bp, 10 predicted proteins | sample 5400571 | NCBI WGS metagenome assembly WNGM01 (sample SAMN13153378, study PRJNA577476) | soil metagenome | isolation source: 100 cm soil or saprolite under Garry oak tree replicate 2 | place: USA:California | collected 2016-06-15
AAAGCGCGCTGCTCGCCCACAGGATGGGTTTCGTCTTGATGGAACTCCTCAGGACGCACCACTTCGTGGTGTTCGCTGGCACGCGCCAGGGATTCACCGGGAAGCACTTCGACCGGGGAACCAATCGCGGGCGGCAGTGAGGCGACGGAAGTTTGCGGCTGGTCGTGCGGATGCCCGTGGTCGTAGTCCTCGAGGTTTTCGAAAACATCGCTGACGTACAAGAAAGCGTCGCCGTCGAGACCAATGTCCACGAAAGCGGACTGCATGCCGGGGAGGACGCGGGTGACTTTTCCTTTGTAGATACTGCCGACGAGCGCGAATTCTTTTTCGCGCTCGATGTAGATTTCGACTAACTGGCCTTCTTCGAGAATCGCGACCCGCCGTTCGTGGGAGGCCGCGGAAATAACCAATTCTTTGGACATGAAAACTCCTTATGCGTGATCCCGGCGTGGCCGGAATCACCCTTCTGTGCGGCCCCGGCTTGGCCGGGACCGACAGGACGCATCGCCGCGAGCTTCTGCCCGTCGGAGTTTCCAAAATTCGGCGCCGCTCCCGGCAATGCCGGAAAGCACGTTGGCCACACCTGTAGGAAAGTGGCTTGACGTTCGAAGCCAGAGGGGTCGGCCACGACCAAGTCGGGGCCACTTACAAAATGATTCCTCAGTCTGTCGAGGCTGGTCCGTCGCCGGAAACGAGCCGGGCGATCGGCGAACGATGCTGTCCTCACACTAAAATCCTTCTTACTTGCGATCCCGGCCGAGCCGGGATCCACAATTCCAATTCCTTCTCCGGTGCGCTCCGAGGAAGCGGAGACGTCACACGGCACTGGCGGCTTGGTCAGTTGACGAAGCGGCGAAGCCGAACATTCATCACCAGGCCAATCGCCAGGAAAACAAACAACGTGGCGGAGCCCCCGTAGCTCATCAACGGCAACGGGATGCCGGTTACCGGCATAGCGCCGATAACCATAGCCACGTTTACCAGTACATGGAACCCAAGCGCCGCTGCAACGCCCATGACCAGAAACATTCCCGCGCGATCTTTCGCGCGTTGAGCATTCTGCACTAAACGCAGCAGAAGCGCCATATACAGTCCGAGGGCCAGAAGCACGCCCTTGAATCCCTGTTCTTCAGCCCACGCCGACATGATGAAATCCGAATACCGGACGGGGATGTAGCCCAGTTGGTTCTGACTGCCATTACTGAACCCTTTGCCCCAAAAGCCGCCTGAGCCCACGGCAATCTTCGATTGCAAGAGTTGATAGCCGGAGCCTTTAGCGTCCTCTTCAGGGTGCAGGAAAGAGGTGATTCTCTCCCGCTGATACGGCTTGAGGATTCGCCTGCTGACGGGAGGATAGAAAACAGCCCCCACCAGCAAAATCCCTGCCAACGAAAACACCGCCGCGTGTTGCCACTGCAAGCCCGCCAGAAATGCACCAACCACCACCAAGGGGATCAGCACGAGCGCTGTTCCCAAATCGGGCTGCTTGAGTATCAAGACCAGTGGAACACCTACCAGCAATCCTGCCTTGATCAGATCACGCAGGTCAAGCTGATCGGAGCGCACTTCCGCGAAGAAGCGCGCCAACACAATGATTATAATCAATTTGACCAATTCCGACACCTGAAGAAGCTCTCCAACAGCGGGAACGGAGATCCAGCGCTTGGCGCCGAAACGGGTGTGCCCGACGAGGAGAACAGCGATCAGAGCCGCGATTCCAAGGAGGTAGAGGATGGGGGCCTGATCGAGAATCAGGTGATAGTCCAGCCGCGACAGCGCGAACATCAGGATGAAGCCGATGACCAGCCAGCGTACCTGCTTCGTGTGCATGCCCGCCAGCGAGCTACCGTGCGTGGCGGAATAGATTTCGATCACGCCGAGAGCGCAGATGGCTGCGAGGATGGCCAGGAGCAGCCAGTCGTAATCTCGCGTTCCTGGTGCGTCTTTCATGGGAGAAGTCGAGAGTCCAAAGTTGAAAGTTGAAAGACGGGAATCAGCCCGGCACCGCTGAAGGCACGGCCCGGAGAGCTTCGCCCTTTTTGAATTAAGATCATGAAATCTTTCAGCGCTGCGGCTCCGCGCTGGCGCGTGCGGGCACAACCGCGGCAGTGTCGTCCGGCTTCAAGGCCGCCCGCGGAGCAATCGCAGCCACAGGAGCCGCGCCATTCCCTGGATCAGTCCGTTTGTATTCGGCGGTGACTTGACCCTCGGTCTTTTTGTTCTTCTTGTCGTAATAGGCCTTGATGACTTCCTTCACCACGGGCCCAGCCGCTTCGCCACCATGTTTTCCGCTTTCCTGTACTAGCACGGCAACGACAATTTCCGGATTGCGGCGCGGCGCGTAGCCGACAAACCAAGCATTGTCTTCGAACCTTTTCTGTTTCCCAAACTTTTCGCGAGTTGCGTAACCGATCACCTGCGCGGTTCCCGATTTTCCGCTCACTTCGATTCCGGGCAGCCTGACGTTTCGCGCAGTGCCACCATCTTCGTTGACAACGCCATACATCCCGTCAGTTATTTTCTCGACCGTAGATTCGGAAAGCGCGACCCGTTCCTCGCCGACGGTGGGCGCGTCCTTCAGCAGATGTGGCTGTTTAAAAACGCCGCCCATGGCGATTCCGCCGATCATTCGGGCGAGCTGAAGCGGAGTTGTCGTGACGGCGCCCTGACCCGTGGACACGGAAATCGTCTCACCCGCATACCACTTGCGATGAAAGACGCGCTGGACCCATTCGGCGGAAGGCATCAGCCCGGGCACTTCCTCGGGGAGATCGATTCCGGTCTTGTGTCCGAGGCCGAATTTGCTGCCGTAGTAAGAAAGACGGTCGATGCCCAAGCGCATTCCGACGTTGTAAAAGAAGACGTCGCAAGACTCGAGGATTGCTTTGTGCAACCCCACTACGCCGTGAGCGCTCTTCCCGTAAACCCAGCACTTGAATTGCCGGCCGTAAAAAGTGGCGTAGCCTGGGCAAAACGTCGTAAAGCTTTCCGGAGGATTTTTGTCCTCTAGCATGGCCGTGGCTGTCACGATTTTGAAAACAGATCCCGGAGCAAGCTGCGCCTGAATCGCGCGATTGAGCAACGGCTTTTGCCGGTCTTCGTTGAGATTCTTCCAGTCGTCCCCCGAGATGCGCACGGCGAAATCGTTGGGGTCCAGCGCGGGATGGCTGGCCATTGCCAGGACTTCGCCTGTGCGTGGGTCCAGCGCGACTACAGCACCAGGGCGCGGCCCCAGAGATTGCTCGGCAACCTGCTGCAAGTCGTAATCAATGGTCAGCTGAATCTGCTTGCCGGGGATGGCTTCTTGAGTGGAGAGGCGGTCTACCTCTTTACCGATGCTATTCACGACCACGCGCCGCATGCCGTCCGTGCCCTGAAGCAGGTCGTTGTACTGGCGCTCCAGGCCGCTCTTTCCAGCGAAGTCACCGGGGCGGAGCTTGCCGTTGCTCGATTCGATCTGCTGCTCGCTGACTTCACCGACGTAGCCCGCAGCATGGGCGAGGAATCCGTTCGGCAGATAGCGCCTGCGGGAGACGGAAATCATTTCCAGGACTGGAATGTCGGACCGATGTGATTCGATGAAGGCGACATCCGCGGGCGAGGCGTCAGGCTTGATAATGATTGGCTGGAATTTTGGCAGATTCTTTGTATTCGTGAGCTGGTCACGCAAATCATCCATGGGGATTCCCAGACCGTCCGAGATGCCCGGGAGATGCTTTTCGACCAGGGCTAAATCATCGCGAAGCAGGAGCACGCTGAATGACGGCCGATTGTCGACCAATACGCGGCCATCGCGGTCCAGCATGCGGCCGCGCGGCGCAATAACGGGAATGTAACGCACACGATTACGCTCGGCCAACGAAGAGTATTTTTCGGCGTCAATGACCTGGAGCTTCCAGAAACCGAGCAGCAACACGCCGATCATTCCCACGATGATGTAGGAGGCCACCGCCAGCCGCGCTTGCGGCAATCGATTGTCGTTGCGGAACCAGTACGACACGAAAACCCCGCGCGCGAGTACTTTTATCTCAGGGCTTTCGCCCCTGTTCGGCCCAATTTAACTAAACTGGCCGGACTAAACTCGCGTCACGAAAAAATCCACAGCGTGGGTTTCGAGTTGACTCCAACTTGGGCAGAGTCACGCCGAAAATTTCCTCGAACCTGGGAATCGAAAAAATCTCCCGGAACTCCCGAATCACCGCCGGACTGAAGCTGCGTGAAGCAGCAAGAGTCTTTTCAAACGTATCACCTGCCAGAGTGGGCCGCAAGCCGTCCGGGAGGACAGGTTCCAGGAATGCATTTTGGTATTTTTGCGCGACCGCTGCGTTGCGCTTGTTGCCGTGGTTGTGCGTATCACGCTATCGTAGGCAATTCACTATGACCGCTGAATCGAACAGGGAAAAGCCGCTACGGCTGGCGCTGATCGGCATGTCCGGCGCTGGGAAGACGTTCTGGACAAAGAAGTTAGCTGCGAACGGGTTTCCTGCGGTTTCCTGCGACGACCGCATCGAGGAAAAGCTCGCGCCGCGCCTTGCCGCTGGCGGCTACTCTGGCATCAACGGTGTCGCCGCCTGGATGGGCTGGCCGGACTCCGCGACGTACGCCCAACGCGAGTCCGAGTACCTGGCCGAGGAGATTCATACGCTGGATGAAATCTTGACGGAACTCGAGAAGCAGCCTCAGAAATCCCTGGTGCTCGATACCACCGGAAGCGTCATTTATACCGGGAACAATTTGCTGATGCGCTTGCGGCGTCAAATGACGATCGTGCATCTCGCGGCTTCCGCGGAAGAGCAGCAGTTGCTGATGGAAAGATATTTGAACGACCCCAAGCCGGTATTATGGCGCGGCGCGTTTCAACCAAAGGCGGGAGAAAAAGCTCGCGACACGATAGCGCGATGTTATCTGGCCCTGATTGCCGCGCGCCGCCAGAGTTACCAGGCACTTGCGCATTGCACGCTGCAAGTCGCCGCGTTACGCGGCGGTTCGCTGGATGCCTCCGCGTTTCTGGAAACGATTCAACGCAAGTTGTCGAACGCGCGATGAGCGAAATTCATTGAGATACCGGAGCACATCGCGCAAGGCCCCGCTCACCTCGCTTCGCGGCGCTGTGCTGCGCGGGCTTGCGCCCGACGGCGGCTTATACATGCCGGTGGAAATCGCGCGGCATTCTTCCGAAGAACTGGAGGAGTTTCGGCGGCTGCCGTTCACGGAAGTCTGTTTCCGCGTGGTGCGGCCGTTTGCCACGCCGGACGTCCCGGAAGAAGTGCTGTGGCAAGTCGTGAGCGAGGCAATCACCTTTCCCGTGAAGCTGGTTTCGCTCTCGCCGGGCCTGCACATCCTGGAGCTGTTTCACGGGCCGACGCTGGCATTCAAGGATTTCGGCGCGCGCTTCATGGCGCGGTTGATGGGCTATTTCGTACGCGGCGAAACGCGGCCCCTCACGGTGCTGGTGGCGACGTCGGGAGACACGGGAAGCGCTGTGGCGCACGGTTTTCTGCGCGTGCCCGGAATCCGGGTAGTGATTCTCTACCCTTCAAAACGCATCAGCGAAGCGCAGGAAAAGCAGTTCACCACCCTCGGCGAAAACATCACCGCGCTGGAAGTAGCGGGCACGTTCGACGATTGCCAGCGGCTGGTGAAGCAAGCTTTTTCCGATGTGGAGCTGAACAAGCGCGCATTTTTGACATCGGCGAATTCGATCAATATTGGACGACTGCTGCCACAGATGTTTTATCACGTTGCGGCATACCGGCAATTGCCGGTGGCCTCCGTGCCGCTAATCGTTTCCGTGCCCAGTGGAAACTTCGGAAATCTCACCGCGGGAATTTTCGCCAAACGCATCGGCTTGCCGGTGGCGAAGTATGTGGCCTCAACAAACGCCAACGACGTGGTGCCGGAATACCTGCGCACCGGAGCATTTCATCCGCGCGCGGCGCAGGCGACTTATTCGAATGCCATGGATGTGGGTAATCCGAACAATTTTCCGCGATTGCTGGATTTGTGCCGCAACCGCCTCGAATATGTGCAGAAGGAAATTTGGGGCCACGGCGCGACGGATGAAGAAACGTTACGAGAGATGAAAGCGATCCACGAGCGCTTCGGCTACGTCGCTGATCCGCACACGGCCGTCGGCGTGCTCGGCTGGGAAGCCTACAAGAGCCAACATCACAGCCCCACCGCTGCCGGATCGTCTTGCCGCCTACTTGAAGCGCGAGAAGCTTACGCTGCCGATGTCCAGCGCTTACGACGACTTTAAACAATTTCTACTCACCCAATAAACAGCGAAAAACTCGATCACGAATCCAGCGGCGGCCAAACTGCGTCGAATCGCTAGTTCTTACGCAGGCGGTCAAGGAGCAGGAAGAGAAAAACGGCGACGAGTGCGTTGACCACAGCCGCGGCGAAAAGGTGCATGTTAAACCACGGTTCGGGCTGCGCCAGCAGAATGCGCCGCGTAAGAACCATTAAGCCTTGATGTCCGACGAAGAAAGCAGCGGTGAGCGCAAACCGCGCGGCGGGATGCTCCGTATCGAGCCGCGCGCCAATCGAGGAAGCGAGATACCCGATGATGGTTTTCGCGATGCCGTAGAGTCCCAGCGGCACCGTGGGGCCGCTGAGGCTGTCCTGCAGAAGACCGATGACCATGCCCAGAAGAAGTCCCGTCGAAGGATTGCGCCGGCTCAGGCCAAAATAAATCGTCACGAGCAGAGGGAAATCAAGGACGGCGGCCCTTGCAAAATGAATTGGGAACGAGGCCTGGATCACCAGCGCCAGCAGCGTGGCGACAATGATCGCGCCCGTGCGAAACTTGTGAACTTCGATGTGCGATTCGCCGCGGATATCAAACGCGTCGTTCATCGTCTTGCCACCGGTGGGGAGGTGCCTGCGCCGGGCGCGGACGGTTGCCCATTGGCGGGATGCTCTTCACTTTTCGTCTCGAGGGGACGGAGTGACAGTAGAACCAGCACTTCCTCCAGACGCTCGAGATTTGCAGCCGGTTTGATGCGGATTTGTTTGAATCGCGCGGGAAGATGCGGTCCATGCCGCTGGTAATGACGCGTTCCCCGAGATTGACGGTGTCGTCGTTGGGGACGTATTTCATGACCAGCAGAGGCTCACCCTGTCCCCCAACGGGGCTTTGGATGCGGGAATCGGCCAACATTGCTCCGACGCCGCTCTCCTTGTCCGTCAGCAGAAGCACCTGTGAGGCATTCTGATAGGCTTCGACGACTTTGCCGACCACGCCGTCCGGAGTGATCACTCCCATGTTTTTCCGAATGCCATCGCGCTCGCCGCGGTCCAGTTGAATCATCAGGCTGGCGGTTCCCGCCCCCGTGCCAATCACCCGCGCTCCGATCATGGGGACGTCGCCATGCGATTGCCGGAAATTCAGCAATACCGCCAGTCGGTCGGCTTCCGCGGCTTTGCCCTGAAGCTGCGCGATTTGCAGTTTCAGCGCATCATTCTCACGGCGAATCTCCTCGTTCTCCTTGGTAGTGTTTTGCAGCGCGAAGTAGTGGCGCCACGCATTGCGAAACCAGCCGAAGCCCGAAGAGCCAGCCCGTTCGAAGGGTGAAACTGCGCCGACAGTCCAGACCCGAATGAGGCGCCCCTCCGAGTCGCGCTTGATCTGCACGGCCAGCATGAGCACCTGCAACACAATGACTCCTGTGAGCAGGACCAGTGATTTGTGGCGAGAGGGAATGGCGACCATTGGGCGATATTCTCTTCGTATTTGCTGGAGCGCGCTGTGACTAGTGACTAGTGACAGATAGCTCGTGATGTTAGTGATCAGTCCTAAGTTCGAATGAACTGCCGCGAATCGTCCGGCTACTCGCGTCACTCGAGAATTAGTGCAACATCTCAAAGTTCAAAGACTGAAAACTTTTCTCTCAATCGATACAAACCTGGCGCAGCAATTTGAAATCGCTTAGCATTTTCCCCGTGCCGAGCACCACAGATGCCAGCGGATCATCCGCAATCGAAACCGGCAACCCGGTTTCCTCGCGAATCCGCTTGTCGAGATTCTTCAGCAGCGCGCCGCCGCCCGTCAAGACGATACCTCGGTCGCTGATATCGGCGGAAAGCTCCGGAGGTGTGCGCTCGAGGGCTACGCGCACGGCGTTGAGAATGGTCGCGACGCATTCGCTCAGGGCCTCGCGAATTTCGCTGTCGTCGATGGTGACCGTTCGCGGCACGCCTTCAATGAGGTTACGCCCCTTGACTTCCATCGTAAGCGGTTTTTCCAGAGGATACGCGGAACCAATCTCCATCTTGATCTGCTCCGCCGTGCGCTCGCCGACGAGCAGGTTGTACTTGCGCTTCAGATACTGCATGACGGCTTCGTCCATCTCGTTGCCCGCCACGCGCACGGACCGCGAATAAACGATGCCGCTCATGGAGATGACCGCGATGTCCGTGGTGCCGCCGCCGATGTCCACCACCATGTTGCCGGAGGGTTCCTCGATCGGCAGCCCGGCGCCAATTGCCGCGGCCATAGCTTGTTCGACTAGAAACACTTCGCTGGCTCGCGCGCGATACGCGGAGTCCTGCACGGCCCGCTTTTCCACCGGCGTGATCTCGCTTGGGACGCCGATCACGATTCGTGGATGTACCAACACGCGGCGGTTGTGCGCTTTCTGGATGAAATAGGTCAGCATCTTTTCGGTGACTTTGAAGTCCGCGATGACCCCGTCTTTCATCGGCTTGATGGCGACAACGTTGCCCGGCGTGCGCCCGAGCATCTCTTTTGCTTCGCGGCCCACAGCCACGACTTCCCCGCTGGACTTGTTGATGGCTACGATCGAAGGCTCGTTGACCACAATGCCTTTACCGTGCGCGAACACCAGCGTATTTGCAGTGCCCAGATCGATGGCGAGGTCGGAAGAAAACAGACTGAACACCGACCTCATGTTGTAACCGTTCTTATTCATCCCCACATCCCCCTGCGGAGAAAGACTCTCCGCTGTCCGGCCGGCAATAACGCTGACCTTACCGCGGCCAGCCCCCAGCATCTATTGTCTCCGGACACCGCGACCAGCGCAAAGGCGCTTGGGTCTTTCTTCGGAGCTCTTACTTCGGAACCACGATGGACACCTGCTTCATCGCCGTCCCGCCGCGGCGATTCGACCCGATAATCGAAATCGTGTGCTGGCCCGGAGCAAGCTTTTCGGTGAAGTGCCGGAAATTACCATCCGGCGCTATGTTCGGCACGGATTGCCCATTGATAATCAGAGCCGCGCCGGGTTCCGTCCGGCCCACGATCTCCGCCGACTGTCCAACAACCTGCGTGGTGGTTATCTCCAGGACCATTTCCTGGGACTTGCCTTGCGCGACGAGCGTGAATTTGAAAATTGCACTGACTTCGCTGGTCTGCTTCTTGCCATCCGTGGCGGTGACGCTCCAAAAATAGTCACCGGGGTCCAGGCCCGTCACGTCTACGCCCGTACCTTTGGTTGGCGCTTCTTTTACCGTCTTGGTGAACATGGCAGTAGTGCTGATTCGCAGTGTGTAGGATACCGCCTCTTGCACTGACTTCCACTCAAAATGAACCGGGTAGAGCCGCGGATTTTCGGCGGTGATCGGCGCCAAATTCAACGGCTCGACAAGATCCGGAGGCGCAAGGACGTTGGATTTCTGAATCGGGCCGCCCTTGGAAATCGTCGCTTTTTCCCACGGTGCCAGATCGATCGTTTGTTGGCCACGTTGTACTTGCGCGCTGCCGCTTGAAACGACGAATTCGCTTTCCTTCTTCTCAGGATCAGACTTGACCGCCGCGCGGCTGTTGGAATGCAGTTGGGCGGTCGCATCTTCTGCGCTGACCGCGGCCTTGGAGTTTGGGGAACTCCAGTTTGGCGTTGTAAGGTCGACCGCGCCGTGATTGATTTGCATTGCCACGCTCGTGGGCCTGTCGTTCTCCGTAGAGTTCTCCTCGACGGTGACAAGCGTGTCCGGCTTCACCGTGTAGGTCGTGCCGTCAGCGAAGGTGATGCGAGCGTTGGCGTCGGCGCCGGTCTGAACGAGATCGCCCTTGTCGAGAGAAGTGCGATAGTCCGCTTCCACCCATTGCACGGAATTCACTTTTTTCACTTGGACTTTGCCGTCGAGGTTCACGAACTTGGCGTGTTTCAGATCAGCAGCTTGCGTTTCATTTTCTGGATCGTTGATTTTCTCCGTGACCTTCTTCATCACCACCGCATACAAGTCGGGCTTGGCAATGAAGATCCCTGCGGAAATGATTGTTAGCGCCAAGAGCGCGTAGACGATCACCGTCTTATAGGTAACCGCCTTCCAGTACACTTCGACGCGCGCCGCCCTTTGGTGCGCCTGGGCGAGTTTTGGCTCAATGGGTGTTTGTGTCGTCACGGTTGACTGTGCTGCGAACGCTCCAATTTTTCAATCTAGCACAGCAGTTTCCGTATGGATGGATTGCGAAGGCGCGCGTAGTCAAACTGCAAATAGCAGAGCCGCGCCCTGCCCGATTGAACTTTGCCTGTCCCTTGGTGCAGGTCACTCAGCGAACCTGTTGTTGCCCTCTTTTCCGGATGAAAAAGTGCTGCTTGTCCACGCCCGCGGGAACCGCGACGTCGAAAAATCCCACCATCATTTCGTCGTAGGTCTGCTAGGAGCGAGCCGAAGGAAAGTTCAATCACTGATCCTGAAGAGGGCGCTGACCTCCCGGCCGACGATTCTGTTTGAGACGTGTCCCTATATCTCCTATAATCTTAAGTTTGTCTACGGACGTGGGAGACTCATCGGATGGTTGGCGCAAAAGATAAAAGCAAACTTGGGTACCGCATCCTTCTCGGGGCTGTGGTCCTGGTCCTGGGCGGCAGCATGCTGCTCTACCTCGTTCCTCAGTCGCCGGTCAGCGGCGAGATAGCCACGGACACTGTGGCCAAGATCGGAGATGAGTCCGTTAGCGTGCAAGACGTGCGCCAGCAGCTCAAGCAGATCGAGCAGCGGAATCCCAACATGAAGCCCCTCGAGGCCCTGTACGCCCAGCAGATCCTGAAGCAGTTGGTGTTTCAAAAAGAGATCGAATACGAAGCCAAGCGCCTCGGAATCGCCGTTTCCGATCAGGAGCGAGCCGATCGCATTCGCCAATACGTTCCGACGGCCTTCAATGGTGGAACCTTTGTCGGCATGGACCGCTATTCCGCCGAAGTCCAGGCGCGCTTCCAACTGACCGTGCCCGTCTTCGAGGAGCTGATTCGTCAGGGCTTGCTTGAGGAAAAGTTCCGCAAGCTCGTAACCGACGGGATCAGTGTGGGCCCCGCCGAGCTTCAGGACGAATTCCGCTACAAGAATGAGAAGGTGAAGCTGGAGTACGCGCTCATCAAGCCCGAAGACCTCGAGGGCAAGATTTCACCGGATGAGGCGGAAATCCGCGCTGCCTATGACAAGAACAAGTCTAAATACCAGGTGCCCGAGCGGCGCGTGGTGCGCTACGCCCTTGTGGACGTCAACCAAATCCGCCAGAGCCTGCAAGTCTCCGATGACATGCTCAAGCAGCAATATCAGGCCAACATTCAACAGTATCAAGTGCCGAACCGCGTGCACGTCGAGCACATTCTCTTCATGACCGTCGGAAAGACGGACGCTGAAGTCGAGGAGATCAAGAAAAAGGCTGAGGACGTTCTAAAGCAGGTCAAGAAGGGCGGAAAATTCGAAGACTTGGCGAAAAAGTACTCCGAAGACCCCGGCTCGAAGGATAAGGGCGGTGACTTGAGTTGGATCACTCAAGGACAGACGGTCCCAGAATTCGAGAAGACAGCTTTCAGCCTCAGCCCCGGCCAGGTCTCGGATCTCGTCAAGACGCAGTACGGCTTCCATATCATTAAAGTCCTGGAAAAAGAGACGGCTCGCACCAAGCCCTTCGACGAAGTGAAAGATTCGCTTCGCGCGCCTCTCTTGCTTTCGCAGTCGGATAAGCTGGCAAGCGACACGGCCGATAAGCTGTCCGCCGCAATCCGCCAGTCCAACAAGATTTCTCTGGACGACTTGGCAAAACAGTATCACCTGACGGTGAACGAAACGCGGCCTATTGCCGCGACAGACCCCTTGCTGGAGCTCGCCAATTCCCAAGAAGCCAAGGATGCCATCTTCCGCTTGAGGCTGGACGAAGTGAGCCTCCCAGTTCGAACCGATCGCGGGTATGTCGTCCTCGCGGTGAAGTCGAGCCAGCCGGCACACCAGGGCTCGCTTGAAGAAGTCCGCGACCGCGTGGTCACCGACCTGAAACGCGAAAAGTCCACTGACATAGCGAGGAGCAAGGCCGAAGAGCTAATCAAGCGCGTCAAAGGTGGCGAGAAATTCGATGCCGCTGCCCGAGCCCTCGGCCTGGAGCCGAAAATGAGTGATCTGATCGCGCGTGATGGCTCCATACCCGGCGCGGCCAGTGGCAAGCAGGTCAGCGCCGCTTTCAACCTCAAGGCCGGCGACACTGCTTCTCCCTTGAGCCTGGGGCAAAACTGGCTCGTCTACCACGTAGCCGAAAAAACGGAAGCCAACCCGGCCGATTTCGACAAGCAGAAGAAACAACTGACTGATGAGCTCCTCCAATCCAAGCGGAACTTGGCATTTGAAGCTTTCCAGAAGTCCTTGGACGACCGCATGAAACAGGAAGGCAAGCTCAAGCTCATGCCCGATAAACTGAAGAGCTTCGGCACTTTTGGCTAACTCTAAGTAGCACAAAATAATAGGCTTACATGTTTCTAACGCCGCGCTTGCCTTTCCTTACGCGTCTCGATACCCTAGTACAGTCTTCCTTGAAGCCGAATTCCACGCGGAACGCTGCCGCTTGGTGTCTCTTGGGTGCGGCGCAATCGCCGGAATTCGGAGTGGAAACAGTGATGGCTACCAAGCGCCATCAATCCAAAGATCGGTGATACCAACATGGCAGCACGCACATCCTCTGTCCGCAACGACTATCGCTGCACCATCGACCGCAATCAGGCTGGCAAATACTGTGTCCGCATCCAAGTCCACTACCCCCGCCATGCCTGGACGCTGGGCGTCTTCTTTCTGGCTTCGTCCTTCGATCGCGCGATGAAAAAACTCGAAGACGCTCTGGATTTCCTCCAGCATCAGGAAGAGAAACTGTGGTTTTGGGGCGTGGATCGCGCCGAGGACATGGGTTTTTCGGCTGAGTTTCTGAAAGAGGCGGGGTTGTATCTGGACCGCCGCGCGGAATTTCCGCGAAGGGCTACCAGCGTTTCATTAGTTCCGGAGCGCCAGGTACCTGCCTTCGTTCTCGGACCGATGCGCCGTGGCCTCGCCGAGAACGTCGAAATGTCTCGAAGCGCCGCGGCGGCCGGCGACTAACTCCAAATCCCCTATTTTGAGACGTTTCTCCGCCGAGGTGCGCTTGCCCGGTTAAGTTTAGTCCGCGGTTTTGCTCGGTGCGGCTGGTACGGCTTCGCGGATTAGCAGGGGAAACCGCGGGAAGGAAAAGCTCCCCGCCACGTCGTCAATCACATTCACCTGGCAGAGGTATAGCCCCGGCTTCAAAGCCTGCAATGGCAGGTCCATCTGGAAAATAACCGCCTTGCGGTCCGGGGCTGTGACTTCGTTCGCCACCACCGGTTTTGATTCGTAAATTTTTGTGGCGCCCTGCAAGAACTCGATGCTCGTGAAAACTCGGATGCTGTCCTTCACCGGCTTGGGCGCCGGCGCATCCTTGGCTGTCCGGTTCTGGCCATTGGTCGCCGCGGGTGCCGGATTCTTTCCCTTCGCCGCATCGTACACTTCGTATTGCAAATAAAGATGTTGGTCGGGCGCGAACACATGCGTGATGTTCGGGACAAGTTCCATCTGGTCTCGAACCAACGGGTTCGGCCCGCTCTTCTTGTTTGCGGCAGGAGCGCGCTGGCTGCTCAGCACGACCGAGCTCATTTTCAGCGGCGTCTTGCGGAGGTCGGGGATCTGCACGTCCGTCTCGAAAGAACCAATCCGGCCAGTCTGATTCTCGCGGATGACAAACTTCAGGTGGTAGCTGCCCGGAGCGAGTATAAAGCCCGTGTTGTACTGCACATTCTTGCGGCGGACCTCCTGCGTGGCATCCACAGCTAGCTTTACGGTGTCT
>WNGM01006731.1_pt1 | contig 14088 bp, 9 predicted proteins | sample 5400571 | NCBI WGS metagenome assembly WNGM01 (sample SAMN13153378, study PRJNA577476) | soil metagenome | isolation source: 100 cm soil or saprolite under Garry oak tree replicate 2 | place: USA:California | collected 2016-06-15
ACCGCCGTATTTTGATCTGAGTGGCGCTATCGTCTAGGGGTTAGGACGCGAGGTTCTCAACCTCGAAACCCGGGTTCGATTCCCGGTAGCGCTACCAAACGCTCCCTTATTCAATTAGGCTATTTCAGCTCGATCTCGCCCCGCTCGCGATCCGAAACGGTTTCCTCTGTCCTCGGCTGATGAATCGAGTACAGAATACCGGGCGGGAAGACCGCAGTTGACGCGAGCAACCCGGTTGTCGGATACATAGTTTGTGCCGGTCGGCCCGAAAGCTATAAGCAAATCGCAAACGAAAGGGCAGATGAACGAAATCGTTGACTTCCTCTTCCGCCACGGCTACTCGCTGCTGTTCGCCTGGGTCCTGGCCGAAGAGGCCGGTTTGCCAATGCCATCGGCGCCAATACTGCTCGCCGCCGGAGCCCTGGCGGGCGCCGGGCGCATGTATCTGCCGGTTACGGTCGCCGTGCCGGTGCTGGCCGCCACGGTGTGCGACACCATCTGGTATACGCTCGGGCGCCGGCACGGTGGCGGCGTGCTGCGGCTGATCTGTCGGATTTCTCTGGAACCGGATTCGTGTGTGCGCCGTACGCAATTTTCCTTTGAACGACGCGGCTCTTGGGCGCTCGTGATTGCCAAATTCGTTCCGGGCTTGAGCGCGATGACGGCGCCCTTGGCGGGCGTAAGCCGTATGCCCTGGCGGCGATTTGCGTTGTTCGATGGGCTAGGCGCGTTGCTATGGTCGTGCACTTATATAGCGACCGGTTTCCTGTTCAGCGCCAAGCTGGAACGGGTGTTGGCCTCCATGCGCTTTCTGGGTGGCGGCCTGTTGGCTCTGCTGCTGGCTGTGCTTGGCGGCTATATTCTCTGGAAATGGCAGAACCGACGGCGATTTCTGCGGAAATTGCGGATCGCCCGCATCACTCCGGAGGAACTGAAGCAGCGCCTGGACGCCCGGGAGGACGTGATCATCGTGGACCTGCGCCACACCCTCGAATTTGACGCTGAACCGCAAACCATCTATGGCGCCGTGCGCATGGATCCGGCGGACCTGGAGGAAGCGGTTGAGGTCATCCCGCGCGACCGCGAAATTGTGCTGTTCTGCAGCTGCCCCAACGAAGCTACCGCCGCGCAAATGGCGCTGCGTCTGCGAAGCCGAGGCATCACGCGGATCCGGCCGCTGGCCGAAGGTCTCGACGGATGGCGCAAACGCGGTTTCCCCATGCAGAGACCGAACGAACCAGTTGAGACTCCCTAGGCGAGCAGCGCCGGCGAAGCCGCTCCGAGCGGCTCGCGAGACCGCGATCGGGCCAAGAAAACTATGGCTAAGCTGTATGCAGGCACATCCGGCTGGGCCTACCCGCAGTGGAAGCCGGAGTTTTATCCCGCGAAACTCGCCCCTGCCAAATTCCTCGGCTATTACGGCAGCCGATTGAATTCGGTGGAGCTGAACTACACATTTCGCCGTTTCCCCACCGAAAAATTGCTGGCGGGCTGGATCGCTTCCACGCCCGCGGATTTCAAATTTGCCGTAAAAGCGCATCAGAACATCACGCACGTCAAGCGGCTGAAAGATGCCGGGGAGTGGACCTCGCGCTTTCTCGCGGCCCTCGGCCCTCTGCACGAGGCCGGCAAACTGGGCGCGGTCTTGTTTCAATTGCCGCCGTTTCTCCGCTGCGATCTGCCGCGGCTCAAGGATTTCCTGGCGCAATTGCCGCGCGACGCGCGTGTCGCCTTCGAGTTTCGCCATGAATCGTGGTTCACCGGCGAAGTTTTCGATGTTTTGCGGGCGGCGAATGCCGCTCTATGCCGGGCGGAGAGCGAAAAATTAGAAACGCCCTACGTGCAGACCGCCGACTTCACCTACTTCCGGCTGCGCAAACAGAGCTATTCTCCGAACGAGCGCGCGGAATTGACCAAGCAGGCGGTCGCACTCGCGCAAAAAGGCGACGTCTTCACCTATTTCAAGCACGAAGATACGCCGGAAGGCGCTCTCTACGCCGAGGAACTGCTCGCCGCCGGCAAGCAAGCGGAAACTGCGCGCGCGAACATGGCTACATGAAAACGGCAGCGCGGTGAAATCCGTGACTCCGCGTAGTCGGTCAGTTTGAGCTTCTGGTCATTCCCAGTTTCCGAAAATCCCGTTTATCAGGAGTTATGCCTTAACAAGATTCCACCTCCATTGGTTCCGCGTCTTGAGGTGAAAACATGGGCACAATTCAGGCACCTGCACTGACCATCGGTGTCAAAATCAATAGATAGGTTCCGAGGTGTCACATGAGAAAGTTAAGCATTCTCTGGTGGATAGTCGGCGGAGCCGTTTTACTAGTCCTTTCGGCGGAGATATTGATTTACGCCGCAAATCTTCGCACGCGGCATCAAGCCGAAGCTCTTCTGCGAGACGTACGCCGCATAAGAGTTGGCGAGTCGACAACTGCCGACGTACTTCGCATTGTGCGGCACTACCCTGGAGCGCTTCCCGGATCTGCCAGTTCCTGCGCGGCCGACGAATCCCATTCAATCCGAATCGCGAACGATATTATTAATCGATTCGGATTCGCCGCTCCCGCGTTGCGAATCCTTGGGGCAAGACCGTCCGGTGTTGTCGTGATGTTCCTTCTAAAAAAGGGACAGGTTTGCTACATGTCTTATGTTTTCGGCGCGGGAGTATCTGACCTAGACCTGGAAGCGGAGATGACCGAAAGATTCTTTGATTGTGACGTGAACGCGACCGAGTATTCTCGTGACGCTTGCTATTCCGTCGCCGAGGGCGGCATACGCCGAACCAGAAGGCTTAGTGCCGAAGTCTCCAACCTGGCAAGTGCCCAAGAACGCCAACATGCCTTCGACTTTGATCTCTCTTGCCTCACAAGTATCCGAGGCTGCGAGAAGCTCTGTGTAATGAATCCCTCTGTTTGGAGAGACGAAGTGGCAAAGGCACGGAAGGAGGGCTGGACACTGCGGCCAGAGGATATAAATGATCCGCGTTGTCTCACAATCGAGCGTTTGGACCACTAAAGGTTTCTAAAGACCACCGAACGTTCGGTAAATGAGAGTGTTGGTCCTTGATTCGGTGTGCCAACTCCCCAAAAGTCGGCTTCTCGGAAACTGACCTACCACCTGACTCCGGTGCTCTTCGCGCTTTCTTCGCCGCCGCGTTACAATTGACAAATGGCCGCCGCTGATCCCTCCGCGAGTTTGCCTGCTGCTGGCGCTGCCCCGGGCGTGCCCAATCAAGCGCCCACTCAAGCGCCCACTCAAGCGCTCGACTGGGCTCATCCCATCGTGCGCGAATGGTTCCTGGAACGCTTCGCCTCACCCACCGAGCCGCAAGAACTCGGCTGGCCGCACATCCTCGCCCGGCGAAGCACGGTAATTTCCGCGCCCACCGGCTCCGGCAAGACTCTGGCCGCTTTTCTCGCTTGCATTGATCGCCTCGTACGCAAAGCGCTGACCGGAGCGCTGCAAGACGCGACTGAGGTCTTATACGTCTCGCCGCTGAAGGCGCTGGGCAACGACATCCAGAAAAATCTCGAGCTCCCGCTGGGCGAAATTCTTTGTAAAGCCGCCGAACGTGGCTTGCTGATGCCCGAAATCCGCGTCGGAGTGCGCACTGGCGACACCCTGATGCACGAACGCCGCAAAATGCTGGTGCGGCCGCCGCATATTCTGGTTACCACTCCAGAATCGCTCTATATCCTTCTGACGGCCGAGCGCAGCCGCGCCATCCTGCGCAATATCGAAACGGTGATCGTGGATGAAATCCATGCCGTCGCCGACGATAAACGCGGCGCGCATCTGGCGCTTTCGCTCGAGCGGCTCGAAGCTCTCCTCCCGCGCCCGCCGGTCCGCATCGGCCTTTCCGCCACGCAGAGGCCCATCGAGGTGCTCGCGCAGTTTCTCGCCGGGAGTAACCGGCCCGCGCCCGTGATCGTGGATACAGGCCACGGGCGGCGCTTGGACATCGCCATCGAAGTGCCGCAGAGCGAACTGGGGCCTGTCGCCTCCAACGAGATGTGGGGCGAGATTTACGATCGCATCGCCGCGCTCGTCTTGCAGCATCGTTCCACGCTGGTGTTCGTCAATACGCGACGGCTATCCGAGCGCGTGGCGCACCATTTGGCCGAGCGCCTGGGGAAAGAGGCCGTGGCGGCGCATCACGGCAGCCTCTCGCGCAAGCTGCGTCTGGCTGCGGAACGCAAGCTGAAAGCCGGCGAAGTGCGTGTGCTCGTGGCGACGGCGTCGCTGGAGTTGGGCATCGACATCGGCTACGTGGATTTGGTTTGCCAGATTGGCTCGCCGCGCGCGATTGCCGTCGCCTTGCAACGCATCGGCCGCGCCGGCCATTGGCGCGGCGCGGTTCCCAAGGGTCGCATCTTCGCCACCACGCTCGATGAGCTCGTGGAATGCGCCGCAGTGGTCCGCAGCGTGCGCGCAGGCGAGCTGGACCGGCTGGAAATTCCCGAGAACCCGCTCGACGTGCTGGCGCAACAGATCGTGGCCGCCTGCGCCGCGGAAGAGTGGCGCGAGGACGACCTCTACGAATTGATTTGCCGCGCCTATCCCTATCGCGCTCTGCCGCGCGCCGATTTCGACGCCATCGTGGAAATGCTCTCGGAAGGCATCGCCGCGCGGCGCGGCCGCTACAGCGCCTATCTCTTTCGCGATCGCGTCAATCATCGCCTCAAAGGACGCCGCGGAAGCCGGCTCGCCGCGATCACCAGCGGCGGAGCGATTCCCGAAAATGCGCTCTACAGCGTCGTCGCCACTCCAGACGACACGCCGGTCGGAACGGTGGACGAGGATTTTGCCGTCGAGAGCCTCGCCGGCGACATCATGTTGCTGGGCAATTCCTCCTGGCGCATCCGGCGGATTCAGGCCGGCCGCGTGCTCGTCGAGGATGCGCAAGGCGCGCCGCCCAGCGTTCCCTTTTGGCGCGGCGAGGCGCCGGCGCGCACCGCGGAGCTTTCCGCGCAGGTTTCGCGGCTGCGCGAAGAGGTCGCCGCGCGCATGGCCACGCAAAATGGAAACGGCGCGGACGGCGCTTCCGCGGCCACCAGGGAATGGCTCAAGCAGGAGTGCGGCCTCGACGATGCCGGCGCGGAGCAGATCATCAAGTACATTTTGGGCGGAATCGCGGTGCTCGGCGCCGTGCCTTCGCAAGAATTGATCATTGCTGAGCGCTTTTTCGACGAAGGCGGCGGCATGCAGCTTGTGATTCACGCGCCTTTCGGCGCGCGCATCAACAAAGCCTGGGGTCTGGCGCTGCGAAAAAAGTTTTGCCGTTCCTTCAATTTCGAGCTGCAAGCCGCTGCCACCGATAATGGTCTGAATATTTCGCTCGGCGAACAGCACAGCTTCCCGCTGGCAGACGTCTTTCGCTATCTGCTGGACGCGCGCTCGCGCTGCTGCGTTTTCAGGGCGGAAAGAAAATCGCCCCGCAGATTCAACGCATGCGCGCGGAAGACTTGCTGGCGGCCGTTTTCCCGCAGGCGCTGGCCTGCCAGGAAAATATCGTCGGCGATATCTCCATTCCCGATCATCCGCTGGTGCGCGAGACGATGAAGGATGTGCTCACCGAGGCGCTCGATATCGAAGGCTTGAAACGCGTCTTGACCGATCTCGCCCAAGGCCGCATCAAGTGCCTCGCGGTGGATACGCCAGTGCCCTCGGCCTTTTCGCACGAAATTCTCAACGCCAATCCGTACGCCTATCTTGACGATGCGCCTCTCGAGGAGCGCCGCGCGCGCGCCGTAGATATGCGCCGCGCGCTGCCGGAGTCGCTCGCATCGGAATTGGGCCGGCTCGATCCGGCGGCTATCGAAGAAGTGCGGCGCGACGCATGGCCGGATGTGCGCGATGCCGATGAGCTGCATGACGCGCTCCTCACGTTCATAGCCTTGCCGGAAGCGGTGCAGGTCGGCTCTCCGCAAGGCGCAGCTTTGCGCGTCTTGAGAGAAAGACTGGCCGAATCGCTTCCTCAGTGGCAACCGTATTTCGATGAACTGATCCGCCAGAACCGCGCGACACGCGCCGAACGCGACGGCCGCACATATTGGGTGTGCGCGGAACGAGCCGCCATATTCCGGCAGATTTTCGGCGCAGCTTCTTTCGCCGATTCCTTGCCCGATATCGGCAGCGCCGCGCCATCGCAAGAAGACGCCGTGCTGGCGATGATCACGGGCTGGATGTCGCATGCGGGGCCGACGACAGCGGCGGAACTGGGCGAAGTTCTCGGCCTTCCGCCTGAGCAAGTCGATAAAGCGCTGCTGCGCCTGGAAGCCGGCGGCTCCATACTTCGCGGCCAATTCACCAACGCCGCGGGACAGCAGACGGAATGGTGCGAGCGCCGTCTGCTCGCGCGCATCCACCGGCTCACCGTCGGCGAATTGCGCAAGCAGGTTCAGCCGGTCACGCCGGCGCAATTCATGCGCTGGCTTTTGCGCTGGCAGCATGCCGCTCCGGGTACGCAGCTCACCGGAGAGCGCGGCGTGCTGGAAATTTTGCGGCAGTTGCAAGGGTTTGAAGCGCCCGCCAACTCCTGGGAACACCGGATTCTGCGGCAGCGCGTCTCGGCTTACGCGCCCCAGATTCTCGATCAACTCTGCCTCACCGGAGCGGTCGGATGGGGCCGATTGTCGCCCCATCCCGCGACTTTGGAAGCGATCACTTCCGGCGGACGCCGCGTGATACCCACGAGCGTGGCGCCGATCGCGTTTTTCGTGCGCGATGATGCCGAGTGGATGGCCGCGCGTCGCGGCCATTATCAAGATGATGGCGGGCCGCAGGCGCAAGGATTGAGCGCCGCCGCCCGCGACGTGCACGCGTATCTGCGCGAGCGCGGAGCTTCGTTTTTCCCAGACATCGTCCGGGGCACGGGGCGGCTGAAGGCGGAAGTGGAGACAGGACTTTGGGAATTGGTGACGGCGGGGCTGATTACCGCGGATGGATTCGACAATCTGCGCGCGCTGATCGATCCGAAGCGCCGCGCCGGGCAAGGCACGGGACGCAGCGCGCGTCCGCGGCACAGCAGCGGCCGGTGGTCGCTCTTGTATGCCGGCGACCCAGCCGAACGCGGTTCCGATCGCGATCGCGCGCTGGAAGCCATCTGCAACGTTCTTTTGCGCCGCTACGGCGTGGTTTTTCGCGAGGTCCTGGTCCGCGAAAGCATTCTGCCGCCCTGGCGGGAACTGCTGGGCATGCTGCGGCGCCTCGAAGGCCGGGGAGAAGTGCGCGGCGGGAGGTTCGTCACGGATTTTCTGGGCGAGCAATTCGCGCTGCCCATTGCCGTGGAATCGCTCCGGGCCATGCGCCGCGAACCCGCGGCTGGCGAAACGGTGACGGTTTCCGCGGCCGATCCGCTCAATCTCGTGGGAATTGCCGTGCCCGGGGACCGCGTGGCCGCCAATTCCGGCGCGTTTGTCACATTCCGCGATGGCGCGGCCGCGGATTTGGCAACGCCCCTTGCGGCAATGTCCGCGGCACTGTAACGGCCCAACCCTCGCGCGATTCAAGTAATGCTGCGATTCGCTCAGACCTGCGACGCCGTCGCCGCAACCACCAAGAAAACGGAAAAAATCCGGCTGGTGAGCAGCCTTTTGCAGTCGCTGCCCATCGAAGATGCTACCCGCGCCGCGATTTTTCTCACGGGCAGGCCCTTTCCACGCTGGGATGAACGCGTGCTGGGAATGGGCGGCAGGCTGCTCGCTCGATTGATCGGCGAACTCTCCGCGAAGAGCGGGGAGGCGATGAGCGGCGTCTACCGCAAACACGGCGACCTGGGCGAGATGGCCGAAGAAATTTTGGCGGAGCGCAGCGGCGCGCCTGGCGTTTCGCTCGGCGAAGCCGCCCTTGTTTTCGGGGAATTGGCGGCCGCGCGAGGCCAAAGCGAAAAAACCGATTTGCTTCGCAGACTGCTGGCGAGGGCCAGGCCGGCCGAAGTGAAATACATCGTCAAGATCATGACCGGCGATCTGCGCATCGGCTTGCGAGAGAGCCTGGTTGAAGAGGCCATCGCCAAGGCCTACGAACGCCCGATCGGTTCCGTGCGGCGCGCCAATATGCTGCTCGGCGATATTGGCGAAACGTTGCAATGCGCCTTTCGCGATGAGCTCGAAACGGTGCGCTTCCGGCTCTTTCATCCGATTGACTTCATGCTGGCGACTCCGGTGGAGACGGCCGCGGAAATATTGAAGAAAGCCGCCGAGCCGATGGTTGTGGAAGAAAAATATGATGGCATTCGCGCGCAGGCGCATAAGAGCGGCACGCGCGTAAAGATTTTCTCGCGCACGCTGGACGAAGTGGTCGAATTTCCTGAACTGCGGGAACCCTTGGCGGCTCTGTCCGGCGAGTACATCGTTGACGGAGAGATCCTTGCCTGGCATGAAGCGCAGCCGCTGCCGTTCACGCAACTCCAGAAGCGCCTGGGCCGCCGGAATCCGGATCTCTGGCTGATCGCGGAAATTCCGGTGAAGTTCGTGCTTTTTGACCTTCTTTATCAAGACGGCGACCTTCTTTTGGATGAGCCTCTCGTCGAAAGGCGGCGCCGGCTGAAGCAGCTGCTCGCGGCGCAAACGAAACAGCTTCAACTCGCTCCGGAACGCATGTGCAAAACGCGCGAGGCGCTCGAGGAGGCTTTTCGCGCCGCCCTCGCGGCGGGGCACGAAGGAATCGTGGCCAAGGCGCCGGATTCGCTGTATACGCCGGGGCGACGGGGCCGTTTTTGGTTCAAGCTGAAGGAGCCTTTTGCGACGCTCGACGTGGTGGTCACGGCCGTGGAATATGGGCACGGCAAGCGGCACGGCGTGCTCTCCGACTATACGTTTGCGGTGCGCCAAGGCGACCGCCTGCTCAACATCGGCAAGGCGTATTCCGGACTCACCGATGCAGAGATTCGCGAATTTACGGATTATTTTCTGAAGCACACTATGGAAGACCAGGGTTTCCGGCGCATCGTGGAGCCGAAAATCGTGCTGGAGGTGGCCTTCAACAACATACAGCGCTCGAACCGGCACGAAAGCGGCTTTGCACTTCGATTTCCGCGAATTCTGCGAATCCGTCAGGACAAGACGCCGGAGCAGATCGATACCCTCGAGCGCGTCCGCGAACTCTATGCCAGGCAAATCACCCTCCCGCGTTTGGCGAGTGGCGCCCGGGCAGGCGATTCGGGCATTGGGGAGTGATCCTGCGCGGCAAACAAAGGTATGATCCTTGCGCCGATTTTGAGCAAACGCGGTAAAATCAAATAAGAGAACCGCGTCACGGAGGCAGCCATGCTGATCAAGAAGCCAGGCGATATCCCGTATTCCGAAGTCACTCCGAAATCGGTGTACATGAATCGGCGAAACTTTCTGGCGGGCGTCGCCGCCGCGACGGGCGCGGCCACGCTGGGCGCGCGCTCGGTTTCGGATTGGCTCGAGCCTGCGCGCGTGTTCGCCGATGAAACGAAGCTGGGGCCGCTGGTGAAGAGCCCATTTTCCACCAGCGAAATGCCAACGTCCTACAAAGACGTGACCCACTACAACAACTACTACGAATTCGGGACGGATAAGGGCGACCCCGCGGCAAATGCCACGAAATTCGTGACCTCGCCGTGGAGCGTCTCGGTAGAAGGCGAAGTAAACAAGCCGCGGAAATTTGATCTTGAAGAACTCCGCAAGCTCGCCCCGCTCGAGGAACGAATCTACCGGCACCGCTGCGTGGAAGCATGGTCCATCGTAGTTCCCTGGATCGGCTATTCGTTCAGCGTGCTGACGAAAATGGTGGATCCAAAGCCGACCGCGAAGTTCGTGGCTTTTCAGAGCTATTACGACATAAAGCAGATGCCGCTCGGACCGCGCGCGGGGATCGAACTCCCTTACGTCGAGGGCCTGCGGCTCGATGAAGCGATGAACCCGCTGATGCTGTTGACCTTCGGAATGTACGGGGACACTCTGCCCAATCAGGATGGCGCCCCCGTGCGCACCGTGATTCCCTGGAAATACGGCTTCAAGAGCATCAAATCGATTGTGAAGATTCGCTTCACGAAGGATATGCCCCCGACTACGTGGAACATCGCGAACGCGCACGAGTATGGCTTCTACTCCAACGTCAATCCGCAGGTGGATCATCCCCGCTGGAGCCAGGCGAGCGAACGGCGCCTCGATGGATCGTTCTTCGGCAAACGAATCAAGACGCTGATGTTCAATGGCTACGGGGACCAGGTCGCCAGCATGTATAGCGGCATGGACCTGCGAAAGTATTACTAAAGGCGCCTCCCGCTTCAGCTCGAACATGAAGGATCTTTCGCGGCACATAGACATGCGGTGGCTCAAGCCGCCGATTTTCCTGGCGTGTCTCGGGCCGCTGGCGCACCTCGTCTGGCTGGGCTTCCACAACGAGTTAGGCGCCAACCCCATCGAATACATCACGCATTCCACGGGAACTTGGACGCTGGCGGGCCTATGCGTGGCCCTGACGATGACGCCGTTGAGGCGGATCCTGAAGCAGAACTGGCTCATTCGCTTGCGGCGCATGTTCGGGTTATTCGCCTTTTTTTACGGCAGCCTGCATTTCATGACTTTCGTCTGGCTCGATAAACAATTCGATTTTCACGAAATGATCGCCGACGTCTACAAGCGACCGTTCATCACCGCGGGATTCACGGCATTTGTACTGATGATTCCGCTGGCCGCGACTTCCACCAGCGGGATGATCCGGCGGCTGGGCGGGCGGCGCTGGCAGATGCTGCATCGCCTGATTTATATCAGCGCGATCGCCGGAGTCACTCACTACTACTGGCTGGTAAAGTCGGACGAAACCGTGCCGCTGCGCTTCGCGGGTGTCGTCGCCGTGGTGCTTGGCTATCGCGTGATTTTTTATGCGCTGCAGCGGAGACAGCAAGCCGCTGCGGCGAAGCGCGCCGCGCGCGAATCGGTATACTCGGCGTAGCGCCTTTAAACTCCTTCGGGTGGCTTGGGCAAAATCGAAGAGGGATTCCTCGACTCCGCGTCCCGACCGGAAATCGAGAAGGCGCGATTTCCCATAGAAAACAGCGTCGGGACGCTCCGCTCAGAATGACGAGTTCTCGAACGCATGGTTCTAAGCGGGGGTTTCGGCGCTGGCGCGAATCTGCTGCCAGCGGCGGGGGCGCTTCTTGGCGTCCAGAACTTTTTTCCGCAGGCGCAGAGACTTGGGCGTGACTTCCACGTATTCGTCTTCGGCGATGTACTCGATGGCCTGCTCCAGGCTCAGCTCACGATGGGGAATCAGGCGAATGGCTTCGTCGGCGGTGGAAGCGCGCATATTGGTCTGCTTTTTTTCTTTCGTGACGTTGACGTCCATATCCGCTTCGCGCGAATTATCGCCGACAATCATCCCCTCGTAGACTTCGGTGCCGGGACCGACGAACAAAACGCCGCGTTCCTGGAGATTCCAAAGGGCATAAGCCGTGGTCATGCCGGCGCGATCGGCGACGAGCGCACCGGTCGCGCGCGAAGCCATTTCACCTCCGTAATCGGTCCAGCCGGCCAGAATGGAATGGATTAAGGCTGTGCCGCGCGTTTCCGTGAGCATTTGTCCGCGCAGGCCGATCAGGCCGCGCGAGGGAATGCGAAATTCCATGCGCACGCGGCCAGAGCCGTGGTTGATCATCTGGGTAAGCTCGCCGCGGCGAGCGCCGAGGGTTTCCATGACGATGCCGATGAAACCTTCCGGGCAATCGATGACCAGCATTTCGAGCGGCTCGAGGCGGCGGCCATTTTCACTGCGCACCACAATTTCGGGCTTGCCGACCATCACTTCGTAGCCTTCGCGGCGCATCGTTTCAATCAGGATGGCCAATTGCAATTCGCCGCGGCCGAGCACGCGAAAAGCTTCGGGCGTGTCGGTATTCTCGACGCGGATGGAAACATTGGTGAGCAACTCTTTTTGCAGGCGGTCGCGCAAGTCGCGGGAAGTGACCCACTGGCCGACACGCCCGGCGAGAGGAGAATTATTAACGGTGAAGATCATGGCCAGCGTGGGCTCATCAATCAGCAGCGGGTCGAGCGGAGCGGGATTTTCGGGATCGGTGAGAGTTTCGCCGATCTGAATGCCTTCGACGCCGGCAATGGCGACGATGTCTCCGGCGGAAACGGTTTCGGCTTCGTCGCGATCGAGGCCGCGGAAGGTGAAGAGCTTGGTGATGCGCGTGGTCTGAAGCGAGCCATCCAGCTTGGCGATGCCGACCTGATCGCCGCGATGCAGTGTTCCCTCAAAAACGCGTGCGATGGCGATGCGCCCGAGATAGTCGCTGTAATCGAGATTGGTGACCTGAACCTGCAGAGTCTTTTGCGGATCGCCCGCCGGCGCGGGGATGGTGTTCAGAATGGCCTCGAAGAGGAACGTGAGATCGCGGGCATCATCTCCGCCGGATTCCCCCCATTTGCGGTGGGCGACGCCGGTCTTGGCGTTGGTATAGAGCACCGGGAAATCGAGTTGGTCCTCGATGGCGTCGAGGTCGATGAAGAGGCTATAGATCTCGTCGAGGACCGCGGCGGGGCGGGCGTCGGAGCGATCGATTTTATTGAGGACGACGATGGGAGGCAGTTTCGCCTGCAAAGCCTTTTGCAGGACGTAGCGCGTCTGGGGCAGCGGGCCTTCACTGGCGTCTACCAGGAGGAGCACGCCATCCACCATGCGCAGGGCGCGCTCGACTTCGCCGCCAAAGTCGCTGTGGCCGGGGGTATCCACGATATTGATGCGGGTGCCGCGATAGAACAGGGCTGTATTCTTCGCCAGTATCGTGATGCCGCGCTCGCGTTCGAGTTCGTTGGAATCCATGACCCGCTCGGCCACTTCCTGATTGATACGAAAGATTCCGCTCTGCCGGAGCATGGCGTCGACCAGGGTGGTCTTGCCGTGGTCCACGTGGGCGATGATGGCGATATTGCGGATGGCGTCATTCATAAAGTTAATGAATTACTTTAGAGGCGGGTACCCTCACCCCCCCATTTTTTTGCAAGAATATCATTCTAATGGAATTGCTTGGAATTTTAGTGCAAGAATGTGATTCTACATGACTTGTGATAGAGCAGGCTGTCAGCCCCGGATTCGCGGCAAGAGCTACCCCTCCCATGGTTTCTGTAAGTGCTGATTGTAAGATAGTTACAGGTAAATTCTTGCAAGTGTTCATTCTGCAGGAATTGCGTCCAGGAACTTGGTAGACGCTCAGGATGCGTAGCTTCATGCCGAGGCAGCGAGTCTGAGTCAAAGTTATTGCCGGGAGATCATGAGGAAAGCCGAGGACCGCAGGAGCACAGCCAAGAGTGGCTGTGCCACAGGAAGCTGACCTCATAAAGCGCCGATTATGGTTGGCGCGGCGCGGAGGAATGGGACGCGAGCTTAGGCAGAATCCGAGCATGCTCTATTTTACCGCATGGGTAAAGGCGCTGCCCGGCGAATTTGACGCCAATGCGCGCAAAAACGGCGCGCATTGGGGACCCACCTCGCGTCTGGGTTCGTCGTTCGGACGCCGATCCTGATCGGATCAGCGTTTTACCGCACGAGTAAACAGGCTGCTGGCCCAAATCTGGGAAAGGCCCTAGCTGTTGGCCGCGTCCGCCTTTTACGCGGCCGGACCCGGCTTTCTGAAATCTCAGATCTCAGGCGCCGAAACTCAATTTCTATTCGAGGCGCTTGGCAGCGAAGCTGGTCAGGTCATCGGCTTCGGCGGTATAGCTGATCTCGATGGGATTGCAGCAGACTTCACAATCCTCGATATAGACCTGATGAGGAACGGAAAGGTCCAGGATCATGGAGATCTCTTCGCCGCAGTACGGGCACATGAATCGGTGTTCCACAGAGCGATAGGATACGACAGGGTCTAAGCTCGTCTCGGAGAGAGTCGTGAGAGATCCTCCGCGAAGGCGTCCGGAGCGCAAACTGCGCGCCTCGCTCTCCGCCCTAGGCGGATCGCCAGGAATGACGATGCTGACCGGCGAAAGGTCGACTTTGCGACCGCGGAGAAAGCGCAGAGAGATCCCTCGCTCCGGTTCGCCGCTCGGGATGAGCATCCTGGTCGGATGCTCACTTCATTTTGATCCTCAAGGAGCCGTCGGCGGCTTTATCGCG
>WNGM01029822.1_pt1 | contig 14078 bp, 13 predicted proteins | sample 5400571 | NCBI WGS metagenome assembly WNGM01 (sample SAMN13153378, study PRJNA577476) | soil metagenome | isolation source: 100 cm soil or saprolite under Garry oak tree replicate 2 | place: USA:California | collected 2016-06-15
TCCATGTACTTAGACTTGACCACCTCAAATCCCCCGGCGCGCAGCAATCCCTCCAAGTGCGGTTTCTCGTAGCGCCGGTAGTGGCCGACCGCCCCGTCAAGCGCGCTACAGAGCCACGGCAGAGCCGGCACGAACACGACAAACCTGCCGCCCGGCACGAGCGCGTGGTAGGCGGCGCGGATTGAGGCCTGATCGTCCTCAATGTGTTCAAGGACATTGATCATGATGACGGTGTCAAACCGTTCCGGGGACGAGCGGAAGACCCCGTTGGTTGTCGTCAAACGCCCTGCCCGCAGCAGATCAGGATGGGCGGTCTCCAACCGCTTGCGCAGATGCTGGAAGAGGCTTTCCTCCGGCTCGAAGACCTCCAACCGCGCCGTCGGGTGGCGGGACACATGTGCGCGCACGAGCCACGCGGTGAACGTGCCGATGCCGGCCCCGATTTCGACCAGCCGCTCCCCGAAGAACGGACGGACTTCCTCGACGAGCCATCGGTAGTAGTTCTCCAGATCGTCGAGTGCCAGGAGGCTTGCGGTCAGGCACTCGCATTCAGTCATGCGTGTTGGCGCTCGCACGGTACACGAGTGAAGATTCTAGACGCGGGTCTGGAAAGAGGCAAGGACAAACTGGTATAAGGGACCGCGGTTGAAGACCGTTATTGGAGCAGGATGTTCAAGATTAAGAAATCCCGGAAAGAATCGACCGATCCAGCCCAACTTGTCGATTCTGTCGAACAGGCGGCCCGCCAGGCGAAGGAGAATATGCGCTGGCTCGTCGCCGGGGTGGCGGTGGCCGTCCTGGCTGGCGCGGCGGTCGGGGGTTTCCTATGGATGCGCCAGCAGGAGGATCGTGCCGCGGCTGCGCTGTTCTACGAGGCGACCCGACACGCTTCCGAACCGTCGCTGACGGGAGGGCCTCCTCCGATGCGACGTCCGGAGGAAGTACAGAAAGCCATCGAGACGTTTCGGAAGATCCTCACCGACTTCCCGAGCAGCTCGGCCGCGCCCCAGGCCGCGTATCTGTTGGGGAATGCCTTGAGCGAGCGCAAGGACTGGGACGGCGCCATCAAGGCCTACCAGGATTTTCTGGCCCAATACGGCGCCAACCGGCTCCTCATCCCGCTGGTCTATCAGCGCATGGCCTACGCGCAACTGGCGCAGGGCAAGCTGGACGAAGCAGAAAAGACGTTCACCGCGATCGTGCAGATGCCGAGCGCCCCCAACAAGGATCACGCGCTCTACGAGCTCGGCAAGATCAACGAACTGCTGAACCGACCGGAGGGCGCGTTGGCGTACTACCAACAGATCGTGAAGGACCACCCGTCCTCCCCCTTCGCGACCGAGGCGTCCGTCCGCATCAAGACCCTCGATGCGCGAAAGGCCGTCGCACCCGCTGCCGAGTCCCCGGCGCCCACTCCTCCGTCACCACAGAAGTAAGCCTGATTCCAGCATGAGTACGGACCATCCCAACCGAGGCTCGTCGTGTTGCCACGCACTGGTCCTCCTTGGCGCGACCGGTGTGGTCGTTCTCGGGACCGCGTTGGTGGACCCGTCCCGGCTGTGGCTGTTGGTGGTGCCGATGGTGTTCTGCGGTGCGGCCTACGGAGCTGGCGCGCTGGTCGATCGAGCCGCCGGAGGCCTCGTGGCGGAGCGCGATCATCCGCCGATGGTCGCGCTGTCAATCCGCATGGGTGTGGGGCTTGCGTGCTTGTCGTGGGTGACCTTCCTGAGCGCGCTGGGTGGGGTGCTCTGGCTGGCCGGACTGGGCGTGCTACCAGCCATCGCGTACGGGTTCGTCTGTGCCATTCGCGCAGGCGTTCAGGTCCGCCCGCTCCGTGCGTCTGGGGCCGCTGGAGTCGGAGGATGCCTGCTGGGGGGGGCGTGGCTCGTGGCCTGGCTCTGGGCGACGATCCCGCCCACCTTTTATGACGAACTGGTCTATCATTTGGTCATCCCCCAACGGGTCCTCGCGACCGGCGAACTGCTCACTCTGCCCTGGGTTGTGTTCACACTGATGCCACATGCGCCAGATCTGTTGTTGGCGTGGGGATTGGTCCTGGGCGGTGACCTCGGGGCTCGGGCCATCCAGTTTGCGCTGTGGGTCATGTGTTATCTGGCAGTCTGGGCCATTGTCGAAGTCATGGCGCGGCCGAGGGATACGGCGTGGGCGCCGTCCTTCATCGCGTGTGCGTTCGCCGCCTCACCCATGGTCTGGTTTCTCGGGACGTTGTCGTTTACAGAGACCATCCAGGCCGTCGGACTGCTGTGCAGTGCTGTCGTGATCGCGGCCGTTCCGGCACAACGGTACTCTTGGCTAGCCCTGGGACTTATGCTTGGCTGGGTCGCTTCGAGCAAGCTCTCCGGATTATACTGGGTGGCCGCGGCCCTGATCGCCGCGCGCGTGGCTGGATGGCCGCTTGCGGCACTCAACCGGGCCGCGGTGATCACGCTACTCACGGTGACGCCCTGGTGGATACGCGCTTTCGTCCATACGGGCAACCCTGTCTATCCCATGTTTTACGGTCTGCTCGGCGGGCAGCCCTGGAGTGCGGAAAGCCAGGCCCGTTTGTTGGCGGATCTCCCTTACGGCACGCCGGGGAGCCTGGGGGGGATGGGGTTGGTTCGCCTTCCGCTTGATCTGGTGCTGCATCCCGAACGCTTTGGCTCTGCGTCGGATGTGGGCGCGCTGGCGGTCCTCTCGACCTGTGGGCTCCTGGCGTTGCCGGTCGCCTCTCGCCTGGCGGGTCTTCGAGGGCACGCGCGGCTACTCGGGGACGCAGCCGCTGTCTTTGTGTTGGTGGCTGGAGCCGGGTGGGTCATGACGACGCCGACCGCTCGGTTCTTTGCGCCGGCGTTCCTGCTTGGCTTAGCAGTCCTGGCTGGGCTCTGTGTGCAGTTCCAAAAGACTGCTCAAGGATTCGCGCTGGTCTTGTTGCTGGCGGCCGGAGTGGGGGGAGCGTGGCAATTCATCAATCAACACACGACTGTCTTCTCCTCTGTGAATGTAGCGCTGGGGGCTGGGTTCACGAGGAAATGTCCGCTGAGTCTCTCATCAGGAGGCTGACTGCGGAAGGGATGACCCATGTGGTTCTCAACGTCCACGAGTTTCGGCGCGTGCGCGAGAAATATGGCGTCCTGGCTTTTTCCGGCGAAGCTGCCCCAGAGGACGAGCGTCGCCTCAGGGAGCTGCCAAAGGCCCTGCGGCTGCTCTATGCAGCCAACGGGGTGTACGTCTTTGCAGTGCCTCGGCAGTAGTGGGAGGGCGACTTACGACTTGGCCTTGACCGGTTTGGGGATGAGGAGCCACTCGCCAGGCTTCGGCTTGTAGGACTTGTCCAGGGCGTTGGCCTCCAGGATCGCCGAGAGCGGAGTGTGGTGACGCGTCGCGAAGTGGAGCAGGGTTTCCCCGTAGCGGACCCGATAGCGCGTCGCCTGGACATGCTTCCAGTCCGGGTATGTCGCTAGGTTGCTCAGCAGGAGGTCCTTGCTTCCTGCCGGAACCTTCAAACGGTAGGCGAGATCCGGCGGGGTTATCTCTTTGCGAAGCTCCGGGTTCAGGGCCTTCAAATCCTGGTAAGTCACGCCGGCGGCCTTGGCCGCCACCCGCAAGTGGATCGGCCGCGTGATGACCGCTTCCTCGTACTCGACCGGAGGTTGCGGGTTGATCAGAAACCCGTACCGGCTCGGGTCCTTGGCGATGAGGGTCGCGGCCAGAAACCGGGGCACGTACTCCTTGGTTTCGCGCCTGATCAGCTTGGTGTCGGTGAGGTCCCAGAAATCGTCGGCGTGAGCGCGGGCGAGCGCGCGGCCCACCCTCCGCTCGCCGGCATTGTACGCGGCCATCGCCAGCGGCCATGAGCCGAAGAGGTGGTAGAGGTCGCGCAGGTATTGGGCGGCGGCCAGGGTGGATTTCACGGGGTCTCGCCGCTCGTCGATCCATTTGTCGACCCGCAGGCCGTACGTCTTGGCGGTGGACTTGATGAACTGCCACGGTCCGACCGCCTTGGACCTGGACACGGCGTTCGTACTGAAGCCGCTCTCCACCAGTGACAGGAAGATCAGGTCCGCCGGCAGGTTGAATTCCGCGAAGACCTGCTCGACCATCGACCGGTGGCGTTCCAGCCGGTGCAGCCAGAGCTCGAAGCGATCGCGGATATGGAAGGTGAAAAACTGGATGTGCTTCCCGATCTTGGGCGTCCGCACGATCGGAACGTCGAAATCGAGGGTCTCCTCCACGGCCTCGAGCGGGTCGGTCGTCGTGACTTCGAGCAACGAAGTGCCCGGCGCGCTTTCCACCACGGGCGTGGAAGAGGGAGTGGACCAGTCGATGGTGAGGGTGGAGTCCAGGGTGGCTCCAAGCGGCGAGTCACCGGTTGTAGGCTCCTCCGGTTCAGACCCCGACAGCGCAAGCAACAGGGGAGAGCTCAGGCGCAATCCCTCGTCCAAGCGGTACCGATCGGGCAGCCAGGCCCGTGCCTCGGTCGGCATAACCCAGGCTGTCAGGATTCCGCTCAGCAGCACCAATAAAAAGAAACGGTGGCGCATAGGTCTCTCCAAGAGCCCGCTACTCTAGCCGAAAGTACCGTCTGAAGCAAGAGAAGGGTTCGCAAAACCTTTGCCAGCATGTGGGTGCTTTACTTTATGCAAATTCATTGCAGTCATAATATTGCGTAATCATTTACAAATTGACCTACTAGATCTGGACATCACACCCAGGATGGTCGCGAATTTCCATGGTACACCCGGCATCTACACTTACAAAAAGATACAGAAGAGCTATCGAATGAGATAGCTCTGACGCAGACGCAGGTCTATGCGATCGCTGCATCCTGTGGATTCCCAGGCCTCACTAGAACCCAGACCAGTTTAACTAGACCAGTTTAAAAGGGGCAGGGCAGTCGCAAAGTGAACTGACCCCGCCACTCAGTGCTCATGTCACTAGGCATTGATAATCAGTTGATTTCTTACCCAAATAGGTCTTTTGCGCGCCTTGACAGCCCCCTGAGCGTGTGGTAGCGTTTCTTCGTCTTCATCCATCCAGCTTCCCCTACAGAAGGAGACCCGCAGGCATGTTGAAGCGGTACCTATTGGCCCCAGGGCCGACCCAAGTTCCCCCGGAAGTGCTGTTGGCCATGGCCAGGCCGATTCTGCATCACCGGGCCCCCGAGTTCGCCGCCCTGTTCGCGCAGGTGCGCGAAGACCTTAAATGGCTCTTTCAGACCAGGAATGATGTCCGGAATGGGGGGAGGCGGTGGATCCTCAAGCTGTCGCCGACGCCCTGAAGAAAGACCCGGCCATCAAGGCGGTCTACGTGCAGGCGAGCGAGACCTCCACCGGGGTGGCTCACGACACCCGCGCGCTGGCCGAGATCGTGCGGCCCCGCGAGGACACGATTCTCGTGGTGGACGCGATCACCGCCCTGGGCGTGTTTGATTTACGGACCGACGAATGGGGCCTCGACGTGCTCGTCGCCGGGTCGCAGAAGGCGTTGATGCTGCCTCCGGGCCTGGCCTTCGTGAGCGTGAGCGAGAAGGCGTGGCGACTGGCCGAGAAGGCCAAGAACGCGGCCTTCTACTTCAACTTCAAGAAGGAACGAGAGGCTCAGCAGAAGAACCAGACCGCGTACACCGCCGCGGTGTCACTGATCCTGGGGCTCCAGGAAGTGCTGAAGATGCTCAAGGCGGAGGGTCTGGGCCATGTCTTCGCTCGCCACGCCCGCCTGGCCCAGGCGATGCGGGAGGGCATGAAGGCCGCCGGCCTTGCGCTCTTTCCCAAGCAGAGCCCCAGCGACGCGCTCACGGTGGTGTCGGCGCCGGCCGGCGTGGACGGGCAGGCGGTATACAAGAACCTCCGTGAACAGTACGGGATCACGGCGGCCGGCGGGCAGGACCACCTCAAGGGGAAGATCTTCCGGATCTCGCACATGGGGTACGCGGATACCTTCGATGTCATCCAGGCGATCGCCGCCACCGAGATGGTGCTCAAAGGGCTGGGCCATCCGGTGAAGCTGGGGTCGGGCGTGGGGAAAGCCGAGGAGCTGCTGCTCGCCAAATGAAAATCCTGGTCACCGACATCCTCTCCAAGCAGGGGATCGAGATTCTCGAGAAGGCCGGTCTGACCGTCGATGTCAAGACCAAGATGCCGAAGGAGGAGTTGCTCCGCGAGATCAAGCACTACGACGGGTTGATCGTCCGCAGCGCGACCAAGGTGACGGCCGACGTGATCGCCGCGGCCGGCAAGCTGCGGGTCATCGGCCGGGCCGGGTCCGGCCTGGACAACGTGGACACCGCGGCGGCGACCAAGCGCGGCATCGTCGTGATGAACACGCCGGGCGGCAACACCGTCACCACGGCCGAGCATACCCTGGCGTTGATCCTCGCGCTGGCCCGCAAGATCCCGCAGGCCACCGCCTCGATGAAGGGCGCCAAGTGGGAGAAGGACCGGTTCATGGGCGTGGAGCTGTACAACAAGACCCTCGGCATCGTCGGGGTGGGCCAGATCGGGAGCCACCTTGCGAAGCTCGCCCAGGGCATGATGATGACCGTGATCGCCTACGATCCGTACCTGGCCGAAGAGCGCGCCCGCAAGATGGGGGTCGAGATGATGGGCCTGCACGAGCTCTTCCGCCGCGCCGACATCATCTCGGTGCACACTCCGCTGACGGCCGAGACCCAGAACATCATCAACGCCGCGACGATCGCGACGATGAAGGACGGCGTGCGCATCATCAACTGCGCTCGCGGAGGGATCATCAACGAACTGGACCTCTACGAGGCGTTGAAGAGCGGCAAGGTCGCGGGCGCCGCGTTCGACGTGTTTGAAGAGGAGCCGGTCAAGCCCAGCCACCCCCTGCTGACACTGGACAACTTTATCTGCACCCCACACATCGGCGCGGCCACCACCGAAGCCCAGGAGAACGTGGCCGTGGGGATCGCCGAGCAGATCGTGGACTACTTGACGCGCGGCATCGCGCGGGGCGCCATCAACATCCCGTCGGTGCCGGCCGAGATGCTGCCGCGGCTCCAGCCCTACATCACGCTGGCCGAGAAGCTGGGGCTCCTGCACTCCCAGCTGTACGAGGGCGGGATCGAGCGGGTGACGATCGAGTACAAGGGCGAGGTCGCCGGGGTCAACGTGGCGCCGGTGACCATTGCGGCGCTGAAGGGCCTCCTGACACCGATCCTGGAGGAGACGATCAACTACGTGAACGCGCCGGTCGTGGCGCGGGAGCGCGGGATCGAGGTCAAGGAGGTGAAGAGCAGCGACGCCGGCGACTTCACCAGCCTGGTCACGCTCCAGGTGGAGGCTGAGAAGAAGACCAGCCGGATCGCGGGAGCGCTGTACGGCCGGCGGGATCCCCGGATCGTCCAACTGGATTCCTTCCGGGTCGAGATCGTGCCGGAAGGGCACATGCTCTTCATTCTGAACCACGACCGTCCCGGCGTCATCGGCCAGGTGGGGCAGATCCTCGGCGAGCACCAGATCAACATCGCCCGCATGCAGTGTTCGCGGGAAGAGAAGGGGGGCCACGCGTTACTCATCGTGGGCGTGGACGCGCCGCTGCCTGCGGAAATCTTGCGGGCCATCACGGTCGCGAAAAACATCATCTCGGTCAAGCACGTTCGTCTCTAGCCGTCCGCGCGGCGCTCGGCAAGACCTCAAGTCCGTTGGTCCGTTGTACGATGACTCGACCTGCCCGCTCTCCGATCCCTCAAGGCGTCGCCACCTTTCTGCCCGTCGAGGCGGGCGAGAAGCGCGCCGTCGAGGATGTCGTTTTCTCGGTGTTCCGTGAGCACGGGTACCGGGAAGTCATCCCCCCTACCTTTGAGTACCTGGACATTCTGGCGCCCGGTCTCGACGCCGAACTGATCGAGAAGTCCTACAAGGTGGTGGACCGGGCCACGGGCCGCATCCTGGTCGTGCGTCCGGACGTCACCGCCCAGATCGCCCGGATGGTGGCGATGGGGATGGTGAACCAGCCGTTTCCCCTGCGGCTCTGTTACAGCGTCAATGTCTTCCGCTACGAGCCGGAGCACGCGGGCCGCGACCGCGAGATCTTCCAGATCGGCCTCGAGCTGATCGGGCCCAAAGGCACGGCGGCCGACGTCGAGCCGATCATGGTGGCGGCGGAGTGCCTCCGTCGCCTCGGGTGGAGGCGCTGTTGCACCAGGCCGGCGTGCGTGGCCGTGCTGCCAAAGCCCTCCTTGCGGTACCCGAACTCTACGGGGGCGCCGAAATTCTGGAGGAAGCGGCGCGCCTGACGCCTCCGACCGAGGATTGCCGCCGACCGCTCGCCCGGTTGCGCGAAGTGTGGGCGCGGATGACGGCAGCCGGCCTGGGCGGCGCGCTCCTGCTGGACATGGGGGAGATCCGCCGGATGGAGTATTACACCGGCCTGGTCTTCGACATCTATGTGGACGGGGTGGGCGCCGAGATCGGAGGCGGCGGGCGCTACGATCACCTGATCGGCCGTTTCGGGCGGGAGGTTCCCTCCACGGGGTTTGCGTTTGACCTCGACCGGCTCCTGCAGCTCCGTGCCGCGCAGGGCAGCCGAACGCGTGCCACGGGCGCGCGGGGCGGCGCCGCGGCCGTTCGCGCCCGGCGAGCGACGCGCGGAGGTCGCCGATGAAGCCTCGTGGCTTGCCAGACCCCTCGGACCCCACTGCGTTCAGACTACCACCGCAGAATCTCGAAGCTGAGAAAGCTGTCCTCGGGGCCATTCTCCTGGACAACCAGGCGCTCTACAAGGCCCTCGAGGTCATCGGCCCTGACGAGTTTTATCTCCCCAAGCACCGTAAGATCTTTGAGGCCATGATCGCCCTGGCGGAACACAATCAGGTGATCGATCTCGTGACCCTTGCCGACTGCCTTCAGCACGCCGGCGCGTTGGAAGCGATCGGGGGGAGCGCGTACCTGACCGACCTCGCTCAAGCGGTGGCGACGGCGGCCAGCGTGACCTATCACGCCAAGCTTATCCACGAGACCGGGATCAACCGCATTCTCATCAACGTGGCGACGGAGATCGTCACTCGGGGGTATGAAGGAACCAAGCGGGTCGATGAATTACTGGACTACGCCGAGAAGAACATTTTCGGGATTGCGGAACGCCGGATGAAGCGCTCCTTTAGTCCAATGGGCGCTGTCGTGACCGATACGGTGGAACACATCAACAAGCTGTATGAACAGAAGGAAAAGATCACCGGCATTCCGACGGGGTTTTCGGATCTGGATGAAAAGACCGCCGGCCTCCAGGCCTCCGATCTGATTATCGTGGCCGGGCGGCCGAGCACAGGCAAGACCAGCTTGGCTCTGGGGATGGCTTTGCACGCAGCGCTGCATCCCCGGCAGTATAAGGTGGCCATCTTTAGCCTGGAGATGTCCAAGGAGCAGTTGTGCATGCGCCTGCTGAGCGCGGCAGGCTCCTTGGATATGCATCGCATTCGGACCGGTCAACTGCAGAGGGAGGATTGGCCGAGCCTCACCCGCGCAGCCGGCAAGCTGAGCGACAGCAGGATATTCATTGACGACACGCCGGGCATTAGCGCCCTGGAAATGCGCGCCAAGATCCGTCGGCAGAAGGCGGAAACCGGCCTCGATCTTGTGGTGGTCGATTATCTTCAGCTGATGTCCGGGAGCGACGACAGCGAGAACCGTCAACAGGAGATCTCGGTCATTTCCCGGTCGTTGAAGTCCGTCGCCAAAGAATTGAACATTCCGGTCATCGCCTTGTCCCAGCTCAGTCGAGCGGTCGAAAGTCGGCCGGACAGGAGACCGTTCCTTGCCGATCTTCGGGAATCGGGCGCCATCGAACAGGATGCCGATTTGGTCCTGATGATCTACCGTCGGGACCTGCACGCCGCGGAGAGGGGCAAAACGGAGGATTGGAAAGAGGAGAGAACCGAGGAGAAGGTAGATCGGGAGCGGGTGGCGGAGATTATTATCGCCAAGCACCGGAATGGGCCGACGGGTGTGGTGAATCTCACATTCCTCCCTGAGTACGCCAAGTTCGCCAACTATATCCAAGAGCCGATTTGACTCTCCTTCGCGATGCCTCTATAATCGTGCATAGAAACTAGATGCTAAGGATTATCCCGCCTGGACGACGGTGAGCGCCAAGATGCGATGGTCGGCACACTGAGCACGAGGAAGAACGCATGGGCTATCGGTGTGCTGGTCTGCCTCGCGCTCCTGTCGGTTGACGCACTCGCCACAGAACAGCCCGCCCTGCCTGCGAAGCCGTCAGGGTCAGATCAAGCTCCGGACTCGGTCGCGTTCTACCATTTCATGCTCGGCTACCAGCACGAGCTGAACAATGCTATGGGAGAGGCCGAGGCGGAGTACCTCAAGGCGCTCGCTCGCGATCCAAACTCGGTGGCGATTCACCTTGGGCTGGCGACGCTCTATCATGCCCGAGGCGCGCATGACAAAGCTCAAGCCCACGCCGAAGCGGCGCTGGCTCGAGACGCGACGAACCTCCAGGCCCTGCACATGCTGGCGAGCGTGGCCGTGGCCGCGGGCCGATCGGAGCAAGCCATCGAGCTCTACGAGCGGATTGTGGCGCTCTGGCCCCAGGAAGCTCAGGCCTATTTTTCGAAGGGGATGTTGTTGTCTGGCCTGAAGCGGTACGACGAGGCTGAGCAGACCATCCGCCGCGGGATTGCCGTTTCCCAGACCGCGACGCCAACTGGCTTCCTCTACCTGGGTCACATTCTGGTTGAGCAGAAGGCCTGGGACCGGGCCGTGCAGGCCTATCGCGACGCGCTCGCCATCAATCCCAGCTTCGAGCCCGCCTACCTGGGAATGGCCGCGACGCTGGAAGCTAAGGGCGACACGGCTCAGGCCATCGCAGTCCTCCGCAAGGTGTTGCAGGAGGTCAACACGGGCAACCGGGAAGCGCGTCAGCGGCTGGTCCGCTTGCTGTTGACCCAGAAAGCCTACGAACCCGCGCTCGCCCTCTTGCGCGAAGCCATCCAGGATTCTCCCGGCGACGTTGAGGCCCAGCTCCGGATCGGGCTGATCTACGGGGAGCTGAAGGACTATGTCAAGGCGGTCGAGCAGATCAAGCTCGTCCTCGCCTTGCGCCCGCAGGAACTACGAGTCCGCGATCATCTGGCCTACTTGTACGAGGAGATGAAGGATTTCGACAAAGCCATCGCGGAATACCGGACGATCATCCAGGCCGACGCGCGGTACTCCGACGCGCATCTCCATCTCGGCTACCTGCTGTATCGCCTGAAACGCAATGATGAGGCGCTCCCCCATTTCCAGCAGGTCATTGCCCTCAACCCCAAGATGACGGAGGCATATCTCTTGCTGGGCTTGACCCTGCTCCAGGCGTCGCGCCAAGAGGAAGCGGTGACGGTTTTTCGCGAGGGGCTGCAGCGCAATCCCGAAAGCGCCGATCTTCATTTCAACCTGGGGACCGCGTACGACAAGATGGGCCGGTTTGACGAGCTGGTTCATGAGATGGAGGAGGCCATCCGGCTGGATCCTAAGCACGCCGATGCGCTCAACTACCTGGGCTATACCTATGCCGAGCGCGACATGCGATTGGAAGAAGCGGTTGCGTTGATCCAACGGGCGCTGGCGGTCAAGCCCCAGAATGGCTACTATCTCGACAGTCTCGCCTGGGCCTATTACAAGATGGGCCGCTTCCAGGAGGCCCTGGCAGAAATGAAGCGGGCCGTGGCCGTGGTGCCAGACGATCCCGTCTTTCTCGAGCACCTCGGCGATATCTACCTCACCCAGAACCTCGGGGGCGAAGCTCGCGAGGTCTGGCTACGCTCGCTGGAACTCGATCCGACAAATCACAAGCTTGGCGTCTCTCCAACAAAGCCCTGTAAAACTTCCCGCCGTGACAATTTTTGGTACGGCGGTACCGGGAATCTTCTTTTTCCTTAGTGGTAAACTGGCAGCTTGGCCTAGAACGTCGCGTTTTATCCGTGGCTCGGGACGGTTGGCCTAATGGCAAAGATTTTGCGCGCCTAAGCGGTAGCCGCTTGTAGGCTCGTCAGCCTGACCGTGAAACCAGTGGTGATACGTGGCGGAATCCGTATAGCCTTTTAAGGAAGGATCGATGGCCAGACATGCGCTGAAGGGACCTCAAGGGTTTACCTTAATCGAGTTGATGATCGTGGTGGCGATTATTGGGATCCTGGCGGCCGTTGCGATCCCGAATTTCATGCGGTACCAGGCCAAGGCCAGGCAGGCGGAGGCCAAACTCGCGCTTGGCGATATCTGGATGAGAGCGCAGCTCTACAGTGAATTGAACAACGGGTCGTTCGCCGTGGCCAACGTCGCCGATCTTGATTACGTCGTAGCAGGCACGGCGAGGTATTCCTACTGGTATCCCGTCGGCGGCACGCCCACGGCGATCGCTGGGGGGAGTACCGCGTCGATTCCTTGCGATGTGAACAGCGCTCCAGCGGGCGTTGCCGTTTCGGCAGGAGCTTTTACAGCGGGGGCCAGGGGCAACATTGACAGCGATTCGACGTGCGACGATTGGATCATCAATGACCTCAGGAATCTCTCCAATACACTGGATGATGTCGCCAATTAAATGGCGCGAACGACAAATTTGAGTCGTCCTTGGAAGAAAATTTGCCAACCCGTTCTGGCCAGGAGCGGACAGGTTTTACCATCTTCTTGATTTCGCTCCTATTTTTGTTCATAGGGGGATGGCACCGCTCTTGCTGTTCTTGTACCCAGGAAGCTGATAAAGGTGCGACCGAGGAGTCCACAAGCGCGGTCGTAAAGGATGTAACTCTCTAAGAAAAAGGAGGACACGCTGATGATCAGACACATGAAAGGGGATCGGGGCTTTACCCTGATCGAGTTGATGATCGTGGTCGCGATCATCGGGATTCTGGCGGCGATCGCCATCCCGAACTTCATGACCTATCAAGCCAAGGCGCGGCAGTCGGAGGCGAAGGTGAATCTGGGCGGCATCTTCACCACCGCCACGTCGTACTTCGCCGAGAACAACACGTTTTGGACCGCTGGCATGAATGCCAACGCGCTCGGCTACAAACCGGCCGGGAGTTCCAAGTACCATTTGTATTATGGTGGCGTAACTGGCAATGAAATGATTACCCCGGCCTTTGATGCCGTGGCCGTGCCCTGCAATACCACGGCCCCGTCGGCTGTACCAGTCCCGGCTGGTTCCGCAGCCGGTGTGACCGGATTCACGGCAGCCGCGATCGGGAATATCGACAACGATAGTGTGTGCGACGAGTGGGAAATCAACGATATCAGAAACCTGACCAACGGGCGCAACGACGTATCGTTGTAAGCCTGAACGGCATGGGGCACGTGTGCGAGGGGCCGGGATGGCCCCTCGCCTGTGTCTGAAGGTCTGATAGCAGTTCGGGTTTGTGATGTGAGGGATGGAACCTGAGCAGCCCCCAGCGGCCCGCCCTTCCTTCCCAGCTTTCGGTTCCCTTGTTGTCCTCGGCGTTCTGACGGTCTTTGCCCCTCTGATTGAGGGCGGGACGACGCACCTGCCGGTTCTGCTCATTCGACTCGTCCTGCTCGGTGCCGTCACAGCCTGGCTCCTGCTCTCGATGAGAACGGGCCGGATCACCGTCCAGCAGACCCGCGTCTTCTCCGCCATGGTGGTGTTTGTGGGATGGGCAGCGGTCTCCGTTGTCCGTTCCTCCTACCTAGCCCCCAGCCTCCAGTGGCTCATCAGCCTCTGCAGTTACGCCGTCTGTCTGTTCCTGGTCGTGCATCTCGTGCTGTCCGTCAGGGAGGTGCGTCGCCTCGTCACGGTCCTGCTGGGCATGGGAGTGTTCGAGGCCGCGCTCGGCCTCTACCAATTCATGTGGGGCGGCAAGGCCAGGCCGACGGGAACGTTTTTCAACGCCAACTTCTTTGCGAGCTATGAGATGGCGGTCTTTGCGGTGGCGTTCGGGCTGTTGTGTTATCGCCGCCCGACCGAAGGCGTCCGCTGGGAGACGCCGTTGCTGTGGCTGACGGCCGGCGCGGTCGTGGTCGCGTTCATCCTGGCTCAATCGAGAGGCGCGTTGCTGGCCTTCGTGGTAGCCGTCGCGTGTGTCGGCCTCTATCGTTTCGGCAAGC
>WNGM01002764.1_pt1 | contig 14077 bp, 9 predicted proteins | sample 5400571 | NCBI WGS metagenome assembly WNGM01 (sample SAMN13153378, study PRJNA577476) | soil metagenome | isolation source: 100 cm soil or saprolite under Garry oak tree replicate 2 | place: USA:California | collected 2016-06-15
GCAGGATTCATTGGAAAAGTTAGCCGACAACCGCACAACGCTTGTCATCGCCCATCGTTTGTCAACCATCCGCAATGCCCAAAGAATAGTGGTGTTATCTGACACCGGGATCGGTGAACAGGGCACGCATGCGGAGTTACTCGCATTGAATGGCGTCTATGCGAACTTGTACAACATGCAATCAAAAATATGAGATCGGATTCCTCACGGTTTTTGAGAAGCAGCCTCTACGATTCGTTCGAGCGCTGATTCGAAGAGCCCTGCTTCCTCTTCGGTCAGGAAGTGCGCGAAGTACTGAGCTATTCCCCTGGCATAAATTGGCCAGGCGTGCCGGAGCGCTGCAATCCCCTCTTCGGTGATCACAGCATATGCACCGCGACGATCCGTCCCACTCCGATCTCGTCTCAAGAACCCTTCTGCTTCTAAGCGATCTACCAGGCGGGTCAGCCCGCTGCGACTCAGGACGACCCTCTCGGCCACTTCATGCATGCGTAACCGGCGCTCGGGTGCCTCGTACAGTTCAATGAGTACATCATACCACGACAGTGGCAGTTGCCTGGCTGCCACCAGATCGTGATCGATCCGTATATTGGTTTTACAGGCCGCCATCTAATGGTGGCAACCGTCCGGGGAGAGTTCGAGAAGTTTGAGGGCACTGTGGAATTCGATGAACACGACTTGACCCGCTCCAAGGCCGAAATCCGCATCGAGGCTGCAAGTGTCACTACGCGCAATGCCCAACGCGATGAGCACTTCCGTTCGGCAGACTTCTTCGATGTGGAGCGCTATCCCTCCATTACCTTTAAGAGCAAGCGCATCATCATGCGGGACACCCATCACGGGCAGCTCATCGGCGACCTGACCATTCGCAATATCACCAAAGAAGTGGTGTTGGACGGGGAATATGGCGGAGTGAATCGAACCCCCTGGAATACCTCTAGTGCCGGGTTTCATCTACAAGCAAAAGTGAACCGCAAAGACTGGGGCTTGAACTGGAATGCGGTATTGGCAGGCGGCGGTCTCGTCGCGAGTGATGAGATTACATTATTCATTGACCTCGAACTCACCAGGCCGGTGGAGGCCAGTGCGCCTACACAAGCGGGGAGAGCGCCGGCATAAGAGACAAACGCGGGTATGTGATCCGTTGTGAGCTAACAAGAAGGATAAGTATGAGTAAAATAGAGGCACTCATTTCCTTAACGCGTCGAGGCGTCGACCGGAGTTCTCTCATCTGGTGCGGGAAACGCGTTTTTGAGAGAAAACGCATAGGGTGTCTCGCCGTGGACACGTAGGTACTCCACGCGCTCTCTGGCTTCTTCTGCTGTTGGAAGATGACGGCTCATGGCCACTTGTGGTGAATCAGTATATTGATGGGCTTTTCCGACTCACTCTCTGAGCACAATATTGAAACATGGCCATTCCGATAAGCTCATCTATCACCAAAATTGGGCAAGAGCCGGGCTCCTCCCTGCCGGGGTCTGGGGTGCCCCCAGCAAACTCCTCTCTCCATTGTGTTCGCCTCCGAAGGAGGCAAGTTATGACTGGATGTCAACTTATATCACTTGCAATTTACAAGTGAAAATGCTATAATATACTCAGACAAGCAAAAGCGGAATTATTGGACATTTGCTGATGTCGGTCTGCCATCCACTCATAAAGAGGGGGTGCAGGGGGCGAAGCCTCCTGCCGGGGTCTGGGGTGCCCCCAGCAAACTCCTCTCTCTCCTTTGTCCGACTCCGCAGGAGGCGAGTTATGAGTGAAAGTCAGATGTGAGTCACTTGACCCATCGCGGCTGACATCATCGAAGATGACCAGAAGAAGTCGAGGGAGGCAATTTATTATGAAACATACACACCAAAGGCGCTCAGACTGCCCAATCAACTTTGCCCTGGAAACGTTTGGCGATATGTGGTCCCTTTTAATCATCCGTGATATCGTCTACTTCGGGAAGAAAACCTACGGTGAGTTTTTAGCGTCAGAAGAAGGAATGGCGACCAATATCCTCGCCAACCGCCTCGCTCATCTGGAGCAACAAGGTCTTCTGGTGAAAAAGCCCTCTGCTTCAGATAAGCGAAAAGAGGAGTATGTCCTGACGGAAACAGGTTTGGATCTCATCCCTGTCCTGGTGGAAATGGCGAACTGGAGCGCTGAGCACGACCCACACACCGGTGCCCCTGCAGCCTGGATCGCCCTGATGAAGGCCGACAGAGAGAAGATGATCCGACTCATTCGTGAAACGGTGCAAAGCGGCGGCTCAGTTTTTGTAGGCGAGAAGAGTCTTCTGAGTCAATTCGTCTAGCACTGCTCCCTTGCGACCGATGACAAGCAGCGGAGCGCTCCCCCAACTTCCGCAAAACAGCAGGGTTCCTTTATTGAGCCCGATCAGCAAAGCGACTATTCGTTATCCCTCGAAGAACTCTCCCAGGACCGATGCGATCAGCTTCGGTGATAACTTCTTGGTATGGCCCAACCCTTTTTGTGTCAGCAAGCGCGCATGAGGCAGCGCCTCGGCAAGGGCCTGTGCGCCATGACGCAAGAAAGCCGGGCTCTCACTCCCCGCCATCACAAGCGTCGGCATGGTGACCAGACTCCAGTCCTTGCCAGACAACGGCTTCCCCGCTGTGTAGCCTTCCAAGAGCTTCGCGTCGTAAGGAAGCGTATGGGCAACGGCCTTGAGCTGTGCCCATGCTCCCGGCATGAGGTGCATCAACGGGATGACAAATCCAGGAGCACCCATCCCTTCGGTCATGAAGTACTTGACCGCCTCATCTCGCCGATCCGAGGTGATCAGGTCGGTGACCTGTTCGATAAAATCCTTCGGCGGTTGACGGTCATTGGCAGTGACGAACAATGGCGGTTCCTGCAACGCCAGTTTTTTGATAGCCAGACCACTGGCAGCCGCCTTGAGGGCAAGAATGGCCCCAGAGGACAGGCCCCAGACGTAGGCCGACCCGCCAGCCGCGTCGATGAGCGCCTGGATATCCTCAATTTCGCGCTCGACCGCGTAGGGCTTCGTATCGCCACTGTCGCCACGGCCCCGCCGGTCGTAGTTGAAGACGGTGAAGTGCTGTGCCAGCAGATCTGCTAACTGCACCGAACCAGGATACTTGCGGTAGCTGAAAGCACCAGCCACTAAGATGACTGCCGGTCCCTGACCGACCTGGTCGTAAGCGATTTGGGTGCCGTCTCGCGAAATGACTGTTTTCATCCCATTCTCCTTTATCCATTGGGACCTTACCACTGCGCCACGTGCATTGGGTCGGTCCACACGTAGAGCATCGGCTCGCGCCCCTGGGAGCCTGCGCTCCACAGCAGTTCGTTCTCCTGCCGTCTGCTCCATTCGAAAGCGTGGAGCAGAAGGCGTGGTGCCCGTCACGTTCATACCGAGACAGACTTTTCTCATGATTTTCCTCTCTTTTGTGTCCAAGATTCCGCTTGCCCCTGCAAGCATCTACCTCTCCTGGAAAGCAAGAGTCCGCCGACCTTGCTCTTTCGAGAAGGAGAGTATCAGCCCTCGTCGTGTGTCGGTTCGCTGCTTTCGAGCGAGAGCAGCGTCAAGCTCAAATGAGCCAGCTTTTTGAGCACGCCATAGAGCGCAGGCTGATCCGGGAGCGTTCCGCAGAGCCGGGAGACGCCATCGATTTCATGCGTGATCTGGAGTCCATCCAGGTAGTCTTGCCAAAGACCCGGGTCCAGATGTCCTTTGATGCGGATCGAGACGTACATGTGTGCATTCTCCTGCGGTCAGCTCTAAGGTGTGCTCATCTGTGTCTTGAAGAGAGTATAAGCGGGAAGCGATGAACACACATCACCTGTGATCGTGAAAAGATGGGTGATTGTGTGCGCACCCCAGGTCAGGTTGGGTGGGTCTGGTATCTCCCAATCAGGACAGTGCGGGCTGCTAGAAGGTGGGATTAGAGGAGGCGCAAACGTTGAGCGGCGGTATAGGCTTCCAGGCGGCTTCGCACGTTGAGCTTGCGATAGATGCTGCCGACCTGGCTCTTAATCGTATTGGGAGAGACCACGAGCGCCTCTGCCATCTCCGCATACGTCTGCCCGGCGACTAGCAGACGCAATACCCGCAGCTCCTGGCGTGAGAGCGGCTCAACCCCTTTCTTCTGCCCCTCGGCCGGTGTCAGCTCAGGTTGAATCTCGGGGTGATCCGTGAGGGGCATGCCGGCTCGGTGAGCGTGTCGCCGTTCCTCCTGCTCAAAAGTTGCCAGCAAGAGCGACACGTAGGACCGGGAAATGGAAGTGGCCGCAATGGTGCTTTCCTCCTCTTGTGGCACGTCGGGGGTCTCTTTGCCCACCACTTCCAGGAGCGCTGAGAGCGCCTGTCGCATGGGCTCTCCTCTATCCAGATACAGGCGGAGGTAGCCCTCTGGCTCGGTCAGCGTGAGCAAACGAGCTGCGACGTGTGCCGCTTGCGCACCCTCGCCCGCGTGATGCAGGGCGACCACAGACAGTGCCATCCATTCGAGCGTTTTCTCGATATCGGCTGGCTGGTCAAGGTGTTCTCTGAAGTGCTCCAGCATCTCGACTGCGCGGGCGTACTGCTGTTGTGCCAACAAGACCTGCACCAGCAGCAGCACCTCCCACTTGCGCAAGGGGTCCCTGTCATGCTGGGAAAGCGTGGTCTGAGCTGCCCAGGTGCTTGCCTCCGCCAGGTTGCGACCCGCCAGCCACACCTGGACGCGGGTCTCTCCCACCCAACGAGCATTGTTGGCAAATTCCTCCTGTCCAAGCAGCGCCTCCGCCTTGCGCAGTGCCTCCTGTGCGGTCTCCAGGTCCCCTTGTACGAGCGCGAGCCGGGCTGCCGCTCTCTCTCCCATGACCAGCAGTTCCACCTGCTGCCAGTCCTGTGCGAAACGCTGCAAACGCTGGAGCCAATCAGTTGCCTCTTCCAGCCGATTCCAGGCGTAGGAGATGTCAAAGAGGGAGGCTAGCAGATAGCCTACAACCGGCGTGCTCCCACCGGTCTGCTCGAGCAAGTTGAGGGCAGAGAGGCATTCCCGGTGCGCCTGGCGCAACTGGCCGGCTTCGATATAGGCTCTGGCCAGCCAGGTCATCACTCGGAACGTCGCCAGGGGATCTCCTGCCTTATTGATCGACTGCCGAGCCGCACGCAGCTTTTCCACCAGGAGGGCGCTGTCTTGCTGCTGCGCCAGGGCCAGCCAGAAAGAGAAGGTGAGCGGGATCAGCTTCCAGTTCACCTCGTCATCGGGAGGCAGCGCTTCTAGCTCTTGGGTCAAGAGGCGCAGGCGCTCTTTGTCGCCATACCTGAAGTAAGCTCTGACCTCGATCAAGGCCAGCAGCAGGCGCAGACGCCGCTTGGTCAACGCCACCTCCGCCTCTCCTAGCAAAAGCGCCTGCTGGCAGTGCAGGATCCCCTCCATGCGCGCGATGGTCCTCTGCACCTGGACTCTCATAGTGGCATGCACCGCTTCGGTGCTGAGATGAACGGAGTTGAGGAAACGCAGGGCAGCGTTGAAGGCCAGGCGCATATGCGCACGCAGAACGGCATCTGGCAGGGTGAGTACCCAGTCCTGGACGGTGCTTGCTTCGCCACTCAACCAGAAGACAGGTGCAGCCTGCTCCATCAAGGAGGCGGCCAGAGGATAGTCAGGTGCGGTCAGCGCGTGCGTAATGGCTTCGCGCCATTCGCCCTGCGACTCATACCAGCGCGCTGCCCTGGTGTGCAGGAGCGGCACCAGTTCCGGGTGAGTAGCGTACAAACGAGCACGCAGCGCCTCGCGAAAGAGATCATGGTAGCGATACCAGTGCCTGTGCTCATCGAGCGGCACCACAAAGAGATTGGCCCGTTCCACTTCCTCCAACAGATGCTGGCTTGATGCAAGATCGGGACCCGCCATGACCGCCTGACACGCGGCAGCATTCATGCGGGTGAAGATCGAGGTCTGGAGCAGAAAGTGCTGCAGTGCAACGGGCAGCCGTGCGAGAATTTCTTGTTGCACATAATCGAGCACAAAGCGATGAGAGCCCCCAAAGTCCTTGACAAAGGCGCCCACATCCTCGCGCCTGGAGAGTGAAAGCGCCGCCAGTTGGAGACCGGCGATCCACCCTTCCGTGTGTCGTTGCAGGATGGCGAGATCTTCTTCGGAAAGGGGTTGACCTGTGGCCTGGCGCAGAAAGCTGGCGGCTTCTTCCCGGGAAAAACGCAGATCCCGGTCGCGGATCTCGAGCAACTGCCCACGCACGCGCCAGCGAGCGAGGGGAAGTTCGGGATCGGCGCGTGTCGCGAAGACCAGGTGGAGATTACTGGGAAGATGATCCAGGAAGAACAGCATGGACTCCGCAATGGCCTGGTGCTCGATCACATGGTAGTCATCCAGGATGAGGATGAGTTCTTTGCGCTCCTCCCTCAACTCATTGAGCAGCATGGTCAGGATCGTCGAAAGCGGAGGAGCCTCTTGGGTGTGCAGGAGAGCAAACGCCTCTTGCCCAATCGCAGGAAGGCAGGTTTGCAATGCTGCAATGCACGATCCCCAGAACCGGAGCGGATCATTATCCATCCCATCAAGCGAGAGCCAGGCCACCGCAAGGTCGCTTTCGTCCTCCTCCGACCCGGCGGTGTGGCTGATCTGTGCAAGCCTCTGCGATAAACCAGTGATCCAGGTTGACAGCAAGGTGGTTTTCCCGCTTCCGGCAGAGGCCGAGACCAGGGTGAGAGGAAAAGTGCAGATGGCATCCAGATCGCGCAGCAGGCGAGGACGGTCCACGAGAACGTTTGGCACACGAGGAGGAACGAGCTTGATGGAGAGGAACGTCTTTGGCTGCTGGCTGGCTGTGGAACGCGCCTGTTCTTTTGGTGCGTTCGTAGATGTGAACCCGGAAGCCGCCTCCTCTAAACGTGCGAACGTCACTTTGGCGGTGGGCCCAAGGTAGCGCTTGCGCGTGTGGCGGTCCTGTGTGCGATAGGCGTACCAATAGCCAGCTCCCGCTGATCGTGCTTCTTTGATGACGGAGAGCCATCCTGCTTGTCCTGCAAAGGCAAAAGAGGTCTGCTCGCTCAACCAGCGAGAGAAGGCTTCACTCTCTCCGGGAGGGAAACGTTGGTGAAGTTGCCCACGGATGTGCAATTCATACTGCTGATATTCTTCTGACCACAGAAGGGCATACAGGGATGATTTGGGCACGGCCCTCCTCCTTCCCTCATTGGGTGTTTCACCCCTTATCCCCCAATCTCCACTGAGTATAGCACGAGAGCTAAAGGATAATCAACGCCTCCTTTTTCTAGTTATATGGTACGTCGTATCTTTTCTGACCAAAAGATCAGTCGTACCATATAACTGCAAATTGCCAGTATCTCTAGCATTTGTTCCTGAGAAATCCTCGCCATGGTTAGCCTGCTCTCCAATCAAAGCCCACGAGGCGATGCCAGGTCATCCGGCATCGAGGCCACTAGGCGTCGAGCATGCTGGAGTACCGGGGAAATTTGAGTTCCAGCCAGGAATCGTGATCGCAGTGTCTCATCTTTGATACCATCTGCCAGTTCCTCCATGATTCTCGCGGCCTCTCCAAACGCGGTACGCGCGCGTTCCTGCTCATGAGCTGTCTCATAGACGTTTCCCAACGCTGCCTGGATCTGCCATTGTTCTCCTGGCAGACCGATCGTCGTCGCCAACTGCATCGCCTCCTGTAACTGACCAAGAGCTTGCTCGGTGCTTCCTTCCCAGGTAGTAAGCATTGCTAACGACCGGAGGTAGGGAATACGGAAGCGCTGATTGGAGCCCAGACAGTGTTCCATGTGCCGTATCTCTTCCCGTACCTGCTGCTCATTGCCTGCATGCAGTAACGTTTCTATTTCATATGGACGAGAGAAATCCAGCTGGATTAAGGTTTTCCCAAAGCTCTTGCGGAGGGCAATTGCTTGCAACGCATAGGTGTTGGCTTCTTCCCAGGCTCCCGTGGCATGGTAGTGCATGCAGAGCCGCGATACAATAGGCACAAAATATAATTTGAAGTCGAGCTTCTCTGCCATCGTGACCGCCTCTGCGAGCGCCTGGTGTGCCTCTTCCCAGAGTTGGAGTGCTTGATAGGTGCTCCCGAGAACGGTGAGGAGGCGATAGAAGTTGAACGTTGGAGGAAGAGTCTTTGTGAGTTCTACAGCTTGTTGCATGATGACGAGCGCCTCTTCATACCTGCCTGCATCCAGCAAACCGCTCGTGAGAGGAACGGTATTGGCTATCTGCACCCAGGTATTCTTGATCTTTCGGGCGAGCGTGAGCGACCTGTATCCATTTTGGATGCTGCTCGATAGCTGCCCAACTTGCACCTGGGCGAAAGCCAGTTGTGCCCAGCAAAAGGCTTCTGATGCTCGGATTGTCAAGAATTGGGTGAGTGGGGCACCTGTGACGAAGGAAGGAAGCGAAAGTCCTTTCGAAGGGACAGGGCCGTTTCCCAGGAGTGCATAGATTGCCAGAGCTGCTTCCACACACTGAATAGACGCTTGATAATCTGCTCCAAGAAGATGAATCCAGCCAAGCGCGGAGAGGCTTCTGGCTTCCAATTCCTGGTCATGCATGGCTCGTGCGAGGGTGAGTGCCTGCTGTCCATAAGGCAAGGCACTCGCCGGTCTTTCCCACATGACGGCTGTGATCAGAGCCAGATTCCATGCTGTTTCGGCCAGTGCACGTTGATCTGGATTGATCTCAGCTATTTGCAAGGCGTGTTCAAGGTAGAGGCGTGCCTTTGGCTTATCGTTGGCTCGCTGGACGGCCAGGATGGCCAGGCGGTTGAGCGTCCGGCAGGTGAAGGCGGGGAGCGGTTTGTGCTGCACATAGGTGAGCAGCTCTTCATAGGTAGTCTGGGCCTTTTCCCAGGCGTTTTGGAAGACATAGGCTCGTCCCAGATGAGCATAGAGGTGTTCTATCTCCAAGGCCGGAAGCTCATTCTGGAGACGTTTTGAATCGTGGAGTAGGGTGCGTGCCTGCTCATAGTAGTCAATAGCGTCTGCAATGGCAAAGATGACGACCGCTTCCATCCCGGCCTGCACATGCAAGTGATAGGCCGCCTCGATCTCTCCAGCCAGGAGCGCATGATAGGCCAATTCGGAAGCCCGCGCTTCTTCATGCTCTAACACCGCAAACGCACGCTGATGCAGGACTTGCCGCCGAGCCTCGCCTATCTCCGTATAGACCACGTCGCGGATCAGATCATGGACGAAACGATAGGTGCTCAGATGTCCTGTTTTTGCTTTCTCTGCATGCAAGAGGCCACTTTTGAGAGCTTCCTCCAGCGCTTCGATGCCTGCTTGGACGTCCATCTGTGCTACCTGCCAGAGGTTGTGTGCACTTGACCTCTTGCCCAGTACGGCACTGGCCATCACCACCTGACGTGAGAGCGGGGTGAGCTTCAAGAGACGTGCTTGGATCAATGCCCGCACAGAGGGAGGAAAGAGTTCGTGCCGCAACTGCTCTTGCACAATTGCTGTGGTTATCTCCTCGGCCAACGTCAGGTGCCAGACATCATGTGCTCCCAGCTGTGGCACGAGCCACTCCCGCTCTCGCAAGAGCTTGAGCATCTCCAGGAGGTACAACGGATGCCCTCCTGTCTGTGTGAACAGAAAGTCGCTCAGCACCGCACGCGGCGGTTCATGAACGGGCGGCGAGGCTCCCTCTGGTTCCTGCTCTTCGACCAGGGTCTCAACGAGCTGGAGCGTCTCCTCCCGGCTTAGGGGTTGCAACGAGACGTGTGTCACTGGCAGATCACGTTCCAGGTTGACCAACTGGGCGGAGAACGCAGGAGTGAGCTCCATCTCTTCACTGCGCACCGCACCCAGGAGCAGGACCCGGCTCCCTTGTTGCTTCCAGGAGTGTCCCAGGTAGTGGAGGAGATCCAGGGAGGCCTCATCTACCCATTGCAAGTCATCGACAAGCAGCACGAGTGGTGCCCTTTGTGCCAGGGCGCCCAGGAGCTGCGCCACCGCTTCAAAGAGCCGTCCTTTAGCGATGAGCTCATCCTCTGTGGGAGTCGGCAGGTCGGGATAGCGCACCTGCAGTTCTGGGAGCAGGCGCGAGAGCTCCGCCAGCCACATATCCTCCAGCAGATCATCCGGGGCGTTCTCCGCCTCCAGGCGTTCTCGCAGGGCCTCGACCAGCGACTGATAAGGCAGTCGTCCTCCTATTTCGAAGGCGTGTCCACGCAACACGTCTGCACCCTGTGCTCTGCTCCAGGCCACAAACTCCTCGGCCAACCGTGTTTTGCCGATGCCCGCCTCGCCTACCACCAGCACGGCTTGTGGCTGCCTGGCCCGTACCCGCTGAAAACTCTCCATTAGGAGGCGGAACGCTTTTGCCCGGCCAAGGAGCGGGGAGACGAACTGGGATGGTGGACCACTCTCCACGGTGGCTAAGGGTCTCTTGGAGCGTGCTGCCAGCAAGCGACTGTGTTCCGCCAGGGCAACCGTCTCGGGGGAGGGCATGATACCCAACCCCTCGGCCAGCCGCGCCTGAAGAGTCGCATACACCTGCAAGGCAGCAGTCGTATCGCCTTGTGCCAGGGCCGCACGCATGAGCCGCCGATAGGCCTCTTCCGCGAGCGGATCAAGCGTCACCCAGCGTGTGAGGGTGGCCCGAGCCTCCTCCCATTTCCCAGACATTTCTTGCAGGGAAGAAAGTCGATCCAGCAGAGCAAGCAGTCGTAGATGCCAATGGCGTTGCTGTTGTTCACGCCATTCATCAAAAGGAGCACCGTCACCCAACCAGAATCCATCCAGGAAAGGGCCACGCACCAGGGTAAGGGCATGCTGATACTGCGTCATCAGAACAGTTTGTTGTGCCTCGGACACGGACAGGGAGTGCTTTTGCACCTGCTGATAGACCTGTTGCACCGTTCTCAAATCGAACTCCAAAGGAGCCTGGGGGTTGAGACCGAGGAGATCGTGTTCATGGAGAAGATAGCGCTGCTTCCCAGGAGCGCTTTCAGTATCGACGAGGAGCCTGCGGAGAGACCCGAGTGCAGTGCGTAATGCAATGCGGCCCACCTCGGGTTTGCTGTCAGGCCAGAGGAAAGCAGCAAGCTTGCCGCGAGAGTGCATCCCGTCTTCGACCGCAAGATAAAGAAGCAAGGCCTGAGCTTTGCGTAAGGGAAACGTGAGGCGACTGCCGTCAAGAAATATATCAGGTGAACCAAGCACGGACAGTTGTAACAGGCTCATAGCATGCTCTCTTCATGGAAGACACCAAAGAGGTGGACTGACTGAAAGAGAATGATTCCTGGTACTGAATTGATAGGAAAAATCCTACCACACCGTCTTGCGAAAAGTCAACAGAAAGAGCATGCATAGGAAGCTTCTCTGGCAAGAGTCAGCTTGAAGAGGACGGCGCTCCTTCATTACGACGCTCATATCGCTTTCATTACGCCTCCTGTGTATACTCGCAACATAGAACAGACCTGCTCCCTTCCGAGAAAGGAGCAGGACACAGAAAGGGGTGACCAAAGTATTCGGAGCGAAACCTGCCCGCCAAGAGGGCCCGGAGGAACAAAACAAGCTAACTCGCTCTGGAAAGACGCTTTGTGAATCATGCGTGTGAGATGAAAGAGGTGACTGAGTCCCTTTCGCATCATGGGTACTTGTACCGAAAATACACTATAAGCGCCTTTGTATCTTAATATATGTTTCGCTCGAAATGATGCGGTGACTCCAATAGACGTACACCACCAAGTGAAAGAAAGGAAATCATCATGGCTGGATTATCTCATTCGGCGGAAAGAACAATCGTTCTTGTCCACGGGGGCTTCGTGGACGGTTCTGGTTGGGAGAGCCTGTATCAGATACTAAAGAAAGATGGCTACCCTATCGCTGGCCGACGATGTCGCCGCAACCAAGCGCATTATTCACGCGCAGAACGGCCCGGTGCTTCTCGTAGGCCACTCCTACGGAGGAGCGGTGATCACCGAAGCCGGCAACGATCCACAGGTCGCGGGGCTTGTATATATCGCAGCCTTTGCCCCTGACAAGGGCGAGTCCGTGGCCACGCTTATCCAGGATCCACCACCTGGCGCACCCGTGCCCCCGATCCTGCCGCCCCAGGACGGCTATCTGTTCCTCGACAAGGCCAAGTTCCCTGCCGCATTTGCGGCTGATGTGGATGAAGAAAAGGCTGCATTCATGGCCGATTCCCAGGTCCCGTGGGGTGTGGGAGCTCTGAGCGGCACGATCAGCGAGCCGGCGTGGAAGACCAAGCCGAGCTGGTACCTGGTCGCTACCGATGACAAGATGATCCCACCACCCGCCCAGCGTTTCATGTCCAAGCGTACAGGTTCGACAGTCATCGAGATAGCGGGCAGTCACGCGATCTATGTGTCGCAGCCAGATGCGGTGGCGGCGCTCATCGAAAAAGCCGTCGAAGGAGTTGAGGTGGCGGCGAACTAAGCTCGGCACCACCGCGTGATCGTCCACATGGTGACAAAGGCCTCATCGCGGGTTGCAGTCGATATGAGGAGGCACAGGTTCGTTTCGGCATCCCATTAATTCATGGGCATGTCGCCCAACAAGGGGTTCCAGTCGAGGTCTCCGCTTCGCGGGGTCCCGATTGAACCTGGGTAGCCGGAGCGCACCTGCTCCATGACTGTCTCTGAACAGGAGGAAACATTAGTCAGGCTAGCTACGACGATCAGAAACAAGTTATTAGCAGAAAGACACTAGATCCTTGTCATTCGTCTCGTATCATGGCCGTTTTCTGCCATGATTAATGAACTGCTCGGTAGTACGGCGCATCAGACGGCGGTAGGGAAGGTTTACCAAGTATTCGGTCTGAAATCTTCTCGGCCATCATCATTACTGGTGCGTTCAAGTTGCCGGTGACGACTCTCGGCATGATCGATGCGTCGACGATCCGCATGCGGTGCACCGATTTCACCCTTGCCTCGCTGTCGACGACGGCCTCCGCGTCAGCGCCCATACGGCAGGTACCGCATGGGTGATACGACGTGCCAGTTCTTTGCCGAATGAACGTCTCGATCTCGCTGTCGCTGATCACCTCGGGACCCGGACGAAGTTCTTGCCCACGATATTTATCCCAAGCGGGCTGGCGTATCATCGTTCGCGCCAGTCGAACGCCATCGACGAGATCCTTCCTGTCAGGCCTCGCTTCCAGATGATTGAATACGATCGAGGGTGGGTCTGCCGGGTTTGCCGATCTCAGCGTGACTTCACCGCGACTCTCCGGCCGCGAAAGATCCATCCAGAATTGAAAGCCAGGGATTGGGACAAGCTTGCCGTTGATTAACTGGCGCGCCAGCGGAAGGAATTCGTACTGCATATTGGGGAAAGCGACGTCGCGGGTGCGCAGGAACGCTCCCGTTTCAAAGAAGTTGGTTGTGCCCAGGCCTTTCTTCCTCACGATCCAATCCGCGCCCAGCTTGACCCGCCCGAACGCACTCAGTTCCGAAGTGAGCGAATCCTCGTCGTTGGTCGTGTATTGAACATCAACACCAGGGTGATTTTGGAGGTGACGACCTACCTCGCGAACATCTGCTACCACATCAATACCATGCTTGCGGAGCGAATCTGCGTCTCCGACACCGGAGAGCATCAGCAGTTTGGGAGTATTGAAAGCGCCAGCGCAAAGGATCACCTCCCCTTCGGAGGTGATCACACACGAGTTCCCGTTATCAGCAATCTCGATCCCGCGTGCCTCGCCATTCTCGATGACGATCCTCTTTACAAAGCTGTTTTTCATGACATGGAGGTTTGGCCGCTGGATGGCAGGAGAGAGATACGCGCGCGCAGAACTCCAGCGGAGTCCCTTATAGATAAATGCCTGGGCAACGTGGAGCCCTTCCTGTTTATATCCGTTGTGGTCTGGCGTGAGAGCGAACCCTGCTTGTTCTCCGCCACGCAAGAATGCGTCATAGAGTTTGTGTTCTGCCCGACAACGGCTGATCTGCATCGGTCCGTCGCCGCCGCGCCATTCGTTCGCTCCGAAAGCCCACGTTTCCATCTTGCGAAAGTACGGCAAGCAATGGGCATAGTCCCAATCCAGCAGGCCATCATCTGCCCAACCGTCATAATCCATCGGATTGCCGCGGTTGTAGATCATGGCGTTGATTG
>WNGM01005980.1_pt1 | contig 14077 bp, 7 predicted proteins | sample 5400571 | NCBI WGS metagenome assembly WNGM01 (sample SAMN13153378, study PRJNA577476) | soil metagenome | isolation source: 100 cm soil or saprolite under Garry oak tree replicate 2 | place: USA:California | collected 2016-06-15
GCGGTGGGCGTCCGTCAATTCCCGTCCAAGTGAAGAGGCATGATCGAAGCTGGGCGCGACGATCACGCTGGAGCGTTTCGCTGCGAGTTCGAGCGAGAACAGTAACCCCCAGTTTTCATGGTGGCGGTCCGTGTTGCCGATAAGCGCATCAAGGGTTGCATAGGTCGCGAGTTGACGCAAAATACCTACACCTTTGTCTTCCGGGAAAATCTTGCGGATCGTCGATTCAATGTTCTGCAGGGTGTGATCTGTCTGATGCTGTCGTTTGTGCTTGTCATAGCCTAGAACCTGACCCGCAAGCAATTCGTTGCCGTGCATCAAAACCTCACCAGCGTCCACATTAACGAAATTGAGGGAGGCGCATCCTCGCTTGCCTTCGTATTCAGCCAATTCCACCCGGGCAGCAGGCATTCCAACGAGCTTGGCAATCTCCGCAGCCACCTTTTCCGCCCAGTCCTCTCCGGTATTTGCCCGAGCCTCCTTGAAAAGCCAGAGCTGGTCATCCTGCCGAAACCAGAACTTCGGCTTGCTACCCAACTGTTCGACGTCGACAATCTCTTCAGAGCGGACGGACAGGATTGGATACGACATAGTTAGTACGTTTTCAGAACGATCTCTAGATAACTACCCACTCGGAGCTCAATACCTCCGCCTGCTCCAGAACCGTCTGCCTCGCCTTCTCCTGCTTGTCCGGAGGAGCCGTACTTGCGCGTCACAGCGCCTGGCGTCCTATTCGTTCCATACCGCCGCGCCCAGCGGGAGCTCGTTCAGCTCCGCCCTCGCTTCGCGCCATGAAGGATAGTGCCTACCTATCAGCGCCAGAAACTGCTCGCTATGGGTGGGCGCGATCAGATGAACCATCTCGTGGATCACCACATACTCGAGTAGGTCCTTTGGTTTCTTCACGAGTTCGGTATTGAGGCGGATGTTTCGCGCCCTATGATTGCAGCCACCCCATTTCGTCTTCATGCGCTGAAGGAAATAGCCGGCTACTTTGACGCCCAGCCTCAATTCCCATTTTCGGATCAGTTCGGGCACCGCCTTGTGCAGTAGTGATTTATGCCATTCATGCATGACTGCCTCGCGCTTCGTCCGACCCGCGCCGGGACGCACGGTAAGCGTAATGCGGCGATGCCCCAGCTTTATCGAGGGCTTTGCGTCCTCCTCCCTTACGGAGAGTAGGTAGCGCCGTCCCCAGAGATAGTGGCTCTCGCGCTCTAGGTACTGACGGCGGGACTCGCGGGCCTGGTCCCGGAATCTGTATTGCTGGTTGCGAATCCAGCCGAGCCGGGAGATGGCGTAGGCGCGCGCCACCTCTGGACGCGTGCCCTTCGGTGCGACCAGGGTCACGCGGCCGGAAGGCGGGTGGACGGACAAGTAGACGTGCTTGATGTCCTTTCGCTTCACCGCGATGACGATTTGTCCCAGCTGGATCGTCTCCGCCATCAGTAACCCGGCTGGTTCTTGACGAGTTCGAAGAGCGCGAGTGTGGCCTCGCGGTTCCGGTCGAGCAGCGGGAACAGCGCATTTAGAACCTGCGCCTCACGTGCCTGGTCGCCCTTCCAGCCGGCGGGCGCCCGCTCACGCATCACTCGGTCGATCTTCAAGGCCAATTCGGCGAGATCTCCGTAGTTGGTGTTGGGTTGAGCCGCACCGGGAACCGCGCCGCGGGCCTGAGCGAGAATCAGCGGCAGATTGTTGAAGATCACGGCCGCTTCCCTCTTGCCGTGCAGCGCGGCGGGGACACCGTCTTGGGGCTGCTTCGCCGCCAGCTTCCTTACGAGCGCCTCCGCCTTGCGCAGGAATTCCTCGTAGGCCGCCGTATCGGCCCGGCTCTGCTTGATCAGGTCGTCGAGCAGCTTCGACATCTGGTCGTAGAACCGCGGGTCGGTGAGCTGGTCACGGATGATCATCTTGCGGACGTTGTTGATGATCGTTTCGGCGATGGCGTTGCGCGAGAGCTTGCCTTTCTCGTTGAGCTTGCGGGCGATGGCGTCGTGGATGCCGGTCTCGATGATGAGCTCGGTCAGTGGCACATTTGCCAGCTCGGCCAGCTCGGTCGCTGGATCGGCCTGGATATAGGTGTTGAGAAGGTGGCGCATGTCGGCCTCGTAGGGCTTGATGTCCAGCTCCTCGCCCGAGTGCTTCTTTATGGCCGCGCGGATGTCAGCGTAGAACTCGGCCTCCTTCCGCAACGCCGCCGCTTCGGCATCCGTGTACCCTGCCGCGGTCAGATCCTGCGCGATCGCGGTGAAGGCGCGGACGAACGTGGCCGCCGCCTTGTAGAACGACACGCGCAGCGCCTCGGTTTCGTTCAGGGCGTTGGGATTCGTGGCGTCCCCGCAGAAATAGTGCAGGTACTGCTCCACCTCGCGCGGCAAGGGCACCGGTTCACACAGATATCGCAGAGCCTCGCGGGCAAGATCGAGCTGCTTCTTACCCTCGGCAAGCCAGTCCTTGAGATGGATATTGTTGTCGCCCCCGCCTCCTTGGTCGGTGTCCAACTCGTCGGAGTTATAGACCGCGATCGCCTCCTGCACCTCGCCGAACAGTTCCTTGAAATCGACGATATGGCCGTAGACCTTGTCGTCGCCGTCGAGTCGGTTGGTGCGGCAGATCGCCTGAAACAGGTTGTGATCGCGTAGCTCGTTGTCCAGGTAGATGTAGGTGCAGCTCGGCGCATCGAAACCGGTGAGCAGCTTGCTCACCACGATCACGAGCTTCATGTTCGCCGGCTCTTCGATGAACCGGCGCTTTGCCTCGTCCTCGTACAGCTTGGTGGTTTGGCCGCTTTTGAGGACGTGCTTGGTGTAGGTGTCGAACTTGTAGCGCTCGTCGCTGTTGGGCGGCTCGCGCGAGATGGCATTGTGGTTCGGCTCGTAGGAGGTGACGATGCCGCAGTAGGGACCGAAGCTTGTGTTCTGGAAGAGGCGGTAGTAGTGGCAGGCGTCGTAGATGGAGGCGGCCACCAGGATCGCCGTGCCACGGTCGTTGTTGAGCCGGGGCTGGAGAGCGAAATCCGCGATGATGTTGGCGATGATTTCGCGCTTGCGGCCCTCGGCGCTCGTCAGCTCCTCGAAGGTCGCCCAGCGCCTGCGCAGGACGGCCTTCTGGAAGTTGTTGAGGCCCTTGGTCTTCTGCTCGAACCAGGCGTCGATCGCTTTCTGCGAGGTCAGGCGCTGAGCCACGTCGCGGGCCTGGTACTTCAGGTCGAGAATGACGCCGTCGGCCACGCCCTGGTGGAACTTGTAGGTGTGGATGTAGGTGCCGAACACGTCCCGCGTCATCTTCTTGTCTTTGCGCAAGAGCGGCGTGCCCGTGAATCCGACGAAGATGGCCCCCTCCAGCCACCGCTTCATCTGCCGATTCATGTCGCCGCCCTGGGTGCGGTGGCACTCATCCACGAACACGTAGAAGCGCCCCAGCACGGGCGGCGGCGGGCCGTCCAAGTCGGCCGGGTCGAACTTGTGGACCAGCGCGCACAGGAGGCGAGGGGTGGCCGCGCCGAGCTTCTGCACGAACTCCGCCCGCGACGTGATGCGCGGGGATGGCGAATCGGCGCCGATCACCCCCGCGTTCTTCATTACACCCTCGATCTGCTTGTCCAGCTCGTCCCGGTCGGTGACAACGAGGATGCGCGCCTCGGGATCGTGCTCCAGCAGCCACTTGGCGATCAGCACCATTAGGATGCTCTTGCCGCTGCCCTGCGTGTGCCAGATGACGCCGCCCTCGCGCCTCGCGATGCGTGCCCGCGCGGCCTTGAGGCCGAAATACTGGTGCGGCCTCGGGATCTTCTTGCGGCCCGCGTCGAAGATGACGCAGTTACGGATCAGATCGAGCAGCCGCTCCTTGGCGCACAGCTGAGCGAGAGGCCGGTCGAGCAGTGCGCCCGGAACTGGCACACCGTCAGGCGGCACCTCGTCCTTCCACTCGACGAAAAACTGCTCCGGCGTACCTATGGTGCCGTAGCGCAGGCCCTGGGCATCGTTCCCTGCGAGCAGAAGCTGCACGGTGCTGAAGAAGCCCTTGTTGAAGATCTCTTCCTGATTGGTGATGAGCTGGCGCACGCCGTCGGCGATCTCCACCGAGCTGCGCTTGAGCTCGATGAGCGCGATGGCGATACCGTTGAGGTACAGCACGATGTCCGGCCGCCGCTCGTGGCCGCCCTTAAGCGTCACCTCCTCGGCGAGCGCAAAGTCGTTCCTCTCCGGATGAGCCCAATCCACCAGGTGCACCGTCTCGTGCGCCTGCCCCGCCGCGATCTGCACCGGCACGCCGTAGCGCAGGAGCTGATAGGTGCGAAGATTGGCCTGATAGAGCGTGATGCCGGTGGCATCCGCCGCCGTCTCCAGCTTCTGCAGCGCGGCCGAGATGTGAGCGTCCGAATAGCCGCGTTTCTTCAGGTCTTCCCGCAGCAGCGCCGTTTCGATCGGACGGTTGTTCTCCCGCTTGCTCCAGTCGCCGAGGTAGCGGTAGCCGAGGTACTCCGAGCTCGCCTTGTCGGTGAACAGGGCGATGACGCGGTTCTGCGTCTTGCGTTCGGAGCGGGGTTGTTCACGCATCGGCGCCCCCGGTTACTGTGGCGGGCTGGCCATGATGCCCAAAGAGGCTTCTCGACACGCTGACGAGTTCGTCGAGAGTCTCATCAATCTTGTCTCGTTCAACGATCCGCGATACGGCGCCATCCTGTTCGACAGAGTATGTGCCAAGCTTTGTCTTCAGCTGAGCAAAAACCCCACCCTGCTGACCTGATACCTTCAATTCGAATTTGCCGTTACGGTTGGTCACTTTGAGAAGTACGGCTTCCTCTCCGCGCCTCCAGACTAAATATGCTCGCGGCTCCTCCCCTTCCGAATTTACGGTGCTGTAACCCAGTTCATCGAAAGGAACCAGTTCGTTCCGATGTTTCTTATCCTCTAGGAGGCCAAGCCTGAGCTCGTAGCTGAATAGCTCCGCGTGCTCCCCGCTCATTCGTATCTTCTTCAGCAGATAAATGCAGTCGGGGGACTTCAGCCGAATCATTCTGTTCTTGCAGAACGTCACCATAGCCGGCCTTCGGACGATAAGCCGTCGCCATTCGTCCGGTGGATTGCTTTGGGCGATTGCGGCATCCAGGCAGCGCGCAACCCCGATATTCAGATCGATCTTGTCCAGCACAGTCTTTACGTGTCGCCTCTTCGCCTCCGCCGGATCATCCACCCTCATTCCGCCTCGCAGAAGACGCTTCCAGCTCGCGTCGCGGTCACTGTCGTTTAGAAAGCTAAGGTTGTAGCGCCCCTTAAAGAGCAGGTAGTCACCCACCGCTAGCAGCGCTCTCTCCCAGCGATAGTCGCCAAAGTCCGTCAAGCCATCATGCGCGAATATCGCGGAAGCCTTGGCCAAATAATCTCCAAACGCACTCCGAAATTTGGAGTCTTCCTGCGAATTCCAGTCGGCCTTGCCGGAGGGCATCCATCGGCCGAGAACACCGCAGAACTCGAACAGGAATTCGATCTGCCCCCTGAAGTAGCCGTGCCGTTCGGCCTTCAAAACGAGCTCCCGCCATTCATGGCTCCTTTGGAGTAGCTGGGCCTTCAGCTTCTCCTCTCGCATCTGCTGCTCATTGAATCCACCTACCTCGGTTTGCGGATCTGCCAGGTATTTCAAGATGTCATCGGACTCTTCGATCAGTTCGTTGATCGATCGAATGCTGCGCTTGTAGTCCTCCACTCTGTCGTACGTCGAGTTCGTCGAGAGATTCCTGACGACCCTCATCCATTCACTGAAAGGCTCTGGCGCGATAGCGCTTTCGTGCTTGAGGATGTATGCGCAATAGGCGTGGAACTGGACCAGTTCCTCATAGGTTAGCTCCGCGCTTCTGGTTATCGCCTTCTCAAAAATCCGCTGTTCGTCGAAAAAATCGGCGTTGGGGAGATGGGTTCGCAATTCCCCGCCGCCACCACTCCACCCGTCCAGCATCGCAATTAGCATTTCCAGCAGAGGGCGATCGAGACAGCCGGATTCCTTGAGTTTCAGAAACCCAAAGGGAATCCACTTGGTTCCCAGCTCCTCCAGCACTTTGTCGACGGCAGATCCGTCCGGGTCTCTGGTCACGATTGCCAGCGCCCTTATGAGATGCATGACCCTATCGTCGAAAAGCTGCGTCTGCTCGTCACGGTGACACCAGAAAAGGTCCGCCCAGTCCGTGTCAATCCGATGGCTAAAGTAATCTCTTATTGGGACCTGCTTTCCACGCAACACTCTCCTTTCATTGGAAAACACCGTGTCGAGATGCTTCTCAAACCTTGCTTTAAAGGTCTCAAACGGGGTCAAGGGTTTCCCCCTGCCATTCATCTTTATGTATAAGTCGTCCGAGAGACCAAAGCTTCGAAGATCCAGCAACTGGAATGTGATGTAGGGCTGATCTGCCTGGACCAGCCGGTCGTATAGGCCTTCCTGGCCGGCGAACTTGCCGTGGAGGGCATCGAGCATGGTCAGCACGGCCTGAATCGTGGGATCGAACATCCACGAACGGAAAAACCATGGCTGGTCCCGGATCAGATCTGAAAGAGCAGGCAAGTCCTTGGGACCGACTGCAGGCTCCCAACGTGCCAGCTCATTGAAGAATTCGCCGCTGCTAGGGCGCACGGCGTAGATAAATCTGGAAACGTCTGCGTTCACTGCGAATTCGCGAAAATCATCGAGCTTCCCGTCCTGCCATGCCAGATACCAATGCAAGAGGAAGAGCGTCGTCAGTCGCTGTTGACCGTCAAGGGGACTGAACGCCTTGCGGTCTGTCTTTTCCACGCTTCCATAGACAAAATCCAGATCGAGCGGGAGGTTCGGATCGCCTGGCGGCTTCGCAAGCGCCGCAGCGAGTGCACTTACGAATCCGGTCCTGACCTCCACCTCTGATTTCCGGCCTTGAACGTAGTCGCGCTGAACGATGGGCACCTCCACAATCGGATGCCTGTCGAACAGCTGGCGGAACGTACTTCGCGCCCCTGCGGCCGGGTGCATTTCTTGACTCACGCGATAGACCCGCCTTCATTGGTGAAAAAAGTTACGAGCGACTCCACGATGGCCCCGAAGTAGCTCTCGCCGTCCTGCTGCGACCAGAACATCATGTTGCCGATCTTGTCGCTGTAGCACTTGAGGAACAGATTCTTCGTGCAGAGAGGCACGAACGTTCCAGTACGGTCGAGCCCGAGTATTCTTCTCCGCTTCACCGGAAATACGGCGTTCTTGTAGCTCCGGTTGGTCCCTGCGTCGAGCAGCGCAAGATTGCCAATCCCATGATCCGCTTCGGCCCCCTCCGCTTCCTGAAAGTGCGTCAGGATATCCTCATAAATGGGGTCGAACTGCTGGACGTCGAACTGGCTCGCGTTCAGCAATTCGCGGGCTCTTGCCAGGAGATCTTCACTCTCGCCGGTTTCAACTAGATAGTCGCGGACCTTCTCGAGCCATTGCCGCTGCGTGTCGATCCGACCGGGCTTCCCGGACTCGACAGAACGAACATGTTCGATATCCCACCGTTCCTTCTTGAAGGTTTCAAACGGAAAGCGCAGGTTTGAATTGCGGTTCTCGAGAAGAGTCGCGATGTTGAAGAGTAGGAGGACAGCACGAATCTTCTCTGAATCCGCTCCATACTCGAGATCGCTTAAAAACGTTTGCAGGGACTCACGCAACTGCTCGGGTGCCGGGGGTTCGCTGCCGAGCAATCTCCTGTAAATTCTCCGCTTTAGGGCGCGTTGAAACGCGCTTTTTGCTACGCCACTCCCCACCTCGCGGATCGCGAGCACTTTATCGCCGTTTTGGATGAGGAAACCGATGAGGTGATACAGCGCTCGATCGTGGAACCACTCCTCTAAGGTCATGAAATACTGTTTGACCTCCAGCCACGCCGGCTCGACTCTCGCACCGGTATTGCCAAACTGACCGTTGTAGTAGTGGAAAGTAGCGTACGGATCATCAAGCGCGGTGTCGTCCTCCGCGTCTTCGCGCGCGATAAGCTGAAAGATGTATTCGATTCGCGTAGCCGGCGCATCGTCGCCTTCATGCAGGAAATACCATACCTCGTCCGACTGCAGCACCTTCTCGATATAGTCCCACTCTTGCGCGATCCTCAATTGCTGCTGGGTAACCGCGTCGCGGGGGAAGTTTCGCGACCGTAGAAAGAGCGCCCGGATCAGTTCCGCGTTCGTGAGCGGGATCTTGCCTACGTTCAGGCGAGTGAAAGCCTCGACGGGGTCGTCGGTGTCGGGAAGCTCATACCAGATCACTTTGACGTTTCTGCCGACCTCGTCGTCATTTAACAAGCTCTGAAGAAGCTTCAGCTTGTGGCTTCCATCCCGGCCGGAGAACCACTTGTTGATCACATCGTAGGCATTGCAAATGTGGTGGTAGTCGATGTTTTCGTCGCGCCGCGCAAGATCGATATTCTGTAGAAACGCCCCGCTTGTCTCGCTTCGCGTTTCGAAAGTCATCACGAACTGCGTTTTCTCTAGTGCCGCCACCAGCGGCTTCAAGCAGACCAGGAGCACGAGGATCGTGGTCAACCGCTGCTGTCCATCCACCAGCTCCCACTCGCCGCTCGTACGCTTTTTGACCACGATCGGCTGAAGACAGTAGAACGACGCTCTGTCACTGCCTTCCGATGAAGCCTGGAATTCCCAAATGTCATTGAGGAGATCCTGGACTTGCCGCTCCGTCCACCGATAGCCGCGTTGGTAGAACGGCACATAGAACCTCTCCTTCAGGAGGTCATTGACCGGTCTAAGGCATATTGCCGCGTCGCTCATACGACGCGAACCCTACCAGTCAGAAGCTCCTGCATCATCCCCTGCTTGAGCGCGCGGGTCTTGTCGCGCCGGGCTTCCAGCGCCGACAGCTCGGCGTCCATGTCTGAGAGCACGGTGGCGATGGCGGTTTGTTCTGGCATCGATGGAATTGGAAGCGTCAGCTTGGCGATGTTTGTCTTGCTGATCCCGGAAACCTTGGTGCCCACCGCGTAGAAGAGAAATTGCTCGCGAATCGCCGACGTCTGGAAACAGTAACGCCGGTACTCGTGCGCAAGCTCCTCCGTCTTCGCCTTGGCGACAATCGTGTGGAGGCCAGAGATGAACGGCCGACGAGCTTTGTTGACCACGATAACGTGCCTGCTCGTGCCCTCATCGTCCTCCGAGGCATCAACGAATACAACGTCCCCGTCCTCAAGAAGTGAATCGCGCGACACGCGATTCAACGGGATGTTTAGCTTCGGAATGTCCTGAAAGTCGGCCTTCGTATCTACGGTCGTCTTGGATGAGCCATGGATATCGCCGTAGTGCAAGTAGCAGTGGCCTTCTTCCGAAAGCTGATCGCGTGAAGCCGAATAGCCACCGCTGAACCGGAACAGCTCCCCCAACCGCTTCACCTCCCAATCCCCGTGGAAGCCGGGAAGGCGGGTCTGGCCGGTGAGGAGTTGCTGCATGGCGGCCCGCTTGAGGTCGCGCCGCCCAACAGCGCATCCACATCGCTCAATGCCGCTGCGATCGCTTGTTGTTCCGGTTCCGGAGGAAACGGAATAGCGATTTCCCGTATCAATCCGGTATTGAGGTTTGGCTGACCGTTGCCCGTAGCAACTACCTCTCGCAGACGTTTGGTTCGCGTGTTGATGTAGTGGCACACAAACGGCCTATTTCCCAATCTCTGATTGGTAATGGCTGCAATTCCGTCGTTTGCGCAGCACGTGACGCCCAGTACCTTGGCGACTCCCAGCGTCGCGCCGCTGTTCGCGACAATCAAAGTCCCGTCCGTCAAAGTGCGACTGAGCTTTGAGCCGGCTTCTGTCAGGAAACCGAGGGTTTCCTTAACAATGAGTTGGTGTTCCGGGATGTTCGTAAGGGCCGCCACCGTCAGCCATGGAATGAAATCGCCGTTGAAATAACGCGCATCGCCAGCTGGACGCGGCGAACCGCCGCGAACCACGATTCCCAAGTCGCCGAGTCGCTTGGTCTCCCACTCCTCCGGGATGGCCCCCACCTCCGTCAGCTTGTATCCGGGCCTCACTTCCATGACGCCCCCATCTTCTTCAGGTGCTCCTCCACCCGCGCGGTGAGCGTCGCCACCTCGCGATCGAGGTGAGGCAGCGGCGTGGCGTAGCGGTCAGCCAGTTCGCGGATGCGGCCGGTGAGGGTCTGGGAGACGCGGTCCAGTTCGCCCTGCACAGCGGCCGAGAGGTGCATCATCCACTTGTCGTCCACCACCAGCGTCTTGATCTCGGCCTCGGTGAGTTTGGGGTATTTGGCATCGATCTTTTTGTCTAGGTCCTCTTGCGCGGCCTTGCGCGTGGTTTTGGCGTCGGCTTGCTGTTCCAGCAGGTCAGCACAGGCTTCGAGCGCTTCCCGCTCGTCGCTGTAGGTCGGGTCCTTGCCAACTTCTTTAAGCCGCGCCTTCACCGCCTTCGCCGCAATTTTCTGCTTATCGCCCTCGCCCTCGATCACCTCCGACAGTAACCCGTCCTCACCACTGTTCTCCTCGCGCATCTCGTCGAGTTTCTGCTCGAGCGAGGCTAGTTGGTTGTCGAGCGCCTCGATGACATCGCGTTCCGCAACGAAGTACTTGGCGACGAGAATCGGCGCCGGAACAAGATCGGATTTGAAGCGCCACTTGCCCTTCAGATAGTCGTGCGGGTCCGGCCAGACGAGCTTGTTTTCCTTGTTCTTGACCTGGACGATCTCGCGGGGCTGCGCGCCCTTCACCCAGCCGTCGGCAGCGATGAGATAGCAGTCGTCCTGCATGGTCTCGGCCCAGTAGTCCATCAGGTGCTGGTAGATGTCGTAGGCGTCGAGCAGTGGTGCGGTCTTGAAGGTGTCGAGCAGGCTCTCCGCGATAGTTTCGGTGAGCGCTTTGGGGTGACCGTCCTTGTCGAAAGCGGTGAGCTGCTTGGTCGCGGCCTTGCGCCAGCCGTCGAAGAGCTTGGTGGCCGTCTGGTTGAAGGCGGTGAACTCGGTGTGGCCGAGGATGGCGGTCTTTACCTCAGGTAGCGGCAGCTTGAGCCGCCCGTAGCCGGGGCGTCCGGCGGACTCGAACAGCGCAGCGCGCACGGCGGGCAGAACTTTCCAGTAGCCGGCGAGCGCGTCCAAATCGCGTTCCGGGATGCCGCCGCGCAGGTGGCCGTCGATGTCCTGGATATCCTCCGGCTCACTAGAGTCGATGTAGCGCGGCAGGTTGAGGTTGAAGTCGTTCTTGGGGTCCGCGATCTCGTCGAACGGCACGAGGCGCGCATAGCGCGGTACGTCAACCTGGCGGTTGAAGGTATCGACGATCTTGTGGAGGTCCTGCTCGCGCAGGCGGTTCTTGGGCCCGTCCTTGATGAAGCCCTTCGAAGCGTCGATCATGAACACGCCCTTGCGGGCGGCGGCGTTTTCCTTGTCGAGCACCACGATGCAGGCGGGAATGCCGGTGCCGTAGAAGAGGTTGGCGGGCAGGCCGACGATGCCCTTGAGGATGCCGGAGCGGACGAGCTGCTGGCGGATCACGGCCTCGGCACTGCCGCGAAAGAGCACGCCGTGGGGCAGGATGCAGGCGCCTTTGGCGGTGCTCTTCATCGAGCGGATGATGTGCAGCAGGTAGGCGTAGTCGCCCTGCTTGGCGGGGGGCTCGCCCCAGGCGAAGCGCTGGAATGGATCCTTTGAAGGGGTGAGACCCGTGCTCCAGGTCTTGTCCGAGAACGGCGGATTGGCGACCACGTAGTCGTAGGTGCGAAGTTGCTCGCCGTCCTTGAACTTCGGTGCAGCGAGCGTGTTGCCCGAGAGGATGTTGGCCGTCGGGAAGTCGTGCAGGACCATGTTCATCCGGGCGAGGCCGGCGGTGGTCACGTCCTTCTCCTGCCCTTCAAGCGTAATGTGTTTGCCGGCCTCCGCAGCCACCTTCAAGAGCAGCGAGCCCGAGCCGCAGGTGGGGTCGTACGCGGTGGTGGAAGCTTTAGTGTTCTTCGGGGAGATCCCGATCACCTTGGCGATGACGCGACTCACCTCCGAGGGGGTGTAGAACTGGCCCTTGCTCTTGCCGCTCTCGGTGGCGAAGTGCCGCATCAGGTACTCGTAGGCGTCGCCGAGGATGTCGTCCTGCTCGGCGCGGTTCTGCGAGAAGTCGAGCTCGGGCTTCTGGAAGATGCCGATCAGGTTGGTCAGGCGATCCACCATCGCCTGGCCCTCGCCGAGCTTGTTCGGGTCGTTGAAGTCCGGGAAGTCGCTGCGGGCGAGCCGCGCATTGGCGTCGATCAGCGGCTGGATGACCTGGGTGTTGATCTTGTCGCCGATGTCGGGCTTGCCCTTGAGGGCGATCATGTCTTTGAAGCTCGCGCCCTTAGGGATGGTGACGGGCGGGGCGAACTCGTCGCTGTTGCCGTACTTGTCGCTGATGTACTTGATGAACAGCATGAACAGGACGTAGTCCTTGTACTGGCTCGCGTCCATGCCCCCGCGCAGCTCGTCGCACGAGGCCCAGAGGGAGGAGTAGAGGTCGGATTTCTTGATGGCCATGGGTCAGTGCATACCTTGCGCGATCGGTCTGCATCGACGGGGGCACCTTTCGCGCTCGCGAAAGAATAGCACTGTGGAAGAAGCGTGAAATTCCTTACACGACTTACCCCAAGCCGTCGCGTGCTCGCGCTTAGGCGCTGCCTCGCTGCGCTGCTCATCCGCCTGCTGCTGGAGGCGGTGGTACTCGAGCTGCTCCTAGCGAACCGACTGCTGGACTTTTTCCTGGACCAGGGCGGGTAGGCCTGGCGTTGCAGAACGATACTAGCCAGTCGACAACTTCATTCCTCGTCTGTCTTTACCATGAGTCTACTGACCCATACGAGCGGCTCGAGCGCGGCGCGAACCGCCGCCCGAAGCGTGTCGTCTCTGCGGATCTGAGCGGCGATCGACGGGCTGTAGCGGTAATAGAGCTGCACGAAGCGCCTGCCGGCTGCATTCGTCAGGAGGTATTGGTCCCGGAAGGCCCGCAATACTCTGACCTTCTCCGCCATCGGGCTGCCGAAAGCGGCAGTGGCGATGAAGCACTTGCAATTGATGCGAGTTTGATCGGTCGCCGTATTGTCGGCGAGGTTCGTGTCGAGCTCGTTCAGGCTGACGGTCGCGGTATTGCTCACTCTTTGCACGGTGTCCGCCCGCACCTGCAGCGTGATGCCGACGCTCGCGCCGGCCGTGAGGGTCCCGAGGCTGCAGGTCACGGTACCGTTCAGGAAGCTGCAACTGCCGGCGCCGGGCGCGGCCGATACGTACGTGACCCCGCCGGGCAGCGCGTCCGTAACCGTGACGCCGGTGGCGTCCTCCGTGCTCTTGTTGGTGACGGTGATGCTGTAGCTCAGCACGTCGTCCTTGTCCGCGCACTCCTCACCGTCAGACTTGGTGATCGCCAGATCCACGGGCGGCCTGAATTCAAACGCGCCGATGTCGCAGTTTCCTCCTGCCGGAAAGGGGCGGGCCACCCCGCGCTGGTCGGTCGCCGGGCAGGCGGCGTTGCTGCCGGCGTCGATGGCGGGACTGCCCGCCGACAAGGCGCGCGTCTGAGTAGCGCCGCCGTTGTTGGCGAGCACCCCGAGCAAGGGGTCCCGGTTGCTGAGGTCGCCTGCGCCAGCGAAGGCGCAGGTGCTGCCGCTATCCAGGTTGTTGCCGCCGGAGGTGATCGCACCGCTGCAGTTGCCGCCGGTGCTGCCCGCAATGAGGGTGTTGGTCAGGGTCGTGGTGCCGGCGCCGTTGGAGATGCCGCCGCCTGCGGTGGCGGCATTGTCGCCGAGCGTGACGTTGACGAGCGTGGCAGTGCCGCCGCTGTTGAAGACACCGCCGCCGCTGCTATTGGCGCTATTGCCCGAGACGGTGACGTTGGTGAGCGTGGCGGTGGCGGCGCTTGCGTTGAAGATGCCGCCGCCATTCCTGCCTGCACTGTTGGCGCTGTTGCCGCTCAAGGTGCTGGCGGTAATGGTGAGCGAGCTGCCGCCGCCGTTGTAGATGCCGCCGCCGTCGGTGCCTGCCGTATTGCCGCTGACGGTGGTATTCGTCAGCGTCAGCGTGCCGAGGTTGAGCAGCCCGCCGCCGTTGATTCCCGA
>WNGM01002766.1_pt1 | contig 14075 bp, 9 predicted proteins | sample 5400571 | NCBI WGS metagenome assembly WNGM01 (sample SAMN13153378, study PRJNA577476) | soil metagenome | isolation source: 100 cm soil or saprolite under Garry oak tree replicate 2 | place: USA:California | collected 2016-06-15
CGTACGAACGGAAGCTTACCTTACAACTCGACGCCGAACTCTTGAGCCGTGATGCGGACAACTTTTCGAGCCGCGCGCTGTTGTGCCGTAACCGATAACGCATCGTTAAAGAAATCTGTGAGGAGCGGGGGACGTTCAGCGAAGAGAGCGGCCTCCGGAAAGAATCCGACTTGATCTGCCCCTGTCTGTTGGAAGGTGTTGGCCTGGATAGAGATGCACGGGATAGTAGTGATGCCCTTCGTCAGGAGACCGTAACAGCGATGGTAGCCGTCTCGGAGGAACCGTCGACCGTTGTAGTCGACGACCTGCACAAACGATGGGTAGTGCTTGACGATGAACCCGAACACAGTGGTGGACATTGTCCCGCCCTCGGGATTTGAGAGTTCAGTCTTCCCGTATATGGAGCGCGAGCCGCTAGCGCCGTTCGCGCGTTCGTTCATTGGGCGACTTGAGCGGATACGTCCCGTCCTTCCTCCGATTGATGTCCGAGCAGAGTCCTCACTGCTTCATCTTGGTCAAGCCACGCCAAAAGCGATCTAATAGGACGGTCCATTGAGTCGAAATTGTACTCGAAGCGACCCTAGTGGGCCGTGCGTGCTCCCGGCCGCGCGTCCGGCCGTGACAGTAGCCAGCAGTACCATCCCACCGAGAGCACCGCCAGCACGCCTGCCCCGGACTAAAGCAATTAGACGAGCCCTCACGGCCCGCAAAGCATTGGCCCCCCACGGTATCTCACCAAGCAGGATGGTGGCGCGCGAAGGGGAGGGTTAGATTTTTTCGAGCGCAGGGATGGGACCCACAGAGCCACGGTGGCAGGGCATCTGCACACGGTTTGAAATTTAGAAACGCGCGCGAGGTGGGCAGGGCCAGGCCCAACCAACCCTAAAACGCGGGGCCCCGTTCACCGTCTGGCAGGCCGAAATTCGTGTCGAACTTCCGTGTAAGTTGTGCAGCGCCCTCGGGCTCGTTCGGTCGCTGTAGGTCGCTGGACGCTGGGTGATGGCTACGCGCGAATCACCGCATGAACACTAGCTGTAACGCGATGACGTGCGACTGAGTGAGACGGAGAGCTAGCCTTCTAGCCCCCATTTCAAGTCCACTGCCTTACCGGTTGAGGCTAGCCCTCCGGGCCGTCCGATTGTCTCACTTCAGCGGAGTCAGGCGCTCCAGACCGTCCATGTAGGGACGGAGCGCGGCGGGGATCGTCACCGTGCCGTCGGCGTTCTGGTAGTTCTCGAGCACGGCAATGAGCGTGCGACCCACCGCCAGGCCTGAGCCGTTCAGCGTGTGACAGTAGTCGGCCTTGCCGCCGCCGGTGGGGCGATAGCGGATCTCGGAGCGACGCGCCTGGTACGTCTCGCAGTTGGAGCACGAGGAAATCTCGCGATACTTCCCCTGCCCCGGGAGCCACACTTCGAGGTCGTACGTCTTGGCGGCAGCCTGGCCCATGTCGCCCGTGCACAGCTCCACAACCCGATACGGAAGCTCGAGTCGTCTGAGGACTTCCTCGGCGTTGCGAGTCATCGACTCGAGCTCGTCGTACGACTGCACCGGCGTCGTCACCTTCACGAGCTCGACCTTGTCGAACTGGTGCTGGCGGATCATGCCCTTGGTGTCCTGGCCGTAGGTGCCCGCCTCCCGCCGGTAGCAGGGCGTGAAGGCCACGTACCGTCGCGGCAGCGTCGCCTCGGGCAGGAATTCCTGGGTGTGGAGCGCCGTCACCGGGACCTCGGCGGTCGGGATGAGGTAGAGCGTCCGGTTGTCGTCCGGCTCGACGGTCTTGAAGAGCTGCTCCTCGAACTTGGGAAGCTGCCCGACGCCGAGCATCGTCGCTCCGCTGACCAGGTGCGGCACCCAGACCTCGGTGTACCCGTGCTCGCGGGTATGGAGGTCGAGCATGAAGGCGGTCAGCGCGCGCTCCAGGCGGGCAGCCGCCCCCCACAGCACCGTGAAGCGCGATTTCGCGATCTTGGTGGCGCGCTCGAAGTCGAGGAGGCCGAGCGCCTCGCCGATCTCTTCGTGGGACTTCGGCGTGAAGGCGAGCTTTCTCGGCTCGCCCCACTGGCGGATCTCCGGATTGTCCTCGCTCCTGGCGCCGATCGGCACCGACGGGTGTGGCAGGTTCGGAAGCTGCAGGAGCAGGCGCGCGATCTCCTCGTCGACCGTCTTCACCTCACCGTCGAGCGCCTTGATACGATCGCCGACTTCGCGCATCCGTGCCTGCTCGGTCGACGCGTCCTCGCCCCGGCGCTTGGCCTGCCCGATGGCCTCGGAGGCGCGATTGCGCTGCGCCTTGAGGTCCTCGGCCTCCTTGACCAGACGACGGCGGGTGGTGTCGGCGGTGAGCAGCTCCTTGATGAGGGCCGTCGCGCCAGCGCCGCGCCGGGCCAGACGCTCCGCCACCGCGTCCGGTTGCTCACGGATGAGCTTCAGGTCCAGCACGGGCGAATGTTACTGCGCTTCGGGCGCGGGCTGCTCGGCTTCCACGCGCGCGATCGAGCCGACCTTGTCGTCAGCCTCGAGGTCGATGATGCGCACGCCCATGGTGTTGCGGCCTTGCGACGAGACGTCGCCGGAGTGGATCCGGATCAGTTTGCCCTTGGTGGTGACGACCAGAAGGTCATCGCCGTCGCGCACCTGGAGCATCCCGACCACGTTGCCGTTGCGGCCACCGGTCTTGATGTCGATGATTCCCTTGCCCGCGCGGCCCTGCAGCCGGTATTCCTCGAGCGGCGTCCGCTTCCCGAACCCGCGTTCGCTCACCGTAAGGATGGTGGCACCCTCGACCACGACGTCGGCGGCGATGACCTCGTCGCCTTCCTCCACATCGATGCCGCGCACACCGGCGGCGCCGCGGCCCATCGGTCGCACCTCGTCTTCCGCGAAGCGGATCGCCATGCCGGCCTTGGTCGCGATCATCACCTCACGCTGGCCGTCGGTGCGCCGGACCGCGATGACCTCGTCCCCATCCTCGAGGCCAATGGCCTGGATACCACCGGCGCGCGGGTGGGAGTAGGCGTCGAGGTCGGTCTTCTTCACCTTGCCCTGGCGGGTGACGAAGAAGACGTAGCCACCGGCAGCGAAATCGCGGACGGGCACGCAGGTCGCCACGTGCTCGTTCTCGTCCAGGGACAAGAGGTTGACCATCGCCTTGCCCTTGGCCTGGCGTCCGCCCTCGGGGATCTCGTGCACCTTCAGCCAGTGGACCTTGCCGAGGTTGGTGAAGAACAGCAGGAAGGCATGGGTGGACGCGACGAAGAGGTCTTCGACGATGTCCTCTTCCTTCGTCTCCATCCCGGTCACGCCCTTCCCGCCGCGGCGCTGGCTGCGGTAGGCCTCCACGTGCGTCCGCTTGATGTACCCGGAGCGCGTGATCGTGACGACCATTTCCTCGTCGGCCAGCAGGTCCTCAACGGTCAGCTCGGTCGTCTCGGTGAGGATCTCCGTGCGGCGCCCGTCGCCGTACTCGTCTTTGACCGCCTGGAGCTCGGTCTTGATGATCCCCATCAGCTTGACGTCGGAGGCGAGGATCGACTTCAGCTCTTCGATCAGCTTCAGCGTCTCCTCGTGCTCTTCGATGATCTTCTGGCGCTCGAGCGCGGCCAGCCGGCGGAGTTGCATGTCGAGGATCGCCTTGGCCTGGACCTCGGTGAGGTCCAGCCGGCTCATAAGGGCGTCGCGCGCGGCGTCGGCGTTGGCGGCCTGGCGGATGATCCGGATGACGAGATCGAGCTGCTCGACGGCTTTGCGGAGGCCGGCCAGAATGTGGGCGCGCTCCTCGGCGCGGACCAGGTCGTAGCGCGTGCGCCGCGTGACGACCTCGCGGCGGAACTTGATGAACGCTTCGAGCATCTCCTTGAGGTCGACCACCTGAGGCCGCCGGCCGACCAGCGCCAGCATGATGATGCCGAACGTTGTCCGCATCTGGGTGTGCGTGTAGAGTTGGTTGAGGAGGATCTGGGGTATTTCGCCCCTGCCCAGTTCAAGCACCAGACGAATGCCCTCTCGGTTGGACTCGTCCCTGATCTCGGAGACCCCTTCGATTTTCTTCTCGCGGCTAAGCTCGGAGATCTTCTCGATTAAGGTCGCCTTGTTTACTTGATATGGAAGTTCGGTGACGATGATCGCTTCTCGGCCGCCGCGCAGTTTCTCGGAATGTGCCTTGGCCCTCAGGGTAATCGTGCCCCGTCCAGTCGTGTATGCCTCTCGGATGCCGCTGGTGCCGTAAATGGAGCCCGCCGTCGGAAAATCCGGGCCCGTGATGACAGTCATGAGCTGCTCGATCGTGGTGTCCGGCTGATCGATCAGCATCACCAACCCGTTGACGACCTCGGTGAGGTTGTGCGGCGGAATGTTGGTGGCCATCCCAACCGCGATGCCCGCCGAGCCGTTGACGAGGAGATTGGGGATCCGCGTCGGCAGGACGATCGGCTCCGTCTCGTTGTCGTCGTAGTTCGGCGCGAAGTCGACAGTGTCCTTGTCGATGTCGGCGAGCATCTCGTGGGCAATCCGGGCCATGCGCGCTTCGGTGTAGCGCATCGCCGCGGCCGGGTCGCCATCGATTGAACCGAAGTTTCCCTGCCCGTCGACGAGCGGGTACCGCAGCGAGAACTCCTGAACCATCCGCACGAGCGCGTCGTAGATGGCCGAGTCGCCGTGGGGATGGAACTTGCCCATGCAGTCGCCGACGACGCGAGCCGCCTTCTTGTAGCCGCGGTTCGAGGCCAGGCCGAGCAGCTGCATCGTGTAGAGCACGCGGCGGTGGACGGGCTTGAGGCCGTCGCGAATGTCGGGCAACGCACGTCCGACGATGACGGACATCGCGTAGTCGAGGTACGACTTCCGCATCTCCTCTTCGATCGGGGCGTTGATCTGGCGGTCGGGCATTGCTCTCCTTACGATCTGTCCGCTAGGCCTACGGCTGATACGCGAGCTGATTCATCCCCTCTGCAAGGTTGCTCCACGAGGTTCGCATCCACAGCTGCCGCTTCAGCCCCCGCTAGTACAACGACCCGCGTCCGATGTCGACCTCGCCGAGGTTCTCCCGCTTCGCGTAAATGTGCAGATTGAGTGAGCTCCCGGCCTTGCTCCAGCGCCGGAATTCGTAACTCGATCTTCCAGGGAATGCTTACGCTTCGCCCGGCGAACTGCCATGTCGCTTCCCTTCCGCAGTCTGGAAGTCAATCGGTGCCAGAATCGGTCACGCGCTCAGACGTCCAGATTCGCTACATCAAGCGCGTGTTTCTCAATGAATTCCCGTCTCGGTTCAACTGCGTCGCCCATGAGGACCGTGAACATCGCGTCGGCGCCTACGGCATCGTCCATCGTCACCCTCAGCAGCGTGCGCGTTTCGGGGTTCATTGTCGTTTCCCAGAGCTGCTCGGGATTCATCTCACCAAGGCCCTTGTAGCGCTGGAACGACGCCCCATGCTTCGCCAAATCGAACACCGTCTGGACCATCTCGTTGACCGTCTTTACCGCCACCTCCTTGCCGTCCTCTTGCATCACTATTGCTGGACCGCGATAGAACGGAGGGAGTTCCTGGTAGAGATCAAAAAGAATCTGATAGTCACCAGATTTCAGAATCTGAACATTGATGTCGGCGGGTATGTCGCCCTTGATGTGGACCATAGGACCTTCGCCGTTCTCACCCTCGTCAACTTCGACCTCAAATTGTCGAAGGCCTGCTTCCGTAGCAGCGGCCTGAAGAGCATCGCCCCATTGCGCCCCGGATACACGACGAGACGTTCGAACTTTGCCCTTTAGGAATCCCTCCAATATCTTCCCGGGAACGCCCCGCCTGGCAAATTTGTCGAAGAGATGCCGATACTCGACCGCTTTCTTCAGCATGTCCACGAGAGCGTTGTCGGAGATGGGAGAGCCCTTACCTGGAACCTTAATCCGCCCCTTCTCGCCCCACGCCGAAACGAAGAAGTCTTCGAATTCGCCCTCGTTCATCAGGTACTTCTCGACCTTGCCCTTCTTCACCTTGAACAGCGGCGGCTGTGCGATGAAGAGATGCCCCACCTCGATCACCGCGTTCATGTGGCGGAAGAAGAACGTCAGCAGCAGCGTGCGGATGTGCGCGCCGTCCACATCGGCGTCGGTCATCAGGATAATCTTGTGATAGCGGAGCTTGGCGACGTCGAATTCCTCCGGACCGACGCCCGTTCCCAGGGCCGAGATGAGCAGCCGGATTTCATTGTGGGAAAGGACCTTATCGTAGCGCGCCTTCTCGGCGTTGATGATCTTGCCGCGCAGAGGCAGGACCGCCTGCGTCTTGCGGTCGCGGCCCTGCTTCGCCGAGCCGCCGGCCGAATCGCCCTCCACGATGAAGATCTCGCGATGCTGCGGTTCGCGCTCGGAGCAATCGGCCAGCTTCGCGGACAGCCCTTCGTCGTCCACGCCTTTCCGGCGTGTCAACTCGCGAGCCTTGCGGGCCGCCTCCCGCGCCTGGGCCGCGCGCACGCACTTGTCGGCGATCTTGCGAGCCGTCGTCGGATCCTCTTCGAACGACTCGGCCAGTTTGTCATTGACGACCTGCTGAACGAGGCCTTTGACGTCGGTGTTGCCGAGCTTGGCCTTCGTCTGCCCTTCGAACTGCGGGTCGGGCAGCCGGACGGAGACGACCGCGGTGAGGCCTTCTCGAACGTCGTCGCCGCTCACGCCTCCTTTGAACCCCTTGAGGAACCCCTGGGCTTCGGCGTACGCGGCGAGCCTGCTGGTGAGCGCAGCCCGGAAGCCGGTCAGGTGCGTTCCGCCTTCGCGCGTGTTGATGTTGTTGGCGAAGGAGAAGACGTTTTCCTGGTAGCCGTCGTTGTACTGCAGCGCGACCTCGACCTCGATGTCGCCCTTCTTGCCCTCGAAGTAGAGCACCTTGGGATGGATGGGCGTCTTGTTCTGGTTGAGGTGCTTGACGAACTCGACGATGCCGCCCCGGTAAAGGAAGGTGTGGCTGCGCTCGTCGCGTTCGTCCTCGATGACGATCTTGAGGCCCTTGTTGAGGAAAGCCAGCTCGCGGAGACGGTTGCTCAGCGTGTCGAAAGAGAAGCTCGTCTCCTCGAAGATCTTCGCGTCAGGCTTGAAGCGGATGATCGTGCCGTGCTTCGGCGTCTTCTCGCCGGCGGCCAGCTCGGTGGCCGGGATACCGCCATTTTCGTAGCGCTGTGTCCAAACCTTGCCGTCGCGGCGAATCTCAACGTCGAGCCACTCACTGAGCGCGTTGACGACCGAAACGCCGACGCCGTGCAGACCACCCGACACCTTGTAGGCCGAGTGCTCGAACTTGCCTCCCGCGTGCAACACGGTGAGCACCACTTCGGCCGCTGGCTTCCCGCTTTCCTTGTGGGTGTCGACGGGGATACCGCGCCCGTTGTCACCGACCGAGCAAGAGCCATCGGTGTGCAGGATGACTTTGATCGAATCGCAGAACCCGGCGAGAGCTTCGTCGACCGAATTGTCGACGACCTCGTACACGAGATGGTGCAAGCCATAAGTGCTCGTGTCGCCGATGTACATCGCGGGGCGCTTGCGGACGGCCTCCAGCCCTTCGAGAACCTTGATATCGCTGGCCGTGTACGTCTCAGCGCTCATGCGGCAGCGAGCCCCCCTCCATGAATTGCCCACCGTCCGCCGGTCGCAGCCGGCCACGGATCGGGCGTGGTCAGAAATACCTGCTCAGCGGCCTCGACTTCGCGCAGGACGTTGTCGCGCACACTCGGATCGAGCTCGGAGAGCGCGTCGTCGAGCAGAAGCACCGGCGACGTGCCCGTCGCTTCCGTGATCGGCAACAGCTCGGCCAGCCTCAACGCGAGCGCCAGCAGGCGCTGTTGGCCCCGCGACCCGAACACACGCGCATCGGTACCCTCGAGCTCGACGAGGACGTCATCGCGGTGAGGACCCACCAGCGTCTGCCCGCGTCGGAACTCTTCACGGCGGTGACGCTCGAGCGCGGTCAACAACGCCGCCGGCTCGGCCGCCTCTCCCACCGAGCAGCGATAGCTCAACTCGACCTTGTGACGTTCCCCGGCGAGACACGGATAGACACGGCTGATCTCCGTCTGCAAAGCCGCCGTCGCCCTTCGCCGCCGATCGATCAACTCCATGCCGACTTCGGCAAACTGTTCGTCCCAGGGCCCGAGCTGGGCGTCCGCGCCGGCGCCACCCCGCTGGAGCACGGAGTTCCTGCGCGCGAGGATCTGCCGGAAGCGCCCCATCGTTGCGCGATGACTCGGGTAGAGCCTTGCCGCGACGCCGTCGAGGAAATTGCGGCGTAGCGCGGGCGGACCATTGAGCACTTCCACATCGTGCCAGCCGAACGCCACCGCGCGCGCCCACGAGCAGCCCGCGCCTTCACTGCGCCAACCACCATTCTCGAGGCGTTCGAGTGTCCGTCGGACGGTCACAGTGCCATCGAGCCGACGCAGCTCGCCCGCGACGGCCACGGCGGCAGTACCCCAGTGGGGTACTTCGGCCAGACGAGACGTTCGAAACGAGCGGCCTGTGAGCAGAAAGCCAAGAGCCTCGAGAAGGTTCGTTTTGCCTTGGGCGTTGGGCCCAGTGAGAACGTTCAGCTTGGGCGACGGGCTCCAGGAGAGGGTGCGATAGTTACGAAAATCACGTAACTGTATCCAGCCAATTTGCACCCTGGTTGAGCTCCTGTATTCAGAGCGAAATCCTCACTAAATACGCATAGGCATTATAACACAGCAGGAGCCCTCTTCCTGGGCGCTTTTCATGATTCCGGGGCTCAAACTGTCCTTCAATTCGATGACGACGTCGTCCTTTTCCATCGGCGCGAGCGCGTCGAGCACGTAGCGCGAATTGAAGCCGATCGTGAGCTCGGCGCCGGCGTAATCGACCTCCAGCGTTTCCTCGGCCTCGCCAAGATCGTGGCTGGCCGCGGCCAGCGTCAGCGTCCCCGGCGTCAGCGAGAATCGCACAGGCTTGTTGCGTTCCTCGGCCATCACGGACACTCGCCGCAAGCCGGCCACGAGCGCGGTGCGCTTGATGGCCAATCGTCCTGGATGATTCTTCGGCAGCACCGCCTCGTAGTTCGGGAACTGCCCCTCGATCAGCCGGGCCGTCATGACGAAGTTCGGCATCTGCATCACGAACTGGTTTTCGGTGATGGCGATCTGGACGTCCTCGGTCGAGCCGAGCACGCGCATGATCTCGGTGACGGCCTTACGCGGAACGATGCCCGTGACACCGCTCAGGCCGTGCCCGACGCCTCGGTTGGCGATGGCGAGCCGGTGGCCGTCGGTCGCAACGAGGCGAATCTCCTTCGGTTGAAACACGAACAGCACGCCGTTCAGCGCAAAGCGACTCTCGTCGTGCGAGACCGCGAAGCTCGTCTGAGCCAGCATCTCGCGAAGCGTCTTGGCCTCAAGGGTCAGCCACGCCGGTGGCGCGGCCGGTACCACCGCCGGAAAATCGTCGGACGCCAAGCCGACGAGGCGATAGTTGACACCGGCACAGCGCAAGTTGACGGCGGCACTCTCGCCCACTTTCAGCGTGAGACCAGTCGCCGGTAGTTCCTTCACGATCTCGGCGAGCTTGCGCGCCGACAGCGTGATCGCCCCCTTACTGGCGACCTTCGCCGGGACCGATACGCGGGCACCGACCTCGAGATCGGTGGCGGTCACGCGAATCGTCTCGTCCTCGGCTTCGAGCAGGACGTTGGCGAGGATTGGCAGGGTCTGCCGTGGTTCCACGATGTTGTGGACCATCTGCAGGCCCTTGAGGAACTGGTCGCGGTCGAGAACGACTTCCATACAGTTCTCCCTTGTCAGGAAGAAGAAAGAAACAACAGCGTAGTCGTAAGAGACGTCGAGCGATGTGGATAGCGCTTGATCGAAAAAAACGCCGCGATCTCTGGAGCTTGAACCGTGGCGCCACGGGGGACAACGATGTTGATGGGGACCGCGGGGCGGTGGATCACAGCTGGACGCCCTGGATAAGTCCCTCGATTGTCTTCTTGAGTTTGGGGTCTTCCTGCATGAGGGACTGAATCTTGTCCACGGCGTGCAGCACCGTGGTGTGATCCTTGCCCCCGAACGCCCGACCGACCTCGGCGAGCGACGCGTGCGTCAGCTGGCGGGCCAGGTACATCGCCACCTGGCGCGGGAAGGCCACGGCCTTGGTCCGGTTCTTGGCCTTGAGATCGGAGACTTTCACGCCGAAGAAGTCGCTGACCTTGCGCTGGACCTGATCGATGGTGATGACCTTTTCATCTTCGCCCCAGAGGTCAGCGAGCACTTCCTGAGCGAGCTCGACACTCATCTCGCGCCCGGTCAGGGCGCAGAAGGCGATCATCCGCGTCAGCGAACCCTCCAGCTCGCGGATGTTCGACTTGATGCGGCCGGCGATGAGAAACGCGACGTCGTCCTCGAGGAGGACGCGCTCGAGCGCGGCCTTCTTGCGCAGGATCGCCACCCGCGTTTCGAAGTCGGGGGGCTGGATGTCCGCGATGAGGCCCCATTCGAAGCGCGAGCGGAGGCGTTCTTCGATCTCGGGGATATCCTTCGGCGAGCAATCGCTCGAGACGATGATCTGCTTTCGCGACTCGTACAGATCGTTGAACGTGTGGAAGAACTCTTCCTGCGTCCGCTCCTTCCCCGAGATGAACTGGATATCGTCGATCAGCAGGAGATCGATGTTGCGATAGCGCGCGCGGAACTCGGCCGTCCGATCGTAGCGAATCGCATTGATCAACTCATTGGTGAATCGCTCCGACGACAGATACGCGACGGCCATCGCCGGAAACAGGCGGCTCGTCTGATGGCCGACCGCGTGGAGTAGATGCGTCTTGCCCAGTCCGACCCCTCCGTAGATGAAGAGCGGGTTGTAGGCCCTCGACGGCAACTCGGCGACGGCCTGGGAGGCCGCCTGAGCGAACTGGTTCGATGACCCGACGACGAAGGAATCGAAGGTGTATCGCGGATTCAATCCCTCGACACGACCACCAGGGGGCGCCGGGGAGCGTGGTGGTGGCGCGGGCGTCGGCGACGAGTTCTCCTCGACGACCACGATCGAAAGGCGCGGTTGCCCACCGAGAGCTTCCCGGGCCGCGGTCTGGAGGACGTCCCAATGGTGCTGGAAGACCCAATCGCGATGGAACTTGTTGGGCGCACCGATACGAAGATGATCACCCTCGACGGCGACGAGGTGGCATGGATGAAACCAGGTATCCATCACGGCGGCCGGGAGGTGCCGGCCCGCGGCGTCCAGCACGCGCGCCCAAAGACCTTCTAACACAGGCTGAACCCCAGGTTACGCACACCGTTATCCACAGATGTGGATAGCCGGGCAGAACGCTGTCATCGGATGTTTCTCATCGGAGCGGAGCGACACGAAGAGCCAACACATCCCCAGGCGATCAGGATGCGGCACCGTAACACACGGCAAAACGCCGTCGCAAGGGTCTTGGCAAAGTTGACTTGCCCGGAGCCGGTGCCTACACTACGTCGGCTTTACGATTCCGAGGGGGAATTGCCTACATGAAGCGCACGTTTCAACCGAATCGTCGGCGGCGAGCCAAGACGCACGGCTTCCGCGAGCGCATGAAGACGAAGGGCGGGCGGAAGGTGCTCAAGCGCCGGCGGGCGAAGGGGCGCAAACGGCTGACCGTGTAACCGGCCGATTTCCTCGCCGTGAGCGGTTGACCACCAGCGCCGAAATTCAGGCGCTCTTTCAGCAAGGCAAGCGCGTTGATCGTCCGTCACTCGTTGTCCTGTGGCGCGAATCGGATGGACCGCGCCGCGCCGGGTTCGCAGTGACGCGACAAATCCGCGGGGCGGCGTCGCGTAACCGAGCACGGCGACGGCTGCGCGAGGCGTTTCGAGCCACGCGAAGCGCGGCGCCGACCGGCGTGGCCCTGATGGTGATCGCCAAGCGCGGCGTCCTCGAGCGCTCATTTGCGGCGCTGATCGCCGAATTGCACGGTGCATTTGGTGCGCTGCCTCGGAGGGCCGTGTGAGCTGGCCGACTCGCGCCGTCGTGGCGCTGGTCAGCGGGTATCAGGTGTTGCTGTCTCCGGTGTTGGGGCGCCACTGTCGCTTTGCCCCAACGTGCTCTGAATACGCACGGCTGGTGTTGATCGCACACGGCGTCGGGCGCGGCGGCTGGCTTGCCGTCCGTCGGCTCTTGCGATGCCACCCGTTTCACCCGGGAGGATACGATCCGCCGCCGCTACCGCGGGCGCGGAGCGCGTGACGATGGAAAAGCGGGCGATTCTGGCCGCAGTACTGATGGCGGCGCTGCTCATCGTCTATCAAGCCTATTTTTTCCCGTCGAGCCAACCGTCTTCCCCGCCCCAGGAGCACCAGGCGCCGGCGGCTCAGCCCGCGCCAGCGAGTCCGGCCGCAGCCACTCCACCTGCGGCGCGAACGCAATCGCCTCTTCCACCCGCTGTAACTCCGGTTGCCCGCCCGCCTCAGCGGACCGCCGCGGTGGATGGCCCGTCGTATCGAGCGATCGTGAGTAGTGAGGGCGCCAAGCTCCTCGAATGGACGCTCAAGTATCGAGGCGAGAAACCGATGGTCGTGATCGGGGAGTTCGGCTCGGCAGGTCTCCTCGCCTCATCCGGGGACACCCCACCAGAGCCAGTCCCGTTAAATATTAATGGTTCCAACGTGTTACGCCTCGGGCCGGACACCCCAGCCGGCAATCTCGTGTTCAGCGGAGACGTTTCAGGAGCTGTCATCAAGGAGACCCTGCGCTTCCAGGCAGACCGCTATTCCATCGACGCAAATATCCGGATCGAAAACCCGACGGGGCAGCCGAAGACGGTCACGATTGCGCTGCCGGGGTTCGTTCGGCGACATGAAAAAGCGTCCGAAGAGAAGTTCATCGGTCAGCGCCCAACCGAAGTCGTCTGGTCCTCGGGCGGTCACGTCAATCGTGTCGATGACCTGGGGGCTGTCACCGCCAAGGAGTTGGAGGGCGAGTGGATCGGCCTCGACAGCACCTGGTACCTCGCAGCCTTGATCCCGAAGACGCCGGGCTTCAAGCTCGCAACGAACAGGGAGGCTGCGGGAGAAGCCAAGAATGGGATCGTTAGCGTCGCGGTCAAGGCGACGTCGACGATAGCTCCGGGACAGGCGTGGGAAGGCCGCGTCGAGTTCTACATCGGGCCCAAGGAATACGAGCGCCTCGTCGCGTACGGGCTAGAAGGGACCCTCAACTTCGGCGGATTTCCGATTCCACGGAAGTATGGCGGACTCCCGATGGAGTGGCTCGGCGTTCCGATTCTGAAGTTGATGAAGTGGGTCCACCACTACGTCGGCAACTACGGTGTAGCCATCATCCTGCTCACGGTCGTTTCGAAGGTCCTGTTCTATCCCCTCACCGTCAAGAGCATGCGGTCGATGAAGGCGATGCAGGCGCTTCAGCCGCAGGTCAACGCGCTGCGGACTAAGTACAAGAACGACCCGAAGAAGCTGCAGGAAGAGACGCTCGGCCTGTACCGCAAGCACCACGTCAATCCGATGGGCGGCTGCCTGCCAATGATCGCGCAGATTCCAATCTTTTACGCGCTGTACCTCGCGCTGTCCGTGTCCGTCGAGCTCCAGAACGCGACCTTCCTGTGCTTTGGACGCGTCTTCGGATTCGATGTCTGGATCTGCGACCTCGCCAGTCACGACCCAACGTACGTCCTGCCGCTCCTCATGGGCGTGACGATGTTCATGCAGCAGAAGATGACGCCGACGACGGGCGACCCCCGCCAGGCGAAGATGATGTTGGTCATGCCCTTCGTCTTCACGTTCATGTTCCTCAATCTCCCGGCGGGGCTCGTCCTGTACTGGACGGTGTCGAACGTCCTTCAGATCCTGCAGCAGTGGTACATGGACCGGCCGCGTTCCCGCGGCGCGGCGCGCGAGGCGAAGGACGCAGCCCAGGCGTAGACTCCCCTCGCCCGAGGCCACCAGAGAGGCGCTCGGAAGGCTCACGCGTGGCGCCCCTACCATTCTGGGGCGAGGCCTCGTCGGCAGCGAGACAGCCAGGTTCAGCAAGTATCTGGCCTTATTGATAAAATGGAATAGCAAGCACAGAATGATCGGGTCAACCGACCC
>WNGM01004244.1_pt1 | contig 14071 bp, 14 predicted proteins | sample 5400571 | NCBI WGS metagenome assembly WNGM01 (sample SAMN13153378, study PRJNA577476) | soil metagenome | isolation source: 100 cm soil or saprolite under Garry oak tree replicate 2 | place: USA:California | collected 2016-06-15
AGACCAAATGCGGCAATTGCGGCAACAGCGGCAACTGCGGCATACCAATCCGCGAGACATCCCCGAGAATGATTGTACTGTCGCGATCGAAAGCGGCGAATTCAAGGAGGTGTATTGTATGATGTTCGATCCGTTTGCACAGACCAGCTCTTGGGGATACGGTACGTATGGGGGAACCCAACCCTATGGCTATGGTCCTCAACAACTGTTCCCAACGCTCACCGGCTTTGGAGTGAGTCCGCAGTTCTCTGGATTTGGTTTTCAGGGAGTGAACCCCTGGGCTCAGGGGATCTTGCCGTTCGCCCAAGGCGGGGTACTGCCGCAGCTCTCACCCCAGGTTTGGCTCGGAGGCCAGACGCCATTCGGTCAATTCAACAACCCCATTTTCCAACAGGTCGCACAGCAGATTCCGCAGCTGGTGCACCAAGCTCAACAGATCGCGCAGCAGGTTCCGCAGTTGGCACAGCAGATTCCGCAGTTAATCCAACAGAATCCGCAACTTGTCCAGCAGGCACCTCAACTGCAACACATCCCGCAACTTTTACAACAAGCCGCGCTCATCGCGCAGCAGGTCCCACAGTTGCTGCAGGCGCTTAGCGTTTCGCCACAGCTCCAGGCTGGCGCTGGAGGCTACAGAGCGTTTTAGTGACTGATCGATCCAGATCACGTAGCAAGAAATCGAAACAGGGTGCGGCCGTTCCGCGAGGCCCGCGGAACGACCGTGCCCCGATTTTGGAGGACACCCCCATGAGCACGTTACCTTTTGGACTGCGGCCGCCCGTTGAGGGATTGAGAGTGACGGGAGAAGCAGCCCGTGAGACCCCGCCCGAAGTGATCGAACTCAGTTTCGATATTCACGGAATGGGATCGACTGCGGCGTTTGCGCTGCAGGATTGTGCGATCCGAATGATGCAAATTGGTCAGGCCCTCACGACCATGGGCATTCCGCAGACCGATCTACAGGCGGGGGCGATGACCGTTCGCTCCAGCCCAGTGCCGTCGCCGACACCGAGCCTGTTCGGCGGCTTGCGGCCGCTCCTCAATCCAGCCTTGGGCAGCTTTGGCTCGATCGTGCCGTTTACTTCTGCTCTTCCCCAAGCCCGCCAAACATGCGGATACGACGTATCCAGCTCGGTCAAGGTATCCGTGCGCGACACGGCACGCCTAGCTGAAGTGGTCGACGTGGTTATGGGATCCGGCGCAAATGTTCTGGCGAGCTTCCGATTCCGGTTGCATGACGAGCAGGCTCTTCGACGCACTCTTCTCGAAGAAGCGGTCCGCGAAGCCCGCGACAAGGCGGAAATCCTGGCGGCCGCGGTGGGAAAATCAGTAGGCAGGCCTGCATCGATCGATGAAGACTTCAGGGTATACCAGCCTCATCCGGTTTACGCCGACGGATATACGCAGAATCTGTCCGTAATGCCGACATTTCCGGCGAGTATTACACGTTACCCCTTTATGGGTGGACAGCTCACGTTCCATGCCAGTGTGAGCGTGACGTATCAGCTGCAGTAGATGGTTATGGAGCACGTCCTTCTCAGGCGGGGGCGTTGCGTGTTGTCGCAGAACTCGGCTGGAAACCAACGGGTCTCTTCTTGGGTTCCTGAGTGGGCTGGACCAGGTGACCGATCGCTGCCAGGACCACCTTGAGCAAAAGCTCGTGCTCCTGATTTTTCTTCTCGAGTGCGTCCACCTTGCCCGCGAGGTCGGCCGAAGGCGCATCAACCGCGTCACGATTACAAAGAGGGCTGTACACGTGGATCAGTTCCCGCTGGATACGGTGCGATTCAGAGGGCTGAAACAGCGGGGGCAGATTACAGGTTGCCACGTAAAGGCCCTTTCCTCCCGCAACTCGGAGGCAGGACCTGTACTCCTCAGGTGAGAGCTGCCCCTGGCGCTGACCATTGATTATCCCGAAAAATATCGGCTGAAACTGCCGCGGTCCCCAGGTGGGATCGGGTACAAGGACCGCATATATGGCCATCATTTGCGGCGGTACCAAAAAGCTATCGAGCGGAACCGGCTCCGCGAAAACATAATCCGCAAACCGAATTCCGGCGCCCAATCTGGAGGGAAATCCATCCACAATACCCACAATTCTCGCAAAAAGCGTGGCCAACTCAGGACCCTTCGCGTGCATGTTTCTACCATTTCCGAAACATTTTGGGAATCCCACCTTAGTCTAGCCGCCCCCCAAAATGTCCATGTCAATGTTACACGGAGGACGTTGACGGCAAAACTTCAAAACTCCGGAGAAGAGAAACCCTTGACGGACCAAGCGCTTATCCAGCCTGCCTCGCAGCCCGATGACCGGCTTTGCCCCACGAATCGTCGGCGCCAAAGAAGAATGCCAGTGCGGAACCGAAGGGGCGGTCTGTGGGGCGGTCGAGGAAACCGTGTTCGTTGTGGGAGAACGCGGGCTAAAGCCCGCGACTACATGCTTGCCTGCACGTTATCTCAAGCTTGTAGTCGCCGCTTTAGCCCGCGTTCGGCTCGCGCTGGTTTCCTGATCAGGAGATCTGAATTAACTGGGAGGCAGGGATTCGAACCCCGATAAGCAGATCCAGAGTCTGCGGTCCTACCGTTGGACGACCTCCCAAACAGAAACCATTGAATCCTAGCAGAAGCGCGCGCGGGGACTCAAGGGCACAGGCTCAGTCACGAGTGTTTCTTCAGACGCTTGGGAGATTCGCTGGACTCAAAACCTTCAGCCGAGAGCTCAATGATTAGATCGCCCAAGACAGCGGCGTCAATGAGCGATTTTATGTACACAATGGCGTCTTCCGTCAAAGCGGTGCGGAGTTCATAGGTGAAGCGGCGGCCATCGATACACAGAATCTTCACCAGATGAACTCGATGGGCATGACCCAAAATAATGCCCGGCGCCTGGGCGGGCAAGAATCATTTTGGGGTGTGCCTGCAGGCGAGGCGAGTCACTCGTTGCTTCTGTTTCCTGCTATTGTTCTATGTACGAAGTATGACTAAAACGAAAGTCATTCGCGACGCCGTTCATGGTGATATCGAGCTAGGGCCTCTGGAAGTCGAACTTATAGATACGCCCGAATTCCAGCGTCTGCGGGGCATCAAACAGCTCGGAACGGCCTATCTGGTTTTTCCCTCGGCTGTTCACACGCGATTTGAGCATTCGCTCGGAACGTCGTGGATGGCGCATCGAATCCTGGCGGCGGTCCGCCGAAGCGCGAGCGTTTCGGTTGACGAGGAGAAGCTTACGCGTGTCGCTTCGCTGTTGCATGACATCACTCATATTCCGTTTGGGCATACGCTCGAAGATGAACGCCGTGTTTTGCCACGGCATGATAAAGATGAGGAACGGGTCGCCTATTTTCTTCGGGATTCTTCAATTGGCCGGATTTTAGAAAGAGAAGGGCTTCAGGCTGCGGTTATCCAAACGTTGAAACCTGGCGCGAACTACCGATTCGATATTGCAGGCGGTGCGATCAGCGCGGATCTTCTGGACTACCTCCGCCGCGATACGTATTTCTGCGGGCTTTCGCAGTACTACGATTCGCGGATATTCGAGTCGTTCATCCTGGACAATTGCCGCCTTGTCCTCAATCTCGAAAAACACGGCGTGCTTCGGCATGACGCGCTCTCGGAGTTGGTCAACCTTCTGCGGATACGGTACACCCTTTCCGAACGCGTTTACTTTCACCATGCAAAGATTTCCTCGGGAGCCATGATTTCGAAGGCCGTGGAGTTGGCTTTGCGCCACGGGCTTACCCCGGAGGAGTTGCGTGTTTTGAAGGATGAAACATTGATCTGGATTCTTCGCGAGCGCTACGCGACAAATTCCACAATTGCCCATCTGCTGCGGCGGCTGGAATCGCGCCAGCTCTATCGCGCTTGTCATGTTTTGACCGTCGAAATTGGAGAGAAGCGTCGTCAAGAGATCGTCGACCGGTTTCACCACGATCTCGCACAGCGCGAAGCCGCGGAGGAAAACATCGCGAAGGCCGCCGGGATCGAGCCGCAGGCCATCATCATTTATTGTCCGTCGTTCGGTATGTCGTTGCCGGAGGCGGAGGTTCCGGTGAGGCTGGAGGGCGGGCAGATCCGGCCGTTGTCCGGTAGCAATAACGAGGAAATCCATATACTGAAAGAAAGGCACAAAGGACTGTGGAGGTTCTTTGTCCTGATCGACCGGGCAGTCTGGGATCGGGCCGATCGGGTGAAGGCCGCTGCGGTGGAGTACATAGGGATATAGGACCGTTTGTTTTTGATGAAGTTCTGAGCCGCGAATTGCACGAATGACGCGAATGGGCCGTCATTATCACGATTGGCAACGTCAGGAATGCGCGGCCCATTCGCGTAATTCGCGGCTCAGATTTTGGTGCAAGATGATTTCTTCGACGTTCTTTTTCTTATTCTCTCAGCTGGGTGTCGGCATGCTGCTGACGCTGCTCTTCATCTCACCGCGCAGCATTGGGAACAGTTTTTTCAAATTCGCGAGCTTGACGGCGGCGATTCTTCTTGGCGTCACGCTTGGATTCAATTTCTTGTTTCCGTCGCCGGTGAGGGAGAGCCAGCTTCCGGTGTTCTTCCTAGCCGCCTCGGCGCTGCTGACGGCAATTTACAACCGGGTTGTGGATGTGAATAAATTCACGGCTGCGTTTGTGCTTCTCGTCTGCGCGACAGCGACAGGCCTCATCTCGGTCGCCACGGATTCGCTGGCTTTCACGAGGTTGATGACGCTGGGCGGATGGGAAAACTGGATGCTCCTGCTCAATCATCTGGCAGCCACGGCGCTGCTCGGATCGGTCATGCTGACGATGGTATTTGGGCACTGGTATCTCGTGATACCGAAGCTCTCCATCGATCCGCTCAAGCTCCTGACCAAAGTGTTAATCGGGACCATCGCCATCCGGGTGTTGACGATCCTTGTGTCGTTGATCGTTCTTCAGATGGAACAGACCATTCCGCTTGGGGCGGTCCTGCGGGAGCTGATGGTGCGGCAGGGAATCTTCTTTTGGCCCCGGATCATTTTTGGTGTTCTGGTACCGGTCATCCTTGCGGCGATGATCTGGAGTACGATTCAGATCCGGCACACGCAAGCTGCAACGGGGCTGCTGTATTTGGCGGTTGTGGCGCTCTTGTTCGGAGAGTTCTTCTCAAAGTTTCTGCTCTTCGCGGTAAATATTCCGTTGTAGTCGCGGGCCTCAGTCCGTGGTGTCGTTTTCGGCCAGGAGCTTCTCGATATCTTTTTCGATCAGAGCCTTCTTATTGGGTGTCATGCCGAGGTACTTTTTGTAGATTTTCCAATCTTTGGTAACGATGAAAGTGGTGGGAAAACCGATCAGCCCGCCGAAACCTTCGACTACTTTATCATTTCCGACGACGACGGGATATTTCATGCCAAACTCGGCGACCTTTGGCTTGATTTCATCGAGGGAGCCGGATTCGACAGTAATGGCGAGCATCTGGACACCCTTATCGGCCCATCTTTCGTGAATCTTATTGAAGTTCGGGATCTCCGAGATGCAAGGCTGGCACCACGTGGCCCAGAAGTCGACGATGGTCACCTTCCCCTTGATTTCGTCCGCTTTGAGCTTGCCGCCTGCGACTTTTTCGAGATCGAACTCGGGAGCCGGCCCCTTCGGCTTGTTGATGGCGTCCTCCTGTTTGATCGTGGTCGGCTTTGAGCCGCACCCGAACAAAGGAAGCGCCAGCATCAGGACCAAAACTGTCTTCTTCATGAGTGTCCTTTCACACCAGGAGAATCCACTATAGCGTATAATCGGGCCGCGATGAAACAACGGAAAGAGTTTCAAAAACTACTGACGGAGAAGAAGCTGAAAAAGACATCGCAGCGTGCGCTGATTTGGGGCGTGCTTCTGGAAGCGAAGGGCCACCCGTCCGTCGAAGAAATTCGGGATATCGTGCTCCAAAACGGGCATCGGATTGGGCTGGCCACCATTTATCGGACTCTCAAAATCCTGCTGGCGTCGGGCTTGATTCGGCAATCCAAACTGGGCGGAATGACGCGTTACGAGCCGGTCATCAAGCAACCGAATCATCTACACTTCATTTGCAATCTATGTGGGAGCAATGTCGAGTTCCCGTCGCGAAGAATCGAGACTCTGATACAGCGCGTGACCGATGAACATGGCTTTGAAGAGCGATACAGCCGGTATGCGATTGTCGGCATATGCAAGGCCTGCTTGCGGAAGGAACAGAAGTCGGCCGGCGTGAACGAACGGCGGCGCCTGGAAAAGACGGTCGTGCGCGATGCGCTCGAATTGACGCTGGCTATCGAGCGTCGCGGGTACACTTTCTACACAAACGCGTCGAGGAAAACGAAGAACGACAGCGGAAGGCTGATGTTTCAAAGGCTTGCTGTGGAAGAATCCGACCACCTGCGGCGGCTTCAGGACGAGCATCGAGCGCTTCTCCAGAAAAACCAATGGCTCAAACGCGAGCCCACACGGCTGCCGCTCAGCCGGAAGATTGCTGAGGACATCTTTCCGCAAAAGGAACTATTGAAAGTAGAAGTGAAGGACACCACGACGGATCTCGATGCGCTGAACATCGCGATGGACCTCGAACGAAGGTCGCATCGGTTCTTCAAAGATTTTGCAAAACAGATTTCGGATGCCAAAGGAAAGAAGATCTTCATGGAATTCGCCGAGGACGAACAATCCCACCTCCAGGCCTTGATGGATGAGTACAAGATACTCGTGGAGCCCCGTGGGGCATGAAGCGAATTGCGGTAGTTCCGGGCGATGGTATCGGCATCGACGTGACTCGGGAAGCCATGCACGTTCTGCGCCGTGTCAATGATGTTTTCAGTGCCGGATTGGAATTCACCGAGTTCGATTGGGGTGCCGAAAAGTACTTGCGTGAAGGAATCTCGCTGCCCACGGGTGCCTTCGACATGCTGCGCAAGGATTTCGATGCGATTCTTTTTGGCGCAATCGGCGATCCGCGAGTCCCTGACAACAAGCACGCTGCCGAAATTCTTCTTGCGCTGCGCTTCGGACTGGACCTGTACGCGAATGTCCGGCCCGTTCGTTTGTTCCACGAAAGGCTCTGTCCGCTCAAAGGCGCCGGTGTCGCAGACGTGAACTTTACGGTGATTCGCGAGAACACAGAAGGTGCTTACGTCAATGCTGGCGGCGTGTTCAAGCGGGGAACTCCGGACGAAGTCGCAAACCAGGTTGAGATACATACACGAAAGGGCGTGGAGCGCATCATGGAATATGCCTTTCAGTTTGCGCGCCGGCACGGCAAGACCAGGGTCTGCATGAGCGACAAGTCGAATGTCATGGCCTATGCGGGAGACCTGTGGCAACGGTGTTTTAAGGAAGTCGCCGCGCGTTACCCGGACGTCCAGACCAGCCATCTCTATATCGATGCGCTCGCGCTGCTGTTTGTCCGTCAGCCAAAGGACTTTCAGGTCGTCGTCACGAACAACATGTTCGGAGATATCATCACGGACCTCGCGGCGGCGCTGCAGGGCGGACTGGGAATGGCGGCGTCCGGCAATATCAATCCGAATGGGGTTTCATTATTTGAGCCTGTTCACGGCTCATCGCCACCGTTGGCTGGTAAGAACATTGCAAACCCCATGGGCTCCATTCTCACGTCGGCGATGTTGCTGGAGCACCTCGGCCTGACCGACGCGGCCCGCGCCGTAGAGAATGCTGTCATCGCCTGTGTGAATGAGAACAAGACGACGCAGGACATTGGCGGGAAACTCGGCACGCGCGAAGTGGGTGAAGCAGTACTTAGCAAGTTGTGAACCGCGGTTGGTACGCGCATATATATTTCCCTCCTTGCAAAGGCTTGCCATGTCCCACATCTTTTGCTGGACACGGGGGCATTGAAAACAACTGAAGGGGAAGCCGAAGTCCCCTCCTTGGACAAGGAGGGGTGACGGGGGGGTTGGTTCAAGCCACCGATTATCGGAAGTTGAACGAACCACCCCGTTCTTGATGTTTCGCCCTACCGGGCTCACGCTTCGCGCCGCGCCTCCAAAGGAACGGGACCATTTACTTGATAGCGCGGCCACCCGTCCTTTGCCAAGGAGGGGACTTCGCCTTTCCCGCCGGTTGTCCCAGACGCCCGTGTCCAACGGACGACTTGTGGGTAATGATCAGCCTTTGCGAAGGAGGGGTGGCCGCGCCATCAAACAGAAGCCCCGATATGGCGCGGCCGGGGTGGTCAGTTCGGCAAAAAAAAGTAGCGCTCCAAACTGACCACCCCGTCTGCGCCGCTTCGGTGGCTTCGCGACTTCTTCTTATTGGCGCAGCCACCCCTCCTTTGCAAGGCTTTGCAAGGAGGGGAATAATGACTGTACTCCTAAGCCGTGCTTGACCAACATGCAGGATTTCCTCGACCGAACCTTTCATCTCACCGACACCGGCACCTCTATCCGCACCGAAGTTCTCGCCGGCTTGACGACCTTCATGACGATGTCCTACATCATCTTCGTCCAGCCCGCCGTGCTTTCGACGACGGGCATGGACTTCCAGGCCGTACTCGCCGCTACTTGCGTCGTCAGCGCGTTCGGTTGTTTCCTGATGGCGCTTCTGGCGAATTATCCGATTGCGGTCGCTCCAGCCATGGGGCACAACTTTTTCTTCGCGTTCACGGTCGTCGCGGGCATGGGCTATAGCTGGCAGATCGCGCTTGGCGCCGTGTTCATTTCCGGAATTGTGTTTCTGATCATGTCCATCTGGGGCGTGCGCGAGGCGCTGGTTCAAGCCATTCCCGATTCGTTGAAACGGGGAATCGCGGTCGGGATTGGACTGCTCATTACATTAGTGGGGCTGGAATGGAGCGGATTTCTTGCGGCCAATCCGGCGACGCTCGTCACGCTCGGCAATCTGCATCACCCGGCAGTGTGGATGTCCGCTGCGGGTATCGTCGTGACTTGCGTTTTTCTCGTACGCCGTTCGCGCGGCGCCATCCTGGCTGGAATCCTGACCAGCACGCTTCTCGGCCTCGTCTTTGGCATCGTCCGATTTCACGGACTGGTGAGTCGACCGCCATCGATTGCCCCAATTGCTTTCAAGCTCGATATCATCGGGGCCCTGAAGCTCGGTGCCGTCCCGGTCATTTTCATTTTTTTCTTCCTCGATCTCTTTGACAGTATCGGTTCCCTCATCGGCATCGCGGAGCAAGGCGGCTTCATGCGTAACGGCCAGTTCCCACGCGCACGTGAGGCTTTATTGGCGGATGCCATTGGAACGTCAGTCTCCGGCCTGCTGGGTAATTCTCCGGTTGTCAGCTACATCGAAAGCGCCGCCGGTGTTGCCGAAGGAGGCAAAACCGGACTCGCGAACGTCGTTACGGGACTGCTGATGCTTTCGGGGCTCTTCTTCTCGCCGCTGGCCCAAATGATCGGCGAAGGCTACAAGAGCGCGTCTGGGTTGATGCTTTACCCGACAGTGGCTCCGGCTCTCATCATTGTCGGTGCGTTCATGATGCGCAACGTCGGCCGCATCGAATGGGATGATCCACTGGAATACCTTCCCGCTTTCATCACAATTGCATTCATTCCTTTCACCTTCAGCATCACGGACGGCATCGCCTTCGGCTTCATTTCCTACGTTCTCCTCAGCCTCGTCTCCGGCCGCCACCGCAAGCTTCACTGGCTGATGGTGCTGTTCACGGTGCTCTTCGTGATTCGTTACGCCGCTCTTTAGAACGCACGGTGCTATTTAGGCCCGGGTTTAGACTGTCCCCTGAATTTCACAACGGTGAAAATCGGCGTCAGGTCCAGGGGTTGTTAGCTGCCTGCCGGAGAACCATGCTGCGGAGCGTGCCCATCGGAAAGGTGTCGGATTCCTTGTGCGCGGAGACGGAAACGGAGGAATTGTCTTGGTCACAAAGAAGACTGTCGGCGTGACCCGGATAACCGGCGCCGTTAGGGCACTACCTGTGTCGGTCGCGAAGAAAAGCATCAATGACCCGTTTCCGGTTATCTCGGAGACGGAGTTCATCTTCATGGCGGGAAAGCAAACCCTATTCAAAGGGAAGCTCACGGCCGGAGCGAAACGGGTTGTGACAGGTGACGTGTCAACAGACGTCGGAGCCAACATTTATTCCGGTATTTCAGCCGCGACAGCTCCTGTTTGAATTTTAAATCGTTCCCATTCGGGATGTGACTCAACCTTCGAAGGTGCTGTGCGTTACGGACGGTTCACAAGACTTTCCCCAGCGAAGCGCCAATCCGTTCCGATGGTCGCCCCGAAGAAGAGGGGACTGAAACGGTACAACATCTCCAATTGAAACGATCTCTTTCCGCCCGGGCGTCCGGTTCACACTCGTGCAATTGCCGTAATGGGAGTGCCGGCGGGACGGCAAGGACGTTCAACGCGTTCGCCGCGTTCTAGGCGAGTTTTTGGCCGCGAATTGCGCGAACGACGCGAATGAGCCGGGGACATTGTTGCGATAGACAACGCCAGGAATCTCGCCGGCTCATTCGCGTCATTCGCGCAATTCGCGGCTAAAACGTACGCAGTGGTTTATGTCTTGTTCCCGGTTCGCTTGAGTTCGTCGAGAAACTTCAGCGTCTCGCGGCGGAGATGAGCGGCGAGGACGGGATCAATGATGCTCTTGATCTTGCCTGCCTCAACGCCTTCATCGAGCATTGTTACGAAATCGATGAGCTCTTCGGTTGCCAGGAGAACCTCGCCACCAGGCAATGGGCGCGCATGGTTTCCCAAGTTGAATCCCTGGAAAACCGCGCTCGAATCGAGTGCCTGGCTGATCAGTTCTTGCTCCTGTGGATCGAGCAAGTGCGCGATCAATTCGCTATGGTCACTCATGACCGCGGACCAAAAGTCGACGACCTCCCCGTAACCCATGCTGGCATCACCGCCGGCGACTTTCTCCAGACGGCTCGTCGCGCGCTGTGCTTCACGAATGGTGTGATCGAAGAAAAGAGAAAACACAAGGGTGCGGATCTTTCCGGAGTTCTGCGCTTCCAGCATCCGCTGTTTGTACTCGATGAACGGTTTCATCAATTCGATGGTAGACCGATTGAAGGCCGCGTAGTTGTTACGATCTAGAGCGGCTGATTTTGCCCGGCCGAAATGGTCTTGAAAGCTCCGCTGGAAGTTCTCGGCCTGGGCGCGCTCGGTTGTGAGGCCAGCGCCCGGCATGAGCGTCGCGAAGAAATTCGCGTGCTCCATCATGACTTGGGCCCAGAACATATTCTCGGTTTTCGAATGGACGGCAGGATCCGTGGAATTGGCAGGCGGAAGAAACAAGATTGGTTTGGAGGGACGGGCCTGTGGTCCGCTAACAGGTTCGGCGCTAAAATTCTGTCCCCAAACTCCGATCAGCGCTATTCCGCCGAACTTCATCACCTCTCGTCGCGAAAGCGTAGACATGCTTTACACCTCTTATTATTTGGCTAAACGGGAAAGGGGGAATTTGGGGACAGAGACCGAATTCTTGAAAAGTACAGAATTCGGTCTCTGTCCCCAAATTCCCCCTTCCCGCCAGCGATAGGGGCGGCAGTCTACATCTGGGCCGGGATGATTCTCAACTCAATAGTTGCCTGATTCGCTGAGATGAATTCGAAATTCCAAGATTTGGGATTCGGTACGCTCATGTTAGAAGCCTGTTAAATCAGCCTTTCCAGGAGGGGAATACTACTCAACGACTCCTTCTTGCTATCATGATTTGTTATGCGCAATGACTCGATTCGAAATATAGCAATCATCGCCCACGTGGACCACGGCAAGACCACACTGGTCGATGCCATGCTGCGGCAGAGCGGTATTTTCAGGGCCAATGAAGAGCTTGTCGAACGAGTCCTGGATTCCAATGATCTCGAGCGCGAGCGGGGTATTACGATTCTGGCGAAGACCACGGGCGTTCGCTACCACGGCGTGAAGATCAACATCGTCGACACGCCCGGCCACAGCGACTTCGGCGGCGAGGTGGAACGGGCGCTGAAGATGGTGGACGGCGTCCTGTTGCTCGTGGATGCGAGCGAAGGTCCGCTGCCCCAGACGCGATATGTCCTGGTAAAAGCGCTCGAAGCCAAGCTACCCGCCATTGCCGTGATCAATAAGATCGATCGGCCGGATGCCCGTATTCAGGAAGTCGTCAACGAGCTGTACGACCTCTTTATCGACCTCGACGCCACGGAAGATCAGCTCGATTTTCCGATCCTCTACACCAATGCCAGGGCCGGCATCGCAAAAGATTCTCTTGAAGACTCCTCCGGAAATCTCCGTCCGCTTTTCGAGGCGATCGTGAAGCATATTCCTGCAGCTCCGGGTGACCCCGCCGGCACACTGCAAATCCTGGTCGCCAACCTGGACTACAGCGACTACCTCGGCCGTTTGGCCATCGCCCGGGTGTTTAACGGCACGCTTCGTCTTGGAGATGAGGTTGGAATTGTAAAGCTCGATGGGTCGCTCCAGAAGACCAAAATTACCAGGCTTTATTCCTTTGAAGGCCTGAAGCGGGTGGACGAGACGGTTGGCAAACCCGGCGATATCCTTGCCATTGCCGGCGTCGAGGGAATCAACATTGGCGAGACCGTTACCAGTGCAGAAACCCCCAATCCACTGCCGCGCATCCAGATCGACGAGCCGACGATTGTCATGATGTTCACCATCAACACGTCTCCATTCGCCGGCCGCGAAGGCCAATACGTCACGTCCAGGAATCTTCGCGAGCGTTTGGAAAAGGAACTGCTGACGAATGTGTCGATTCGAGTTGAAGAAGCGGGGAGCACCGAGGCTTTTCGCGTCATGGGGCGAGGAGAGCTTCAGTTGGCGATTCTGATCGAGACCATGCGCCGCGAGGGCTACGAGCTGATGGTCGGCAAACCCGAGATTCTGACGCGAGCCAACAACGGCGAACTGCAGGAGCCGCTGGAGATGCTGGTTATCGACTGCCCCGATTTATTTCTCGGCGTCGTCATCGAAAAGCTCGGCGGCCGGAAAGGCAAAATGACCAAGATGGTCAATCACGGTTCAGGCCGCGTCCGGCTGGAATTTGACGTTCCCACGCGAGGTCTGATCGGTCTGCGAAGCGAGATTCTCACGGACACCCGCGGCACCGCTATTATGAATTCTTTGTTCCATGGCTACATCGCCTGGCAGGGTGATATTCCGACGCGGCCCACCGGCTCACTTGTCGCGGACCGGGCCGGGAAAGCCACGGCCTACGCGATATGGAATCTTCAGGAGCGCGGCGAGATTTTCATCACACCCGGAACCGAAGTCTACGAAGGCATGGTCGTTGGAGAAAACGCACGGGCGGTGGATTTGGACGTCAACATTGTCAAAGAGAAGAAGCTCACCAACATGCGGGCCTCGACCGCCGACGAGGCCATTCGCCTGGTTTCTCCGCACATCCTGAATCTCGAACAAGCCATCGAGTTCATCCGGGACAACGAATTGGTCGAAACCACACCGCAGTCGATCCGTTTACGCAAGAAAGTCCTTCAGGCCAACAAACGATGAGAGTGGCCGTCAATAGTGATAGAAGTGAGGAAAACTAAAATGGGAAGAAATGGTTCAAATATCTGGCCGTATGTGATTGTAGGATCAGCCATTGGTGGAGCCGTCGGATACCTGTTCATGACGGAGTCCGGACGGCGTGTTCGCCGTACCATTGCCAACCCCCAGGAGCTTTCGGGAAAGCTGGAAGACGCCAGACTTTTTCTTGAGCGAAAGAGCACAGAAATAAGTGATCAGGTGCGGAGCACCGTCAACAAGGCCAAACAGTCCATGGAAGCCGGGCAGCAAGCCTTCCGGGAAGCCGAACAGAACTATCAGTCGCAATTCCGCGGCGTCGAACGCAAGAACGATGAGATTGCCTCCAACGTCCATAAGGCAGTCGACAACTTGAATAAAACTGCCCGCACGCTTGAGGACACCATCCTCGATCCGCTGTGCGAATTGGGAGCGATTTACCGGGGCGTTGAACGGGGCATCCGGACTTTCGTCGGACGCCGAGGTCAGGTTTCGTCTTTCTACAAGAATGAGAGGGTGCAACTCAAAGTTTAGCTGCGGATCACGCGAATTACGGGAATGGGCCGCCCGCCATTGTTGCAAGTGGCAGCGTGTGGAATTTTGTA
>WNGM01002776.1_pt1 | contig 14060 bp, 14 predicted proteins | sample 5400571 | NCBI WGS metagenome assembly WNGM01 (sample SAMN13153378, study PRJNA577476) | soil metagenome | isolation source: 100 cm soil or saprolite under Garry oak tree replicate 2 | place: USA:California | collected 2016-06-15
GGTCAAGTCGGACGGATAGGCGTACCTGTTCATGGTCACTCGCATGCCGGTGTTGCTCCTTTTCTTCTCTCTTGCGGGTTCTTACAACATCTCCTTTCTCTTCTCTATCGGCCAATCTCACGGCAACCTTACACTTTGTCAGTGCTCTGGGAACATGGCAGGTGCTCAACAAGCCACGAGAAACGCCCGGGCGGCCGGTTTACCTTACCCTGCAAGGGGCATCGTGGGTCGACTTCGTCCTGTTCAATGCCGCGTACTTCAGCCTGCGTTCGCCGCTCAATGCCCTGCTGCTGACTCTGGCGATGTTCCTCTTGACAATCGCGAGTAGTTTGGTGGCGATCTTCCAATTGAAAGATACCAGGGTGGCTCTGTCGCTGGCCACGTTGTTTCTCTGGTTGATCGTAGCGCTCACGGCTGCCACCTTTCAGGCCTTGTGGAACTATGATGATTTGTATCAGGCGGGGCCGTTCGTTAAGCCGAGTGCGGGGTTAGTGAAGAAACAAGCGTAATACAGATGTAGCGTTTGAAGAAGCCAAACAATAAGCAAACTTGTAGTGAAGCAGTGGCCAACCGTGTCTACCTGTCACGCTGTTATGCTTGGAGATAATCGGACGCCTTTGGACGAGTACGGCTTGCGTTTCGAGCACTCTGGAAAGCTTTCTCGACGAACAATCAGGCGGCTACCAGATCCACACCAGTGAACTGGCAAGCTTTTGCACCTTTTTGGCTTGATCCCGCACTTGACCCCTCCCCAGTTCTCGCCTCAGCGCCCTGCCGTCCTCGGAGAGATAGGGTATTGGCCTCCCAACCCCTGTGGAAACTCAGTGTTTTTAAGCTGCCTTGCATTTGTCAGCCAACCAGCTCGGCACTTTTTATCGCTTAACAACTGATGAGAAGAGAGGTTTTCTATTACCCAAGACGTATTACCCATGACCCCCTTGTGCCGCCCGGCACTTGCATCGCCTTTGCTCATCTGCTATACTCACCCACATTGGGTAATACATTGAAACAGGCAAGCTTGTAAGAACCGTATGCCAAAAGCAGCAGCCGCCACCCTGCTCTGGTCACCAGAGCGCGAGCAATATGAATGGCGATACCGAGGCGAGAGCATCTCATATCATTTGTCTCCAGAGGACGAATCCGGCTTTCTCAGGCTGGTCGATGACTCCTCCTTCGCCTTCCAGGGCCAACACGGGCGCCTGACGCTGCGCAAAGAGTCGCGGCGGCATGGCGGGGGCTATTGGTACGCCTACCGCACCCAGGGCCGCCGGACGCGCAAGAAATACATCGGGCGCACTCCCTCGCTCTCGATTGCGCGCTTAGAAGACATCGCCGAAGCACTCAACGCTGAATCACGCGTTTCAACCGACGAACGCTCCCAGGTGAAGGGGGAAACGATCCCCGAGCTTCAAGTGGTGGTATCAGGAGAAGAGAGAGGTGCAGCTCTTCAAGGACGTCTGCCTGATGCAGTCACCACCTCTCCCTCTGGACAACATCCGCCGGTGCTTGCCCCCAAACTCCAGCTGCCCCGTCTGCCTGCCTCTCTCGTCACACGAGAGCGCCTGCTGACGCAGCTTGACACAGGCCTGGAAGGCAAACTCACCCTCCTCTCTGCTCCGGCTGGCTTCGGCAAAACCACGGTGGTGAGCCAATGGATCGCCCATCAGAGTCAGCGCCAGCCACATCCGCCTGTGGCCTGGCTCTCCCTTGATCCAGGTGACAACGACCCGATCCGTTTCTGGCGGTACGTCATTCTGGCCTGCCAGGCATTCCAGGCCGAGAGTGGCCAAGCCACTCTCGCGTGGCTCCCCACCCGGTCTTCCTTTGCGTCATCTCCCCTGGAACCGCTGCTCAGGACGTTCCTCAATGCACTCGCGTCTCTGCCGCAGCGAGGCATGCTTATCCTGGAAGACTACCATGTGATCACCGAACCCGAGATCCATGAGACCTTGACCTTTGTACTGGATCATCTGCCTGCGATGCTCCACCTGGTCATATTGAGCAGGGTTGATCCTCCGCTTCTCACCGGAGGAGACAGACAGCTTTCTGCGGCAAGCCCTACCGGCTGTGCTCTTCCCAGAAGACATCAGGCGCCTTGATATTCGTATGGAAGGCTGGGTGACCGGGTTGCGCCTGGTGAGCCTTGCGCTCAATACATCTCACTTAAGGCCCTCCCAGAGCAAGTTCCACCTTGAGAGGATCAAGCAGGTCGACAAAATCAAGAAACTGCTCCTCAGGATCAAAGGGCGCCGGTGGAGGCAGCTGGCGCTTCTTGGGTTTGTACTTGTGGTAGATCTGCTTGACCTCGCGACGGTTGATGCGCAGGCGACGTGCGGGCAAGACGTGCTGGGCCATCTTGTGCCGCAAGTGTGCCAGCAGCGGGGCGCTTGTCTCCTCAGGCTGCAAGGTGAGCGCCAGCGAGATCATCTCGGTCAGTTCGAAAAGGCCTTCGCTAAAGCTGAGGCGATCAGGATCCAGCTCGGCCTCCACCGCCGCTTGCGCCAGCAGAGCGCGCACCGCGTAATGAGCCAGGTAAATCCCATAGAGCTCTTGGCGCACCCCTTCGGGCGTCTTAGAGCGCAGCACCTTGCGTTGGGCTCGCGCGTGCGCTTTGATCTCATCGATCACCAGCTCGATTTCCCAGCGCTCATGATACAAGGCGATCAGTTCCAAGGCTGGAGCTACGCGCGGATTGAGCAGGGTGGTCACCAGGCGATAGACCTTGCCTGGCTCTCCCAAGCGCTCATCGGTCACCCGGTAGGAGATGATGCGTACCCATATCCCTCGATGCACCCGATAGTGCGCTTGGTTGGGGCGCGTGGGACCCACCCAGGCTAGTACCGAGCCATCGGCTAGACGGCGTTGGGGGCTCAGCTGTTCCCACGCCCCAGCTTCCAAGGCTCCCAGCACATGGGCCTTGCACTGAAGGGCGTGCTCCACAAACCCTCCTGAGGTGATACCCGCGTCCACCAGCACCAGCATAGTGGGGCCTAGCTTCTCCAGCAAGCGATGTGCTCCATGCACTTCTGAAACATCATAGCGGTCGATTTCCAGCCCAACGACCGCATGGCTGCCACACTCGGCCATCAGCACACAACGTACCTGGGGATAGGCTCCGGGTCCATATTGATTGCTACTGCGCCCGAAGGCCGCCGCGTTGGCTTTGGTATCCGGGGTGTTAAAGACCGTGCCATCAATGGCCATGAGCCGATAGCGCCCAAAGAAGGCACCGGGCATGCTCGCTGGGTGGGCGAGCAGCCGACAGCGCTCGCGCATGAGAGCCTGCAAGCACTGACTGCCCAGTTCCTGGCGTCGTCCACTGATCCCTGAATCGCTCAGGGGATCCTCCGGCGAGCTCGGATGCAGATCACTGAGGGCGCCCACCAACTTTTGCCACACCTGGCATTGGTTCAGACGACTCCACAGTGCCATCCCCATCACAAACAGCACCAGGGCCAAGGCCGTGCTGGCTCGCACGCGCCGCACTTTGGTGGACCAGGGCTCACTCTCTTGCACACAGCGCTCAATCACTGCTTTGGGATACACTCCCTCGAGCATCGTCATGCTGACCTGTTCACACACCTTGTCATCGATTTCCATTTCGCGTAATCTGTACATCGAAAGCTCCTTGCTTTTTCTTTTTGCTTTCTGGCATTATGCCAGATTTGGAGCTTTCTTGTCTTGTTTTTCCTCCTTTTGGCTTAAGTGAGATGTGCAGAGCCAGCGTGTGGCATGAGCAGCAGGGCCTGCTGAGTGAAGCGGTGGAAATGGCCCTAGAAGCTCAGGAGTTTGCGCGGGTCGCTGCTCTCCTTGAGCAGAGTATGAGGCCGCACTATTTTTATACGATGCATGAGCATTACACGCTTCAGCGCTGGCTCGCTGCCTTACCGGATGCGACACTGGAGCAGCATCCGCGACTCTGTGTGCATGCGGTCTTTCTGTTATTGTTCTCCTGGGGAGGGCACGGACGCGCCGATTGCCGACCCACTACGTTGGCCCAGATCGAACGGCTGCTGCACTGCGCAGAGCGCGCCTGGCAGGCCGAGGGCAATCACAGTGGGCTGGGGCAGGTCCTCACATTTCGTGCCCTCATCAGCAGGGAGCAAGGAGATCTTGCACGGGGCGCTCGTTTCGCCAGAGAAGCACTTGCCAGCTTATCAGACAGTGAGTCGCCATGGCGTGGGGGCTGTTTAAGAATTCTCGGGGAAGAAGAGCTGCAGGCCGGCCGGGCGCGTTCTGCGAGACAGCTCTTCCAGGAAGCATGGGCCTTGCTTGCGACTACCGGGAACAGCTACGCTGTGCGTGCAACGCAGCTCCTGCTAGCAGAGGCCTGCTTTCTTCAGGGAGCATTGCAGCAGGCGGCTGAGCTGTATCGTGCAGCCAGAGCTTCAGCGGGAGAGGATCTCTTCGACACTGGCCAGGCACAGCTTGACCTTGCACGGCTCTCCTACGAATGGAATGCCCTGGAAGAGGCCTGGCAGGAGGCGCAGGAGGCCCTGGATCTGGGGACACGGATCGGGGAGGAGACCTTGCGGGTGCAGGCAGCGCTTGTTCTGGCGACTATCGAGCATGCTCGTGAGCAAACAGCAGCCGCTCAACAGCGGCTCCGTGTGCTTTTTGCTCGGCTGCCGACAGGGGCGACGCCCCACCTGCCGCTGCTCCAGCGGCGCATCGAGGCTTTGCAGGCCCGGCTCGCGCTTGCGGCAGGAGACCTCGCGACAGCAGAGCGCTGGTCCACGACGAGCGCTCTGCAGCGGGAGAGCCTGCCACGGCTGCACCAGGAGCAAGAAGACCTCATCGCCGCCCGCCTGCTCATCGCGCAAGGGAAGACCGAGGAGGCCCTCCGCTTGCTCGAAGGCTGGCAGGTTGAGGCGCACGAGATGGGACGGACGCGCAGGGAAGTGGAGAGCCTGGTGCTGGAATATGACAACGATTCGTAGAATTTTGAGCCATTTACTCCCGAATTAGCCGATTTGCACTTCAAGCGTCATATGCCTATTTTCTAACGTGAGGAAATCTCGGATATGGGGTCCGAGTATGATCCGACCGGAAAACAACGCTAAGAACGGCAATCTCTTAGCAGACAGGCATTTTGAACGATTTTGACAGGAGGAGCCGACAACAACGAAGCCTTTGGAGCCTATGATGTTTGCTCAGCTCTCTTCTCAGAAGCGCTCAACACGCTCAAAAATCCTTCGCGTTGTTTTTCGGTCGGGTCATACTCGGACCCCGACGTTGGCTGACCGCCGAGCAGATCCCCGGCTGTCGCTTCCATTCGTGGCAGCATCTTCAGAATCCGGAGACCTTCCTCCACCGTGCCCGCCCAGTCCTGCGCTTGTATGAGCCCGCCACCGCTTTGCTCGAGCAGGGCATCTGGGTGGTCTGTCCCGATGAAAACACCTCGATTCAGACACGGGAGGCTCAACAGGCTCCTCGTCCAGCTATCCGCCAGCATCCGGGGTAGCAGTCACCTCGCTCTCATCGCCGGGGAGCACTGCATCTCATGGCGGCGGCTTCGTGTCGCTGATGGGCTGGTCTCTGGCCAGTGTCATCCTCGCCAACGCTTCGTCGATTTCCGCTCTTTTTTGGAGACGGTTGTTGAGGCCTGTGCCCAGCGTCGTAGTGTGCAGGCCATCGCTTTGGTTCTCGATACTGGTCCGACTCACGCATCCAAGCAGCTCCCGCGTTGGGTTGAGGAACTGGCGAGGGCATCGGAGGGGAAGCTGACGATGCCGCTCTCTTGGTTGCCCACCAACGCCTCCTGGTTGGATCAGATCGAGATCTGGTGAAGTCGGATCCAACGCAAGTTCCTGCAGCCCACCCATTTTGCCAGCACTGACGAGTTGCAGCAAGCCCTCCTCGATTGCATGGCTCGCTACCATCAGACGGCCAAGCCACGGAAGCTGGTCCTCCACCGTCCAGAAGCTGGAGCACAAGCGAGCTCCGCATGTATGACCGGAAGGACTGAGAGCGATGCCCTCTACCGCGGTGTCACGAGGACAGACGCCAAGCGCTGGAGGCCTGCGCGCATTTCTTCTGTCCCGACGGCGGTATATCCCAGCAGGATGCCTGTGCGCTCACTTCCTTCGAGGGCATAGAGCGACAACGGGGAAACATCCACCCAGACGCGCGCGGCCGCGTGTGCTACCTGGCGGTCATCCTGCTTGCCGGGGAGCCACCCAATCAGGTGCATGCCTGCCACTGCCGGTTGCACGTCCAGTTTGCCTGCCAACGTCTCTCGAGCCAGGTCCACCAGCGTCACCTGCCGCTCCTGATAGAGCTGGCGCAACTGCCGAATATGGCGCACAAAATGTCCCTCGTGCAGAAAAGTTGCCAGCGTGATCTGCTCAAGCAGAGGAGGATGGATGCCGGTAAAGAGGTGGGCAGCGATGAACACGTTGACCAGATCAGGAGGCACCACGAGATAGCCCAGTCTCATGGCGGGAAACAGCACCTTGCTCACGGTCCCAAGATAGATCACGCGGTTCGCCCGATCTATGCCCTGCAGGGCTGCCAGGGGGCGACCGACGTAGCGAAACTCACCGTCGTTGTCGTCCTCAACAATCCAGGCACCGGCGGCACTCGCCCACGCTAACAGGCTCAGCCTTCTCGCCATACTCATGGTCACGCCCAGCGGAAATTGGTGCGAGGGGGTCACAAAGGCGAGACGTGCGTGAGGCGCGCGCTCTTTTCCCATCTGGACGACGAGCCCCTGGGCATCGATCGGCACGGGAACCAGGCGTGCTCCGGCCCCAAGCAAGGCGCCACGCGCCCCCGGGTAGCCTGGGTCTTCCATCCAGACTTGCTCCCCTGGGTCGAGCAACACGCGTGCGGCCAGGTCAATGCCTTGTTGCAATCCAGTGACGATAATGACCTGCTCAGCCGTGCAGCGGACGCCACGGGCGGTCGCCAGGTAGCTTGCAATGGCTTCCCGCAAAGGCAGGTAGCCGGCGGGTTGGTGATAGGCAGGCAACTCTGGCGGCATCTGACGCCAACTCCGTAGCAGGAGGTGCTGCCAGAGTTTGCGGGGGAAGGCATCAAGGGCCGACAGCCCCACGCGAAAGGCCCGTTGCAACCCCTGTCCTGGAACCAGCAGGGGCTCAGAAACAGAGGGAGTTGAGAGCCACGTGTGAGCCCGTGCTGAGATGGTTCGTCCGGCACTGCTGGGTTGGCCAGGATGAGCATTCTGCACCGGTTGCTCGACCCCTTCTGGAGGAAAGGTGGCGGCGACATAGGTGCCCGAGCCGGCACGACCTTGCAGGTAGCCCTCGGCGATCAGCTGCTGAAAGGTGAGTTGAACGGTTGCCCGCGAGATCCCCAGCTCGCGAGCAAAGGCGCGTGTCGAGGGCACACGTGCGCCCGCCTGGAGCTGTCCCCGTAGGATCGCGCTCCTCACCCCCTCATAGAGCTGCTTGTGGAGAGGGACCGCTACGGTTGGGTCGAGGATGATGGTGGCCTGCTGCTCCATGAAACGCTCGTGCATGTCTTCCTCCTGTCGCGCTCGTACAAAGTGGCATGGCTAGTATAGCCCAAAGTGGCTCTTGTGTCCATCCCAGTTCCTCCTATAATCTAAGAAGAGGAGTGAGCTTCTTGTGCTTCACGGACAGGGCCAACCTGGAGAGGATTCGCACGAAGACGTACAGGTGCCTGGGGTGATGCGTGTGTTACCGGCCACGACTCCGCGAAGGAGAGAGAGATACAGAAGAAGGAGAGTGACGAGAGGAGGGCTTCGCGCGCTCGGCGGCGCTGAGGCGGTCCATGCCGCTCAGGCACTGGCTCAGAAGTATCCGCTGCTGCAGGGCACCCTCATTCCGCTCTACCACCGCCTGCGCGGCTATCGGACCGTGCATGTCGAACTGACGCCGACCGACCGCTAGCGCTGGAGAGACGGGCTCCCGCCTGTGGCCAGATGGCGGGTTGCATGATCTGGAGCACGACTGGCCAGCCAGGATGGGCGTGGCGCCGGAGGGAGGTGGTGCTGCTCCGGCCTGATGGCTTTATGGCGTGGCGCAGTAGACCACCCACGACCACAGCAGCGGTCTCTACGAGAGCTATCGCGAGGGAGGAGAGGTCCCCCTCCCCTTCAAACAAGGAGTTGCCCAATCGCTGAGGAGAGACACGGAATGAATCAAGCGAGAATACCATCGGTCCCATCGCTGCAGCAACGGAATTTCACGGCTCGCTGGTTGGCGTTGGCTGGAGTCGTGGGTCCCATTGTGTTTGTCGGAGCATTCACGCTCGCCGGTTTCCTGCGTCCCGGCTACTCGCCGATTCACCAGGCGATCAGCGATCTGGGCGTCGGGACAAATGCCTGGCTGCTCGACATCGATTGTGTGGTCTTTGGCGTGCTGTTGCTCGCCTTCGCCATCGGCTTTTTCCTGGGGATGTGCCAGGTCCTCGCGGACGGGTGGCGCCTAACCTGTCTGATCCTGCTCATCCTTTCGGGCATGGGAGCCATCAATGCTGGCATCTTTACGGAAGCCCCCGCAACGGTGACAGTGCATTGGACACTCGGCTTCCAACTGGCGGTTCTCCCGCCCGTCGTGGTGTGTGGCATCGTTGGCTGGCAATGGCTGCGCGTCAGCGGGTGGCATGGGTATGGCTGGTACTCGCTGATCGCTGCGCTAGTGACGCTGGTGCTGGTCGCCGTCGAGTTCTGGTGCTCTTGGTCTTTGCCTGGCATGTGGTCGTGGATGGCGACTGTTCGTTTGGGTAGGATCGCATCAGCGCGCCGGCGCGCAGCAAGGGTACCAGGGGGAGCCTGAATAGTCACGAGGGGAACATGATGCTTCTCTCCGCTAACGGGGAGGGAGCACCAGGGTCTTTGTAAGCAGCGATCAAAGCGTCTTGCTGTGCGAACCCGGCGTCTGAGGTACAGAAAGCACTGACCTCACGGCTGCTTGCGCACGAACAGAGGAGAGAAGAGGTGAATGCATGGATGAGATCGACCTGGAAGCTGGACCCATCGAGTATGAGGACACCGGGGGCCCCGGTCCTGTCATGGTCCTGCAGCACGGATTGGCCATGGACGGCTCGCTGTGGCGTCAGGTCGTGGGGGAGTTACGCGCTGATCACCGCTGTCTTGTCCCGACCATGCCTCTGGGGAGCCACCGGCGGCCGATGCGAGCGGATGCTGATCTCTCACCACAGGGCATCGCGAAACTTCAAGCCGAGTTCCTGCAAGCCCTGGACCTGCGGGAGGTGACCCTGGTGGGCAACGACTCGGGCATTTTTCAGCTCACCGCTGGCCGGTATCCTGAGCGCATTGCGCGCCTGGTGATTACACCTTGCGAATCCTTTGAGAACGTCCCTCCCGGTCTGCCCGGACGGACCGCAGAGCTGGGCCTCAAGATGCCGGGCGGAGCCTTCCTCCTGGCACAGGCTCTGCGCTGGCATGCCCTGCGACGGTTGCCGTTGACCTTTGGGTGGATGGCGAAGCGACCGATTCCCCATGAACTGCTCGATGCCTGGTTGCGCTCCTTGCAGACCCAGCGGGAAATCCGCCGCGATCTCGCCAGGTTTGTACATGCTTTCGATAAGGGGGACATGCGTGCTGCGGCGGATGGCCTGCGTCACTTTGACCGTCCGGCGCTGGTGGTCTGGGCACCGGAAGACCGGATCAATCCAAGCGAGTACGGGCGTCGCTGGGCTGAGTTGCTCCCACGCGGACACTTGATCGAGATCGCCGACAGCTATACGCTCGTCCCTCTTGATCAACCTGCCGAACTCGCTCGCGTCCTCCGTCAGTTCGTCCGAGACACATCATCATGAGCTAAATCAAGGAGGAGAGTATGAAACTGGGACTTCACGTCAACGATGTGAGCTGGCCGGGAGGGGCCGGCCAGCTTGGCCCCACGCTGGTCAAGATCGCGCAGACGGCCGATGCGGGGGGATTTGATCGCATCAGCGTGGGGGACCACGTGTGGCAAAGCCACTTTCTCGGTGGTCCAGAGCGCGAGGTGCTCGCCTGCTATCCGACCCTGGCGGGCCTGGCTCGGCATTGGCGTCGGCGATTACGAAGAGGAGGCGCGCGGCTCGGGACTGCCTTTCCCACCCCTGCAAGAGCGCTACGAGCGACTGGAGGAGCTGCTGCAGATCTGCTTGCGCATGTGGCAGGGAGAGCAAGGGGACGAGCGTCCCTACGAGGGGAAGTACTACCACATCGAGCGCCCGCTCAACCTCCCGCAGAGCCTCACGCGTCCCCATCCGCCCATCCTGATTGCAGGCTCCGGCGAGCAAAAGACGCTGCGCCTGGTCGCCCGCTACGCCGATGCCTGCAACCTGCGCCCTGGTCCGGAGATCCCCAGGAAGCTCGAGGTGCTGCGCCAGCATTGTGAGGCCGAGGAGCGCGATTATGACGCGATTGAGAAGACCTGTATGTTTGCCTTCGACGTGGGCGAAGATGGCTCCAAGGTGGGCGAACTGCTCGGGCAATTGCGCTGGCTCGCCTCGATGGGGATACAGACGGTGCTGGGGGTGATCCCGCAGGTGTATCGGATCGAACCGCTCGAGATCATCGGTCGCGAGGTCCTTCCCGCCGTCATCAACCTTTGAGCACACTGGGCCGGGTGCGCCGACCTGCACGTCAGGCACAGCTATATATTCAGGAGAAAGGAGTTGGCATGATGAAGACGAGTACTGGGAGCTTCACTCCCGTCGTCACGGTGATCAGCGTGCTGATGGTGGCAGAAGCCGTGACCTTTCTGCTCGCGGCTCTCTTGCACGTGGGGATCCCGCTGGGTTTCTCCGAGCCCCGCATCCTTCCCGCAGCCATCGTGGAAGGACTGTGCGGGCTGTTCCTGGCTGTGAGTACCTATGCGGTGTTCGCCCGCACGACGTGGGCCTGGGGGACCGCTCTGGCCGCCCACCTCGTTGCCGTGGCGGGTGTCCTGCTGGGCATCACCGCGCTCGCCCTCGGCGCCGGCCCCAGCACCGAGGCGAATACCATCTATCATCGGGTAATATTGGGGGTCCTCGTCGCCGTCCTGGTCCTGCTGGCAACACCCGCTGCACGAGCCGCGCTGGGGCGCCGCATGTCGGCCTGACGAGAAAACTGAGAAGGAGTGTATTCCAATGACTCTTCAGAACAAAGAACCCACACAAACTCGCGAGAGGGATGTTCAACTGAACGCGACGACCACGCTCGCGCGCCGCACCGGTCCCTTCCTCGGCATCGCGGCGGTGGTCTACGCGGTCTTGCATCTGGCCAGCATTGTCCTGGTGAGCAACTTCAACCCGTCCTTACGGCCGTCCTTTCCGGCGCCGGATGCGGCAGCCTCGGCCATCGTGGCGTTTTTCCAGAGGCATTCCGACCTGGTGCGCACCGCGACCTTCTTCCAGTTCGGGGCCGGCATCGCGCTCGGCATCTTCGCCGTCGGCGGAGCATTTCGCCTGCGCGGGCTTGGCGCGCCCGCCGTCTGGGTGAGCATCGTGCTCGTGAGCGGGTTGATGACGGCCCTCGACATCGCGTCTGCCTCTCACATCTTGTGGGCGATGACCTGGCCCGGCATCGCGCAAAACACCCCGCTCACGTTGGCGCTCTATTACCTGCAATACGCCTTCGGTGGGCCGGGTTTCTCCCTGCCGATGGGACTGTTTGTGGCCGGGGTGTCCATCGCGGCCAGCTCCCTGCACCTCTTGCCCAAATGGATCATCTGGTCCGGCTTCTTGATTGCGGCGATCGGGGTGGTGAGCAGTCTGAACGTCCTGCTGCCCGTGACGAACCCCATCCCGCTGCTCATCCCGCTCACCAGGTTCCCGGCCTTCGTCTGGCTCATCGCCGCGGGGTTTGCGCTGGCGAAAACCGGTGCGTCGAGCACCCAGTAACGCGGCTCTCGGGGCGCCGATGGCGGCCTGCCTCCGGTTGCTCCTCCAAGAGGATGGGAGAGGTTCATCTCACCTCTCCCATCGGCAGAAAGGAAGCTCTTCTATGCAAGAAAACGTACGACGTACCTCAGTGAAGCCGCGGTGGAATCAAACGGCGCGCTGGCTCGCCCTCGTTGGTGGAGTGATCAATCCGATCGCGTTCGTGCTGGCCTATACGGTGGCGGGTCTCCTGCGTCCTGGGTACTCCCCGATTCACCAGGCGATTAGCGATCTGGGCGTTGGGCCCAACGGATCGCTGCTGAACGCCATCGCCGTGCTGCATGCGCTGCTCTTGATGGCCTTTGCCGTGGGGTTCATCTTGCTCATGCGGCAGGTGCTATCCGTGGGGTGGCGGTGGTCCGGTGCCGCGTTGCTCCTTGTGCGCGGGCTGGCGCAGGTCACCACAGGCCTCTTCACCGACGCGCCCGCGACGGTCCGCATCCATTCGCTGGCAACCATCGTCGCCCTCCTCAGCATGATGAGCGCGTTCCTCGTGATCGGGCTTGGGCTTCGTCGCACCTCCCACTGGCGCGGGTGGGGGACCTACTCGCTCGTCGCTGCTCTGGTGACGCTGGTGCTGGTCGCCGTCGAGTTCTGGGCGTTCACCCCGGGCACACCGCTGGCCCCGGCGCACGTGGGTGGGCTGCTGGAACGGGTGCTGTCGGTGGAGATGCTTGCCTGGTACGTCGTCTTCGGATGGCGACTGTTTGTCCTGGCCGGCTCGCGCCAGCAGGACCAGGGGCAAGCAACACCGATGATGACGATGGAGCACAAGAGGTAGGGCGAGAGCGAAGGATGTGAAAGGCTGCCGATTGAGTGGTAGATAAAGAAGAAGTTGTCAAGTACCGTGCCGAATGAGCGCTTCTTGGACACCCGTTCTGCGGGATGCGGTGAGATGCAAGACAGAAGGAGGGACCCCATGGGCAGGCAGACCGGCTCGAGACGCGCGCATCGCGTTGCAGCACCTCTGGAGACCCGAGCCACCGACAACCCGCCGGACTACAGAGATGCGTTCGAGGTGCCGACCGACAGGACGGATACGCGGACACCCGAGCAGTGGGCGCGCGCTGTTTTCGAGAGTGCCCCGCGCGAAGTCGCGTTGGTTCCTTCTGCTGGGGTGGCAGGGGGTGCTGGGCCTCCGGCTCGGGCCACGGCCGTGGCCCGATCACGTGCTGGGCTGGCGGATCGCCGAAACGTCGCCCGAGGCGGTCCGTCTCGAACTGCGCTCGGCGTTGATGACCGCCCACCTGATCCTGCGCGTGGCAAGCTCGACGGCCGTCTTGGCCACCAACGTGTACTACACGCGGCGCCTGGCACACCCGCTGTGGGCGGGTGTCAGCCTGATCCATCGGCAGATGATTCCCTACCTCCTCGGGCGCGCCGTGGGAAGGACACGGCCCGCGACCGACTAAAGTCTGTGAGGGACTCGATACCAAAAGCATGATAGAATAGCTCTACGGAGATCTGGCCGTTTCATAGAAGTGACGAGAGAGGAGGAAATCACTTCCTCGACTCGCCTTCGAGTGCATGACTCTCGTCTTGTTCTGTTTTTCTGGGAGAGCAGATGAGCCACAAACCAGCCCTGTGCATTCAGGTGAATGAAGAAATACAATTGCGTCTGCTTGAAGAGCAGCATGTTTGTAAATTTTGAGATGAACCTGGTCAAATTTGGGCCTTTCTTCTGTTGATGAACGGTTTTCGCCTCAACGAGAGGACCGACCAAATGAGGAGAGAGAGGATAGCTCATCAACAGAGTCATCAGCAAAATTCCACCAGGTTCATCTCAAAATTGACACTAGAAGCATGATACTGTCACTGTTCATGTAGATAGTTTCGTAGCTAGTCAGCAGAAGGGAGGCTCTCATGAAAGTGCTTATTGCTGGAGCGAGTGGGGCTCTGGGCACCCCCTTGACCCGTGCCCTCATCGCGGGAGGACACGAAGTTCTTGGGGTGGCCCGTTCCCCTGAGAGGATGGATCACCTCTCTCACCTTGGCGCTCACCCGATCCTGGCAAATGTGATGGATCGCGACGACCTCGAGAGAGCGGTCTCGGGGGTGCAAGCCGACGCCGTCATTCATGCGCTGACCGCGCTCAAGAAGACGCCTCTGCGTCATCAGGATATGTATGCCACCAACGCGCTGCGCGATGCTGGGACCACGAATCTGCTCGCAGCCGCCAGGGAGGTCGGAGCACG
>WNGM01005870.1_pt1 | contig 14043 bp, 12 predicted proteins | sample 5400571 | NCBI WGS metagenome assembly WNGM01 (sample SAMN13153378, study PRJNA577476) | soil metagenome | isolation source: 100 cm soil or saprolite under Garry oak tree replicate 2 | place: USA:California | collected 2016-06-15
CCTCATTCCGGCGGCCGAACTTCGGCGCGCGTTGGCGGAAATTCCCGCCGTAAGCAAGACCATCGTCGATGCGTTGATTATGCGGCGCCGCCGAGTCAGCCGGTATCGCGAGTTTGCCGGATTGCGTGTGCTCGCTGTGCGCGGCGCGCGTGACGGACATCAACTCGACGATTTTCTGGACAAGAACCACATCCCGCATCGTCTGATTGAATTCGAGAGCGAGCAAGGCCAAGCCGTGAGCAACCGCCTTCATCTCACCACTCGCGATTTGCCGGTCCTAATTACTCCTGCCGGCGCTCCGTTGCGCCGGCCGTCGTTACGCGAAGTCGCTCAGGTTGCCGGTTTGCTTCGGCCGCTCGCGCTTCAGGACGAGACGGAGATTTTGTCGGATGTGACGATCGTAGGCGCGGGACCCGCCGGACTTGGTGCGGCGGTGTATGCGGCATCGGAAGGCTTGAAAACAGTTGTTCTGGAAAGTTACGCACCGGGCGGACAGGCCGGGTCCTCCTCGTTGATTGAGAATTTTTTCGGTTATCCGACCGGCATCAGCGGCGGCGATCTAACATGGCTCGCTCAGCTTCAGGCGTATCGATTCGGCGCGAAATTTTCCACTCCCTCGCAGGCTCTCGCGCTTAATTACAATCCGGACGGCGAATATCGCGCCTGCATTCAGCTCGAAGGCTGCGACGCCACTCTGCGAGCAAAAGCCGTCCTGATCGCGACCGGCGCCGACTATGGCCGGCTCGATGCCGAAAATCGCGAGCGATTCGAAGGAGTCGGTGTTTACTACGCCGCGACGGCGCTCGAAGGCCAGATTTGTCGAAACGAAACCGTGATCGTCGTCGGCAGCGGCAACTCGGCCGGCCAGGCAGCGATGTTCCTCTCCGACGGCGCGGCGAAAGTGTTGCTCGTCGTTCGCGGGAAAGATATTACGAGCAAAATGTCGGATTATCTTTCTCGCCGCGTGCAAGCACAGAAGAACGTCGACATCCTTTGCAACACTGAGATTCGACGAATGTCCGGCAATCAAAAACTCGAGGAAGTTGAAGTGGAGAACACAAAAACAGGCGAGCGACGCGTGATCAAAACTCCGGCCGTATTTTCAATGATTGGCGCCCGGCCTTGCACCGAGTGGTTGCCGCCGGAAATCGCGCGTGATGACAGAGGCTTCATCAAAACCGGAACTGCTGTCGCAGATGAACCAGCCTGGCGTTCACGCAAACATCAACCCACTCCAATGGAAACGAGTCTTCCAGGAATTTTTGCAGCCGGCGATGTGCGCTCCGGTTCAGTGAAACGCTGCGCCGCGGCCGTGGGCGAAGGCGGAATGGCCGTCGCCGGGATCCACCTGAGCCTGGCGTCACGACGTGACGCGTGAGACGAGCGCGCGCGAAGTCGCAGATCTGCTCGCCATCGCGCTCACGGCTGCTCCGCCGTTAGCAGAGCGAACGCGATCATTCCTGCAGAAAGCAGCGTGACCATCACGGTTACCAAAATCACAAGTCCACGATCGGCGCTCGATGTCGCGATTTACCACATGATAGCGCCGGGCTGCCAGTATGGTCAGCGCGCCGCCGAGAATCATCATCGCCACGCCTATTGGCAGCGAAATTCCCCCGTGATGTACCGGCACCTGTGGTTGCCGTTGCGCCGACAATTCCCGCAACCACACACTGAATCTCGCTAACACAAAGCCAAGACTCATGACCGCTACGCTCGTTCTAATCCAGGCCAGAAAGGTCCGTTCATTGGCCAGGTATTCAGTGGCCCGTTTCGTTTCATCTATCGTCGCGCTTTGTTTTTGCTCTTGCATCTGCAGGTGTTTGAGAAAGTGCGAACCGCTGCTACGGGTGATGGAAACTAGACATTGCGCTGTCGATTAGTGCGGCAAATACTGCAGCCACGTGAGGCAAATATGCCGCCAGCAACGGATCATGACCAGCCACGTCAAAAGCAGGTTGCCAATGTAAGTTGCGAATGACAAGCAGCTTTGATTCTCATCGAAACAATTGCGCGCGCTCCGGAGCGAAATGAACTGAGCCTACAATGTCCGACCGAGGCTGTTCTCATCTCAACGCGATTGAATCGATCAAGCAACCGCAGCGCCGCGAATGTGAAGAATGCGTGAAGATCGGTGCGCGCTGGGTTCATCTGCGCACGTGCCAGACGTGTGGCGTTACGCTTTGTTGCGACAGCTCCCCAAATCAGCACGCCAGCAAACATGCGCGGGCAACCGCACATCCCGTGATCGCTTCCGCGCAACCGAGCGAGCGCTGGTTGTATTGCTATCCTGACGACGCGCTCGCGCAATATTAGGTTTGTCGCTGCTGACCGCCACAACTTCAACGGCAAACGCGTATAACTGAACAAACCGCAAATCGAAAAGGTAATTGGTAGGAGATTGGCGCAATTAGCATGTCCAGCAGGAAATCGCGTCCACAGAAGCGCCGCCGGCGTTCGATTATAGCTTTTGAGATGATTCGGCTTGACCGGACGGCAACCGAACCGCTCCATGAGCAGCTTTACCGGCAAATTCGCGACGAGCTGAAATCGGGCAGGTTCGGCGATGGCTCATCTCGACTTCCCTCCTCTCGGGCGCTGGCTACAGACCGCGGAATTTCAAGATCGACGGTTAGACTCGCGCTTTCAAAACTTCATGCCGAAGGTTACCTCCGCTCAAAGCCGGGCTCCGGAACATTCGTTGCCAACCTTCTCCCGGAAACTTTTTTGACTGCTGACCAACCGAAAACCTACGAACCAATCCAGCGCCCGATTCGCATCTCAGATCGCGTCAGAACAATTCCGGATGGACGCGTCGGAGATCAGTTTGACCTCGGGGCAACCGGCGCGGGAGGCGGCGTCTCCCTGGTCCCGAGCATTCCAGCGGTGGACGAATTTCCGATGGCTGCATGGGAACGTCTCAGAGCGCAGGTTCTCGCGAAAAAAGGCGTCAACCTGCTGCGCTATGCGTCAAATCGCGGCGACGCCGACCTGCGCAAGGCAATTGCAGCGTACCTGTGCGATTTCAGAGCAGCGCGCTGTCATCCGGACCAGATCGTAATCGTGGCTGGTATGCAGCAGGCGATGTTGGGTCAGCGCATTGGCAATGCTGAATCCGGGTCAAGTCGCGTGGATCGAAGATCCCTGTTATCAGCAGACCCGAAGGGTTCTTGCTTTGGCCGGCATAAAGATAATTCCCAAGCCGCTCGACAACGAAGGGATTGTGATTGCGCGATCGCCAAAAGAAACACTGCCGAGGATCATTTACGTGACGCCCTCTCACCAATTTCCTCTCGGCGTTACCATGAGTTTGCAGCGTCGAACCGGCTTGCTCGATTTCGCGCGTGCTCACAACGCATTTATTTTCGAGGATGACTACGACGCAGAGTTCCGTTTTGCCGGGCCACCACTCCCATCGTTGCAAGGGATCGACAACGCCAGTCGAGTGATTTACGCAGGAACGGTTAGCAAGATTCTTTGCCCCTCTTTGCGTCTGGGCTACATCGTTGCGCCAGAGCCGTTGGTCGATTCATTGGTCAAGATCCGCAGTGCGATGGATCAACACTCCTCGCCAATCGACCAGGCGACACTGGCGCGTTTCATCAGCGAGGGCTTTTTCCTGAGTCACATCAAACGGATGCGAAAAATCTATGCCGAGCGACGCGATTTCTTCATCAAACAATTTAATGAGCTGCTCGGTGACCATTTCACTTTGCAGGTTCCTGAAGCGGGACTGAACATCGTCGCCTGGCTGAAGCGCGAGGAAGAATTTCCAATGATCAGGCGTACCACAGTCGATATCGGAGTGAGGCCGTCGGCGCTCTCATTTTTTTGCATCCAAGCGAAGCTAAAACCAGCGTTCGTTTTCGGATTCGCCGCCTGGACACCGACACAGATTCGGGAAAGCCTTGTTAAACTCGCATCGGCACTCAGGGATCGCGGGAGGAATCTAAATTACGGCCGCCAGTCGCGATAAGCGTCGTGCGCGCCGAGGGCAAGACTGGTTCGGGCTTTGCTATGCCTGTCGATCTGTTGGGCCAGCCACTGAAACCATTCCCAATTTTTTTGCGAGCCTGAGCGCTCACGTTCGTATTCGACGTAGCCATGCAATTTGCGCCAGGCGACTCGCACTGTGCCGCCCAGCAGTTCGTCGACTACGTTCAACGGAACCATGCGCGCAAACACCGCATACCCAAGAGACTCGAGAATGCAAGCTATGGACTGGGCGGCTTGAAAAAGGCGCGGATCAGCTTCGATTTGTGAGGGCGTCGTACCCTCAGCAATTGCCTGCACGAGGGTCATCGATTGCATCCATGCCGGCGTCAAAATCGCCTGGACAGCTACGAAGGCTGCGCGTTCCTCTCGTTCCTTGCGCGTGCGCCGCATCTCAATCAATCCGAAAACGACAGCCGTCAATACCGTGAGGGCCGTTGCAATGTTTGCAACCGTCGAAAGATCCACCGCAGCAATTTGCTCAAACGCGGCGTTTCATGTCACGCAAATTTGGTCTTGCGTGCAATGTGCTTAAAGGACACGAAAAAGCCGCAGAGTTCGCGGGGAACCCTGCGGTTGGTATCGTAATATCCCAGATCGCGCGTTGACTCAGTCCATGACGACCACGTGATCAATCATTTGCGTAATAAACGCGCACGCGCGTGCCGGGTTTGATCGCTGTTTGGACGATTTCCCCTGCCTTGTTCAGAACGTGACCACGCCCGTTGAGAACATAACGGCCCGCGTAATTCGAACGATCCTCGCGAACAACGAGCGTTTTGGCAGGCTGATAACTGGCAGCCGCGCCTTCTTCAGTCGTCGTTCTGATGATTGTTCCGGTCACCTGTACCGGTTCTGTTGTAGTTGTTCCTTGTTTTTTATCCGTCGCACTCGGCTGGGCGAATGCCAGCAGTGCAATCAGCACACAGCCGAGAGTGAGTATTATTTTTTTCATGTTCGCCTCCTCTTGTTAATGCATTTTCTGCTGAGCAAACTTCTGGAGCTGGTGAGGATGGAACAAGAGCCACTTCGCGTGTTTCCCACAGCCCACTTTTCATCGGCGCTAGCGCGGTGCGATGCTCTCAAAAAGCGCGACCTTGCCCACGCAAATTTACTCGTAGGTCGCTGGAATTAGACGCTATGTACGGGAGCAGTAAGCGGTGTACTCATCTCCGCAAATGTAACCAGTTCGTTGCTAGCTTTTAGTTCATCACCGTGGAAAGTTACTGCCTATACTCAAGAGCGCCGCATGCCTGCTGAAACAAAACGCAATCTTCAGCTGGAAATTGGCCACGTGTTGTTCATTGACATGGTGGGTTATTCACAGTTGTCGAACAACGAGCAGAGCAAATTGCTCAGTGAACTGAACGCAGTCGTACGCGGAGCAGAGCGTTTCCGTCTGGCGGAAGCCGAGGGCACGTTAGTGCGATTGCCCACAGGGGATGGAATGGCGCTTATTTTTCGCCACAGTCCGGAAGAGCCCGCCCGCTGCGCTTTGGAAATTAGTCAGGGCTTAAAGACTCATCCTGAATTGCGCGTGCGGATGGGTATTCATAGTGGTCCGGTCAACCAAGTCGCCGATGTCAACGAACGCGCGAATATTGCCGGCGCGGGAATCAACATCGCGCAGCGGGTAATGAATTGCGGCGATGCCGGACACATCCTTCTTTCAAAGCACGTCGCCGAAGATTTGCAGCATTATTCCGAATGGCGCCCATACCTCCACGATATCGGCCAGTGCGAAGCGAAACACGGGGAAGTAATCTCCATCGTCAACCTCTATACCAGCGAACTGGGCAATCCGGCGCCGCCGCGCTTAAAGCGACCCCAGAGTGAAGTACGCAGGCGACGCAGAAACGCGTTGTTGTTTGCCGGGGCGAGCCTGGTCGTCTTGGCCGCAATCGGACTCCTTCTCTTGCCTCGCGCGTCAGCACGCAAAATCGACAAGTCAATCGCGGTGCTGCCATTCCAAAATCTTAGCGACGAAAAGGAGAACGCATTTTTCGCCGACGGCATACAGGACGATATCCTGACCAATCTTTCCAAAATCGGTGATTTGAAAGTGATCTCGCGGATGTCAGTCATGTCGTATCGCGGCGACGGCGTGCGCAATGCCCGTGAAATCGGAAAAGCCCTCGGCGTAGCCTCGCTTCTGGAAGGCAGCGTCCGCCGGATTGGCAATCGCGTCCGGGTCAGCGTGCAGTTGATCAACGCGAACAATGACGAGCATATCTGGGCAGAAGATTACGACCGCGATTTGACCGATGTTTTTGCGATTCAAACCGACCTCGCACAAAAAATCGCCTCGGCTCTGCAAGCAAAGCTCTCGCCGAACGAAAAAGCGCGGCTTGATCGCCGGCCCACACAAAATTCTGATGCGTATTTGCTCTATCTTCAGGCGCACGACTACGCCAGCAGAATGGACGATATTCACGGCGCGCAGGCGAAGGCGGTGCCACTTTTTGAGCAAGCTATCAAGCTGGACCCGAACTTTGCTTTGGCGTATGCAGATCTTTCAATCGCGCAGAGTTGGCTGTATCACAGCTCCGATCCCCTGCCAGCGTGGCGTGAGAAAGCGCGTCTCAACGCGGACGAAGCGCTGCGATTGCAACCGGACCTGCCGGAAGGGCGTCTCGCACTCGGATTCTCTTACTATTACGGCGATCGCGATTACGAGCGCGCTCTCGCAGAATTTGAAACTGCCAGGCGCGGACTGCCCAACGAGGCTCAGGCCTATTTGGCCATTGGCTCAATTCAGCGACGTCAGGGAAAATGGGACGAATCAAATGCAAATTTAGAAAAAGCGGCCGCGCTCGATCCGAAAAACATAAGTATTCTGGCTAACCTCGGTTTCAGTTACATTGCCTTGCGTAACTTCGAGGCGGCGGACAAGACTATCGATCGCGCGATCGCCATACAGCCTAACTCATTCGAGACGGTCGGATTGAAAAGTCTGTCGGCGGCAACGAGAGGTGATCTTGAGCTTGCCGAAAAACAATTATCTTCCCTCGGCGATACCGATCCGAATGGGGTGATAACGTGGATGCGGTTTTGGGTCCTTATTTTGCAGCACCGGTTCTCTGAAGCACTCGCCATTGCTCAAAAATTCACTGGCGAGGTATTGCATACTGAATCAACGGCGCCTGACCCGAAGAGTTGGTTAACAGGCGTCGCTCATTTCCTGCAAGGCGATAAGGAGACTGCGCAGACCGAGTTCGCGCAGGCACTCGTCGTGTCGGAAAAGTTGCTAAACGAAGCGCCGCAAGATCCCGCGAGACACGCGCAGCATGGTCTTATCCTCGCGGCATTGGGCCGAAAAGAGGAGGCAATCGCTGAAGGTAAGCGCGCTGTCGAATTGCTACCGGAATCTCAGGACGCTTTTGATGGGCCGCAAGCCACTGCCACGCTGGCCAAAATTTATGCGTGGACTGGGGAGTTTGATGAAGCATTTCGCCTGCTCGATCATCTGGTTAAAATTCCAAACGGCGTCGCGGTCCCGATTCTCAAACTCGATCCAGAGTGGGACCCGTTGCGCAAAGATCCCCGCTTCCAAGCGTTGATCGAGAAGTACGCAGCCAAGGGCTAGCGCAACGTTTAGGCTAAACATGAAAACAGTCCACGGATTGTTATTGCAGGAACTTTTCCAATTCCGAGGCTATGCCCTTCCAACCGGCCTCGAAATTTTTCCGCGCGTAAGCTGGAGTTTTTGGAAACGTTTCCAATCCTTCGTGCGTAAGTCGCAATTTCGTTTTGTCGCCGTCTGGCAACAATTCAAAGGTCACTAACGAGTCCCCCGGTTCGCCTTTATAGCGCCAGGTGTAAGCGATTTTCTGTTGGGGAATCACTTCCGTCACTTTGCAAAGATGATGATAAGTGTTGCCTTCGTGCTCGACGACGAACTCGAATTCGAAACCGACTTCCGGTTTGAATTCCTTCAAATCGAAATACCATTGCCGCATTTCGTCCGCGTCGGTGAGTGCTCGCCAAACTCTCGCGACGGGCGCGTTAAAGCTTCTTTCCACAATAACTGTACCCGTAACATCGCTCTTGGTTTTCATGATCTTTCTTTGGTTTTCGGTTTTATTTTTGTGCTGCTTGTTTTCTGTAAATACTTGGCAAGTTGATCGAACGAGCCCTCCCAGAATTTTCGATACTCTTCGACCCATTTGGCCGCTTGTTTGAGCGGCGTCGCCTCCAATTGCATTTCATGCACCCGACCGTAGCGGCGGCGACGAAGCAGCCCTGCTTTCTCCAAAACCCTGAGGTGTTTCGATACCGCCGGCAACGACATGGCATGCGGTCTAGCCAGATGCGTGACGCGGCTGGAACCACGCGCCAGGTGCGCGAGAATGCGCCTCCGGGTGGGGTCGGCCAGGGCGGCGAAGGTTCGGTTCAGTGTGGCGGCGGAATATTTAACCATATGGTTAACTATTTAACAACGCCATTTCGGATGTGCAAATACTTTTTTATGATACAGCCATCAGTGTGTGGGCAGTTCTTCAAGAACCTTGTGACGAGAACGTAATTCGAGCCGGGCCGGACACGGCGCCATGTTCGAAAGCGCGCGGCCGCTGGATTCTCGCCGCAACCATTCTCGCTTCGAGCATGGCGTTTATCGATGGAACAGTTGTGAACGTGGCGTTGCCCGCGCTGCAGACAAATCTCAACGCCACTGCCGTGGATGTGCAATGGGTGATCGAGTCTTACGCGCTTCTGCTTTCTGCATTGTTGCTCGTCGGCGGGTCGTTGGGCGATCATTACGGACGTCGCCGCATCTTTTTGCTCGGCGTTGCAATTTTCGCCATTGCATCAGGCGCATGCGGTCTTGCCGGGAACATTCGTCAATTGATCGGAGCCCGCGCGATTCAAGGATTCGGCGCAGCACTTCTTGTCCCGGGCAGTCTTGCCATCATCAGCAATTCTTTCTCCGAGAAGGAACGCGGACGCGCAATAGGAGTGTGGTCAGGCTTCAGCGCGATGACCACCGCAATTGGGCCAGTTCTCGGCGGCTGGCTGATCGAGCACGTTTCCTGGCGAGCTGTGTTTTTCATTAATCTTCCGCTCGCGCTTGTTGTGATATTAATCTCGAACCGTCACATCGCGGAAACGCGCGACAGAGAAAGCACTCGCATCGACTGGTTCGGCGCGATTTTGGCAGCATTCGGTTTGGGTGCGCTCGTGTACGGATTGATCGAATCCTCGCAAACCGGTTTTAACGATCGCTCAGTGACCGGGCCGTTGACGGCAGGCGTTGTCGTTTTGATTTTGTTTTTGTTCGCCGAATCGCGTCTTTCGCAGCCAATGTTGCCGCTGACGCTGTTTCGTTCGCGGACATTTGCCGGAACCAATCTCTTAACGTTTCTGCTTTATGCTGCGCTGGGCGGAACACTTTTCTTTCTGCCGCTAAATTTGATTCAGGTTCAGCGGTACTCGCCGACTACCGCGGGCGCTGCGCTGTTGCCGTTCATACTGATCATGTCTTTGCTTTCGCGTTGGTCGGGCGGACTCGTTACCCGTTACGGTCCGAAGTGGACGCTTGTCGTTGGTCCTGTCGTGACGGCTCTGGGTTATTTGCTCTTCCTGCTACCGAAAATCGGCGGCAATTATTGGACAGACTTTTTCCCGGCAGTCGTTGTTCTGGGTTTAGGTATGGCCATCACCGTGGCGCCGCTCACCACGACCGTGATGAGTTCGATCCCGCAACACCGCGCGGGGATCGCCTCGGGAGTGAACAACGCCGTCGCGCGCACCGCGAGTCTCGTGGCGATTGCCGTTCTTGGAGTCGTAATGCTGCACGTGTTCAAAGCCAATCTGGATCACAGATTGATGAGCACGAATTTGCCACGTTCAGCGGCGCAGTCCGTACAAACTCAGTCGACCAAGCTTGCGGCCATCGATATTCCGAAAAACGTCGATTCCGAAACGCAACAACTGATCCGTCGTGCGATCGACGAATCTTTTGTGTCTGGATTTCGATTCGTCATGGCGATCGGCGCCACACTCGCCGCCGCGAGCGCGCTCACTGCGCTGTTTTGGATCGGAGAAACGCCGCGCGTGCGCGCCGGCCAGGTAAGCTAAGCTACGCGCTGCTGGGGGTGATGCCGACCATTCGATTGTCATTCTGAAACGGCTGCTGTGAGCGCTCGAAGCGCGCGGCAATGGGGTGAAGCAATCGGAATCGAGTCAAGCGAGCGAAGTGGGAACCAGCGCTGGCGGTTCGTCGCGACTTCGCACAATCGCAGGCGATAGACGCGCAGTGTCACACGGTGATGTGTGAATGGAAAGATGGCCGTGTAAACCGGATGCTGTAAACTTGATTGCTTACAGGAGCCAGGTTTCAGCGGCGGCAGGATCCACATGCCGCGCCAGCGACTGGATGATTGTTCGAGCAGAATCTTGCCCCGACGTAACACAAACGCGTGCTTTTCGATGAGTCGCTTTGTGGGCGCAGGAGATTTCCTGACCGGCAAAAGTTGCGGATTTTTCGCGCCGCAGAATTTCTTTACCGGGCAAATGGCGCATTTGGGTTCGTGGGCAACGCAGACGAGCGCGCCGAGATCGATCAGTGCGGAGTTATAAACGCGTGTGCTGGATTTTGGAACGAGCACCGCTGCGTATCGCCAGAGCGTTTTGCGGGCCGCGCCGGAATAGATGGGTTTTCGAAAATCGAATAGCCGCGTTAGGACGCGAGCAGTATTTGCTTCAACGATTGGTGTTGGTTGATCGAAGGCGAAGCTGGCGACGGCGTGCGCGGTGTATTTCCCGATCCCTGGAAGATCCTGCATTTGCTCAACTGATCGCGGGAAGCGTCCGCGGTATCGATCTACGACGGTGCTTGCGGTGGCGTGAAGATTTCGCGCGCGAACGTAGTAGCCGAGTCCTTGCCACGCGCGGAGCACGTCGTTTTCACAAGCGGCAGCCAGCGAGGCAAAATCCGGGAAGCGGCGGAGCCACTCGTGGTAATAAGGAATGACAGCGGCGACCTGAGTTTGCTGGAGCATGAATTCGGAAACCAGGATGGCGTAAGGATCGCGCGTTTGTCGCCAAGGGAGGTCGCGGCCGTGGCGGCGAAACCAGCGGAGAAGGTAACTTCGAAACGCGCGAAGGTTTTGTGGCGATGTCACGGTTCGGGAGCGAACGTCCAACGTCCAGCGCTCAACGTCCAACCTTCAGTTCAGAAGATGATTGAACATTGAGCGTTGAGCGGTGAGCGTTGAGCGTTGAATTCGTACACTCACGCGCTGACGAACGAGCAGACAACAAAACTGCGTGCGCTGCTTGAAGAGCTCGGGTTCGACTTTTCACCGAAGCAATACACACTTTTCTTCGCGCAGAAAAACAAGTTGAGCGTGGCCGTTTACGAAAAAGGACCAAAGGTGCTGGTTCAGGGCCGGGATGTGGAGGAGTTCGTGCAGTTCGAGCTGGAACCAAAAATCCTGGGCGAAGCAAAGCTGGGATATGAGGAGGTGCATTCGCCAGAGATGTTCGAGGCGCACTTCGGCGTGGATGAGAGCGGGAAGGGCGATTTCTTCGGGCCGCTGGTAATATCTGGTGTTTATGTTGACCGCGGCATCGGTCGCAAACTTCTTGATGCTGGCGTAGTGGACAGTAAACGGATCGGCTCTGACACCCGGATTCGTGCACTGGCCGACACGATTCGGAAAAGTTCGTTAGGTCTTGTGGAAACAGTTTTGATCGGACCGGCGAAATACAACGAGCTCTACGAGAAATTTGGTAATTTGAACAAACTGCTTGGTTGGGGACACGCGCGGGTGATTGAGAATTTGCTGGCGAAAAAACCGGCGTGCCCGCGGTCGTTGTCGGACCAGTTTGCGGATGCGCGGGTGATTAGCGCGTCCTTGCTGAAGCACGGCCGCAAGATCGCCATCGAACAGCGCCCACGGGCGGAATCGGACATTGCGGTAGCAGCAGCATCGATCGTGGCGCGAGAGGCATTCATCAATTGGCTTGAACGCAAAAGCAAAGAGCTCGGTATTCGATTAGAGCGCGGAGTATCGCCAAGCGTAAAAGACACTGCCAGAAAGCTCGTGGAAATGAACGGGCCGGACGCATTGCGCGAAGTGGCAAAAGTGCATTTCCGCACCGCGCACGAGATCGCGCCGAACGATTATCCTGCCCCGCCGCCCCGTGAAAATTGGCAAAGCCGAAGCTGATTCATCAAAGCGTTAGAACGTTCAAGCTTTGTCGTTCGAGCGGACACAGCTTCCCGTTGTGGTCGAACAGATTAGGCAGTTTAAAAATCTTTTTTTTATGCTTCATTAGCCACCGCCAGAGCCACTTGGAACGATATTAAGATGATATGTCAAAGTTAACAAAGCGCGACATCGTTGTCTCTATCAGCAATCAAACCGGCATGGTGCAACATCAAGTGTTTGATGTCGTCCAGCGCACTCTGGACAAGATCACCGACAGTCTGGCTAATAACATTCCAGTTGAGCTGCGCAATTTCGGTGTTTTCCAGCCGCGTCTGACAAAGCCTCGCGTTGGCCGAAACCCAAATCAGCCCGGCAGCAGTTTTGTGATTCCGCCGCGTGCAACAGTGAAATTTAAAGCCGGCAAAATCATGCGTCAGCGTGTTGAGAAGCTTTCGCGGCAGCTAAAAGAGGCAGCAGAGCGCGAGACTAAAACAGAAGCCAGCGTCCACGGCGAGTAGCAAGAACGCGGCTTCATTTTTTGGCCGCAACTTGCAGGAGCTCAAGAGAGCAAGCTCTGGATCGTTTTTTCCAGGCGCTCAAAACTTACTGGCTTCGTGAGATGCTCAGCAAAGCCTGCTTCTCTCGCTTGGTTTACGTCTTGTTCGCTACCAAAACCGCTCAGCGCAATCCCAGGCAAATCGTTGTTGAGACGCACTTCGCGCATCAAGTCGTAACCGCTGCGGTCCGGCAATCCGATATCGCTGATGAGTAGATCGAATTCCTCGGCGCGGACTTTCTCCACTGCCTGTTCCGCGGAATGGGCTACAGTAATTTCGTAGCCGTGGCGCTCCAGCATCCTTTTCATTGCGATGCAAGTGTCATGATGGTCGTCGACCAACAGGACGCGGCGGTGTCTTGGCACAAACTGTTTTGGTTCCCGATCTACTGGTTGATCCTGCCCATCGCCATCACGTCCGACCGGAGCGAGCACCGTATTTAACTCCACTGAAAACGTGGAGCCCTGATCTTTCCCCGGACTCTGCACATGGATTTTTCCGTCGTGTGCGTCGATCAACGCCTTCGAAATAGTGAGGCCAAGACCGAGACCCCCAAACCGGCGGGTGATATCGGCTTGCCCCTGCTCGAAGGCGTTAAAGATCTTGTCGATCGTTTCGTGTTCGACGCCGATGCCAGTATCGATGATGCGAGCTTCAATTTTGTCCGGCACCGGGTTAAGCGTTGCAATAGTGATTCGACCTTTCTCGGGAGTAAATTTGACGCTGTTCTTGATCAGATTCCAAAACACTTGTTGCAAGCGCGCCGGATCGCCTTCGACGTGTGTGTGGACGGCGCGAAGCTGAAATTCCACGTCGAGGTTCTTTGCTTCAATTTCCTTTCGGCAGATCTCGTAAGCGCGCTGCAAGATTTGGTGTACGCAGATCGTCTCAAAGCTTAATTGCAGTTTACCTTTTGATATGCGAGTGACGTCGAGCAAGTCGTCAATTAGCCGCGCTTCCAGCTCAACGTTGCGGCGGACGACCTCCAGCGCTTCCCTGACAGACCGCGAGTCGGGCACCTCGGCTTCCAGCTCTCCCACCATGGCAATCACCGGCGCGAGAGGACTGCGCAGCTCATGCGACAAGAGAGCAAGGAACTGGTCTTTGGCAGCATTTGCGCCAATCAACTCCTGACGCAATGTGACGTCGCGCGTTTTGTCCTCCACGAGATAAAGCACGCCTTGAACCGTTTCCTGCGCGCCTTGTAGCCGGAGCAGATTAATATTCAAAAAATGCGTCACTTCCGTCTTGTCTTTCAGCGGGTACTTAGTCAGCTGAAAAGGCGTTCCGAAGGTGAGCACTCTGTCAATGGCTCCCTGAGGCGCAATCTTCACATC
>WNGM01002783.1_pt1 | contig 14039 bp, 8 predicted proteins | sample 5400571 | NCBI WGS metagenome assembly WNGM01 (sample SAMN13153378, study PRJNA577476) | soil metagenome | isolation source: 100 cm soil or saprolite under Garry oak tree replicate 2 | place: USA:California | collected 2016-06-15
CGCTCCGTAACACGTCGATCGGCTACCACCGCAGCAACGGTGAGACCAACATCGCCCGCGCCACCAGACGCGCCAACCACCGCCCACACGACCTCATCGACGCCGTGACCAGGAGCAACCCGACAACGCAATAGCCCTGCCGCCCCTTCCAGGTGGGCGCCATCGATCGCTGGTCAAGGACACGTGACCGCGGATAAGCAAACGCCTAACGACGCAAAGCCTGTCGGAAACGCGTGGAAGGGAGAGTGCGTACCGCGCAAGGTCAGACAGGTGATCCGCCTCACTGCTGAAGTTATGGTATGTCGGTGCAGCCGAGCTGCTTCATCCGATCCTGCTTCATCTCGATCTTGGCGTTAATATGCCTGATCTGCTGGACGATAAGATGCTTTTGTGATGGTGCCGCCTCATTTAGCTCGGCCTGCAAAGATTTCACCGTGCCCCGCAGTGACATTATGCCTTTTCGGAGATCGCGGCACTCGAGTGGTTGTAAAACCTGAACCATGAGGGCGAAACTGACAACACCCTGCCGACCCGTATCGACGGATACTGTGTGCAGGCCGGAGGTAGGAAACATCCAGGTGGTTTCGAAGCGGCCGTCCGAATCAGTCGTCCCCAATTGCGTTCCGTCGATTGCTACCATACCGCCCACGATTGGATGTTGACTATGAGTGCCCACCCAAACGACGACCTTTGCTGGTTCGCCTTCCATCGGGGGTTTGGGAGAAGTACTGACAGACATGAACGGCTCCTCGATAAGGAAGCCCATGGCGTCGACGAGGGCGTCGGCTATAGCGCGCTGACCCAAGTCATTTGGGTGCATGGCACCGTTGGGGTCTGCTTGATCGGTCAGCGAGTCGACAAGGGTTGCGACGAAGCGTGGCCAAAACCACCACAGCAGATTGGGGCCTCCGCCGCCGGTGCAGTAGCCGTGGGTTTCGAAGCGGGAAGAAATGCCGGTTACGAAGTGGAATACGGGAAGGCCTGGGCGATTAGCTCGATCACGATTAGCTTGATCAACGGCATCGGACAGGATTCTGTTGAGTGGGCCAAGGAAATCTTGAGAGGCCCACGTAGCCTCAGGCTCGCTGATTGCGTCAAATCCTTGAAACCCGGGTGCAAAAAAGCTGCCACAGCGGAAGTAAAGTGGGCCGGTTGTTGGGTTAGGGTACTCGGTGACAAAGACGTCCTTGACATTCGTAGGTATGGCCTTAAAGACTGTGGCCAGGCGGCGCGGTAAGTCTTTAAGAAGGCTGTTTACGGCGTCGGTTACGTTCGCATTGAGAAAACACTCCACAGGGGGAGGGGCGAAGTTGCATGATATGAGCGTCTGGGCAAAGTCTACGTCGTTGCCACCGATGGACACAGTGAGCGCGTCGATTCGTCCACTTCGGAGCTGACTGAGCTGGCCGAGGAGCGATTTGGTCGTCGCACCCGAACAGGCCAAGAACTGGAAGACGCCGCCGCCGGCCTGCGCGATCAGTCTCTCGGCGGCCTGTTCAGGGCCGGCCAAGGCCGAGCGGTGGCATCCCTCAAGATACCAACCACTATCCCCGTGGACCCAGTCGATCCACCCCTTTCCCATGGCACCCTCGCCGGACGCGTAGGAGTCGCCGACTGCAGCAATGACGAGCGACCGGTCAGAGGGTGCCGAAATGGCAGCTCGATGCAGCCCAAGGGGTCTCCCCGGGGGGGGCGGTCGTAAGGGCAATCACCCCGGCAAGCAGCGCTGTGGACGCGAGCCAGACCCGCGATGCGATGAACCCTTGTCGCATGAGTGCCCCCCTTACCGGCCTTAATTCTCAGGCCGTCTGCGCCGATTCGGAGCAGGCGAGCTCAATATGAGCGCAGGGACTACGCTGCTAAGCGTTACGACTTTCGTCACATGGCTCAAGTTCTCATCTCGTCACCGGCAGAACCGCCTACGGCGGCCAGCTTAGCCAACCCGCCATGTGAACTCGCATATAGTACCCCCGAAGAAATCCCAGAATGTCCTTAGTTCAATGTGGCCGATATCGAACCACCAGCCTAGGAATCCTGGCTTTCGAAAGACGATCGCGTGTGTTCCTTCCCGACACTCTCCTCTCTGTAGACGCATGTAATTGTAGGCAGACGTGTTGCCGTCGGCCACAACGCTGGCTTGCCGACCGGCGCAATAGTTATAGGCCCAGATCTCCTTCGCCCATACTGTGTTGTTAGCGAGCCCGATAATCACCTCGTTCGGTCCTACTGATTCTGGTGCGCCATTCCTGAGAAGCAACCGCGCCGCATCCATACCCGTGTCATTCAAGTACACGGCTATGATCCAGTAGTCCTGCGTTGGACTCTGACCCCGCCAAACCGGTCGCCAAGGAGGCTGGCCATTCTGTAGCAGGGGTCGACCTTCAGGATCGGCAGCTGTCTCTACCGGAATGCGATCGCCATATCGATCGGCTGTGCAGACGCAGACCGCCGGACGTATCCCTGCCGCGCCAGTACGTGCGCGGACTCCGGTGGGTACTGCATCTAAAGCGTCACGACGCGGCCTCCCAGCCGGGCTGTAGAACTCGTTGGCACGGTCCTCAAGCTGCCTCGTGCTGTCTCCCTCATCCGTAAGATGAGCGATTGTTTCATCTATCGTGCCACGTATGTCTCGCTCTAGGCGACGAAGACTGGCGCGTGGAAGGTATAGGTTGTTGAAACGTAGCGCAACCGTGCTCTCAGTATCTGCGTTGCGCAGAGTGTCGTCGTTAGTTTGACCGAGCTCTCTTGCATCTGTTGCGAGCGCGACACGAGCGGATTCGGTGAGTTGGGCAGCCACTGTAGCCGCAACGCGAGACTGTATCTCACGACGCCGGTCCTCAGGCAGCGCAGAGCCACCCACCTCAACCACAAAACTCGACAGAATAGCGTCTACATCCGGTGCTAGACCGATCGAATTAATCTGCATGACCTCCCCTCGCCTCATTCCCGTAGATTGATAAACGGTTTCGCACGGGCAGTCGACTGTCCCATGGGAAGGCGACTGTCAAGGTGTCACTCGGGACTGGCCAGAACCGTCGCCTGTTCGATGGCATGCAAGAGGTCAGTGTTCAAATCCGAAACCCGGTCCCAGCCAGAATGCTCGCCTTCGTCGCAACACTCAAGAGGTCGTGTGGGTACTGTGCCTGGACCCGGTTGTCGGTCCACCAGTTACTGGTATGAGAGTGGGGAGCTGGTCGGTGGTGGCCCAGGCCTTGGCGAAGTCGCTCGAGGTTCAGGTGGCCGAGGGCGCTGTGGGGGCCGGACGGTGTCGTGCTCAATCCGCCATCCTCGACCAGCACCCGAGCTTCGAGCAGGCTGCTGGGGTCTCAACGGCAAGTAGCTCGTCGCATTGCCGCCCGTCGAAACTCTCGACATACGTGTTCTGCCAGGGCGCCCCAGGCTCGATGTAGCTGATGCCTGCGCCGGTGAAGCGGCACCCGTCCCGCAGGGCGTTGGCCCTGAACTCCGGGCCGTTGAGTTCCTCCAAATTGTGTCCCGACGATCAGAGAACTCCAAGGAGACGCGGTGGTTGTGGGCAAGCCAGTCGCCCCGACCACGCGACCTGTACGCGCACGGTCAGTGTCGGTGGCTGCCAAGCGACCCCCGTGGGCGATCACACCAGCGGCCGGGAGTCGGTGATACACGATGCGGCCAAAGCGACCAGCGACCACACCAACGACGCGAACGCGACCGACCACCACAGCCACAGGCGCACTGGTCACACCGACCAGCGACCATGCATAGCGACCACTTCGAGCGTCACGCACGGTCGGCTGCACACCGGCCAGTAGGAGCGTTCCCGCAGGTCACGCTGGCTGACAGCTTAATGCTACGTTCCTCAATGTGGGTATAGGTGGTGTGCTCGTATCGACGGTTGCGTGCTGGTGCGCGCCGAGGAGGGAGCCGCCGTGCCCGACCTGCTGTTCGCCCGACCACCGGTCGACCCCGCCGAAGAGCGCACCATCCGCAAGCTGGCCGACGCCCGGCACGCCCCCGGCGACTGGATCCGACGCGCCCGCATGATCGCCCACAGCTGGGATGGCCTGCGCACCACCCAGATCGCCCACCAGCTGGGCTGCCACCCGCAGACGGTGCGGGAGCGGCTGCACCGGTTCAACGCCGAGGGCGTCGACGGGCTCGGCGACCGGCCAGGACCCGGCCGACCTCGGCGCCTCACCCAGACCGACCGTGGCCGGATCATCGCCCTGGCCCGCTCGGCGCCGCCCGGCCGGCTGCACCAGGGCGGTGAGGGGCTGCTGGCGCCTGACCAGCCCCAGGCGCCGGCGCACTGGACCCTGGACGCCCTGGCCGAGCGCGCCCAGGCCGAGGGCATCCGGGTGGGCCGCAGCCAGGTCCGCCGGATCCTGCTCGCCGAACGGGTGCGCTGGCGACCGACCCGCTCGTGGACGCAAAGCACCGACCCGGACTTCGCCCCAAACAAGCCAAGGTCATCGCCCGCTACGCCACCCCGCCACCGGACGTGACCGTGGTCTGCGCCGACGAGCTCGGCCCGGTGATCCCCCGCAGCTTCCCACCCGCGCCCGGCTGGTCACCCGACGGGCATCGCATCAAGGCGCCGTTGGAGTACAGCCGTGGCATGGAGAAGACCTGGGTGTACGGCGGGCTGCGCGTCGGCGACGGCCACCAGGCGACGATGACCGCACCGTCCCGCAACAGCGTCAACCACCAGCGATTCCTCGGGCTGGTGGAGCAGGCCAACCCGGCCGGGACCATCATGGTGATCACCGACAACCTGGCCAGCCACACCAGCGCCAGCACCCGCACCTGGCTGGCCGACCATCCCCGCATCCAGCACGCCTTCATCCCCAAGCGGGCCTGCTGGCTCAATCTGCAGGAGGGCTGGTGGCGGCTGTTCCGCCGCGAGGCGCTGGCCGGGCAGACCTTCGCCGACCCGGGCGAGATCACGCTCGCGACCCAGGTTGCGACCCTACAGCTGAACGCCCGTGCCCGCCCGTGGGTGTGGGGCCGCCCGCCACCGTCCCCACGCCACCGACGGCGAGTCTTCGTGTACCGCCTTTGAGGAACGTAGCAATAGGATAGCGCCGGATCGTGCGCCGATCCGCGGCAGGCGCCGCGGCGACATCGAGCAGCCACTGCTGCTCGATCAGCCGATCCTCCAGGAACGCCCCGCGGCTGCGAACCCAAACGCGGCCGCCCGCACGCCGATCCGCTCCTCCTCGGCGTGGCAGCGCGGCTGGCGAGCGCGCCGTTCGGGCCGTGGTGGCAGCACGATGCCGAGCGTGGCCAGCGCTCGGGCGACGGTCCGCTTGCTGACGTCGAGTCCTTGGGCGAGCGCGGGGACGCTGTGACCGCTGTCGCAGCGGGTCTGCAAGATTCGACGGAAAGGGCACTTGGCAGCTCTCATCGGTGGACGATCGAAGGAAGCCGTCCTGCGCGGATTACAGTAGGTTAGGGGCGAGACAGGTGGCTCTGGCGTCGTGCCGGTGGCCGGTCTGGACCGACTACCGGCTACAGGATGCGGACGCGCGTGAACGCTGGCAGCTCCTCGCGTTCGAGCGCTGCGCGCAGGTCCTCGACTGCGGCCGGATCCGGCGGCTCGAGGTTGAGGAAGCCCGGGTCGTGGGAGCGCGCATCGGCCCCCGCAGAGCCGTCGAGGTGTGGCGCCTCGCTCACGCCGTCCGGGGCGAGGTGCTCGCTCAGCGCCTCGCGCGGCGTCGTCGGGAGCCGCATGTCCTGCTCCCGCAAGAACCGGAAGACGCCTTCCGAGACGGCACGGATGTTTGGAAGGCCGCCGTGGACGCCGCGGACGTAGTGGACGTGGACGTTCTCAAGCTCGGCGGACACCAGCGGCACCCTCCCGTCGCCCTCGCGATGACGATCGCCCTCGATCCGCTGCGTCAGCTTCTCCATTCGCGTCCACATGCCGAACAGGCGCGACTCGTAGGCGAGGCGGAAGAGCGTCTTGTAGCCGACGCCGGCGATCACGGCGATCCGGTCGCGCTGGTCCTGTGTGAGGGTGACGTGCGCCTCGTACAGGCGCCGGTGGAACTCGGCCGCGCCGTCGAGGACGCGCTGGAGGCGCGCGCTCTCCTCTGCAGTGAGGTCGAGCTTCCAGCTCTCGGCCCGGTAGAGGTCGAAGTTCGCGCAGGGATGGACGTAGTCGTCGCCGTCTACGACCCACGGCTCGGGGTCGCCCCGGCGCGTCCCTGGGTAGATGCCGCGCGGCGCGGGTAGCATCGCGAGAACGCCCCAGAGCGACCGGAAGGTCGCGCGGCTGAGGAAGAACCCGAGCAGCGCGAGCAGGTCGAAGCCCCAGAGGTGATTCTTTAGGTAGCCAGCGATCGCAGGCGAGCCATAGTGGGGCGTGCCGAGAAAGACGATACGGCCGACCCTTGACCACAGCTCGTCGCCATAGGCGACGAGGGCGGCGCGGATCATGAGCCCGCCCATGCTGTGGCCAACGAGATGGACTGGCTTGCCGCCGTTCTCGTCGTGGAGTCGCACGACGAGGTCACGTAGCGCGGCGGCGCTCTCGAACGGGAGCTTGCGCCAGTCGAACGGGAAGAGTTCGTGCCCGAAGCCCGGCTGCTCAAGCACAGCTGTCAGGAACGGCTCGTACTGCGGATCAGTCGTGAACGGAATAATCTCGTTCGCGTTGTCCGCGTCCGCGCGGCCGTCGGGGCTCAGCGCGAGGTCGTCGATGTGCGCACGCGTGCGCACATCGATCCACCAAACGCCGCCCTTCGACCTACTCTGCAGCTGGCTGCCCATGACGCCAGGGACAAAGACAAGGTTCTTCGGCGCGCCCGGCGCGAGGTGCCCCTCGTCGAGTCGCCGCGCGAGCGCCTCATACTCGGCGTACGCCTCGTCGCCGAGGTGACGCCGGAGCGCGTCGGCGCCTATGCCAGCGCGGACGATCCGCAGGCGCTCCTCCGTGGACGCCTTCAGCAAGCGCTCGACGACTTCCTCGGTCATCGTGGGAGCCTCAGCGCGAGCACCTCGGCCTCGTCGGCGACGAAGAGCTCGTACTGGTTCACGTAGGTGTAGAACAGGCCGCCGATGTTGCGGTAGTGCGACCACAGGAACAGCCGCGTCTGCGCGACCGCCTCCCCAGCGGCCATCGGCTCCGGGTCGACCTTCCGGTAGAGGAAGTGGAAGAAGATCGAGGCGAAGCGGCTCGCGAACACGATCGGGATCTTCGTCTCCGTCCCGAGGTAGGCGCGGCAGCCGCGCCGGAAGAAGCCTTCCTGGAGCTCATTTGCAAGGTAGGGGTCGGCAGCGGACGTCGTGCATGCGTTCGCGAAGACGAGCGGGCGGTTGGCGAGCGCCGCCGACCCCAGTTCGGTGCGCTTGAGAACGTCGACCGGCTGGAGCGAGCCGCCGAAGCGCAGGACCGGGTCGTTGCCCTCGCCGACGCTGCACTGGCAGAAGAGGTACAGGACGTTGACCGGCGGCGGGGCTGGGCTCTCAAGCGCCTGCATGATCGCGGCCTTGCGGTCGGTCGCATCTGTCCCGGGCAGGAACAGCTGGTTCTCCCACGAGCGCCACTGCTCCTCCTGCCAGCGCGCCTCGGCTGCTGTCACGTCGCGTCCGTCGTTGTCACCCCAGTAGAGAAGGTACGCGCGGTTCGTCGCGGCGAGCGAGCCGAGCGCACGCGAGCCGGACGGCACGCGGTGCGAGTCGTAGACGATCCGCAGGCGAAGGCCGAGGAATCCCAGCGGGTCGACAGGCTCTCCGGCAGGCGGCAGGTCCGGCAGGTACATCAGCACCCACGGCACCTGCGGGATCCAGTTTGGGTCCGTGTCAAGCCATGAGACGTCGAGCCGCCAGCCGGGGGAAAGCGCGTCGAGCCAGCCCCGCTGCGGTGACCGCTTCGGCAAGAACGCCTCGTACAGCGCGTGCCCGTCGAAGGCGAGTTCTCGAAGTTCCTTGCTGCGGGCGACCGCCTCCCACGCCGCCCGATGCTCACCATCCGCACGGTCCACCATACCCGCCCAGTCATACTGCCGCGTCGGGTCGAGCAGCCGCTGGGCCAGGTCGACCGGGTCGATGTCGTTCAGATATGCCTCGTGAACGGCGCGGAACCGCTCTGCAGAGGCGCGGACGTTCGTGATCGCGCCGGCGACGCGCGCCGACGTGCCGAACCACTCGATCGGCTCGTTGACGTAGTCAACACCGGCCTCGCCCCGCGCCTGTGCGCTGCCGTTTCCCCAGACCGTCAGCGAGAACTGGCCCGGCGGCGTCGTCCACTCGTGCGTGCTCGCGAGACCAAGGTGGGCGACGGCCGTGTGGGTGACGTCGACGGCGACGCGTGGCTCGCGGTGCAGCAGCCATCCACCATCGACACGTGGGTGCCGGACCGCGAGGTCAACCATTAGCTGTCGGTAGAGGTCGCGGCCGGCGTAGATCGCGAGCTCAAGCCTGGGCATCCAGGCCGCGCGTGGGGTCAGCGTGAGCTGCCGCACCTCGCTGGAACCCGACTCGGGGATCGTGAGCGGGAAGCGTGCTGTCCACGTTGTCAAGTCGCCGACGGCGAGCGTCGTGACCGTTGCGGTCGCATCGTGTGAACCAAGTTCGATGCCCCAGGCGCTTACGACCCACTCCGTCTCCAGGCCCCCTGGTGGTATCTCCCCGGCTGGGATGGTCGCGTCGCCGTCGACCTGAAGGCTCGCTGCGACCGGCGGCCCGACCTGGAGGTTGAGCGTGAACGTGTGGCCGACCACGAGGCGCCCCTCCGCATCGCCCATCCCTTCGGAGAGCCAGGCATTGACGCGTCGGTCCTCGCTCTCCGGCCGCGGAGGCTCGGGAATCGGGTGGGCGCGGCGGGGGATTCCCCCCCCGCCACCTCCGGTGAGTATCGGACCGAGGTAGGGCGGTAGATCCTCGGCCGCATACCCCGCCGCCGCCCTGAGCAGGCGCGCCGCGAGGACACGCTCACGCGGCGCGCTGACGAGCAGCCACGGCCCAAGCACCCTCGCCACCGGCTGGAGACCCTGCCGCGCCAGCGTCCACCCCAGCGCCCGCTCGAGCTCGTCGAGCTGGGCGGGGGCGCGCAGGTAGACGTCAAGGAGCGCAGAGACGTCCGGTTCAAGCGGTGCGGCGAGCTCATGGACCAGGCGGACGACCGACCAACCGATCTCGACCGCCTTACCCGGCCATGGCTGCGCCAGCGCGATCCGAAACTGCGCCGTCACCAGGTTCGCCGCGTCTCTGCCAGCAAGGTGGGTCAGCACCTTCGGCCAGTTGTGGCTGGGCAACGGCTGCGATTCATACTCTGCCGCCACCCTCGAGGCCATCCGCGTGAGCTCCGGCGTCGGCAGCTCCGGCTCGGCCTTTAGCAGGTGCCCTCGCCCACCCAAGAGCGTCACCACGGGCTGGGGAAGTTTCTCGGAGGAAAGCTCCCGCAACGGCAGGTCCATCTGCGGCGCCTCCCTCGCCCGACGGCGGCGCCACGCCCGGCGAAATCGGCTCCTCGCTGCCCTGCGGTCGTCCGCGCGGTCAACCTCCCGTATGAGCGCTTCCAGCGGCTGAAGGTCGCCGAGAAGGGCGTGCGCGAGCGCCGCTTGCAGCCGGATGCTCGGCGACTCGTCCGACAGCGAGAGAACCTCGCGTGCGCGCTCGGGTGAAAGCCGTCGCAACTCCTTCGCTGCTTCCTCCCGCTCGTAGCCCTGCTCCCGCTCAAGCATGAGTTCCAGCGGCTGAAGGTCGCCGAGGCGGGCGTGCGCGAGCGCCGCTTGCAGCCGGATGCTCGGCGACTCGTCCGATAGCGAGAGAACCTCGCGTGCGCGCTCGGGTGAAAGCCGTCGCAACTCCTTCGCTGCTTCCTCCCGCTCGTAGCCCTGCTCCCGCTCTAGCATGAGTTCCAGCGGCTCAAACTCTCCCAGTCGAGCGAGGCCGACCGCCGCATGGAACCGGACCGTCGGCGATGCGTCGGCGCCCGCCGTACGCAGCGTTTCGCGTGCGGTCTCTGACGCGATCCGCGACAGTTGCGCCGCCGCCCTCTCGCGCCGCCATTGCTCTGGTTTCTTGAGCTCGGCCACAAGAAACGGAGCCGCCGGTGCGCCTGCGCGCCCGAGCTCGGTGTAGATCGGCGAATCGGGACTCGTCGCTGCGTCAAGCAGGTCACGCAGGCGAGCGCGCACGGCGTCGACCGGTACGCAAGCGGCGGCCTCGACTGCTTCTGCGGTCGGCTCCTCGGCGGCGAGCCAAGGCCCCAGCACCGCCGCGACGCCAGGCCCCGCCTGCGCCCATGCCTGCTCGTCGAGCGGCAGCCCCGCCAGCGCGACCGCGGCGGCGGCGCGCACCTCTTCGAGCGGGTCACCGATTGCACGCAGGAGCGGGTCGATGTCTGCGACGCCCACCGTTCCTCTGTGCAGGGCGAGTCCCACGTGTCCCCCTTGCCTGCCTAACGGCATGCCGAGCTTCCCGTACGGCGGCTGCGGTTGCAAGATCAGCTGCGGCGGTTACCTACCTTGGCGCTGTCGCATTGGCTCCGGGCGTCTTGAGCAGCGAAGCTGTCGGCATGAGGACTCACCGCCCTCACCCTGCTCCGGTTCCGCGGTCCGCCTTTGCCGGGCTCGCTTCCCACTTCCGACCCAATGTGATCTTCGTTGCGGTGCGCTGGTATCTGCGCTTCGGCCTGTCCTACCGCGACGTCGAGGAACTACTCACCGAGCAAGGCGTCGGCATCGAGCACATCACCATCCCCCGGTGGGTGCAGCGGTTCACACCATTGCTGGCCGACGCCGCCCGGCCATACCCGGCACCTGGTGGGAGATCATTGGCAGGTCGACGAGACCTACATGAAGGTCGCCCCAGTGGCGCTACGTCTACCGCGCGGTCGACCAGTTCGGCCAGGTTGTTGGCATATTCGTCGCCCGCGGCGTGATGCCAGGGCTGCTCGCCGGTTCTTCTGCGTGCCATCGGCACAGCCAAGATCACCCCAGTCGAGGTCGTCACCGACCACGCGCCAGTGTACCGAGGCGTGCTCTGGGGAGCTCGCGCCAGCTGCCTCGCATCGAACCGACGAGTACGCCAACAACCGTGTCGATGCGAATCAGGGCCGGTTGAAGGCGCGGCTCCGGCCGATGCGCGGGGGTTCAAGCAGGACCGTAGGCGCCAGGATCGTGATTGCAGGCATGGGTTCGTACAGAACGTTCGGCGGGTCACTACAAGTTGGCGGTCGAGGAGCCTGGGTGCCAGCGGGTGGCGGTCGCGTTTGACGAGCTGGCCGAGGCGATCTGGTAGCGGACGGGAACGGGGCTGCAGCATGCCTTGAGTAGGCGGAACGCAACAACGCCCCCCCGAGATCCGCGTCCATCGTTCGCGTTGTCCCGCCGCGCCGTTCTCCTGCCCATCTCGTGCGCTTGCGGTGCCCTTGGTGTGCCCGCTGGCGCCTCCGGGCGTCTCCTACCAGGCGGGGTCATGACACCCTCTGACGCAGTGTCAAGCTCACGCCGCGGAAGCGGCCATCTCGGTCAGCCTGACGGCGTTGCCGTGCCTGGCGGGGTCGTAGGGGGTCTGGGTGATCCGGCAGGCCCAGATCACGCGGATCCACGCCCGCGCCAGGATGCGGATGGCGTGGGGATGGTCGCAGCTGCGGGCGCGGGCGTCGGGGTCGACCTTGGCCGCCCAGGGCGAGGCGTGGCGGGAGTTGTCGGCGAAGGTCGTGATCGCGGCGCGGAAGCGCTTGTTGCACGCCCAGCGGAAGTGCACCGCGTGGTGCTTGCCGGACTGCTTGGTCACCGGGGCGGCGCCGGCGAGCGCGGCGACGGCGTCGGGGGAGTCGTAGGCTGGTCGGTGGTCGCCCCACTCGGCGAGCACCTGGGCGGCGTTGATCTGACCCGAGCGTGGCAGCGACGTGAAGACCTCGGCGTCGGGGTGCTCGCCGAGGTGGGCGACCACCGAGCGGTCGAGGTCTTTGATCGCGGCGTTCGGCGCGCGCAGGACCCGGACCATGGCCAGCACGGCGTCGCGGCGGGCGTCGGCTTCCACGGCGTCGACCGGGCCGGCTGGGGCGGCGCGCAGCCGGGCCATCAGCTCGGCGGCCGGCCGGCGTCCGCAGTAGCCGTGCTTGACGCAGAAGGCGCGCATGCGGGCCTCGCCCAGGCCTTGTGCCGACTCCGGGGTGGGGTAGCGCTCCAGGAAGGCCAGCGCGATCTCGCTCTGGATGTCGGCAAGCACCGCCAAGGCGCCGGGCCAGAAGGCGTCCAGGCAGGCGCTGAGCTGGTTGGCGGCGGCCACCCGCTGCTCGACCAGGTCGGTGCGGGTGCGCACCACCGCGCGCAGCGGGTGGGTCTGGGCCGAGAACGGCGCAAGGACGCGCAGGTGGCAGGTACTTGGCGATCACCATGGCGTGGCTGGCGTCGGTCTTGGCGCCCGACAGCACCTCGGCTTCCCGCCAGGCCTTGATCGCGTTGGGGCTGACCGGGGTGACCGGGTGGCCGGCCTCCAGCAGGTGGTCGACCAGCCGCCCGTCGGGCCGTTCGATCGCCACGGGCAGCTCGGCGGGGACGCCGAGCCGGCGCAACCTCGTGGTGAGCTGGTCGAACCCCTGGGCGGTGTGGGCGATCTCGAAGGCGGTCACGGGTTTGCCGGCCTGGTCCAGCACGCACACCGCGTGCGTCTGGGCGGCCCAGTCGATTCCAACGAACACGCTGGCTCCCTTGTGTGGCAGCGACGCCTCGGTGAGGAGGACGGCGGCCGGGCGGTCACTGACTGGCGCTCTGGGGCGCGTCCCTTTGTTGCCGGTCTTCTGTCCTCGGGGAGCCGGGGGCGGCAGTGTCATGAAGGCCCTCAACAGGCGACCGCCACGGGCCGTCACCCCGGCTCTCACCGAGCCCTAACGACGAAGACCATGCCAGCCCTCGTCAACAGCAGGGTGGACCAGTGACCGTCACGCCGGTCGAATGGTGGCCACAAGGCGAACGCGTACGTCTCGGGACGCCAGCCGCCCGGCACCGCGGGCCGCGGCATCAGCGCCAAGGCCGAGGCCTCAGGGGGCGCATGGAGATCGTCATCGCAGTCCCAGGCGTGCCATCTGGTCGACCAGCCAATTGCGGCTTACCCCAAGCTCAGCCCGCATCCGCTTGACCGGCCATCGTTCTCCGACATATCGCGCGTGCAGGTAGCTGGCTAGTGTCCCGAGTTAGAGGTCCGCTGTGGAAGTGGTAGGCTCGGGATATGAGCGAGGAGCCACAGTCTAAGCGCCGTCGAGGACGACCCACGGTGCAGATCACATTGACCGACGATGAGCGCGAGACGCTGGAGCGATGGGCCAGGCGTCGGACCAGCAGCCAGGCGTTGGCGTTGCGCTGCCGGATCGTGCTGGCCTGCGCCGAGGGGCTGTCGAACGTGGCGGCTGGCGAGCAACTGGGCGTGCACGCCACCACGGTGGCCAAGTGGCGGACCCGGTTTGCCGCAAGCCGCCTGGAGGGCCTGGCGGACGAGCCGCGGCCGGGGGTGCCCAGAACGATCACCGATGAGCAGGTCGAGGAGGTGATCGTGAAGACCTTGGAGGAGACCCCCAGCGATGCCACCCACTGGTCGACCCGGTCGCTGGCCCGTGCCACCGGCATGAGCCAGACCGCGGTCAGCCGGATCTGGCGGGCGTTTGGGCTCAAGCCACACCTGGCCGAGACCTGGAAGCTGTCCTCTGACCCGCAGTTCACCTGCAAGGTCCGCGACCTCGGCGGGCTGTACCTCAACCCGCCCGAGGCGGCGGTGGTGCTGTGCGTGGACGAGCAGTCGCAGATCCAGGCGCCCGGCCGGACCGCGCCGGTGCTGCCGCTGATGCCCGGCAGCCCGCAGCGCCGCAGCCACGACTACACCCGCCATGGGACCACCAACCTGTACGCCGCCCTGAACCTGGCCTCGGGCCTGGTCATCTCCCAGATGACCCCACGGCACCGCGCCATCCAGTTCCGGCGGTTCCTGGACCGTGTCGACCAGGCGGTGCCCGCCGGGTTGGAGGTGCACGTGATCTGCGACAACTCCTCCACCCACAAGACCCCGGCGATCCGGCGCTGGCTGGTCGCCCACCCTCGCTTCCATGTGCA
>WNGM01002784.1_pt1 | contig 14034 bp, 19 predicted proteins | sample 5400571 | NCBI WGS metagenome assembly WNGM01 (sample SAMN13153378, study PRJNA577476) | soil metagenome | isolation source: 100 cm soil or saprolite under Garry oak tree replicate 2 | place: USA:California | collected 2016-06-15
TCAGCGGAGACTCCGGCCTGTGCGGCCACGAGCTTCGCGTCTTCCTCTGAGCTTATACTGGCTGGACCCTCTTCTCTTGTTCTTCCCCCGCCAACTTGGTAGACTGTCTGGCCTTGAACCGTGACGATCGCTACTTCAGGCTCATCTATGATTATCTTCTTCGACCCTGACTCGATCACGACCCGTGTCACGTCATCGATCTGTTTGACCTGCATGCCCATGCGCTGCATCATCCGGTTCGCTTCTCGCGGGTTGATCCTACGCTGCATGATGGATCATTCTCCGCCCGCGGTTGCTGACTGTTAAGCCTATCAGCCTTCTACTCCATGTCGGACTTTTACTCCGACGCCGACCTTGAAGCTCAGCATTTCTTCGGCGTTGAAGAAGCTTCGACCTACAGCAAGCAGTTTGTCCTTGTGATCGACTACCAGAACTTCCTCAGCGGGACGCAACTCGGGATCGACCTCTTGGACGTGTTTGCAGAAAACGTTGCCGCCCGCCTTGATGAACTCCTCTACTCCCAGGACTACTCTAACTCGAAGCCTTGGTGGTTTGAATATCCCCAACAATGCCTCTCCGCCTGCTATCGCGAGAGCTAGGAGGCCATCCTTGGGACGATATGTTGCGAGGAGTATATTGTCGCGGAATATGTGGCGTATCCGGTGCGTGTGAGGGCTGCGCGTGATCCGTATCGTCTTGGGGAAGGCCTTCGAGGCGCCTCTGCCGAACTGGTAGTTGGCCACGACCCTTATTCTTCTCAGCTCATGAAGCTTGGGTGTTACAAGCTGGAGGGGCATTCTAAATCCGATACCTACATAAGCATCCTAGGAGCCTATTTCTATTGTTCTCGCCTAGAGGTATCCTGAACCCTTGTTCTGTGAGATATGTGGACGCGAGATCGTAGGCAAACCCGCAAGGTCCCTGGTCGAAGGAGCTAGGCTGATCGTCTGCCAGCAATGCTCAAGTCTCGGAACCCGGCTTCCCAGTTTTCCAGACAGGCCCGCTCGCCCCGTGATAGCTCCGTCACACACGCATGCTCCGATCGAGAAGCTGCCGAAGGCGGTTGAAGAGTCCGATCTAATAGAGGAATACCCGACTGCAGTCAAAGAGGCGAGAGCAAAGCGGGGTCTCTCGCAGCAGGATCTCGCCTTCAAGGCCAAGGAGAAAGTGACGGTGATCCAGAAGATTGAGATCGGCAAGATGCTGCCGACGATGAGACTTGCAAAGGAGCTGGAACACATTCTGAGAATCCGGCTGCTCGTTCCACGGGAGGAGCTTGACATTCCCGTTCCGCCACGTCGACCGTCTCCCTCACCGGGAGTCACGTTAGGCGATGTTGCTGTGGTCAGGCATAAAGAAGGGTCCAACGAGTAACCGCTCATCTAGTGAGCTGTCGTAGCTAGAGACCGTGCAAGAATCTCAGATGCCCTGTCCAAGGCTTTAATCTCGTCTTTCGAGAGCCCTCGTAGCAGCTCGAGCAACCTCTTCTCTCTACGATTTCTGCCTTTATGCATCATTCTCTCTCCCTTGTCTGTAGCTGTTATGACTACTGAGCGTCTATCATTCTTGTCAACTTCTCTCTTGACAAGACCTTGTCGGACGAGTGCGTCGACTATTCGACTCATTGTTGGAGGACGGACTTGTTCGGCTTGTGCAAGATCCGAGAGAGACTTCTTGCCACCGAAGACGACGACAGATAGCGCTGAGATCTGTGCAGGCGGTACTCCTAGAGCGGTGTCCTGTGTTCGTACATAGCGCATTAGGTGGAGGGCCGCGCTGTGAAGCTTCCTCGCGGTCTCCTCTGACATTCTCTGCTTGCTCATCACCTGAATGTTCCCAAACAATTATATATTAGCATTACTAATAGTTAGCTATGCTAACTATGCAAACCGACGAATTCCTTGACGCGGTCAAGAAGAACAAAAGCCCAAGAATCCGTCAACTCCTCGACGCACACCCATCACTCGCCAACGCTAGAGACAAGGACGACGTATCAGCTGTGTTCCTCGCCCTCTACAGGGGAAACAAGCAAGCAGCCCAAGAAATAGCGTCTAGAAAGGCTGATCTCGATGTCTTTGAAGCAGCTGCGCTGGGCAACCTAGGCGAGCTGAAGACTCTAGTTGATCATGACGTGTCCCTTGTCAGGTCCTATTCTCCAGACGGCTTCACAGCTCTGGCTCTCGCATCGTATCTGGGCCAGAAAGAATCCGCCGAATATCTCCTCGATAAGGGAGCGGACCTGGACGCGTCTGCAAAGAACGAGACGGGATACACAGCGCTAACGGGTGCCGTTTCGCAGAATCACAACCAAGTCGCGAAGCTACTACTCAAGAAAGGTGCAAACGTCAATCATCATTACGAGGGCGGATTTACGCCCTTGATGCATGCAGCATTCGTCGGGAACGTTGAACTCGTGAATCTTCTCCTTGAAAACGGGGCTGATCCAAACGCGAGAAATGGAGAAGGAAAGACGCCTTTGACCTTCGCTCGCGAGAGAGGCCACGACAGTGTCGTCGAGCTACTGAGGAAGCGCGGCGCAGAATAATTCACGATGTTAATTCCCTGCAAGCTCAGATAGATCTTGTCGAATTTCTTAGCCAGGAGCTGATCAGAAAATGCGTTCAGTGTTGAACCTTCGCAACGCGCTGCATTAGCTTCGAGAATAGAATCTAGTCAGATTTTGATCAATTCCCTTGCATTATATCGGCGAACCTGCGTGAGGACTGGTGGTGTTGTCTGGGTTGAATCGAGTCGGCAAATGGTTCGTGCGAGGTTTGCTGATGCAGACATCATTGGAAGCGGCGAAGATTATTGGCATAGTCGGAGGACTCGTGGTGCTCGTCTCAGGTATCTACTTCTTCGCCATATCACGTCTCGCGCTGGGCATTGTGGCTGCAGTGATCTCTCGCAGGGTGACGCAGTTGGTCTGGAGTGTGATCATGGTGATCGTTGGTGTACTGGCGTACGAGTTTGATTCTGGATCCTCGCTCTGGAGCTACGGGCCAATTCTCGTAATCGTAGCGGGCGTCATAGGCATCATCGCCCGCGTACTCTAAGCTATAGCTTTCTCAGAGACGTGTCGTATCTCCTTTCCATTTCTTGATGGTATGATTCTGAGCCGGGCATCTAGAAACTCTCGGTCGAACTCTTGGTGGTTCGTGTACCAGTCGAGAAAGATGGCAAGGGCAGCTATTTCGCTCATGGGCTGGCTCGTGACGGAGACGTTCCAGTCAGCGATCTTGAAGACCTCTCCCGGCATCTTCTCCGAGCCGACGATGACGAGAATGTCGTATGTCATATTCTGAATCTCTAGAAGAATCTTGGGCAGCGGAACGCCATATGCGGTAAGGTGCAGTATCTTGCCTCCAGAGGCTTTCCAGTCTCGAACTGCCTTTCTCCACGGTATCCCGGTTTTGACCTGGAACGGCCCGCCGAATCTGTCTGTGACGTCTCGGATTGTGGATTCCACAACCTTATCCTCTCGATCTGCTATTATCACTCCATCTGCTCCGAGTGCTCGGGCGGTCAGGCAGACGTGCGTTGTTACTCGTGAATCTCTATAGACCCGATGGCCTATCCGGAGGATGAACGTTCTTCCCAACGTTGGGGAAGGGGACATTAGGGATATACATTAAATCGTAGAAGCGTGCATTATAGGGTGTCCGGGGTTATCATAGGGGTATGGGGAACCATCATGACGATCTCGCTCGACTTGCTAGTTTCTTCGGTGGAGAAGAAGCGCTTAACGTTGTAAAGGCGCTCGCTCAGGCCGGGACGACTACCGATGATGTTATCGCTACCCAGGCGAATGTGCGGCTGAATACTGCTCGGAAGGTTCTCTACAAGCTCTATGACCACGCTCTTGTGACCTGTGTACGGTCTAGGGACGAGAAGACTGGCTGGTTCATCTATCACTGGAAGCTCCAGCCGGACCAGCTGGACGCGTTTGTACGGAGCCGCAAGAAGAAGGCTCTAGAACAGTTGAGGACTCGGCTCGAGTTTGAGAAGGGTCATAGCTTCTTCATCTGCAAAGGCTGCCCTGACAGTCGGGTTACCTTCGAGGATGCGATGGAATCCGCCTTCAGGTGCGGAGGCTGTAACGGGCAGCTGGTGAGCGATGACAACACTAGGACGATACAGATGCTTGAGGATCATTCGCGCAAGCTCGAGTCGGAGCTCTCCGAGGGTCCAGTGGCCTTCGCTGACGGAAGGTTCTGATCTAGAGAAGAACTGTCTTGGCTGAGGGCTGGCATGCAGCCACCCTGGCAGAAAAGATTCCGGAAACTGTTCTTAGACGTGGCCCGAGACCAGTATGGAATGTTCTATCCAGAGACGCTAGAGGTCTAAAGGTCGAGTGGGAGATATCGGCACCTCAACAATGGCTACAGGTCCGAGTTCGAGGCGATGATGCTGAGGCCTTCCTCAATCTCCTTGTCCAAAAGTATGGCGAAGCGCCTGTTCACCGTTCGAAGATCGAGCGCTGGGATGTTCTCCGGGGATTCATCACAGGCTCTGGACGGGTAGGCTTCGGCGTCTACGTTGACGTGGGGATTCTTGAACCAACGAAGAAGGATGCTCTCTACGCACTGCATAGAATGAGGGCTCAACTCGCGGACGGACTCGGAAAATCTTCGAGGGAAATCATATACGAGAATGGTCTGGCGGACTATTTTCCCGTCGATGTCATCGTCACTGATCTTGATGGTGAGAAGATCACGGTCGAGTTGGCCGACCAGACCCGGGACCAGCTTCAGCAGTGGAAGAGGCTTGTCTTTGATCGGGTAATCACCGTCGGAGTGGACAGAGACTATGCAGAGAAGATCGTTATGAAGGCAGATCTTGGGCTTGACGTTATCAAGATAGAGACATTATCCCTGCTGGTTCAATGCCTTGTCTGCAAGTTCGACACTGATGCGCCAGGAGTGATCGCGAATATTGGGAACCGTCTCAGAGGTGTTGGGCTGACCGCTTTCAGAACTCCCGCCAAGGCTCTGTTAGCCTAGTTTTCAAGCATGAATCTGATAGATCTTTATGGCTCTACTTTGTTCCGTCTGTTCGCTGTTCTGCCGTACCCGTAACGTAGGTAGAGGACTTGGAGTCCAATACCTACCGCGGCAAATACGCCCCCGACCGTTACTGCACTGAGGCTGTTGTTCGCGAATCCCCACCACATGAAAACTGCAGCAATAATGAGCGCGATCCCTGGGGGATTGGGGCTCCGAATATCCAGCATGTTCCATCCTTAGTACAATTCCTCTTTCGTAGCCTTAAGCAGGATGATACCTTGGTCCAGGGCTCTATTACTCTGAGTAGCAAGAGTAGGTTATATGCTTAGGGGATTAGCACGATCTCTTTCCAAAACTTAGATCTTTCGAGGGTGACACTGGTCATGATGTTGTTAATGTCAAGCTCTGACCATGCAGAGCCGCATGATTGGCTAAGGTGGAAATGGGTCTTGGCACCGATGCTAATGTTCGCAATGTTTGGTCTGATAGTCTGGCTATGGTTCCGAGGCTTTCCGTGCTGCTATGTCAGAGTTCACCCATGATTGTTCCCCACTTGTGGAAGCACTTGCCGCCTTAGCGGTAAGCCTATTCATGCCGTAACTAGGCCTATTCGTAGGACGGGAGTGGTTCTTGAGAAAGACTGTTCCGGTGATGGCGCTGGTCGTAGTGTCTCTACTGGTCGTGGTCGGTGCGGCCTACTACCTCACTTCTCGCGATACATCTGAGTGCAGTGATCCGGACTCGATATCGATTCACGTCTACAATCCATACCGTCTGGACGTGATCAAGTCATGCACTACAGTCTCGGGATTTGTAGACAATGTCTTGAAAGAGGCAGACGGCGACTACCACATACGACTAGCCCTTGACTCTCAGTACAGCAGCCTCACCAACTCCGCGAACGACCAGTACCAGTACGGTGACCTCGTGGTCGAGATAATCTGTGCACTACCAATAACTCAGTCCGATGCCGTATCGGCCTGCCAGAACTACTCAAGCAGCATCACAATACCCAGCATCAACGACCATATCACCGTCACCGGACCCTACGTCTTGGACACGGACCACCACGACTGGGCCGAGATCCATCCAGTCTACACCCTAACAATATCCTAGACTTCCGAAAAGCGCCTTCTCAAGTGCGGGTCTAGCTAGTGAAGATTCTATTCTCTAGTCATCATAATCGTGCCTCGTTGTCCTTCGATGCCTCTCACAGAACATACTCTAACGAGTCGCTGACAGAACTTGGGCCGCGCAACACCAGCAGCCCTTATCGAGACACTCGCTCTGAAGACGATGATCACAGTGTACGCAGACGCAGAAGAATTTACCTGCCTTGACCTTGCCCATTGCCGAGTAGTGAACTACCACGGTATCCGATATCAGAACCTGCTTGGTTAGAGACATTTGCCAACAGCCATCTTGAGGCGGACGGGAGGGCTTAATCCCGTTGTGTAACTGTGAGAGTTGGCTGATCGGTTTTCACAATTCCCGGCAGATGCTGATGTGACGATTCAACTTTCCCGGAGAACTCTGCGGATTCTCGAATGGTCGATCGGTTGAGAAGGTAGAAGATTCTGTCCTCGTCGTTGTCGACGATCACATCAGTCACCGAGAATCCTCTGTCAAAATAGTTCTCGAAGATCCTTCTAGCGTGCAACGTCCACGAATTGGCGGCGCTGAGGCTCACATCTCTAACTCTCGTAATGTTCCGCGGTATCTCGACGAGAAGCCTTGGACCTTTGAGCCTGAGTCTAGCAGATACCGGGAGACGCTGGCCGTAGCTTGTGTTCTTAGTCCTATTGACTGGCTCAACTCCTTCCGCGAATAATTCAGCGAGCGAGGTAGGTTCAGATCCTCTAATCCTTTCTCTTACTCGTTTGCTGTTGACGTGCCATTCGGCCTCGAAACGGTCGGTCAATCTTCCCCGATTGAGCGAATCATCGAGCGGGCCGTAGAGGTCTCTATGGTATGTGTTACAGGTAGCGCCCAGTTTTCGGATGTTGAAGTAGGCGTTTCCAGCCTGGAGTGGATCGTAGGTCCACTTGACTAGGCTCTGTCTTCTCTTGATGATGAGTTCTCGCTGGGCCAGTTTGAGCCTGAATCCTACTCCTTTCGACTGGTGGCTCCTAGCTACGCCGGTGATGTGCGAGTAATGGTATTGTCGGCCATTGTCCAAGGCGGTGATCCCGAAGAGGACTCCGACCATCCTACGACCATCGTAGGCTCCGAGGACCAGACCTCCATGATGTTGAGCAGCGATCAGCAGATGCGCTGGAATGGTACTAGAAACGTCTTGTCCCCATGCGCTCTTCTGGACCCGTACGGACTCGGCGAACTGTTCTGGCCTAGAGAGGCGCACGATCCGGATCAGATATCGGACCAGCTTTAGGATAGGGTCTTGGCTACTTCTCCTGCGATTCTGTTCTTCTCGACATCTCTCTCCTCTCCCGTCTTCATGTCTCTGAGCCGGACCTTGTTTTCTTTGATCTCTCTCGGTCCGACAATAACGACGAGACGCGCCCTGATGGAAGATGCGTATTCCATCTGTTTCCTCAATGGTCGTTCTTTCAGGTCTCTGTCCGCCCGGACTCCATCCACGCGGAGTAGTCTTAGAACCTCTATCGTCTCCTTTCTCACTTCGGTGCCGGCCATGACGACGAAGACTTGGCAGTTCTGGTCTGTGTCTGGGAAGAGTCCTTTCCTCTCCAGTGAGAGCATGAGTCGTTCGAAGCCTCCTGCTACGCCTGTCGCGGGCATGTCCCGCTTACCATATATCCGGCACAGCTTGTCGAACCGTCCGCCGCCGAAGACCGCGCCTACGTCTTCGCCGGCCTGGTCGTAGGCCTCGAAGACGGTCCCGTCATAGTAGCTTATTCCTCTGACGATTCCGAGGTCTATCTGGACCTTGGATGTCTTTCCGAGAGAGTCTACATTCTCTATGGTTCCCGTCAGCTCTCGTAGCCCTAGACTGATCATGTCGTTTTTGGGAAGCTTCTTCTCTAGACTCGGGAGGACCTCGTTGGGCTTTCCCGAGATATCCGCGAAGCCTATGACGCGTTTGACCTTCTCCTTGGATAGTCCTGCGCGGCCCAGTTCTGCTTCGGACGCTTCGGGGCCTTTCTTGCTCATGCCGTCGATGATGCGCAGCATTCTCTCGAGCTGCTCTTGAGAGCGAACGTCGATGCTTTGGAGGAAGCCCTCTACAAGTTTCCGGTTGCTGACCCGGACCTCGTGCTCTGTCAGTTCTACGCTGTCGAGTATGTCGGAGCCGATCGCGATGATCTCCGCGTCGGCGGACGGTTCCGCTACTCCGTAGATTTCTGCGTCCCACTGGGTGTGGTATCGGTATCTGGCGAACTGGGGCTCGTCGTATCGCCAGACTCCACCGATGCTGCCGATCTTTATCGGTTCGGGCAGGTCGAATCGGTTTGCTACCATCCGTGTCATGCCTACGGTCAGGTCGAACCGTAGGCCCAGGTTTCGGCCGGCTTTGTCTTTGAACCAGTAGATCTCCTCGCGGACTCCTGGGCCGGACTTCGCCTCTAAGGTCTCAAGGTTCTCGACTGGGCTCGGTTCGAGAAGCTGGAACGAGTAGCCCCAGAGCACCTGTCGTATCTTGTCTGCGAGCCATATCCTCCGGACCATCTCGTCCGGCTCAATGTCTTTCATTCCGCGCGGAAGAGTGAATTGTGTCTCGGACGAGGACGAACGCCTTCACAGTGCCGGTTATTGTCCTTGGAAGTTTTCCGGATTCAGCGTGTAGTAGACTATGTCGGTGCGCCGGTCGATGACGGCTAGAACTAGATCCTTTCCGTCCTTGTTCGCCTTCGCGGATAGTCTTGCCAGTTTTTCGAGTGTGGATTCTCCTCCTTCGAAGACGATGGAGACGAGTCGTCTCATGGCTCCTTTTCCGAAGCTTTCGAAGTCGTAGCCTGCCTCGCCTTCCCGGACCAAGTATCCCCGGTCTCTGAGGTCGCGGTAGACGAGATATTTTGTCCATATCGCGGGTTTTCCGACGGAGAGTTTGGTCACGAGCTGCTGTAGTGATCTTGTCTGTTTCGTCTTCTCGTCGAGGACGCTGATCCTCTTCTTCTCTACGAGGTAGAAGGTCTCGTAGGGGTTGAGGCTGATCTTGTCGCCGGTCAGCGTGCCGAACGCTTTCTCTCGAAGATCCATCAGCTTTCCGGGTTCTCTGAGGAAGACTTCTCCCTTGGAAAGATAGGCCTCGAGCACTTCGACAACGATCGGTGTCTGCTCGGTTTTTGCTTCCAAGGGTCCCAGGAAAGTTGCACGGGGGCCGGGGCGGCTATAAAGCCATTCAAATAGAAAGGAGCTGGACTAGTGTCAGAGTCGCAATGACTGGTAAGGGTCTGGAGCCGGTTAGATGGAGGAGTGGAGTGCTGGAGGCGGTGGACCAGACTCTCCTCCCGGCGAAGCTGTCCTACATCCGGTTGACGAGTCTCGACGAGGTCTGTGATGCTATCAAGACGATGAAGGTTCGGGGAGCGCCATTGATCGGGGTCGTCGGAGCCTTTGGTCTAGTCTTGTCTCTCAAGAAGATTAGGACCAACGACCTCGCCGAGGCGAGGAGGCAGCTTCGAAAATATGCTGACGTTCTGATCCGGACCCGGCCGACGGGGGTCAATCTTCGATGGGCTGTCGAGCGCGTCTTCAACTCGTCACTACATGCCAAGACCGTCTCGTCCCTAAAGGACAGTCTAGAAGATGAGGCGGAGGATGTTCTGAAAGGGGAGCTTGAGTCTGCGAGGAAGATAGGCGAGCATGGCGCTCGGCTCTTGGAGGATGGAGACACGGTTCTCACTCACTGCAACGCCGGAGCCCTAGCCACGGTGGGCTACGGGACTGCGCTCGCCGTGGTGAGGGCCGCCGTTGAAGAGGGCAAGGAGATCAGCGTGATCGCGACGGAGACGCGGCCACTGCTGCAAGGGTCCAGACTCACAGCGTTTGAGCTGGCTCATGATAGGATTCCGGTGAGGATCATCTGTGACAGCGCGGCTGCGCAGGTGTTGGCGCGGGGTCTGGTTGACAAGGTTTTCGTCGGGGCTGATCGGATTCTCAAGACTGGTCACGTGACGAACAAGATTGGGACCCTGCCGATTGCCCTGTCAGCCAAGTTCTACGGGGTTCCCTTCTACGCCGCGGCGCCGCTCTCCACTCTCGACTTGAAGACGGACCCGTCTAGGGTCGTGATCGAAGAGCGGGACCAGCGGGAGGTACTCTACTTCAAGGGTGCGCGTCTCGGGCCGAGGGGGGTGGAGGCTCTGAATCCTGCCTTTGATATTACACCGCCGGAGCTGGTCTCGGGTATTGTTACGGATGTGGGGGTTGCGGGTCCGCCGCTGGGGGAGAGTCTCGGTTCTCTGGCGGGGCGGGTTTTGATGGTTTCCCGTTGATGATTGTACTTTTTCTACTCTGAAAGATAGGGGTTAGGCGGGTATCCCGTCAATCTCTTTTTTTATGAGTTGTGTCCCGATCTCGACGGGGATGTTGCCTACCGACTCTATGCGCTGCTTCCACGTGTCGCCGATCGCGACGAGTGCGTAGATTCCGATGACTTCCGCTTTTGCCTTGTAGGCGACTTTGATCATTGCCCGTTGTGTTTCTCCACTGTCTATGATGTCGTCGGCGATGAGTATGCCTTCGCCTTTCTTGAACGCGTCCTTGGACACGTAGAGGCTCTTCATTATCGCCGGGGGCATTACGTAGACTTCTTCGATGAATTCTCGGACTCCGATCTCTCGGTTCTGTTTTGCTATGATGAGTCTCTTGCCTAGGCGTTGGGCGAGGAGTGTGGCGAGGGGTACTCCGTCGACTGCGGCGGTCATGACCTTGTTGATCCTCTTTCCGGCGAATGCGCCGACGGCCTGCTGGACTGCCCGCTCTAGCAGCATCGTGTCGTTGATTATTTCGGTGTTGTCGAAGAATCCTAGGTCGTCGAACTTTATTCTCTTGTGAAGCTCTCTCTCTAGTCCCATGTATTTCTGGAGTGTCCTGTTGATTTCTTCTGCGCGTTCTGCGGTTGGGAGTACGTGTCCTTTGACGTAGCGGCTGAGTACTGTCTCGGGGAGGTGTAGTATTCCTGAGAGTGCTCTGTAAGTGTACTCTGTCTTGGCGAGATTGAGCAGCTCTATGGTCTGGAGTTTGTACTTGAGGTCGAGGATGCGCGACGTGTCTTTCATCGCTTGTGTCTGGCTTTAGCTCTGCTACCATGTATAACGTTTTGCATTTTTTCTTCGACGGCTCTTGACTATTCCTCTGCTGTTCTGGTATTTTCCAGAGTACGTGTGTGTCGCGGGGGTGCCGAGTCTTAGCATGGAGAGTTGGATGAATCTCTCGCCTCTCGTGAGCCTGACTGGTCTATCTCCAGCATTATGGAGACTGACTGTGAGCTGGCCTTGAAAGCCGGGGTCGACGAGTGCGAGGCTTGCGACTATTCCTTCGCGGGCGAGGCTGGAGCGGATGTGGAGGATTCCGAGAAAATTTTCCGAGAGTTCTACCCGCTCGAGGGTCGCGGCCAGTCTCTGTTGGCCTGGATTGAGTTCGAGATCACGGTCTACTCGCAGGTCTACGCCGGCCGGGTTTAGCCTCGCTATCCTTGGCCGGATTTTTATCTGACCAGTTTTTATCGCACTTGTTATTTCACTGTCGGAGAGTGCCATTCCGATCGTTGATCATGACGATAACTCGCGATAAAGCTTGGTGGATCAGTTGAATGCTAGAAGGAAGGTTGCGGGTTCTACACCGTTTAGAAGCACGTCTGTAGGATCTCTTGCTGATCCGAAGATCTGGCAGAGAGGAGTTCGATACTTGAAAAGGAGGGACTCAGTGCTCGCCCGAATAATTGGCGCGACAGGTCCTATCCTGTTCGAACTGGATGATGACCACTACGAGGCGATTGTTGGCTCGATAATCTTCCAACAATTGGCCGGGTCTGCTGCGAGGGCGATACTGGACCGGTTCAAGGGGTTGTATGGTGGGAGGCTGCCGAGTCCGAGCGAGTACTTGTCGACGGATACGGATAGGTTGCGGAAGAGTGGACTGTCTCCACAGAAGATCAGCTACATTCGGGACCTGGCTGAGAGGCTCATGGATGGGAGGCTAGATCTGGAACGGTTGGAGCGGTTGTCTGATGATGAGGCTATGAGGGAGCTTGACGCTGTCCGGGGGGTTGGTCGTTGGACTGCTGAGATGTTCTTGATCTTCAAGCTGGGACGGACGGATGTGCTGCCGGTGGACGATCTCGGGTTGAGGAAGGCGGCGAAGCGGGCCTATCGTCTGCGGAAGCTTCCCTCGAGGGAAAGGTTCGAGCGGCTGGCGGTGAACTGGCATCCCTACTCTTCGATATCAACACTATATCTCTGGCGGAGCACGGAGAAGCCTGAAGCTCCAGCGAAATGGTAGCTTCTAAAGAACTCCACGATACGGTTTGGGACCAAAGAGCACTTTCGTGTCGTGAGGAGCAACTGCTTTTGAGATTTTGAGCAGAGGATTTTACCAGCTGAGTTGTTTTCCGGGCGGGTCTCATGATTCGGGGCGCAGAATGCGCTTGTCAAGGGTTGTTGAAAGCGCGGGTTAAGCGGAAGAGAATAGCGCAGAAACCGGGTGAGGCTGACAGATTCGCGATCAGGGCTGGTTTTCGGCGATTTTCCAGAATGGATCTTTCAAGAAGTGCAGTTTTGTGTCGCGAGAATTTTTTTACTTAAATCCTGGGAGGGCTCCTCTCGCCGTCTGAAACGTTTCTGGGCGAGATACCCGATTTCTCGCATAGAACTTGCTGATTATCGTTTTCCAGTAAGTGTTGGTGAGGGCCATTCAAGCGTGAATAAAGTGCTCAGTGGGGCCCCCTCCCAGATTCCTGATCTGGGCGTGTTTTGAACGATTTTTCCCACAGAGGATCTTGGGGTCTGGTATGCGAGGGGTCAATCGCGATCAGTTTTTCGCGATCGTCGCGATCATCGTGAGCTTTTCGCGGTGGATGATGGTTTATTATTGATATTCAGCCAGGATTTCTCGTCGTGGATGCTGAATCTGGATGCCCGCATCTGTTGATTCTTCACGAGATCGTTATGCGGCTCTCGTCCAGGCTCTGCTTAGAGAGCCAGATGTGACCCAGTCAAACAAGAAGGGATTCGGGTCGACTGCGTTGTGGACTAACGGCAAGATCTTCGCGTTGCTCTCGTCGAAGGGCGAGTTCGTCGTCAAACTATCACGGCCGCGGGTTGATGCTCTAGTAGCTTCGGGAGAAGGCAGACGGTTCGAACCCGGCCCCGGTCGAGTGATGAAAGAGTGGTTCGTAGTAGGGACGAAGGGAGAGGAGAAATGGTTGGCCTTGGCGAAAGAGGCGATGAAGGCCGCGGTCTCGAAACGCTAAGCGATCATGGTTAGAGTTTGGAGACCATCTCAAACAATCTACTCGTCGTCTTCCAATTTCGAGTCGTAGCTCTCAGCGACAGCGCCTTTTCTACTGCATTGTTGGAGAGCTTGGTTCTCCCATATCCACCGATACAGTACAGATAGATCTCACGAGGAGCTGAGTAGAATCGGTCTGGACCGGGTGAGAGTGCTTCCAGGTTTTCCAGAGAGCCTTTTTGCGATGTCTCCGAGAGAAAAGTTACGTGCAGCTTCGTTGAATCGATGTTTTTCTCTTTCAAGAATGGGTTGTTAGTGACCACGTTTCGCAATTGGTCTGAGGTTCTGACGATGACGGTCGTGTCGAATCCTAAGGAATCGTGAATTGTTTCGCCGATACGTTTCGAGAGACTGGCTGGATTTTCTGTTTGCGTCTGAAAAACAATGTTTCCACTCTGGACGTACGTCTCGACATTCCGAAAGCCAAGACCAGTGCACAGTTCGCGAAGATGGTCCATCTTGATTATTTTCTGTCCGCTTACATTGATGCCCCGCAGCATCGCGATGTAAGCCGGCATGCTTTGTTCCCGATCGAGTTGCCTCTAATCTGGGTTCTAAGGGCATCGTCGGGCTTTTCGCTCGGTGCAGCTTGCTC
>WNGM01002787.1_pt1 | contig 14033 bp, 11 predicted proteins | sample 5400571 | NCBI WGS metagenome assembly WNGM01 (sample SAMN13153378, study PRJNA577476) | soil metagenome | isolation source: 100 cm soil or saprolite under Garry oak tree replicate 2 | place: USA:California | collected 2016-06-15
ATCGGACCCAGTCGCCCCCGCACATCACCCGGCGGACCCGCCAGTCGCGGTCGAGTACCACGAGGTCGGCGCGCAGACCGGTCGCTAGGCTGCCGCGGTCGTCCAGGCCGAGCAGGGCGGCGGGTGTGGAGGTGGCCGCGGCCACCGCGGCGACGGGATCGACGCCGGCCTGCATCACGCAGCGGCGGACCAGGTCGGCGGCGTGCGAAGTGCCTCCCGCGAGCGACGGCGGCTCGGTGCGCGTCCACGCCCGGCCGTCCGCGACCCGCACCCGTACGGACCCGAGCTCGAAGTCGCCGTCCGGCATCCCGGCGGCCACCATCGCGTCGCTGACGAGTACGACGTGCCGCCCGGGGTCCACCGCGAACACCAGGTGCACCGTCTCGTCGGCGAGGTGCACGCCGTCCGCGATGAGCTCCACGTGCGTCGCCCCGCGGGCCAGCGCATCCAGGGAGGCGGCGACCGGGCCCGGCTGGCGATGGTGCAGGGGCTCCATGCCGTTGAACAGATGGGTGACCAGGGGTCTGCGCAGTGACCGCAGGGCCTCGCCGAAGCCGCGTGCGTCGGCGCCGGTGTGGCCAAGGCCCACCACGATCCCGGAGCGCTCAAGGAGCTCGGCGGCCGCGGCAGCACCGGGCAGCTCCGGGGCGAGCGTCACCATCCGGACCCTCGGACGACCGGCGTCGTCGACGCCGGCCGCCAGCCAGGTGGCGAGCTCGTCGGACCCGGGTAGGCGCAGGTGGGCGGGGTCGTGTGCGCCCCGGTGCGCCGGGTCCAGGAAGGGCCCCTCGACGTGGCACCCGACGACCGGTGACCCCGTCGCCGCGACCGAGGCGATCGCCGTGATCGCGGCGACGAGCTCGGGGGTCGACGCGCTCACCAGACTGGCCAGCATCGTGGTGGTGCCGCGGGACAGGTGGTGCGCTGCGACCGCGGCGACCTCGGCCGGGTCACGCGAGGTGACGGTGTGGCTTCCACCGCCGTGGCAGTGGATGTCGACATACCCGGGCGCGACCGTGTCGACCGGCTCGGGGACCGGGCCCGACCAGCCGGACGCCGGGCCGACGTATCCGATCGTGCCGTCGAGGCGGACCTCGAGCACGCCCCCGTCCAGGATCCCGGCGGTCGTCACGAGCCGCCCGGCCAGCGCCAACGCGGTCATGACTCAGGGGCCCATCCGTCGCGAGCCAGGAGCGCGGCACCGATCACGCCACCCCGGTCGCCGAGGGCCGACGCGGTCACGTCGGCGGGATGGACGACAGGGGTCCGCTGACGGAGCGCGACCCGCAGCGGGTCCAGCAGCCCTTCGCCGGCCCGGCTGAGTCCACCGCCGATCACCACCAGGGCCGGGCCGACGAGCAGCGAGACGATGCCGAGCCCGTCCGCGAGCGCTTCCACCGCGTCATGCCAGACCTGTCGCGCGACGGCGTCCGTGCTCAGCCGAGCGGCGACGTCGTGGGCGCCGGTGACGTGGCTTCCGCTCAGACCGGTGTAGCGGCGGGCGATCGCCGCCGCGGACGCGATGGCTTCGAGGCACCCGTCACGGCCGCACGCGCACCGGACTCCGGTCCGGACGGCCAGGTGTCCGATCTCCGCGGTCTCGCCGCGGTGCCCGGTCACCAGGTGCCCCCCGGAAACGATCGAAGCGGCGATCCCGGTGCCGATGGGCACGAACACCAGGTCCTCTGTGCCGACACCCGCGCCGAGCCTGTGCTCGGCCACACCGCCGGAGGCGACGTCGTTGGCGATCCGAACCGGCAGCCGCCACTCGGCGCCGAGTGACCGGACGAGCTCGAGGTCGCGCCACCCGAGGTTGGCGCTGTACGTCGCGATGCCGGCCTCGCGGTCGACGAGGCCCGGGACGACGACGCCTGCGCCGACCACGGGCGCGTCGGGCCGCTGCGCGAGCAGGGTGCGGCCGACCTCGGCGACCGCGTCGCGTGCGCGGTGCCCCTGTGGTGTGGGCCGTTGCTCGGAAGCCACCACGGTCCCCGCGCGGTCGACCAGTTCCGCCTTGATGGTCGTGCCGCCGACGTCGAGGGCGAGTGCGAGCCCGTCGTCGTCGTTCACGAGTCCAGGATGATGGAACGGGCCAGGCTCCGCGGCTGGTCGGGGTCCAGCCCCTTGTCGGCGGCCCGGAGCAGGCACAGCTTGTGCACGCGGACCAGCTCGGCGAGCGGGTCGCGGTCGGAGCTCAGCAGGGTGGCGCCGGCGGTAGCAGGCCAGCGTTCTCGCGCGCGCCGCGCTCGGCGTCGATCCAGTTGTCCGGTTGGGTGGCCACCTCGACGGCGAGCTGGCTCGAGTGGTCGAGAACAGGAGTGTCCGTTCGCGTCTGCACAGCGCAAGAATGCGACCGGTGATTGATTTTGTCCAACGGGGGGCGGGCTGCGGCACGGTGCGCCGGCATGGGCCGAGCACTGAACCGAAACACGCGCGGTGATACGGCGCGAGAGCGGAGAATCAGAGATGCAGACCAGCGGTCCCCAGGCCACCGCCGGCGTCGGCCCCAGGGCCGGATCTCGGGCAGGTCGCAGCCTGGGGCACCCGGGGCGCCGTGAGCGCCCTCGGCCTGGTGCTGACCGGCGTCACTGCAACGCAAGCTCGGCGTCACCACCGTCTACGTCACCCACTACCAGGGCGAGGCGATGACCATGGGCGACCGGGTGGCGGTGCTCAAGGACGGCGTCCTCCAACAGGTCGACACTCCCGCCTGGTTGCTCGCCAAGCCCGCGAACGTGTTCGTGGCCGGGTTCATCGGCTCGCAGAGCATGAACCTGTTCCGGGCCCTGGTCGACGTCGGCGGCCACCCGATCCCGCTCACCTGCAGCCAGGTCGAGAAGGCCGAGGGTGAGGTCGTCATCGGCGGGCGTCCCGAGGGGATGCTGCCCAGTCCGAGGGAGACGGGATGGCCGTGACGGTGGACGTGGTCGAGGAGCTCGGCAGCGACCGGTTCCTCTACTGCGCCAGCGACTTCCGAACCGTGGACGCCGAGGCGGGCGGCGACGGCCCTGCAGTGCTCACCGCCCGCGTGCCCGGGGACTCGGCGATCGGGGTGGGCGAGCGGATCATGCTGCGCCCCCACCATGACCAGGTGCACGTGTTCTCGCCGACCACGGGCGAGCGGCTGGACTGACGCCGTGGTCTCCATGCCCTCCTCGGCGGCGACGGTACGCCGCACCGCCTTGACCGTGCCGGCGGCGACCCTCGGTCCCGCGAGCCCGTTGCCCCGGTTCACCCGGCTGCGGGAGCTGCCCTACCCCGACGTCGGCCCGGGTGCCACGCCGGACATGCTCGAGCGGGTTGCCTACGGCAGGCTAGAGAGCCCTCTCCCGTACCCCCTGCAGGAGGACTACGACCGGTCGCTGCGCGAGGTCGAGCTCCCGGCGTACGTGCTCGAAAACGGGGTGCTGCGCGCGACCGTGCTACCGACGCTTGGCGGCCGGGTCTGGTCGTTGCACGACGACGCCCGTGGGCGTGAGCTGCTGTTCCGCAATCCGGTGCTGCATTTCGCGAACTTCGGGCTGACCGATGCCTGGTTCGCCGGGGGCATCGAGTGGAACCTCGGCTCGACCGGCCACACGACGCTGTCGTGCCGGCCGATGCACGCCGCAGTGGTTGCTGGTCCGGACGGTGACGTGCTGCGGCTGTGGGAGTGGGAGCGGACCCGTGACCTGGTGCTGCAGGTCGACCTTTCCCTGCTCCCAGGGTCGGACCGGTTGTACGCCTCGACCCGGGTGATCAACCCGGACCCGGAGGAGAAGCCGCTCTACTACTGGACCAACATCGCGGTGCCCGAATCGCCGGGGACCCGCGTGCTGACCACGGCGGACGCCGCCTGGCGCACCGAGTACACCGGCGCCCTGATCCGGGTGCCTGTCCCGTACCCGGATCGCGCGGACGTCGACATCAGCCACCCGATGGCCTCCAGGTCTCCCGCCGACTACTTCTACGACCTGCAGGGGCAGCGCGGTCGGCACATCGTGTCCGTCGAGCCCGACGGCGGTGGCTTCGCCCAGACGTCGACGCGCGGGCTGCGGGGCCGGAAGCTGTTCCTGTGGGGGAGCGGTCCGGCCGGCTCGCGGTGGCAGGAGTGGCTCTGCGGTCCGGGCGCGAGGTACGCCGAGATCCAGGCGGGATGGTGCCCGACGCAGCTCGAGCATGACCGGCTGGCTGGTGGGGCGAGCGTGTCGTGGACCGAGGCGTTCGGTGGCGTCGACCTGGACCCGGGAGCGGTGGCGGGCGGATATGCCGAGGCGTGCGCGGCCGCGCAGGCAGCCGTGCATGAGGCGACGGACCCCGATCACCTCGAGGCCATCCACGAGCGCTGGCTCACAGAGGTGGCCGATGCCGCGGTCGCCGAGCAGGTGAGCACCGGGTCCGGCTGGGGTCATGTCGAGCTCAGGCTCCGGGCCCGTCCGGAGGCCGTACCGACCCGGGCCCTGCCGTTCCCACCGGTCGACGACGACAGCCTCCCGGCACGCCACCTGCTCGACGATGACACCAAGGGACTCGCGAAATCGGCCCGCCGGCTGCCGGTGCCCCCGGTCTCCGACCGCTGGCGCGCCGTCCTCGAGGAGGCGCCGGACTCCGAGTGGGTGCACCTGGCCCGCGCGGTGAACGCCCACGTGCGGGGCGAGCCAGGCCGCGCCGCCGAGCAGTACGACGCGAGCCTGGCCGCCCGCGAGAACTCGTGGGCGCTGCGAGGGCTGGCGCTGCTGGCCGATGATGATCGCGCGTGCGACCTGTACGCGCGGGCGCGGCGGCTCCGACCGGACTGCCGCGGGCTGGCCGTGGAGCAACTCGAGCGGCTGCTCGCCGCCGGACGGCCAGGTGACTGCCTGGACGCCATCGCGGCCCTGGACCCTGCGATGCGCGAACACGGCCGGACCCGGCTGCTGGAGGCCCGGGCGCGGCTGGCCGAGGGGGAGCGCGAGCGTGCCGCCGGGATCATGGAGTCGCTGGTCGTCGAGGATCTCGCCGAGGGAGACACGGTCCTCGGTGAGGTCTGGGACGCGCTGCATCCGGGCGCCGCACTCCCCGCGCATCTCGACTTCCGGATGACCGACACAGGAGGTGCCGGTGACGGGTGAGGTGATTGACCAGTCCAGCCGCTGGAGGATGCTCCTCGACGCGCTGTCGATCCACAAGCGGCTATCTGTGACCGAGGCCGCCGAGCTGCTCGGCGTCTCCGCGGCCACGGTGCGGCGCGACTTCAAGGAGCTCGCTCGACAACAGCTGGCCTCCCGCACCCACGGGGGCGTGGTCGCCACCACCGTCGCCTACGACCTGCCCGCGCGATATCGCATCGCCCCCGGCGACCCGCGTGAGCGGATCGCTCGTGCCGCGGCCGGGCTGGTCCGGCCCGGAGAGGTCGTCGGCTTCAACGGCGGTACGACGACCACCGCCATCGCGCGACACCTCGGCCAGCGCGCAGACCTGCGGTCCAGCGGCCGCGAGACGATCACCGTCGTCACCAACGCGTTGAACATCGCGAGCGAGCTGGTGCTGCGGCCAGACATCCGCACCGTCTGCATCGGCGGGGTCGCCCGGCCGGAGTCCTACGAGCTGCACGGTCCGTTCGCGAGCCGGGTACTGCAGGACCTGCTGCTGCACCACCTGCTCCTAGGCGTGAACGCGATCTCCGCCGAGGAGGGCGCCAGCTGCTAGCACCTCGGCGAGTCCAGCATCAGCGCCGAGATGGTTTCCCGGGCGCAGCGCGTCACCGTGGTGGCCGATTCACAGAGGATCGGGGGCGTCGCCCTGGCGGGGATCTGCACGATCGACCAAGTGGACGGACTGGTCACAGACGACGTCGCCGACCCTGATCAGGTTCGCCGCCTCCGGGACGCCGGCGTCGACGTCACGCTCGTCTAGCGCACGCCGCTGGCGGCGTACCTCACCCAACCCAGCCCAGCCCCCGCACCGGGCGGTTCGCTGTCCACCCGTGGCAGGTCGAACGCATTGACCGCGAACCCGCGTCTGGGCACGCAAAGGTCAGCGGAACGTGCCCCGGGACACCGACCCCTCCAGCCGCCGCTGGAAGATCACGTACACGATCAGCACCGGCACGACCGTGATGACGACCGCGGCGAAGAGCGCCCCGAAGTCGACCGCGTAGCCGGCCTGCGAGGCGAACTCCGCCATCCCCTGGGTCAGCACATACCTGCTCGGGTCGGTGTTCAGAGCCACCGGCAGCAGGAACTGGTTCCACAGTCCGAGGAAGTTGAAGATCGCGACGGCGGCCATGCCGGGCCGCGCCATCGGCAGCATGATCCGGAAGAAGGCTCGCCACTCCCCGGCGCCGTCAATCAGCGCCGCCTCGTACACGTCGTCCGGCAGGGTCTTGAAGAACGCATAGAGGAAGAACACCGTGAACGGGAGGGCGAACGCGACGTACACCATGATCAGCCCTGGCAGGGTGTTGATCAGCTCGCTGTTCTTCAGGATGAAGAACAGCGGCACGATCGCAAGGAAGATCGGGAAGGTCAGCCCCGCGAGCATCAGGTAGTAGATGAACCGTGCCCCGGGGAACTTGAACCGCGCGAGCACGTAGGCGCACATCGATCCCAGCGACATGACGAGCACGAGGGCGACACCCACCACGATGAGCGTGTTCAGGAAGAACTGGCGGATCCCGGCGTCGGTCCACGCATGGACGTAGTTGTCGAAGCCCCAGTGCGCCGGCAGTGAGAACGGCGAGGCCAGGATCTCCTTGGTCGTCTTGAACGACGACAGCACGACCCACAGGAACGGGACGATGACGATGATCGACCAGATGAACAGGAGCACGTGCGAGGTGGCCTCAACGGCCTTGTCACCGCCCGTCCGTACGCTGCGGTTCTCGGTGACGATGCTCTCGTCGGTGGCGACGGCAGTCATCGGCGCCGCCTCCTCTCGCCGCCTCCGGTGAGACGGTTGATCGCGAACACGATCACGGCGAACAGCAGCGTCACGACCGCGAGCACGACACCCATCGCGGTGGCATAGCCGAACTGGCCTTTCCGGAACGCCGTGTTGAAGAGCTCCTGGCTCATCGTCCGCGTGGTGTTGTTGGGGCCGCCGTTCGGGTTCAGCGCCTGCATGTAGACAAAGGCGTCGAGGGCGAGGATCCCGAGGTAGATGTACGCCGTCTGCACGGTGTCCCGGACGAGCGGGAGCGTGATCGAGATGGCCGTACGGAACCGGCCGGCGCCGTCTATGCGCGCGGCCTCGTAGATCTCCGCCGGGATGCCTTTGATGGCCGCGACGAACAGCACCGTGTAGAAGCCGACGAAGCTCCAGATGATCACGAACATGGACGCCGGCATCGCCGTACGTGGGTCGCCGAGCCAGGCGAAGTTCTCGAACCCGCTGAAGCCGACCTTGGTGAGGGAGGCGTTGAGGATGCCGGCCGAAGGGTCGTACACCTGCGCCCAGATGAGGCCGATGACGATGGCCGGGACGGTGTACGGGAAGAACGACACGACCCGGTAGAACCCGGAGCCGCCGATCCCACGGATGCTGCCCTTGGTGGGCCCGCCCACGGTGACGACCACCGCGATGGCGAGCGCCAGCACAATGGTCACGAACGGCACCACGATCGCCAGCTCCACGTTGTTGCGCAACGAGTGCATGAAGATGTTGTCGTGGAACAACTTCGTGAAGTTGCCCAGCCCGACGAAGTTGTACGTCGGCGTGAAGCCGCTCCAGTCGGTCATTGAGTAGTACAGGGCCTGGCCGAACGGGTAGATCACGAAGATGAGGTAGATCGCCAGGGGCAGCCCGAGGAACACCGCCATGAAGCTCAGCCGGGCCAGTCTCGCCATCCGGCGTTGCCGGGCGGCTGGCCGAGGCCGGCCGCCGGCGGTCGTCGTCACGCTGGTCACGGTGCTGGTCACGTGACCTTCTGCTTCTTCACCGACGAGTCGTTGGCGATCTTGTCGGTGATTTCCTGCAGACCCTTGGTGAGCCCGGAGACATCGGTCTGGCCGGACAGGAACGAATTCCACACCACCAACTGGTCAGTGTTCATGCCGTAGTAGTCGACGAACTGGTAGTTGAAGGTGTTGGCGCCGGCGGCGTCCAGCATCTTGGTCTGCGAGACCAGCGCGGTCGACCCGAACCCGTTGGCCGGCACCAGGCCCTTGACGATCGTCGGCGCGAGACGGGTCTTGGAGAAGTCGGTCGCCGCCGCCTTCGACAGCATCGCGCGCAGGATCTCCTTGCCCCCAGCGACGTTCTTCGCCTGGGACGGCACGATGTACGGCTCGCCCGCAGCGGCACGGAGCGACTCGTACGGCATCTTCGGGCTGGAGGAGACGGTCGGCTCCGGAGCACCGGTCATGTCGAAGCCGGACTTCGTCGCGTCCTTCATCTCGTTCTCGATCCAGCCGCCGGACGGGTAGAGGATCGCCTGCTCGTCGTTGCTCCACTTCGCCTGGGCGGCGGTGAATTGGGTGCCGGCGCCGCCGGGGACGAGGTAGCCCTTCTGCACCATCTCGCCAAGGGCCTGGAAGACGCTCTGGATCTGCGGGAGCGACCAGCATTTCGGCTTGAGGTTCTCCAGCGCCAGGCGGACCTCGTCGCCGCCCTCCTTGATGGCGGAGTTGACGGCCATCGTCTGGTAGTACGTCGCCGCCTCCTTGCCCCAGACCCAGAGGTACTTGCCCTTGGCCTTGGCCTTGGCGCCGAGGGCGATCGCCTCGTCCCAGGTCTGCGGTGGGGTCCAGCCGTTCTGCTGGAACAGCGAGGCGGAGTACCAGACGCCGTAGACCGTCATCACGTAGTTCATCGCGATGAACTTGCCGCCGAAGGTGCCCGGGTCCTTCACGTTCGGGTAGAGCGTGTCCGAGATCTTGGTGCCCTCGTAGTTGTTGACGTCGAAGACGTCGTCGAGCGTCTCGAGCTGCTGCTCGATGGCGTTGAACCCGATGGCGTTCTCACCCGAGTTGTCGATCAGGTCGGGCGGGGTGCCGCCGACGAAGCGAGGCTGCAGCTGCTGGGCGATCTGCGTCGATGGCGACACCTTGATCGTGACGCCCGAAAAGTCCTTCTGCTTCTTGACCTGGTCGGCGGCGAACTTGACGTAGTCGTAGCCGTAGCCGCCGTTGAAAATCACGGCCTCCACGCTCGAGGTCTTCGCGAGCCCGAACGGGTTGGTGGCCGCCTTCGTGGCGCCGCCACCACCGCCGCTCGAGGACGACCCGCCGCACGAGGCGAGCGTTCCAGCGAGCGGCGCGAGCGCCGCTGTCGCAAGGGCGCCACGGAGCAGGGTCCGGCGGTCGAATTGTGCGATTTCTCGGCTCATCGTGGGGTCCCTTTCGTGATGATCTCTTCTACTGAGTGCTCGGGTCGTGCGCTTGTCCAGATGCGGGCTGCCGATCGCTGCGGTCAGGCCAGGCCGGCGATGCGCTCGCCGTACCGCGCCTTGAGGGCGTCGTTGTGCGCGTCACCTCCCGGGATGTTGGCTGAGATGTAGAGCGGCGGGACCTCACCCGCGTCCCGGAGTCGCTGAGCCGCGCCGAGGGTGAGGAGCTGGGCGATGTACGCGGCCGTGATCGAGGAGACCGCACCGGCGGACAGCCCGTCGCCGAGGCCGATCGTGGTGTCGCCGAACGGCGCCCGGTTGTCGATCACGATGTCGGCGATCTCCGAGAGCCGCTTGCCGCTGCTGTGCTTGGGGGTGACGGCGTTCGTGTGCTCCAGGCTCGTCACCGCGATGACGGGGTGGCCGTCGGCCTTGGCGCGCACGGCGAGGCCGACGATCGACCCGTTGACGCCGGAGTTCGACGCGATCAGGAAGACATCGGCCGGCTCGAAGGTGTACAGCCCGTAGAGCTCGTCGACGACCGATTCGTCGCGCTCGAGGGTGGCGCCCCGGAGCACCGAGACGTCCCGGCTGCCGCGCAGCACGACGTCGCGCAGCACGATGGCGTGCGTCGGGACCAGCCCACCGGCGCGGCCCGCGATCTCCATGGCGAACGCCTGGGAGTGGCCGGTGCCGAAGGCCTGGAGAACGCCCCCGCGCTGCAATGAGGACACGATCAGGTCGATGGCCGGGTCGAGGCCGCCGGCACGGACCTCCTGGTCGAGGTCGTCGAGCCGACGGCGGACCTCGGTGGAGAAGTCGGCGAGAAGTGCGCTCATGCTGTGGCGGTTTCTTTCGACGAGGGCACGGTCCGTGGCCGGGTTGCCGAGCGAAGCGGACGGCGATGCGGCGCGACGGCCGCTGCGGAGGCCGCCAGCAGGCTCGTCGTACGCGAGAAGTCCCGTTGGGCCGCGAGGAGGTAGAGCAGGTCGATCACGAAGAGCTGGGCGTGCTTGGCCGACAGGTCGTCGGGCTGGAGGTACTCCCCCGGCGCGTGGCTGGTCAGGTGGGCGTCGGCGACCTGGGCCATCGGGGAGGCCGGGTCGCTGGTCACCGCGACCGCGTAGGCACCCGACGACTTCGCCAGGGCCAGCATCTCGATGGTCTCCTCGGTGCGGCCGGTATTGGAGAAGGCGATCGCGACGCTCGAATCGCCCAGCAGGACGGCGCTGGTGAGGCCGACGTGCACCTCGCTCCACGCGTGCGCGTTGATCCCGATCCGGTAGAGCCGGGCCTGCAGTTCGACCGCTATGCCGGCGCTACCGCCGATGCCGTAGATGTCGACGTGGGTGCTCTGGGCGACGGCGTCCGCGACCCGGCCGACGAGCGCGGGGTCCAGCCGCTCCGAGGTGGACATGAGCGCCACGGTGTGGGCGTTCACCAGCGTGCGCATCATCTCGGTCGCAGTGTCACCTGGGTGGAAGGCGCGTCCGATGTCAGAGTCCCAGGTCTCGTGGGCGCTCGACCGGCCCTGCTCGGCCGCTGCTCCCACACGCAGGGCGAGGTAGCCGGTGTAGCCGATCGCGCGGCAGAACCGGGTGACCGTCGCCGGCGACGTACCGGCTCGCTTGGCGAGCTCGGTGATCGACAGCCGCAGCGGCAGGGACGGGTCCTCGAGCAGGAGCGTGCCGACCTTGGCCATACCCTCGGGCATCAGTGTAAGAGCACCGCGGATCCTGCTGCTGGCGCCGTAGCCTTCCAGCGCAGGGGCCGCCGGCCCCTCAGGAGCACTCATTGAAAATCCTTATCAGCGATGCCACTGGTTGGGAAAAACTATTTCCATGTTGTGGTCCAGGTCACAATCACCTGGAAGACACGAATAGGTAACGATGACCGAGCAGTCCACCGGATTGGTCGCCGTCGACGCCGGCGGCACCAGCACCCGCGCCGTGGTCTTCCATCCGCCCGGCCAGTGCCTGGGCTACGCCGTCGCGGGCAGCGGCAACCCGACCGCCGTCGGGCCGGAGACCGCCGCCGCGTCCGTGGCGGAGAGCGTCATGGGGGCGCTGCGCAGGGCGGAGGTGCCGAGCACGCGGATCCGGCTGGTCGTGCTCGCGATGGCGGGCGCGGGCAGGACCTCCGTCGCAGCAGAGATCCGCCGCCGGCTCGCGGGCATCGGCCTAGACGCGCCGCTGGTCTTCGAGTCCGACCTGCTGGCGACGTACTTCTCGGGCACCCATCGGCCGGACGGGTACGCCGTCATTGCCGGGACCGGAGCGGGCGCGATCCGGGTGGAGGACGGGCGCCAAGTCGCCGTCGCGGACGCGCTCGGCTGGCTGCTGGGCGACGAGGGCTCCGGCTTCTGGATCGGGCAACGCGTTGTACGCGCGGCCCTGGCCGACCTCGACGGCCGTGGCCCGTCCACGGCGCTCACGCCGCTGATGCTCGCGCGGCTCGGCGTGCCCGCGCCGTCGGATGCCGGCGACCGGGAGCCGATCATGGCGGTGGTGCGGGCGCTGTACGCCGGCCCGCCGGTCCGGCTCGCCGACTACGCCGGGCTGGTGTTCGAGGTCGACGGGGACGGGACCGCCGACCGCATCCTCGACGACGCGGCCGCAGCGCTCGCGCGGACCCTCACCGCCGTCAGGTCCCCCACCGTCTCGGGTCCGGTGGTGCTCGGCGGCGGCATCCTGGGCCGCGGCCCCAAGGTCGCCGATCGGCTCGCCGCCGCGTGTGGCGCGGAGGAGGTCCATGCCGTGGCCGACGGGGCCGTCGGCGTCTCCGTCCTCGCCCTCCGCCACGCCGGGACATACGTCGACGCGGCCGTGTTCCAACAGTTGACGACCTCACTCACCGCGGTGCGCTGAGTTCTCACGGCTGTGGGACGATCGGCCGTTGGAGAGGGTGGCAAGGCGCGTCACCATCGCGGGCCACCCCAGCGGCTCGGCGACCTCAGCCACGTGGCGCTGCGGGGTCTGGCTGGACTACCGCCGCGCTACCTGGCCGCACAGCTCCAACCGGCACGTCCTGATCTCGCAGAGGACCGCCCTCGGGGATGCACCCGTCAGCAGGGGCTACGTGAACTTCCACCTCAAGCCCCACAGCGTCAGCGTCGAGCGCATCCGCCGCGACCAGATCCTGCACGAGGCGCTGACGGGCCGACCTGACCCGCTGCACCTGTCCCTGATGTTCGGCATCTCCGAGCGACCCGCCGGCCAGTACGCGCGCATCGCCCGTGACCTCCTGGCCGAGCCGCTCGGCCTCAAGGAAGCCGACCGCTACGACCTAGGAGAACGCGAGTGATCAGCCAGCTCAGTGCCGCGCTGCGCGCCGCCGCCGAGGGCCTGCACCTGACGAGGCCGCAGCGGGGCTGATCATCAGCCACGGCACCTTCCTGCGCTGCGACTCAACTAACCCTCAGTGATCGTATGCGTGTCATTCGTGTTCGGCTGGTGCCGCGCATAGCAGGTTCTTCCTAACCGGCCGCGATTCTGAAGGCCGGGACGTGTGTCAACTGGGGGGATGATGCATGGCGGGTAGGCCTGCCTGACCGATGAGCGCAGGGGAGAGCTGGCGGAACACGGCTAAGTACGGCCGCCCCTCTTCGGCTAGCAACCGCTGCGGTAGTGCTCGCGGAAGGACACCCATCCTGCGCAGGGAGCCGAGCACGCGCGCGGCGGTGACCCGGCTCGCGGTGATCCACGTAGCGAGCACGTCGTCCCAGGGCGACGCGCTCTTCGACCTCGCCACCCTCACGCTCGGGCACGAGGAGCGCCTTGGCGACGTGTCGCCGGCTACGGCACCGACGTCGACCGCGACCTCATCCGCGCATGGTGGTCGTTGCGATGCCTGACTAACGTCCGCTGGCTGGCCGAGCACGGCTACGGCTCGCCCGAGGAGTTCCCCGAGGTCGCCGTGCTGCGATCCCGGCCGTGAGGCTGCACGAGCCCGCCGGCTACGGGTGCCCGTCCTGCCGCGATCGCCGGGCCATCTCCCGAAACCCGGCGTCTTCCGGACCGGCGAGGTCATGGTCCTCGAAGATCCCGGGCAGCCGGCCGGCGACATCGGAACCCGGCGCGCGACTCGAGCCGAAGATGCGCCTCAGCCGAGGACCAGCAGTGCGTATGGCTCTCATCCGGGCTTGCGGCCGGACTCGAGCATGCGCCTACCGGTCACGGACAGCTCAACAGGCCGCTGGCGCCGGCAGAGGTCCCGGCGACGAGATGCGTCAGCCGGCAACGCTGCGCCGGTGAGTCAAGGCACGACTTCCGGCGAGCTTGTCGCGTCACTTCGTCAGATCAACGGCCAGCGCGACAAGGGAAACCACCCACCGAACTCCCACTACAGATCGAAGCCGTTCTGCACGCGTGCGTAGATCGTGATGGTTACCGTGCGGGCTGCATAGTGATGCGAGACTAACGAGAACGAGAGTGAGGTAGGACGCTGGCGAGGTGCCTGCTGGGCAGGTCCTTTTCTAATAAATATCCCCAGAGTTCCCTGAGGTCTCAATAACTTCTTTAGCCCCTGGACCTGGGCTTCTCCGCTTCAGCAGGGCCGGTCGCGCTGTTGAGGAAGTTTCAGGGAACATGAAGGATCATCGCCTGAACTGACTATCTTGCAGTCCCGGTGAACCCATGCAGCCGCGCGCCCCGAGCCGGCAGCGCCTGCCCCGTTTCCCTCCCTGACCCCCGATAGCTGCCGGTCCTGCGAGCGGACGGGCATGTCAGGGGTCGCGCAGCGATCGCGG
>WNGM01003256.1_pt1 | contig 14032 bp, 9 predicted proteins | sample 5400571 | NCBI WGS metagenome assembly WNGM01 (sample SAMN13153378, study PRJNA577476) | soil metagenome | isolation source: 100 cm soil or saprolite under Garry oak tree replicate 2 | place: USA:California | collected 2016-06-15
CCTCCTGGGGGACGCGTACTTTCATCTCGGGCATTTCTCGTTCCTGCCGCTCGACAGCATGGTGCAGCCGTTGCAACGGGCGATCGCGCTCGACTCATCGTTCTCGCCCGCCTATCTCCACCTCGTGGAGTACGCGTTCCTGCAGGGCGACAGCGCCACCGCCCGGACTCTGATCGACCGACTGCGACGCATTGCGCCAGACAGTCCCAAGGCCGTCGGACTTGGGCTCGCGTATGCGTTGAGTTGGGGAACTGCGCTCGAGCGCGATGCGGCCCAGGCCATGCTCGATACCGGGGAAGCGCTTGTCTTGCTCACCGCGAAGCACGCAATGAATTGGGTACCGGATCTGAGCGAGCCGACACTCCGCGCGGCCCGAGCCCTGGTCGGGCAGAGGCGTCACCCCGCGGCGGACAGAGGTAACGCATATATCGGAATCACGGTGGTGTACGCCAATAAGGGTTGGATCAGTCGGGCGGACGCCGTGTGGGATAGCGCCATCGCTCTGCTGGGGTGGCCCCCGCAGTGGAGGGAAGGCGTGACGGTCCAGGGCGAGCTTCAGGGATACCCGCACCCTGGCATCGAGAGAGCGGCGGGGGCGTTGGGCGCAAGCTCGAAGGCTGGGCCTTGGGGGCAGATCCTATTCGGCCTCTATGCTGCAAGCCGCGGGCAATGGGAGGATTTTCGGCGCGCTGTGGCGGGTCTGGAGGGGGTGAGAGCGGGCCCGGAGAAGGAGTGCGCGACCGGGTTAGCTCGCGCGCTGCGTCAATTCGCGGCAGCGAAACGGGCTGGCGACCCTGGAAGGGCCGAGGCCCTGTTCCGTCAGGCCGATGCGGCAGTTAGCACGAGCGGATGCTACTCAGGCGCTCGGTTGATCCTTGAAGACCTAATCCGCTATCAGGCATTGCTCGCCTCCTTCTCGGCCGGGCACTTGGACCCTGCCGCTCGGTGGGTCAGCGGCATGAGCCCCGGCTCCGGCTGGCCCACCGCGGCGCCGCTGGAGTTCTGGCACGGGCGAATCGCCGAGGCGCGCGGCGACCGCCCTGAAGCACGACTCCATTACGAGCGCTTCGTTCGGTGGTGGGCCGACGCCGATCCCGAGCTGCGCCCGTGGTGGGAGGAAGGGCGTGCCGCGCTGGCGCGGGTTACGGCGGAGCCCCGATGAGCGAGCTCGTCGGCCGCCTGGAGACCGCCCTCGCGGGCCGTTACACGATCGAGCGCGAGCTCGGCCGCGGCGGGATGGCCACCGTGTACCTCGCGCGCGATCTCAAACACGACCGCCTGGTCGCGCTCAAGGTGCTCCGCCCCGAACTTGCGGCCGTCCTCGGCGCCGAGCGATTCCTGCGCGAGATCCGCGTCACCGGGCAACTCCAGCACCCGCACATCCTGACGCTCATCGATTCAGGCGTAGCGGACGGGTTCCTCTATTACGTGATGCCGTATGTCGAGGGCGAGAGCCTGCGCCAACGCCTGGAGCGGGAAGGCCAGCTGCCGCTCGACGAGGCGCTGCGCCTTACCCGCGCGATCGCCTCGGCCCTCGACTTCGCGCACGGCCGTGGTGTCATCCATCGCGATATCAAGCCCGAGAATATCATGCTGCACCAGGGCGAGCCGATGGTGGCGGACTTCGGGATCGCGCTGGCGGTGAGCATGGCGGGGCGGGAGCGGCTCACCGAGACGGGACTGTCGCTCGGCACGCCGGCGTACATGAGCCCCGAGCAGGCGAGCGCCGAGCCCAGGCTGGATGGTCGCAGCGACCAGTACAGTCTGGCTTCGGTGCTGTACGAGATGTTGGGCGGGGAGCCGCCGTACACCGGGCCCACTGCGCAAGCGATCATCGCCAAGCGTTTCAGCGAGCCGGTGCCCCATCTCGGGACCCTGCGGACGGTCCCGACTCACGTGGAAGCAGCCGTGACCCGAGCCCTGGCGAAGTCGCCGGCGGATCGGTTCGCGACGCTGGCGGCATTCGCGGCAGCACTGGTCCAGCCCACCTCCGAGACGGATTCTCCTCGGCCGCATCGTTTTCGGCGCCTGCATCGTGCCGTGACCATCGCTGGGGTACTCTCCCTGGCGGCCATCGTCGTGCTCGTGGGGTTGAAACTTCCCCGCCGGCAGTCTGCGGCTGTCATGCCGAGTCAGCGACAGGTCACGTTCAGCGCGCGGGCCAATGAACCGGCCTTGTCGCCGGATGGACGGACGCTCGCCTACGTCAGCGACGGACGCGCCCTGGTGCTCGAGCCGTTGGGCGGCGGTGAATCGGTTATCCTGCTGCGTTCGCCCGCATGGATCGCGGGGCCGCGCTGGAGTCCCGACGGGCAGTGGCTGTACTTCACGATGCTCCGCGACGCGGCCCAGTCGGCCGCGATCTATCGCATTCCGTCGCGCGGCGGCGCACCCGTCAAGGTGGTGGACGCGTCGGGCCCGATCGACCTGTCGCCGGATGGTCGGGCCTTGGCACGGACGGCCGGCGACACTGTGATCCTCGATGATCCCTTGACCGGCGTCGAGCGGACCCGTTTTTCGGTGCGGCCGTCGTCGCTCTCCTCTGAGGAATTGTTGTGGAGTCTGGATTCAGTGCCCTGGTCGGACCACGTCGCATGGTCGCCCGACGGACAGTGGATCGCTACAAGCAGGTGGGTAAGGGGGGTGGTGGTGACCCGATCGGATGGGCGGTGGAGCTCTATCGTCGCGCGCGATCGCTTCGGACCCGTTCGTTGGAGCCGGACCGGCGCCGCGCTCTATTATCTCCGACCGGTGCCGGGCGGATCGGAGCTGTTAAGTCTAGCGTTCGATCCAAAGACCGGCACGCCCGGACCCGAGGAACGAGTGGTTTTCAGCGGCATACCCGTGTCGCGGGCTTGGAGAGATCTCACGTTCGATCGGGGCGGCACGGGGTCCACGCTGGCCTACGTCGGCGGGCCGGTGAGCCAGCACATCTGGGCTTTTCGCCTCGAGGCCGGCCACGATACGGCGGTGGGACGGCGCCTCTCCGTTGATAGCCGTGCCTACGACTGGCCCGCCGTGAGCGCTGATGGCGCGACGCTGGCAGTATTGCAATACGAGACAGAGGGGCGCGGCAACTTCTTCCTGGCGCCGATGGACGGCGGAACCTTCGTTCGTTTCACCGACGACAACGGGCTGAAGAGTAGCCCCAGCTGGGCTCCAGATGGTGGACGGTTCGCGTATGTGCTCACGGACTCGGTTGGCTCCCGACTGATTCTCAGAGACCGATTCGGCCAGCGGCTGCAGATAGGAACGACGGCGCCCGCTTGGGTCAGCTACTTCCGGACGAATTGGTCGGCGGATGGACGGCTGCTACTGTATCCGGCCCGGAAAGGCCGAATGCTCGTCGCACTGGACGTCGCGCAGGGTTCCGAAGCGATCATTTCCGCTGCCGACTCGATCACGCCTTTCCTCGGCGCCGTGCTCTCGCCCGATGGGCGTGTGGTGTTCGCCGCCGGAATGCATCGCCCGGAAGCGGGGTTTCGGCTGTGGCGCACGAGTGTGGAGCGTGGCGCCTGGACGCGCGTGAGTGGGCCGGCCGGCGACAACATGCCGCTGCTGTGGAGCCGGGACGGCTGGATCTACCTCTTCAATGATCGCGACGGAGCGAACCGAATGTTCCGACCAGCAAATCCAGCCTCGATTTGGCGAATGCTTCCCGACGGCAGCCGGCAGGAGCTGGTGGCCTGGTTGCCGGCCGAGTGCCGATTCGGATTCGTGTCGATGTCGGGTGACGGGCGAAGGCTTGCGTGCGCGGTGCTCCACCAGGAGCCGGACATCTGGCTGGTGTCGAATTTCGACGCGGCCCGATAGGGGATCCTGAGGGCAGCGGGCCCGTCCGCTCGCCACGTGTCTTCTTCCGTCGTATTCTTTGTGTGGTAGGCTTCGCGCCACATGGCCGACATTTCAGCGCGCGTGCGGGGGTCCCTTGCGGGCCGCTACACGATCGAGCGTGAGCTCGGCCGCGGTGGGATGGCCACGGTCTGCCTCGCCGAGGACCTGAAGCACTGCCGCAAGGTGGCGGATCGCGCTTAAGCTGCGGGCGTACAAAGCCCGCGGGCGTGTCTGTAGCCGAACGATAATCAGTGCCCGCCAGTGCACAAACACTCCGCTTCCCTTAGAACGATCACCGCCCGGCAGCTTCAAGCGCTTGCTAGGCGGCGCCTCCACCGTGAGGAAGGGGCGACCGGTAGGAACTCTGTCCAGGAATGGCGCATGCAGCATAGTCTCTGCGCGAATGGACCGTCGGTGGAGCCGAGAGGGAGCAGCTCAACGACGAAGCCACGCGAGAAGTTGCCGGTCGAATTCGGCGGCTGCCTCCAGTTGCGGATAATGGCCAGCTCCGTCGAAGACTCGAACCGTCAGATCGCGAAAAGGTCCGCGGAACCCTTCCCAAGTTGTGTAAGGCACAACGAAATCGTAGCGGCCGAGCGCAACAAAGACTGGCACGGACACCGCTGCGGTGTCCGCCGCAAAGGAGAAGGTTCGGCTGGTATCGAACTGCTGGGCGACGAGCGGTACGTTTACGACCACACCCTTCCAGAGAGGGCTCGCGTCGTAGGTCGAGTCCTTCCAATAGTGCGCGGCACCTGCCACGTACCTAGCAATGAACGCGTCGCCAGGCGGCAGCTTCGCCAGCGAGTCTCGGGTCAGAGACGCTCGGTTCTTCTCGTCCACGGCCTTCCGGCCAGTCGAGGCGTACATGTTCCAGAACTCGTCTCTGCGCCGATTGAAAGACGCCGAGGCTTCGGGCAAGGCCCCGATCGCGACGACTTGTGCGACGTGGTTTGGATAGCGGCGGGCATAGGCAAGCACGGTCAGCCCGAACACCGAATGTCCGATTAGGACGAAGCGATCCATCTGCAGCTTCTGCCTTGCCGCTTCCAAGTCTTCGACCGAGGCCTCGATGGTATATGGGGCCTCGGGTCGAACAATGGCGTCGGGGTCGGACGCTCGGTTATCCAGGTAAACGCACCGGAGTTCACTCTTAAAGCGTTGAGAAAAGGTCCTGGCGTGTAGGAGGTGGACGCCGTAGACGATGCAGGGCCTCCCCCGTCCTTCTACGACATACCGTAGGGTTGCGGTGCTCAGGACGATCCTGCCGGAATCCCCGGAGAGCGGAGTCTGTGCGAGCACCGGCGTGCGCAGCCAAGGCAGGGCTGGCCCCACGAGTGCGATCGCGAGCAGCGGAAGGACGATGCGTGCTATTGTCGCCTCCGATTTCATCGATGGAGTCGCGTCGGCGCCGCGTAACTAGCGTTAGACCGCGAGCCCTGCAGTCCCAATTTCGCTGGTTAACCTCAGAACACCAGGAAGATGCAGCAAGACCCGTCGGCGCCGCTAGGCTCTTTCTTGCAGCGAAGGGGGAGAGGCCGTTTTCGCACTTTCTCTCCTATCCCCCAATGCGCTTTACAGCGAATGTGTACCGTCGGCCCCCTGATGCACGTACAGGGGGTCGCGGAACCTGCACGAACCCACGAGGAATGCTATGCCCGATGACGTTCAGTGTTGCACTTCAAAGTTGATTTCAGGCTTCACGGTCACAAAGCGTCTCACTGCGCCTCGTTCACGGCGCGCGGTGTACGGGCGAAAGGCCGGCCACCCTTGATGGCCCACTCGACATCGCGCGCGTTCCGGATATCCGCTAGGGGATCCGATCGGAGTACCACGAGGTCAGCACGCTTGCCAGGCTCAACCGTTCCGACCTCACGCGAAAGGCCGAGTAATTGGGCGCCGCCAACGGTGGCGGCGACGAGCACCTCGCGCGGCGTGAGACCGCCCTCCACCATCAACTCCATCTCTAAGTGCGTTGCCAGCCCGACAGGTCCGTCTGACCCGACGGCGAGCGGCGCACCAGCATCGAGCAGGGCGCGCGCGTTGCGGCTCACCGTCGCCCTGTGGCCTTCCAGTCGTTGCCACAACGGCTCCGCTTTCACGGGTGGTTCCGTGTCGCGCGCGAACGCAGCGCGCTCTGAGTCCGGCAGCACGCCGAGGAGCCGCTCGTCCGCGAGGACGCGGCGCGCGAAGGCCGACCGATTGAAGATCCGCATGATGCCAGCCCAGGTGGTCGCCGTTGCCACGCCACGTTCGGCAAACCGCCGTAACAACGCGGGGTCGAGGATAGAGTCTGCGATTGGGTGGATGATTGCATCGACCCCGGCGTCGAGCATCGCGCGTGCGTCACGCGCCAGCCAGGCGTGCGCGTATACGCGCGCCTTCCGCTGGTGCGCGGCACGCACGATCTCGGTGAGGACCCGGGGGGTCAGCGTTGGTAGTTGCATGGCGGTGTCCGACCATAGCGAGCCGTCGTCGTGCCAGATCTTTAGGTGCCTCGCGCCGCGCTTGGTGAGCGCGTCGACGGCCCGGCGCGCTTCGCTGGGCGACGCGGGACGCTGGAGCGCGAAGAAGCCTTGCATGAACGGTTCGGGGAAGCCCCCACTGAAGCCGCCGGGCGCGACGAACATGCGGGGCGCAGCGCTCGACGGCTCGGCTGACCACGGACCGAGGCCCAGGAAGGAGTCGGATGGGGCGATAACCAGCGCCGAGGTTACGCCCAGCGCCAGCGCCTGGGCGAGTCTCGGGCGGGCAGTGGAGTGGGTGTGCACCTCGACGAGGCCCGGGATCACCCACCGGCCCGTGGCATCGAGGACGGTCGCCTGTGGTGGGATCGGCACACGGCCGTCCGGGCCGACGGTGACGATCCGCTCACCGCGGATGAGGATCGTGATCCGCTCGCGCGGCGAGGCGCTCGTGCCGTCGATCACGGTCGCGGAGCGGAGCACGAGAATGTCCTGTGCTCCCGCAGTCCTCGCGCACAAGAGAAGGATGGCGACCGATGACGCAAGGCGACGCATAATCGGCCTCTTATGTCCGGGCGATCGGGTGAAGCCTAGCGGATCGCGCTTAAGCTGCGGGCGCACTGCCGACGGGCGCAAGGAGGCTGAACCGCTGACCGAGCGCGCAGGCGAGGCGACGCAACTCTTCGCTACATGCGTGCGCCCGGCAGCTGCTAGGGCGTTACTGGCTCCGACAGCACCAGGATCTTAAGGCATCTGCAAACCATCTCACCGGGCCCCCCAGTAGCGCGCGGAGGCGGCAGGCGGTGAAGGCGAGGCTGGGAGCCGGTTGAGGAAGCGATCGTAGAGCCTATCCGTGGCGGCCGTGCGGAGTTGGCCTGCGTTTGGCTGCGCACTCAATACGGCTTGCCGAGCGTCGTCGCGGCCGACTAGGCTGGCTAGCGCGATCAGGCGCCGACTGAGACGGTAGCCCTCTTCGAAGTCCCTTCCACGGATCTCGACGCTTGCCGGGTTGGCGAGAAGCTCCGCGCCCGGCACCAGCGCCGCATTTCGAGCCTGCGCTTCATCCTGAAAGGTTAGGATGAACCGATATGGGCCCAACCACTCGGGTATCCGTGCTTCGCCGAGCCTTTGGAGCGCCTCCCGTGCAGCAACTTCAATGCGTCGCAACGCCTCAGCACGCGGTAGCGCTTCCGCTTGGGCCCGATTGACTGCGTGCTTGACCGTTGCGTACCTCACCCACGGCATTTCGCGACGGATCTCCCTCTCGAGCTGATCATCTCCGCTGACCATGATGACCGGGATCTTGAAACGAGCGGCGCCGGCGGCCAGGATCAACGATTCATTGAACGGTACGCCGTTCACGCGGTACTCCACATCCTCGAGCGTGATTGTGTGGGACAGGAACCCCGTGGCGTTGCCTGCACCTGCATGCATACCGATGGCCACGATCGCGTCGAACGACTGATCGTAGCTATCCATGTAGATGTCAAAGGGCGTGTCGCGGTAGTGCATCTGGGCTGGCGGCAGCAGCTGATCCTCCAAGACGTCCGGACCGCTGGTGTTGCCTGATCCGTGTCCATCCACGACAACGATGTGCCCCACGCCGGCAGCCTTCAAACCAGCGATGGCGGCGTTCACGTCGGCGGTTAGGGACTTCCGTCCCTCGGCGTACTCGTCGGCATGAGCGAACGTCGTCTGCTTGAAGTCGGTAACGCCCGACACGCCTTCCATATCGAAGAGCAGCAGCACCTTCGGCCCGCGCTGTTGGGTGTGCGCCGGTGCGCAGATCAGGAGAGAGGCAAGACTCGCCGCCAGAGAGGTGTAGACTGTCATCTCGTTACTCCTGCGCGTTCGATCGGGATCGACCACGTGGATTTCGCGCCGACCTTGTTGCCTTGAGTTGCGTTGCAGTCACGCGGATCGCGTTTAAGCTGCGGACCCAAGCCTGCAGGCGCAACGCGCCCGCCGCCGCGCTTCAAGCGCTTGTAGGTCACCGCGCAAGGAACTCTCGTACCGCAACGCCGATACGGGCTTGTTCGCAGGCGGATGCCGTATGGCCGCAGGGACTCGAGATCGACAGCGTGTCGGCCCGCGCGTACTTCGCAAAGGCAACGGCCGACCTGGCCGTGACCATGTGATCATCCCACGAGAAGATTACGAGCATACGCGCGCGCACTTCCTTCGCCGCGCGAGAGAGATCCCCGCCGAAACGTGCCGCAACGTCATGATGGAGGACAGCGTGCAGCTGGGCTGCATAGTCCTCAAGGGTCCACGTCTGACGAAGCACTCCAGCCTGCTTCGCCACCTCAGTCGCCACCGAGGCTGAGCCCGACTCGTTCACCGCCCGTGATGTGCGAAGGAAGAGCGTTAAGAGACGGGTCAATTGGGTCCACACGGAATCATCGGAAGCACCGAGCGCTCGTCCGTTCTGGAGCTCGCTCAACGTCGTGGTCCAGAGTAACTGATCAAAGGATGCAAGCTGCGGCGAGCCCATGATGGGGATTACCACCTCGACGAAAGGCGGATACCGCACCGCCCATTCGAATGCCTGCATGCCACCCATAGAGATGCCGATCACGGCATGAAGCCGAGACAGGTTGAGGTGCTCCACGAGCAGGCGGTGCTGCGCCTCGACCATGTCGGCGATCGTCAGTTCGCGGAACGCGGCGCGAGCCTCGGTGGGCGTATTTGACGGCGACGATGAGTGCCCGTCACCGAAGGCATCGACGACCAGGGTATAGAACCGGGTCGTATCGACGTACGCGTCCCGCCCCAAGAGGGGAAGCCAGTCCTCCGAGCGACCGAGGAGCCAGGTTGGTATAAGCACGGCGTTCGTGCGGGCCGCGTTCAGGCGCCCAAAGGCACGGTAGGCTATTCGGCAGTCCTGGATGGTGGCGCGGCCCTCAAGGCGGCACGTGCCAAGCGAGACAACGGTGGGCGGACCCTGGGCTTGGCTGCTCGCTGACGCACCGATCTGGAGGACCATGAAAACGGCGACGAGACGGAGGTGTCGGGGCATGATCGCTCCCGAACGGGAGTATGGGTGACGCCTAACGGATCGCGCTTAAGGTGAGGACGCAATAGCGGCGGACGCAAGACGGTGGAGCCGCTGATCCGCTCGTGGCGGCGCAACTCGACGCCCGTCGTCAGCGTTCCTCTACGCCCCTGACGCGACCGGCGGCGATCTGCCAGTGACCTGCGTCCTGCGTCAGGATGACGGTGAAATGACGGCGAACGTTCTTGCCGGACCGCACATCGTCAAACTCTCCGTCTACTAGGGCCACGTCGGACCGCAGGAGACGAATCCGCAAATCGGCTTTAAGGGGTCGGCTTGTCGCGTCAGCCCGCCGCTGGGCAAGGTCTGCTTCGTACTGCTTCGCCACCTCCACACGCCCGCGAGCCAGTTGGAAGGCTCCGTTGATTCGATCGCCGTTCGGAGCATAGAGACTCGCAACCTTAGCAGCGTCACTTTGATTGTAAGCCTCTTCGAACCGGCCCCACAGCTCTCGAAGCGCCTTCTCTTCGGTTCCAGTGTTCTGCGCCAACGCGGGCACTGCGAAGATAGAAAGAAGGACGAACGCCGATGCAATCCGCATATGAAATCCCTCTGGCTGCATAAGACAGCTTGCGACAGCCGCCCAATTCCCGGTTCCGGGAACAGCCTATTCCCAAGTCTTAAGCGTGTCCGGATTCAGCCGGAAAAACCGCACCGCGTTGTTGAAGAAGATATCTCGCCTCTGTTCGGAGGTTAGAAACTCAGCCGTTTCAACGCTCTCCACCGCCGTCTCGATGGTCTCCGGCCAGATGATCTGATCGGATCCGAACATCAGCCGCTGGGACAGTCCAGCGCGAACGAGCGTCCGTAGATAATCGTGAAACGCGTCACGCGGGATAATCCATGTAATGGTGGACACATCCGCGTACACCTGTGGGTATTGGATCATCAATGCCGTCATCTCATCGGCGAACGGATATCCGGCGTTCTCGACGTAGAGGCGCAATCGCGGATGGCGCTTGATAACAGGCTCCAGCATGAGCGGATGCCCCAACGCAGATCGAAACTTTGGTAAGGGCGCGCCAAACCCCAGCGTGTGAATCAGGACGGGAACGTCGAGCTCCTCAGCAAGGGCAAAATACGGCTCAAGGGCTGGGTCATCTGGTGGTCGGGAATCGTACTGTGAGGTGATCTCGCCGAGTACGCTGTAACGTCCACTGCGAAAAGCTCGCCGTAGCCGAGCGATCCGAGGGCTCGACCGCCCGCCGTCCAGCATCCAGCCGCCGAGGAAGCGGTGGGGCGCGCCGTCGAGCCAGCGAGCTACTTTGACCGACTCCTCTCCGCTGACAACGCCAAGGACGATGTTGTAGCGTTGCATGAGTGTGAGCGTGCCTTGTAGCAGCGCGTCATCGGTGGTAAAGGCAGATGGCTTGTTACCACACTCGGGAACCTGATTGATGCAAACCCGCGGCGGTGGAGTCCCGTCCGGACGGTAGAACATGCCCACCGCATGGAGGTGGACATCGATGATCGGAGACGGAGCCGCGCTCCTCTGGGCGAACAGGCAATCTGACGACGCTAGCAGAAAAGCGATCAGCAGGAGTGTGGGCATTATCTCCTCCGTAAACCGATCTGCCGTGGTGGTGCGTGTCGGATCGAAGCCACCTAACGGCTCGCGCTTGTACTCGATCCTAAAGCCCAACGTGTCCCTATCTGACGGGCGCGAGGTCGGAATTCCACATGACCCGACCGACGAGCCACGATCCATCTGGCTGCTTCCGCCAGACAGCGATGACTTTGCCGGTGTCCTTAAGTGGCGCTTTCGCACCAGGCGCCATCATCGTCATTTCGTACGTCCCCCGGGGGTAGGCAAGATTACCCTGCCCCTCGATCTCAACGACGCTCTGCCTGAACGCCGTGATCTTTGGGAGCCCGCTGAAGAAAGCCTGCATCGCTGCCCGGCCCTGCACCGCTGGCGCGTTGGGCGGTAAGAGGATCCCGTCTTCGGCGTACACGGACACGACGGCTGGCCAATCGCCGGCCAGCACAGCCTTATCAAAGTTGGCGACAACGGAGCGGATCGCGTTGCGATCGGCATCGGTCAGCGGCGCCGGCCCCTGCTGACAGGCGGATAAAGCGAGCCCGGAGAGGATCATGACGGCGAGTGTCCGGTGCGTCAGCATCGGGTCTCCAAGAACGAGGTTGGAATCAATACTACGCTCACCGCTGGCGGTCGCAATTGCGGCGGCCCGTAGACTGTGCCGGGAGTTCTGGCGTGTGCCGTTCGACGAGGCGGCGGAGATGGGCACTGTGCGGTGGAGCCCCTTCGACTAGGAGCCAGTCGCGAGGACGATCCTCAGTGCTAGCAGCGGCCTAGCTAGCATTAGACTGCGAGCCCTGCAGTCTAATTGCGCTGGTTAACCTCAGAACACCAGGAAAATGCACCAACACCTGTCGGCGGTACTAGGCTGTTTCTTGCAGCACAGGGGGGAGAAGCCGTTTCGCTCCTCTCTACTTATCCCCTGATGCGCTTTGCAGTGAATGTGTCGGCCCCCTGATGCCCGTACGGGGGGGCGGGGTAGGGAAGGAAAGAGCCCCACACCGCAACGAAGTGTGAGACTTGACCTCAAGGGGTTCACCGGCGCCCCAGCTCCGCTACCCAGATGTCGCTTTGCAGGTCGCCGAGCGTGAAATAGTAGCGATCCTTGCTCACGAAGAACCCGTAGCGGTGCCACGGACGCGTGGGGTCGTCGAACCGCACCGCGACGCGCGGTGCGCCGCCCGCCACGGGGACGACGTTGACGCCGTGCACGCCGGCCGAGTCCGCCGTGAGATAATAGAGCAGCCGGCCGTCAGGGGACCACTGCGGCGGAACCCACTGCGCAGTAAACGTCGGCGTGGGAGCCGGCACGAGCAGCCGGCCCGGGGCGCCCGCCGCCGGGACGACGACGAGCCCGGCCCGACAGAGGCCGGCAATCAGGCCCCCGTCGGGCGACCACGCCCCGAGACTAGGCTGCATGGTGTCCGAGCCGACCACGACCGGCAGGGGCTGCGGAGCGGACCAACTGCGGTCGGCGTGGCGCGTGACCACCGCCCAGTGCGGGTTGCTGGAGGCCATGTTCACGAGTAGCAACAGGCGCCGGCCATCCGGGGACCATTGCCCGGCCACGTCGTCGTCCGGTCCCGCCGTGACCTGGACTGGCGTGCCGCCCTCCGCGGGCATCACGAACACGCGCCGCAGCCCGCCGCGGAAGGTGTGGAACGACATCTCGCGGCCGTCAGGCGACCACCTGGGAGTCAACGCACCCACCGGCTCGCTGGTCAGTTGCTCCGGCTCGCCCCCAGCGAGGCGGACGCGGTAGATCTGCTGCGCGCCGCTCCGGTCGGAGTCGAACGCGAGCCACGCGCCGTCGGGGGACAGTTCAAAGTTTTCGATCGTCTGGTTGCCGGTGGTCACGGGCAGCGCTCCCGAGATCGAGACGGCCCCCGCCCCCGGCGCGGGAAGGGGGAGCGACCAGACGTTCGACCGGTCCGCGAACACCGCATAGGCGAGACGCGTGCCGTCCGCGGAGATACTGATGCCCCGGGCGCCGAGCCCGGTCGTGAGCCGCACCGGGGACCCGCGGGACCGACCCGAGCCCGTCAGGGCAGCCTGATAGACGTCAGGGCCGCCGTCCCGCGTTACGTTGAGCGACTGGTCGTCCGTCACCCGCACAGGCGCGCCGGCGTCCGCCGGCACCACCCAGATGCTGCTCGCCGCGATGTTCCCGAGGGTCGCCGTCCCGACGAAGCCAACGTTGCCAACGACGTAGGCGATACGTCGGCCGTCGGGCGACCACGCCGGGGAGTGGAGCTCCTTGCCCGTCACTACGACGCGCGGCGTGGCTCCCTCGAGGGACCGTAGGTAGAGCGAGTCGTTCGACACGTATAGAAACGCCCGGCCGTCCGGGGCGACTGGGCCGGCGAGCAGCGCGGTCCCCGAGCCCGCCACGAGCAAGTGTGGGGTGCCCCCCAGCGCTGGGACGATCTCGAGGCCGCGTGCTGACTGGAACAGGATGCGTTTCCCGTCCGGAGTCCAGAACGGGAATCGCTGACCGCCCTGCTCCCGCACGACCTCGATAGGAGAACCCCCGTCTACCTGGCGGACGAGCAGTTTCGTCTGGAAGGGGGGACCGGCGACGTACGCCACGAGCTTCCCGTCGGGCGACAATGCTGGGTCGATCTCGAGCCCTGGGTCGAGCGTCACCTGCGTGCGGCGCCCGAGTTCAAGGACTGCGGCACGCCCGCGCAGCAGCAGGCCGCCGGCTACGCCGAGGACGACCAGCACCCCCGCCGCGACTGCGGCGTGGCCGACCCACGGTGCGCGCCTCGCTAGCGCCGGCGCCGGCCGCATGCCGGTCGGCGTGGTGCCGCCGCTTGGCGTCGCTAGCGGCTCGAGCTGAGCGAGCAGCTCGTCGGCTGTCTGCCATCGGTCGGCCGGCCGCTTCTCGAGACACTTCATGATGATCTCGGCGAGCGCCGGCGGGCACGCCGGGCGCCACTTGGTCACCGGCTCGGGCGGCTGCGACACGTGCGCGGCGAGCACCTCACGGGTGGAGCCTGCTGTGGATGGAGGGCGCACGGCGATCAACTCGTAACCGAGCACCCCCACCGCGTAGATGTCCACGCGATGATCGAGGTGCGGATCCGCGGCCGCCTGCTCCGGCGCCATGTACGCCGGCGTGCCGAGCGCGATCCC
>WNGM01003846.1_pt1 | contig 14027 bp, 16 predicted proteins | sample 5400571 | NCBI WGS metagenome assembly WNGM01 (sample SAMN13153378, study PRJNA577476) | soil metagenome | isolation source: 100 cm soil or saprolite under Garry oak tree replicate 2 | place: USA:California | collected 2016-06-15
CTGTCTGCCGTTTCTACACGGCGGTGCGCCGCCAGCTGCGGCCTTACATTCTGCGCGAAGCGGAGCATACGGCACGAACGGGCCGCCCATTGATGTGCGCGCTGCCCCTGGCATACGCCGCAGACCCGCGCGTGCATGCCTACCCCTATCAGTATCTCTTCGGACGCGATCTGCTCGTCGCGCCCACCGTGGATGAAGGCACGACGACACAGGAGGTCTACTTACCCGCGGGAATGTGGTATGATCTGTGGACGCTGACACCCATCGAAGGACCACGCGCCTTTACTGTGCAGGTGCCTCCCGACCGTATTCCTGTGTACGTCCGCGCGGGAGCTGGCGCTCCATTCGAAACGCCATGGGGAGAGATGACAACCAATGCATGAGCTGATATCGCATAGTGTGGCTATCATCAAGGCGAATCAATCTTCTAGTGGCGCCTACCTGGCGTGCCCGGCGTATCCCACCTATCACTACTGCTGGTTCAGGGATGGCGCCTTTACTGCCCACGCGATGGACCTCTGGGGGCACTATGATAGCGCGCAGCATTTCTATGAGTGGGCCGCTCAAACGGTGCTGGCGCGGTCGGCAGCGGTGGAACGCTGTATAGCGGCAATAGCGTGTGGGGAGAAGCCGAACCCGGCAGACCTCCTCCATACGCGTTACTCAGTGGAAGGGCGGGCAGGGGATGATGAATGGCCCAATTTCCAACTCGACGGCTTCGGCACGCTGCTGTGGGGATTCCAGCGTCATATGGTACTGGCGAGGCTGCCCACATTGTCACGCCCGTGGATGGAGGCGATACGCCTGCTGGTGCGCTACGTGGCCGCGCTCTGGCAGTATCCTGGCTCCGACTGCTGGGAAGAGTATCCAGAACGCATCGCCGTTTCTACACTGGCTGCCTTGCACGCTGGATTACATGCTGCAGCAGACATACTTGATGAGCATGACGCGGAACTGGCATATGCGATAGCAACTGCCAGGCAGATCAAGCAGAAGCTACTAGAGACGGGAGTACAAGCAGGGCATCTGATCAAACAGCTGGACGGCGAGGATGTGGTCGATGCAAGCTTGTTGTGGGCGTGCGTGCCTTTCGGCGATCATGGCATACTGCGCCCGAGCGATCCCTTGATGCGTGCCACGGCCGCACGCATCGAGACAGATCTGACCGGCGCGACGGGTGGAGTGCATCGTTATCGTGCCGACACATTCTATGGCGGCGGTGAATGGATTCTGCTGACGGTCACACGCGGCGTACCTCAGTTTATCCGCCACGTTGCAATAGCTCCCATCTGTTCTCGCACCTGCGCGCGGAGGGTGACTGGTTCCAGTGCGTCGATGTTTACGCGACGTGCGTCCAGAAACTCGGCGAAGCGAACAAGGCCGCGTGCCAGCGCAGCGGCAAATACCGGGCTCTCCACCGGGGCGTGCTCCTCCAGCCAGAAGCCATTGATCATCACTGTGGCAGTTGAACGGTCAAGTTTCGGATCAAGCCGCGCGACGAGCCGGTCCCCGTACAGGATCGGGAGCGTATAATAGCCCCACCGCCGCTTCGCTGCCGGTTTGTATACTTCCCACAGGTACTCAAAATCAAATAACCAGCTGGCTCTACCGCGCGTACTCACGATATCGAGCGGCGCGAGAAAGACCACTTCGTCATCTGTGGTGGTCGTCAATGGACGCCACGGATCGGGAATACCTCCGGCTTCCAACGTGGACAGGATCGACACGTCGGTACACAATACGAACCAGCGCTCCTGTGAACCTTCAACCTCAACTGCTGCCAGCTCTCCCTGCTGCATCATCGTCTTCAGCCGTTGCCGTGCCTCCGCCCGATCGATATGTCGCCCGATATACCCCGACCATCCATTCGCCCAGCCCTTTTCACTGATGAGCCCCTTGAACGCCACGGTTTTGCGGGCAAAGAAGTGTTCTGCTTCCTCCTCAGGTGCAGCGTAATCCCATGCTGATGGGGCAATATGCTCGCGAAAATCGTACACGCGCTCAAATCCCTGGCGGTGGTGAATCAGCAGTTCGCCGGTCAGCCAGAGGTAGTAGAGGGCCAGGGCTGTATCTTTGCGCCCGCGGTAATGATCGATGCGCTGCTGCCCGGCAAAATCGCGGTTGCCAAGTGGTCCGCGCAGCCGCAACTGGGCGCACACGTCATCCAGGAGTGTCTGATGCGCGGCAGCAAAATCGGCCCAACGCTTCTCCCGCTCGCGACGTCGCATATGCAGGCGCCAGAAAGGGAGTTCGGTCATCGGATAGATGAAGAGGGCGCCGCCGTAGTCAAAGAATTGGCGTGCCTGGTAGAGCAGGTGATCGAGATAGGCTGGATGATATCCGCTCACCCGACCCCACAGGACAATGTCGTGACTCCGGGCAACGACATTCAAGGGGTCCATCTGCACCTCTTCGATCATGCGCAGCGCCTCAGCAGTCCCGTCCTGACCCGACCAGCGTCGACCTGGCCACAATCCTTGCCGCCCGAGTACAAAGCGTCGCGCAGTAGTTTTTGAGATCGTGATGATTCCCATGGGGAGGAGTGTAGCATAGATGAGCATTGGTGACAAGGAAGTTACCTTTGGATGTCTATGCTCTTCTCCAAAGCGCTTCTCCCATTGAAGATCTTTAGTTGGCAACCATTTTTTCGGGATGTAACACCACAAGCACGCGCGTTGGGTCGCTCCCTAACATCTTTACGCTCTGTTCAAGTTGGTCGGCGGGCACATATTTCTCGAGAATTGGGCGTGTGAGTTCACCGATATTCTGCTCAATAATCTCAGCTCGTCCATAGGCCACTACGTACTTGTGGGTTGCAACGTCATCGACAATCAGCGAGATGGATGGATCCCGCTTGAGGTTGAAATACTTGGCGCGCTCTTTCGTCGTGCTGAAGATAAAGGATGTGCCATCCCACGCATACCAGACAGGAGTGAGTTGAGGTCCCCCATCCGCCCGGTTGACACCAACAATCGCGTTATTTGATTTTGAAAGCAGTGTTTGAATTTCTTGAGAGGTCATTGCTATTTGTTCTCCAGTTCTAAGAAAAGTAAATGAATGTGCGTAGAAGAAGAGGGAAGGCATCTCAATGTCACGGCAACGGCATCTCGCGAATCGCCTCCAGATAGGTGCTCACCTGATCGTCCACCTGTTGCGGATAGGGATAGCCGAGCGCGTTGCCCACATCCGGCGCGACCTGGCGGAAGAGCGCTATCACGCGATCGAGCGCCGCCCAGGTCTCCTCGACATCCAGCGAGACATACGTACTGGCAAACCCCGACCAGATGTCTGGTGGGAGCAGTTGCTTGAGGCCGCGCCCATAAATCCCCGGCTTCACCGACCAGTTATGATCGATCTCGATGCGCCATTCGAGCATGCGCCGCAGCGTTTCGAGCTTGAGATCCTGGTCCAGGACCCATTTGGCAAAGACCAGATCATCGCGCCACAGGCTCTTGGCGACGTAGGTCGTGCCCCACCAGAACTCCTCGACGAGCGCCTGGTACTCTGCTTCCGCCGGTCTGGCGGGGATATGCGCCTGATAGGATGGCGGCTTCCATCCGGCCGTTCGCTGATCCTTGTCGAGCAGCACCCGGTAGCCCACGTCCAGTTGGTCCGGCAGGCTGGCAGAGGAGGCGATGCGCTCCGGCAGTTCCACAGGCCAAATGCTGTAATCGATCTTGACAGCATTCTGATAGACCACGCCCCGAAAATACGTGGCCAGATCGTGCATCTCGCCCTGATCGCCCCAACGCACCATCGGCCTGCCATAAGCGGAGATCCAGGCATCATCAAAGGCGAACAGCCCCACATCGCTCACCGCCAGAATAAGATCATAATCGGAGAGCGGATCCACTGGCCCATCCGGCCTGGTACGCGAGCTGGTCAGGATCATGGCGCGGATCAACGGATGGGCCGTCCCCCACGCCACCAGCTTGTCAACAACATCCTTCTCCTGCGGGATTTGCATCATCTTGTTCTCTCGATCTCAAGAAACTGGTTGGTCTTTCATTTTACAACGTTTCCCGCAGAGGTTTCACCACCTTATTTTAATAGGGTTCTTACCTTGTACTGACGCTGTCAAGTGATGCCATATCTTCTCTGTCGAGGTTCAGGTCGACCCCGCCGAGTAGTTCGCGTACCTGTTCTACCGAGGTGGCACTGGCAATAGCCACTGTGATGCCTGGCCGGGCCATAATCCAGGCCAGCGCCACCTGCGCTACCGTTGCATGGTGAGCTGCTGCTACCCGGTCGAGCTGCTCCAGTATCCTGAACCCTTTCTCGTTCATGTAGCGTTCCTGAATCCTCTTTGCACGGGGGCTGGACGGCAACTTTTTGCCTGGACGGTACTTCCCCGAGAGGAAGCCGCCGGCCAGCGACGAGTAGGTAATGACGCCAATGCCCTGCTCAATGCAAAGGGGTTCGAGATCGCGCTCGTACTCCGCGCGGTTGACCAGGCTATATGGCGGCTGCAGGCTTTCGTAGCGGGCATAGCCGTGTTGATCGCTTACCTGGAGAGCTCCACGAAGGCGCGCGGCGCTGTAGTTGGAGGCGCCTATGTAACGCACTTTGCCCTGCTGTACGAGGTCATCAAACGCGGCCATGGTCTCTTCGAGCGGAGTATTCGGGTCATCTTGATGCGCTTGATAGAGATCGATGTAATCGGTCTGGAGGCGTTTCAATGAGGCTTCCACTTCGCGTATCATGTACCGGCGCGAGAGGCCCTGCATATCAGAAGCACTGCCCATCCGGCTCCCCAGTTTTGTCGCGATAATGATGTGACTCCGGTTTTTGCGAGCGCTCATCCAGCGTCCAAGCATGCTCTCGGATTCGCCTCCAGAGTAGACATCAGCGGTATCAATAAAGTTTCCTCCGCCATCAGCGTAAGCGTCCAGCACAGCGAACGAGCCTGGTTCGACGGCAGTCCAACCAAACACGTTCCCACCGAGGCAGAGCGGCGCCACAGAGAGTTCTGTATGGCCGAGTTTGCGCTTTAACACAAGAGGTTTCCTCCGGAATAGGGGTTCTATACAAAGAGCGGTATCATGCCGAGCCGCTCGACGAGTGCTTGCATCTGTTCATCTGTAGGAGACGGTACGCCTGGCTGGAAGCGGCTGGCGGCGTCGAGCACCTTGGGAAGCACGTGTATGTCACCAACCGTGTTCAGGAAGATACCTGGCCGCTGGAGCACCCAGTGCACCGCCAGGTCGATATCCTGCTGGTCCTCCAATGGCTCGTACCACGTATCGCGTGTATGCTGGCGGCCCATCCACGGTTTGTATGCAATGGACTTAATCGTCTGCACGGCAACATTACGCTGCTGGCAGGTTGAGAGCAGCGCATTGAAGTTTTCAGCATAGTAGGGGCTTTGCATTACCACGTAGTTGTACGGAAGCAGGACCGCGTCGAAGTCGAAGCGTTCGAGACTGCGCCGGTGCGTGGCGGCAATCTGCAAACCATGGCCGGTGACGCCTATAGCCCGTACCAGCCCCTGCTTTTTGGCCTCGATGGCAGCATCGATCGCACCACCAGGACTCAGAGCTACATCCCAATCGATGGGATCAACGAGATTGTGCAGTTGCCACAGGTCGACGTAATCGATGCCCATGCGCTCCAGGGAACGATGCAATTCCTCCGTCGCCTCCCGGGCCGTGCGAGCATCGGTCTTAGTCGCTACATAGAACTGTGATCGGTATTGGGCCAGCCAGGGAGCGATGCGCAGTTCGGCGTCGCCGTAGCTCGCGGCCACGTCGATGTGATTGACTCCGAAGTGCAACAACACTTCCAGTGTGCGGTCAGCTTCCTCCTGTGTGACGTGGCTGAGAGAGGCAGCTCCAAAGATGGTGCGCGTGCTCATGTGACCGGTACGGCCAAATAGTTGTGTTCCTATCGACATCTCTCCTCCTATTTTTGCTCATGCGGTTATGACTGATAACGCTATTCCTCTCTCTATTGTACCGCGTTCCTTTGCAAATGGGTCCAGACTGGCATTCCGTCAGATAATGATCAAAAAACTGCGACCTCGAATTAAAACAATTACAGCAGGGATGCTTCTTGTGAGCATCCCTGCTGTAATCAAGCATGCTCATTTAGAGCTGAGTGAGCCATTGATCGCGCAACAGGGCCTTTATTTCCGCGCTTCCGCGCAGGCGCAGCCAGATTGGTCCCAGGTTTGGCTCATAGTGCAGTTCGAAGGTAAAGAAGGGGCAGCACTCTCTCTCTTCGGCCACGAACGTCACCACCCTTTGTATCCATTCAGACTCCCCTGGAAACTGGAAGGCGTAGCCGTCCTCAAGTTCCTGCAACTTTTGGTACGAAGCCATGAGCGGTCGAACGACCTCACCGCGCGCCGCCAGGTCTTCCCCGGTGAGCAAGCAGGCCAGTGCGACTGTCTCTGCTTCCTGTTGAGTATCGGGCATGAGAAACACCTCTTTCTTTTTTTAGCGTGTCTACGCTTTCATGAGAGGGAACGCCACTTGCGTCCCCTCGAAAGCGAGTGTACAATTTCAAGTACACTTGAAGTCAAGAGGGGAGAGCTACCAATTTGAACAAACCGAAACTGACCATTGGCGAAGTTGCGCGCCAGGCAGGGCTGCGCTCCTCGGCCATCCGTTATTATGAAGACGTAGGAGTGTTGCCCAGGCCTGAGAGGACACATGGACACCGGCGCTATTCCTCGCGTGTCTTTCAGCAGTTGGCATTCATCCAACTTGCTCAGCAGGCGGGCTTTTCAATGGCGGAAATCCAGACGCTCGTTTCCAGTTTCGATGAAAACGCGCCGCTGGGCGTGCGCTGGCGCACACTGGCCGAGCAGAAGCTTGCCGAACTCGAAGTCCTGATTACCAGGGCGCAGGGCATGAAACGCTTGCTGGAAGAGGGCATACGCTGTCAGTGCCTCAACCTGGACGAGTGTATTCCTCTGGCATCCGGGCGTTGTCTTTGAAACACATTACTGAAGGGAAAGATGAGCTATCGATTGCTGCTCAGGCACCTCTTATGCGAATGGTTCGCCCCATCGTTCATTATAGGCAACCTCGCCCAGAGGTTTGCGTTTCTTCTGACCTTTCCCGACGGCTTCAGCCGGGTAGCCGAACGGAAGGATCGAGAGGACCGAGACCTCCTGGGGAATGCCCAACAGGGGGTTGACCTCCGGCAGATTGTTGAAGCCAACCCAGTTTGAGCCGACGCCTTGTGACCATGCTGCCAGAATCATGTCCTGGATAGCGCGACTGCCATCAGAGTTAGCAAGGGGGCTGCGATCCATAGCCACAACAATCGCCAGCGGTGCCTGCGCGATATAAGGCCCTGTACTTGCGAGCTGACCAAGCCGACGTAATGTCTCCTTGTCCCTTACGACGATGAAGTGCCAGTGTTGGCTATTCCCACCACTGGCGGTCAGACGGCCCGCTTCGACAATTTGCCGGACGATGGGTTCAGGGATCGGTGTATCTTTGAAGTGGCGCACTGCCAGGACTGTACGAATCGCGTCAAATGTTTCCATGAAAACTACATCCTTTCTTGATTCTTTGTTGCTCTGAATGGGAAAGCCACCTTTATTACACTATCGTATTTCATGCTGTCCCGAAGGTCAATCCCAGTTGCCGCAGCCATTTGCGGTATGCAATGGCAGTGCGGTCGGAGCGCAGGTGAAGCTCGGCCTGTAAATCCAGGGGTAGAAGTTCGGGCCGCTGCGATTCCACGATGGGAATATCCTGCCAGGTGATCATATCCTCGAATTTGCGAATCTCATCTTCGGGCAAGTCGTCGTAATCCATAGCTACATAGGTCCAGGCAATCGATTGTAGCTCGGAAACGGGTGTCACCGTAAAATACATAGCAAAACGAGGACCAGATGAAGATTTAATGAAGAAAGCAGTCAAGCAGCGTAGGACATCGTAGGTATACGTAACATTGGCTCCTTTGCCTGAACCATCGGGATCAGGCTGCCAGACGGTGATATCACGTGCAGTCACTCCATCGGGGCGTACTTCGGCTTCATACTCGCTCACTTCGGGGTGTTCAGGATCGCCCAGGTAGCCCTGGTGTACAAAAGGGAAGTGGGTCACATCCAGAAAATTCTCCACGGCGCGCGGTCCACTGGCATTGAAGTGATAGGGACCGCAGTGGATTTTACGGAACGACGTATCGTCCCACTGAGCAAAGGGCGGAATATCCTGTGTTGGATTACCCAGACAAACCCAGATCCAGTTATATTTCTCACGCGCCCGGTAGGTTTTGACACAGGCCGTGGCAGGTGGTTTTTGTGTCGGGTGCGCGGGAAAACGGATACACTGTCCGGCTTCATTATACGTCCAGCCATGATACGCACACATCAAGGTCTCTCCCTGGATTTTTCCGAGCGAGAGGCGTGTACCCCGGTGCACGCACAGATCGCGCCAGGCATGGATCTTATCACCCGTACGCCACAATACAAGGTCCTCCTCTAGTAAACGTACAGCCATCGGCTTATCTGCTGTAAGGTTGGGTGCATAGGCGACCACGTGCCAGTCGTTGAGAAGAACAGGATCATTCAGCATAGTAGTTCCTTTCGTAGGAGTCACCAATGGGGAATAGCATTTCTTTTTCAAGTTTTTCTTTGGCGGCAAATTTCCAATATGATTAAGAATGAGCATTTGTCATCTGCACGTCGAGGTGCGCGAGAACTCCCGGCCACGCCTGTTCATGCGCATCCCTCGATTCCTGGTCCAGAAAGCCCGCCTGGGTGAGTCGTAATCGCGTTCCAGTCCCCTCTGGTGCAAGCTCGACCGTCACTACGGTTTCGGCTCCCTTCGTTCCTGTCTGCCCTGTGAGCCATGTAAGTTCGACGAGTTGGTCGGGCTCAAGCCTGAGAAAGCGACCGTAGTGCGGATAGCGATTTCCCTCATGATGTACCTCCCAAAAGAAGACGGCGTTGACTTCGCCCTTCATCAACAGCGTTCCAGGCGTCGCAAACCAGCGATCGAACTGCTCTGTCCATGCTCGATAGAGGACGTCAGGCGGTGCATCCATTACGCGCTCGACAGTGAAGCGAAAAGGACTTGACGAAAGATCAGGTTGGCAAATGGCTTGAGTATTCTTCATAGATTTATGTTACCTTTCTTCGTTGGAAAATACTTTAAGAATTACTTCTTTGCTCACTTTCTTTTGAATGAGATGGTCAACTCATGGAATCTTGATCATCATAGCATATGATAGTATGTAGGAAAGCACAAAACTTCTCGAATCTTGCGCATTCCCAGGAGTCATGCGGTCAAAGCTACCGCCGAGATACCTGTAACCTCCTTCTCATCACACAAAAAGAATAAGTTATAATGAAGCAGGACATTCGCTCTTCATCAAAAGGAGAATAGCATGTGTGGTCGTTTCACACTGAAAGCCGACATTGAAACCATCGCTAAAGTGTTCCATGTGAAACCCGCTTTAGCAGTAGCGGAAATAACGCCGCGTTATAATATCGCGCCGACACAGGAAGTGGTCAGCATCCTGAGCAATGGCGCCTCGCACCTTGAACCACTGCGCTGGGGATTGATTCCTTCCTGGGCCAAGGATGAAGCCATCGGCAACAAAATGATTAACGCCAGGGCCGAGACGCTGGCGGAGAAGCCCAGCTTCAAGCGCTTGCTGCGTTCAAAACGCTGCCTGGTGGTCGCGGATGGCTTCTACGAGTGGAGGAAGGAGGCCGAGTCCAAAACCAAGACTCCCATGTACATTACGCTGAAAGGTGACCAGCCCTTCGCCTTTGCAGGCCTGTGGGACCTCTGGAATAGCCCCGACGGCCTGCAAGTGCGCAGTTGCACCATCATCACTACGCAGCCAAATGCATTGATGGAGTCCATCCACGACCGTATGCCCGTCATACTCTCGCCGGATGCCAGTGAGCAGTGGCTTGATACATCTCTGCACGATGAGCATGCGCTGTCTTCCCTGCTTGTTCCTTACCCTGCGGAGGAGATGACGGCACGGGCCGTTTCGCGCCTGGTGAACGACCCGCGCCGGGAGGGTGCGGAATTGATCGCCTGATTACAGGGCATTCCTCGCGGAAGTCTTTTCCAGATCGTGTCGATACAAATCGAACAAGACAAGAGCGAGGTGCTCAGAAAGCTTGGCCCAGAGAGAAGGGTCACCGACATCGTTGGTCATATCAGTGACCAGCAGGCTGCTGGCAGCATCGATCACCTCTCGAATGAAGTGCTCCTTCGAGAAGGCATAGACTCTGTGGCTCTTCTCTTTGCCAGAAGGCGCATCGACCACGGACCAGACGTGTTTGTCCTCTCTAATTCCCAGGTATCGGATATGGTAATTATGGTAATCCAGGCCGCCACAGGCAGGCTGAATATGCAGGTTGTAATGACAGGCTGGTTGGCGGGCGTCGTACTCTCGCATCCCCAACCGTGCCTGCTGCTGGATCAGCAGCCTCTGGCTGGTCCAGAACCGCCTCGTCTGCCGATCGGTTCGAGCGGAACAGGTTTTCCGCCGCCTGGGTCTACGGTGCATATTTCTCGCTCCATTTCGTTGTACCCGTTTGGGTGAAGGAGCGCACTCAACAAGGCAGGAGGGAGAGCAGACCTGAAGCGGTCCCCAGGATGCGAGAAAAGCAGGGGGATGGGAGAAGATCACACGTCTGCACCCCTGGGTGCTTGTCCGTGCCATCAGTTGAGAGCGCATAAATCAAGGATAGAAGAGCATATTCTGTGGATCGGTACTCTTCCTTCGCGCGACCAGTCCACGTGAATACTTCGGCTGTCACGCGACAGCCTTCTTCCTCGCGTCTTCCATCAAGCTCTAAACTGAGGGGCTTACCGGTTCACCACAACCATGAGACGTGTCTCTCCTGAAAGATAGGGTCTGAACAATAGTCTTGACGAAAACAGCATATCATATCAGAAAAGAGACAACAAGTGCTTCCCTTTGTCTTGCCTGCTATGGTATACTTGCGCTATCTTTCTCAGGAGGTTTGCGCTGCGCATGTCACAGCCAGTCATTACGTCGGCCAGATAAGAGCACCGATACACCACCCCTAGGTAAACGCTGTCGCCAGTTGGCACACCTGCTGGTTTCCAACTGCTATCTTGTCGTTGCCACTTCCTGGGGTCCGTGCTCCCTCTGCCGATGTGATGAACACTGGCCGCCAGGCGCGAGATCAGCCTTTCTGCTTCTCCATCTCCCCTGTCCCTGTTCCCACATCTGGGCCACAGACGCCTGTGCCGTGCCTTGTTTTGTGCAGCGCAGGCGACATGAGAGGCGAGCTGCGCTGCGTCAGGAAGGGGCAGCCTGAGGAGAAACACCCATGCCCAGGAGACTTCTCTCCCGGCACATTCGCCCGCGGCCCCTGGATGATCGAGAGATCAAGCAATACCTGCGCGTTTATGACGCCAGGGGCCTGTATCACCACCCGGAGATCTTTCCCCGGCTCTGCTCGCAACAGCTTTTTGACAACAGCGCGCCTCTCGAACTTGAGGTGGGCTGTGGCACGGCGGAGTTCCTCTGCTCCTTGGCATCCAAAGAGCCAGAGGTCAACTTCGTCGGCGTGGATATTGCGCTCCGGCCCCTGTACAAAGCCGTCGAGGTTGCTTTGTTGCTCCAGTTACCAAATGTGCGCTTTCTTCACGCCAATTTTGCACAGATGTATCCCTTGCTGGAGCCCTGTTCACTGCGGCAGGTGTACGTTCACTTTCCCGATCCCAACACGCGCCCGAAGTTTCACCGGCGCAAGTTGGTCACGCCTGCTTTTCTCGAGGCCATCCACCTGGCGCTCGTCTCAGGAGGCGGACTGAGCCTGATGACCGATCATAGCGCATTGTTTCAGGAACTGCTTGCCGTGGTCGAGGCAGATAGCCGGTTTCAAAAAACCCACGCTGAGCGCTACCTGATTGGATTTGAGCCAGAGATAAAATCGCGCTTCCAGCGCATCTGGGAGCACCACGGCCTGCCTATCCTGCGTCTGGAGGTACGCAAAAAGCAGCCGTAGCGACCCGGCGACACGCTTCCAGGAGATTTTGATCTCCTGGAAGCGTCCTCAATTCCTAAAACGCCTCAGGTGGTCACGGTGAACAGCACCTCCACCGCTCGCCCCTACGGATCACTCGGCCTGCTGCCTGTCTACGTGGCTTCTCCATCCCTTCGGTTGATGCCTATCGGGTATTTCTTGCGGGTGCTCCTACATTAACCCGGCCAGCATAGGCACAGTCACAGCAAGCATGTTCTTGGCTGCTTGCCCGCCTTTGAGCACGAGCTTCACATTGGCAGGATCAGCTATCTTGCCGATGTTATTCAATATATCACCGTCTACAATGATCACATCGGCAAGTTTGCCTTCCTCGAGCGTGCCCAGGTTTTGATCCAGGTGTAGAAGTTGAGCCGCGTGGGATGTGCTGGCCACAATTGCCTGCACCGGCGTCATGCCATTCTCAACCATTAACACCAGTTCCTGGCCATTGTCACCATGGCGTCCGACCCCCGCATCGGTTCCCATAGCGACCTTTACGCCTGCCTTCACCGCCCAGCGGAAGGACTGCGTATGGGCCTCTACTACGCCATGAGCTTTGGCCGCCATCGCTGGAGGCAATAGTTCTGGATGCTCTTGTGAAAATTGTATGACGGCCCGGGGCGCTACCAGTGTCGGTACTAAGTAGACATTCCTTTCGAGCATCAGCTCGATCAGCTCGTCGGTCAGGTAGATGCCGTGCTCGATGGAGGCAACCCCGGCCACCAACGCGTTTTGAATACCCATGGTGCCCTGCGCGTGCGCCATGCAGCGTTTCTCCTGGGCGGCAGCTTCGTAGACCGCTGCAGCAATCTCCTCGATGGTCAATTGCGATGAAGTGGGAGCGTCGGCGGCGGAGAGTACCCCGATGCGCGGCCCGGCAATGATGCCGCGCTCGACCGCCATCTTTAACCCGGCAGGTGTACCGCCCGCGTCGCGCACGGTGGTGATACCCGCTTCCAGGGTCGCTCGCATGCGTGGAATCGCCTGGAGCAGGCGCAGGGAGGGCGGTGTGAGCAGAGACCGCAGCACATCAGGATACTCGAGCATAAAGTGGACGTGGGTATCGATCAGGCCGGGCAGGATGCTGCCCCCCGCGGCATCGATCACTGTTGCATCGCGTGGGATGTTCACGTGAGCCCGCTTGCCCACGGCTGTAATCCGCTCACATTCGATGAGGACCACTGCCCCTTCTAATGGGTCGCTGCCACGCCCGTCGATAACGGTGCCATTTGTTATCGCTAGCATTGGTTACTCAGTTTGGTCATGGACTTGCACACGTTACTAATTGCGTGATGTGCTTACGTGTGAACCTGCACCATGATCTATGCGCACAGCATACCACAAAACGACTCGTGACAACCTACCGAACCAAGCAAAGGGCGTTCCTATACGGGGCGTATCATGTAAAGGCTTTGATGACTGCAAACAATTCGTGTCTGAGCTAAGGTCAATCCTTGCTGCATGACCGATAGGACACAATGGGGCATACTGCCTGCTTGTATACGTAGATGGTCCTCTTTTCTCCCTGTCAAAGAGCGTCATGAGATATACTACAAGAAGATCTTCTCTGAGTGGCCATCAGAGCGAATACCAGGTGATAGGAGGTCGTATCAGATGATTGCACGCTTGTGGAGAGGCTGGACATCGAGTGAGAACGCGGATGCCTACGAGAGGCTACTCCGAGAGCAGGTTCTTCCCGGCCTCCAGCAGATCGATGGCTATCGAGGCGGATACATCCTGCGACAAGAGGGCACCGATGAGGTCGAATTCGTGGTGATGAACTTGTTTGAATCGTTAGAGGCCGTGCGAGCATTTGCAGGGCCTGAGTATACGGTCCCGGTCTTTGAACCAGAAGCCAGGCAGCTTCTCTCCAAAGTCGAGCCAGTAGCACGCCATTATGAGGTCAAAACTACACCGTAGTGGAACCCGCAGGGCTGCTTGAGGGAGACGAGGCGGCTCTGCTACCGTTGGAGTGACGACATCGCACCTGCTTCTCCAAGCTTGATAAAATCCACCGACCCATCATGTTACAGAGCATGGAGCA